>Ga0164296_1000004_pt1 | contig 315035 bp, 306 predicted proteins | sample GEODES057metaG_FD_113533 | JGI IMG/M metagenome (GOLD analysis project Ga0164296, IMG submission 113533) | Dystrophic lake water microbial communities from Trout Bog Lake, Wisconsin, USA - GEODES057 metaG | ecosystem: Environmental > Aquatic > Freshwater > Lake | place: USA: Trout Bog Lake... | reverse complement strand
CATCTATCAACAATGTCAAAGAACCAACCCACCCCGTCCGCAGGGACGAAATCAGGCGGACAGCCGGTACTCCCCGATCTTGCGTTTCGGGGGACTGGTTGTCCGTCTATGGTGGCGACCAAGGCAGTTAGGAGCCGGAAGAACCGGCGGCGCCGTCTTGGTGAAGCGCCCTATATGGAGGCGACCTGCGGCGGTCAACGGGATTCTGACGCAAATTTGTAATTCTTCAACATCACATTGATTTTAAACGCATTTTATCAGCACAAATTGACCTGATCGCGGCAGAATCGGCCAGACCCCTGCGAATCTGCGAGTCTTTGCCAGCCGCCCGGTCCACCCACACGGTTTGTTTACCGCAGACCATTACCATCCAGACCCGCGCAATCCCCAACAAACCCGGGCCGGATACCGAATTTTCATGCCACCAGCTTCACCCAGCCTCAGTGTGGCGATGAGCGTCTATAACGGCGAGCGGTTCCTTGCGGCGGCGATCGACAGCGTGCTGGCGCAAACCTTCGGCGATTTCGAGTTCCTGATTCTCGACGATGGTTCCACCGATGGCAGCCGCGCGATCGCCGCGCGCTATGCCGCGCAAGACCGCCGCATCCGCCTGATCGCGCGCGAGAACCGCGGCCTGGTCGCCAGTCTGAACCAGTTGCTCGACGAAGCGCAGGCGCCGCTGATCGCGCGGATGGATGCCGATGATCTGTGTCGGCCCGAGCGATTCGCCCGCCAGATCGCGTTTCTGGCGCAGCATCCCGAGATCGGCGTGCTGGGCAGCTGGACCGAAGATATCGACGAGCATGACGCCGCCTATCCGCTGGTGGCGGCCGACCATCCGGTTGATCATGAGGCTTTCGTTGCCGCGATCGACAGCGGGGCGCCCTTGCTTTGCCATCCGGCGGTGATCTACCGGCGCGATATCGTGCGCGGGGTCGGCGGCTATCACCCGGCGTTTCGCCATTGCGAGGATCTCGACTTGTGGCTGCGGCTCGCCACGGTCACGCGCATCGCCAACTTGCCCGAACGCCTGCTGCGATACCGCCATTACAGCCAGCAGGTATCGAGCCGCCATGCCACCGAGCAGCAGGTCAATGCAGCGATATCGCGGCTGGCCTATGCCGAACGCCGTGCCGGGCGGGCCGATCCGACGCTGCGGCTGACCCGCTTGCCGCCGATTGACGAACTCGATCACCTGTTTGGCCGAGCCGGCCTTGCCCGCAGCGTGCGCGCGATGGTTGCCCCGGGTCTGCTCTATTCGCGCGCGGCGATGGGCGATGCCGGCTTTGCGCTGGTCTGCCGCCATGTCCGCGAAGGCGGGCGCTGCGACGGGCTGTGGCGCACGGTGGCGCGGCTGGTGCTGTTTGGCTACCCGTGGCGCGCGCTGCGGCTGGCGCTGGTGCTGCTGACGGGCACCACGCGCGCGCCGGGGGGCCGCACCGACCATGGCGCAGCCGTGCTGAGCCGATGAGCACCGAACCTGTCCCGATCAGCCGCGAACCGGCGGCGATGAGCGTGCGCGGCGCGGCGGTCTGGGCGATGGCCGGGCAATATCTGGCGTTTGCGATCCAGTTCATTGCCTCGGTGGTGATTTCGCGGCTGTTTCTCGGGCCGGGCGAAGTCGGGCTGTTTTCGATCGGGCTGGCGACCGCGCTGATCATCGCGGTGCTGCAGGATTTCGGGCTGTCGCGCTATATTTCCGGGCTGACCACGCTCGATGCCGAAGACATCGCGCGGTGCAGCGCGGTGGCGGTGCTGTTTTCGGGGCTGATCGCGCTGGTAGTGGCCGCCACCGCCTGGCCGATGGCGGCGGCCTATCACCAGCCGCGGCTGATCGCGATCCTGCTGGTGCTGGCGTCGAGTTATCTGTTTGTCCCGCTGTCGGTGCTGCCCACCGCGCTGATGGCGCGGTCGATGCAGTTTCGCGGGCTGTTTGCGGTGAATGTGGCCGCCGCGCTGGCGCAAGGCAGCGTGGCGATTGCGCTGGCGGCGGCGGGCTGGTCGTCGATCGCGCTCGCCTGGGCGACGGTCGCGGCGGCAGTGGCGCGCGCGGTGGTGGCGCAGGCGATGCGGCCGTGCTGGCCGCACCGGTGGCACCTGAAGGGTGCCGGCCATGTCGTCGGGTTCGGGGCGCGCGCCAGCGTGCTCTATCTGACCGGCGCGCTGGGCACGCGTACGCCCGATCTGATCGTGGGCAAGGCGCTGGGCGCGATCGCGGTCGGGCTGTACAGCCGCGCGGTCAGCCTGTCGGATCAATTCCGCATGCTGATTTCGGGGGCGATCGGCAGTGTGTTCTATCCTGCGTTTGCCCGCATCCGCGATCGCGGCGAGCCGCTCGGGCCCGCGTGGCTGCGCGTCTGCGCCGGCTATACCGGGGTGGTCTGGCCGGGCATGGCCGGGCTGGCGCTGGCCGCCGAACCGATCATCCGGCTGCTCTATGGCCCGGCCTGGCTGCACACCGCGCCCTTGCTGACGATGATCGCCAGCACCGAAGTGGTGCTGGTGGCGCTGCCGTTGGTCAGCGATCTGCCGATTCTCGCCGGGCGGTTGAACCAGTTGCTGGCGCGCAACCTGATCGACACCGCGATGTCGGTCGCCCTGCTGGCAATCGGCACGCATTGGGGGGTGATCGGCGCGGCGGCGTCGCGGCTGGTCTATGCCTTGGCGTGGTATGCGCTCTATGCCCGGTTCATGCACCGGATTGTCGGGTTTGATGTCCGCGCGCTGGTGATGATCTATCTGCGCAGCGCGCTGGCCAGCGCCGCGGCGCTGGGGCCGCTGGTGCTGACTTATCTGCTGTGGATGCCGCCCGCGCTGATCACGCTGCCGGTGCTGGCCATGGCGACCGCCGCCGGGATTCTCGCTTGGCTGGCCGCGCTGGCGCTGCTGCGGCACCCGGTGCTCAACGAGATTGTCGCGATCGCCGGCGCGGTGCCGGTGGTGCAGCGCTGGGTTCCGGCGCGGTATCGCCCGGCATGACTGACCCGGCTGCCTCAACCGCGCTGACCAGCGTGCAGCTTGATCCGGCCGGGCCGCTGCGGCGCGAAAGCCCGCGTCCAGCCGATTTGCGCGACGCGCTTTATGCCGATCGGTTTGACTGGCACACGCTGTTTTACGACTGTTATCGCGCCGGGCCGTGGATCGTGCTGCAAGGGCCGCCGTGGTTCAATCTGCTGGCGCCGCTGCTGGCCTCAACCCCGCTCGCGGCACCATGGCGGCGCTGGCTGCGCCAGGCGCGGGTGGTCGATCGGCACAAGCGCGGCGAACTGTGGCTGCGCAGTGACGAGGCGCGGCTGGTGCTCGATGGCCCGATCGGCCGGCACGATCTGGCGATCGGCCCCGATCTGGCGCCGCTGCTGGCGGGGCGGCGGGTGATCCACACGCTGTCAAAGGACAACGATCCGTGCTGGATTGCCGACTGGGTGCAATTTTATGCGCGCGAGCACGGTGCCGATGGGGTGCTGATCCATGACAACGGTTCGCGCGACTATGATGCGGCCGAGCTTCAGGCGCAGTTGCGCGCGCGGTTTGCCGATATCGCGATTCACGTGGTCGACTGGCCGTTTCTTTATGGGCCGCAAGGGGGTCTGGCCGGCGCGGTGAACGGGCGCGAGGCACCGTGGGATTCCGATTTCTGCCAGACCGGATCGCTGCAACATGCCCGCCATCGCTGGCTGCGCGCGGCGCGCTCGGTGCTCAATGTCGATATCGACGAACTGGTGATCGGCCCGGCCGGCACGACGATCTTTGCCGAAACCGAACGCAGCCCGGGCGGCTTTGTCAAATTTGCCGGGCACTGGATCAGCGGCGCGACGCGCGATGCCGCCGATGACAGCTTTGCCCGCCATGGCCGGTTCGTCTTGCGCGATCGCCGCGAAACCCGCGTGTGCCCGCCCAAATGGTGCGTGGTGCCCGCGCGCCATGACCCGTGGCGCACCAGTTGGTCGGTGCACAACCTGTTCGGATCACCGCACAATGCGCAAGTCGATGGCCGCTTCGTCTATCGCCACATGACCGCGATTTCGACGAGCTGGAAAGAGGATCGCCGCGTTGTCGCCGGCGCCGACGCCGCCGCACTCCATCCCGATACCGAGCTGATCGCGGCCTTCGCGCGCACCGGACTGTGATCAAACGGGCGGTCGCCTGATCCGGCCAAGCGGTGTATGCTGGCCGGGGAGACAACGCGATGCCCTTGCCTGTCATCATCTTGGGCGCGGCGCTGGCCGCAGCCGATCCGCCCGCCACGCCGGCCCCGGTGCCGCCGCCGCGCCATTACGATGCCGCCGGGGTGGCCCCGCCCGCCGACCATGCTGCGGCGAGCGACGATGTCCTGGCGCTCAAGCGCGATGCCGCCAACCGCATGACGGTCACGGTAACGATCGGCAATGCCGCCGGGGCGCACAGCCCGTTTGCCTTTCTGGTCGATACCGGCGCCGAACGCACGGTGGTGGCGCGCAGCGTGGTCACCGCGCTGGGGCTGGTGCCCAACGGACGCGGTGTGGTGGTCGGCATGGCCGGGGTGCAGGACGTCGATCTGGTCGCGGTCGAATCGATCGAACTGGGCCGGCGCAGCCTGTTCGGGCTGATCTCGCCGGTGCTCGATGCGCAAGCGATCGGCGCCGACGGGATCATCGGGCTCGACGGCTTGCAGGGCCAGCGCGTGCTGCTCGATTTCGATCACAACCGCATGGCGCTGGGCGATGCGGCGACGCTGGGCGGCGATCACGGCTATGACATCATCGTGCGCGCGCGGCGGCGCAGCGGCCAGTTGATCATGACCGATGCCACGCTCGACGGCGTGCGCACCGATATCGTGATCGACACCGGGTCGGATACCACGGTCGGCAATCTGGCGCTGCAACGCGCGCTGGCGCACGGCCATGGCGAGGAACAAGTGCAACTGGTGTCGGTCACCGGTCAGCAGGCGACCGCGCAACTGGGGCTGGCGCGCGAGCTCGATCTGGCCGGGATGCGGCTGCACAATACGGTGATCGCGTTCAGCGATGCGCCGCCGTTCGCCAGGCTGGGGCTGGCGCGACGCCCCGCGCTGCTGCTGGGGATGACGCAATTGCGGCTGTTCCACCGCGTCGCGATCGATTTTGCCGGGCGGCGCATCCTGTTTGACGTGCCGGGCAGCCCTTCAGCGTAATTCGCCCGGGGGGTACTGGCGTGCGGCGCCAAAATCCCTATGTCAGCGCGATGCCACCCGACAGCCCCACGACCGGTCCGCGCCCGCCCCGCCACGATGGCTGGCGCACGCTTCAGCGCTTCCTGCCCTATCTGTGGCCGCACGACAATTGGCCGCTGCGGGTGCGGATCGTGCTGTCGAGCCTGCTGGTGCTGGCATCGACCGCACTGCAACTGGCGCTGCCCTATTCGCTGCAATGGGCAATCGACGCGATGAAAGTGACGGGGCCGCGCCCGCTGCTGCTCGTGCTGTGGTGCGTGCTGGCCTATGCGGCGGGGCGCTTTGTCAGCGTGCTGTTCGACAATGTGCGCAATATCGTGTTCGAACGCGTCGGCCAGGACGCCACGCGCAAACTGGCCGAACACGTGTTTGCCCGGCTGCACCGGCTGTCGCTGCGGTTCCACCTGGCCCGCCGTACCGGCGAAGTGACCAAAGTGATCGAACGCGGGACCAAGAGCATCGACACGATGCTCTATTTCATGCTGTTCAACATCGCCCCGACCGTGCTGCAACTGGCCGGGGTGGCGGTGATTTTCTGGCACACTTTTGGCCGCGAACTGGTGGGATCGACCGCGCTGGCGGTGGTCGCCTATATCTGGGTCACCCGCGCGATCACCGACTGGCGCACGCATCTGCGCGAAACGATGAACCGGCTCGACGGGCAGGCGCTGGCGCGCGCGGTCGATTCGCTGCTGAATTACGAAACGGTCAAATATTTCGGCGCCGAAGCGCGCGAGGAGCGCCGCTATGCCGAAGCGACCCGCGCCTATGCCGATGCGGCGGTTTCGAGCGAAAACAGCCTGGGGCTGCTCAACATCGCGCAGGCGCTGGTCACCAATCTGCTGATGGCCGGGGCCTTGGCCGAAACCGTCTATGGCTGGTGGCACGGGATCTATACCGCCGGGCAACTGGTGTTCGTGCAGATGTACCTGACCCAGCTGTTTCGCCCGCTCGATCTGCTGGGCATGGTCTATCGCACCATCCGCCAGGGGCTGACCGACATGGCGGAAATGTTCCGGCTGATCGACACCGAGGTCGAAGTGGCCGATGCCCCCGGTGCACCCGCGCTGGTGGTGCGCGAGGCGGCGGTGGCGTTCGACAACGTGGTGTTCGGCTATGACCCCGAACGGCTGATCCTCAAAGGGCTGTCGTTCGAAGTGCCGGCGGGCAGCCGGGTGGCGATTGTCGGGCCCTCGGGCGCGGGCAAATCGACCATCGGGCGGCTGCTGTTCCGGTTTTACGATCCGCAAGGCGGCCGCATCCTGATCGACGGGCAGGACATTCGCGGCGTGACCCAGGCCAGCCTGCGCGCGGCGCTGGGGATCGTGCCGCAGGATTCGGTGCTGTTCAACGACACCATCGGCTACAACATCGGCTATGGCCGCGAAGGGGTGAGCGAGGCCGAAGTGATCGCCGCCGCCAACGATGCGGCGATCGGCGATCTGATCGCGCGGCTGCCGCAAGGGCTGAACACCGAAGTCGGCGAACGCGGGCTGAAGCTGTCGGGCGGTGAAAAGCAGCGCGTGGCGATTGCCCGCACGCTGATCAAGAACCCGCCGATCCTGCTGTTTGACGAAGCGACCAGCGCGCTCGACACGCGCACCGAACAGGACATCCTGGGCACCTTGCGCGCGCTGGCGGCCAATCGCACGACGATTTCGATCGCACACCGCCTTTCAACGATCGTCGATTCGGACACGATTCTGGTGCTCGACCAGGGCCAGTTGATCGAACAGGGCAGCCATGCCGATCTGCTGCGCCGCGACGGGCTCTATGCCGACATGTGGGCGCGGCAGGCGGCGGAAAGCGGCGATGATCTGCTGGTGGCTGCGCAATAGGGCAGCTCCGATCAAGTTGCTTTGATACCCTGCCATCATGTCTGGCGCTTCAAGCCCCGCCCCTCAGGGGAGGGGTTGGGGAGGGGTGTATACGCTTGAAATGGCGTGAATTATCTCGAGCTCCGAACACCCCCACCCAACCCTCCCCCTGAGGGGGAGGGCTTTATTTGCGGTGATTTGCTCGGGTCGGAATGTGCGCCGCCGCTTGTTCGGAGTGTTCCGCAGGCCTATCGGGTACGGGCCAGTCGGCGCAGATAGGCGGCATAGTCGCCCTTGCCCAGCCGGGCGATCGCGCGGTCGAACCCGGCATCGTCGATAAAGCCCGAGGTCCAGGCGATTTCTTCGGGGCAGGCGATTTTCATGCCCTGGCGCCGTTCCAACGTGCCGACGAATTGCGCCGCTTCGAGCAGGCTGTCGGGGGTGCCGGTATCGAGCCAGGCAAAACCGCGGCCCATGATTTCGACATTGAGCGTACCGGCTTCGAGATAGGCGCGGTTGACGTCGGTGATTTCGAGCTCGCCTCGCGCCGAAGGCTGGATGTTGGCGGCGATCTCGACCACCCGGTGATCGTAGAAATAGAGCCCGGTCACCGCCCAGTCCGATTTGGGCGCGCTGGGCTTTTCCTCGATGCTGAGCGCGCGGCGATCGGCGTCGAATTCGACCACGCCATAGCGGTGCGGATCGGCCACCTGATAGGCAAACACCGTCGCGCCGCCGCCGGCCAGCCGGTCGCGCGCGTTGCGCAGCACTTGCGGCAGCCCGTGGCCGAAAAAGATGTTGTCGCCCAGCACCAGGCAGCTTGGCGATGATCCGATGAATTCGGCGCCGATCGTATAGGCCTGCGCCAGCCCTTTGGGTTCGGGCTGCTGGGCATAGCTGATCGCCAGCCCCCACTGGCTGCCATCGCCGAGCAGCGTCTGGAACAGCGGCGCATCGTGCGGGGTGGTGATGATCAGGATTTCGCGGATTCCCGCCAGCATCAGCGTGCTGAGCGGGTAATAGATCATCGGTTTGTCATAGACCGGCATCAGCTGTTTCGACACCGCGATGGTCATCGGAAACAGCCGGGTGCCGCTGCCGCCGGCCAGAATGATGCCCTTCATGCGCTTGTCTCCTGTTCGCGGACCAGCCGCGCGACAACCTGATCAACCGAACCCTGCCATTGGGGCAGGCGCACGCCGTGCACCGTGGCCAGCCGCGTGCAATCGAGCCGCGAATTGGCCGGGCGCTGCGCCGGGGTGGGGTATTCGGCAGTGGTGATCGGCCGCACCCGCGCCGCCGGGGCGCCCAGCGCGGCGCTGGCGGCAAACACCCGTTCGGCAAGCTCGGCCCAACTGGCATTGCCGCTGCCGGCAAGATGGAACAGACCGGTCAGCGCCGGATCGGCCAGCCGCGCCAGCAGATTGGCGGCGATCGCCAGCACGGCATCGGCAATATCGAGCGCAGAGGTCGGATTGCCGATCTGATCACTCACCACGCCAAGCTCTTCGCGGGTCTGCGCGAGGCGCAGCATGGTCTTGACGAAATTGGCGCCGAACGGGCTGTAGACCCAGGCGGTGCGCGCGATCACCGCCTCGGGATGCGCGGCCATGACCGCCGCCTCACCCGCCAGTTTCGACGCGCCATAGACCCCGGTCGGGCCGGTCGGATCGCTTTCGCACCAGGCCTGCGTGCCGCTGCCATCGAACACGTAATCGGTCGACAGGTGGATCAGCGGCAGGCCGAGTTCGTGCGCCGCTGCCGCCACCGCACCGGCACCCCGGGCATTGACGGCATAGGCCAGGTCCGGCTCGGTCTCGGCGCGATCAACCGCGGTATAGGCGGCGGCATTGATCACCAGATCGGCCTGTGCCGCGGCCAGCGCGGGGGCGATCGTGGCCGGATCGGCGAGATCGAGCGCGGGACGGCCGACCGCGATCACGCTCACCCCGGGCGCTGCACGTTCGAGCAGCGCGCGGGCGACCTGGCCCTGGCTGCCGGTGACCGCCAGCCTCATTTGGTGCCGGCCGCGATCAGGCCGAGCCGTTCGCCATCATAGCGTTCGCGCAAGGGGCGCCACCACCAGTCGTTGTCGAGATACCAGTGCACGGTGCGCGCGATGCCGCTGTCAAAGTTTTCCTGCGCGCACCAGCCCAGTTCGGTTTCGAGCCGGGTGGCGTCGATGGCATAGCGCGCATCGTGGCCGGGGCGATCGGTGACAAAGCGGATCAGGCTTTCGCGCGGGGCCGCGCCGGGCACCAGTTCGTCGAGCAACTGGCAGATGCGGCGCACCACATCGATATTGCGACGTTCGTTGCGCCCGCCGACATTGTAGGTTTCGCCGATCCGCCCGCGCGCGGCGATCAGATCCAGCGCGCGCGCATGGTCTTCGACATAGAGCCAGTCGCGCACATTGTCCCCCGCGCCATAGACCGGCAACTCGCGCCCTTCGAGCGCATTGAGAATGGTCAGCGGAATAAGCTTTTCGGGAAAGTGATAAGGGCCGTAATTGTTCGAACAATTGCTGACCACCACCGGCAGGCCATAAGTGCGCGCCCAGGCTTTGGCGAGGTGATCCGATGCCGCCTTTGATGCCGAATAGGGGCTCGACGGATCATAAGGGGTGTCTTCGCGGAACAGCCCGTCATCGCCCAGCGAGCCATAGACTTCGTCGGTCGAGACATGGAGGAAGCGGAATGCTTCGGCCTGATCGGCCGGCAGCGCCGACCAATAGCCGCGCGCCACTTCGAGCAGGGTGAACGTGCCGACCACATTGGTCTGGATGAAATCATCGGCGCCGCTGATCGAGCGATCGACATGGCTTTCGGCGGCGAGATGCATCACCCGTTCGGGGCGGAATGCGGCAAACGCCTCGGTCATCGCCGCGCGGTCGCGGATATCGGCATGGACAAAGCGATGCAGCGCGCTGCCTTCGACATCGCGCAGCGAGGCGCGGTTGCCGGCATACGTCAGCGCGTCGATGGTCAGCACCTGGTGCCCCTCGGCGACCAGATGGCGCACCAGCGCAGAGCCGATGAAGCCGGCGCCGCCGGTAACGATGATCCGCATCGTGCTCAATCCTTCACGCTGAACAGGGGGCCCAGCTCGCCGAGCAGCGGCTGCACGCGGTCTTTGGCCGACAGGGTATCGGCATCGGCCTGATCGGGCCAGGTGATTGCCAGCGCGGGGTCGTTCCACGCCATGCCGCGATCGTGCGCTGCGCTGTAATAGGCCGATACCTTGTAGGCGACCACGGTATCCGGCTCCAGCGTGCAGAAGCCGTGGGCAAAGCCCGGCGGCACCCACAACTGGCAGCCATTGGCGGCGTTGAGCTCGGCCGCGATCCATTGGCCATATGTCGGCGAATCATGGCGGATATCGACCGCGACATCCCAGATCGCCCCGGTGACGCAGCGCACCAGTTTGCCCTGCGCTGCCGGATGAGTCTGAAAATGCAGCCCGCGAATGGTGCCGACGCGCGCGCTCATCGACTGGTTTTCCTGCACCAGTTCGATCGGGCCGACTTCCGCGGCGAAGCGGTCGGCGCGGAAAATCTCGCTGAAATAACCGCGCGCGTCACCGTGGCGGACCGGTTCGATCAAGACCGGACCGGAAATGGCAAATCGAGTGAATTTCATGACGCTGGAACAATCCCCGGATGAACGCCCGCTCCGCGATTCGATGAGCTGATCATGGAATCGGCCCCAGCGGATAGCGGGCAACACACAAGGCATAAACCAGATATTTGAACGTCCACCACCCTATTTTGCCGCGACCGCGAACACAGTTCTTGATGGCCTGCGCCAGGATCGCGAGCACCACCGTCGGCAAGTATTGCGGAAAATGCCGGCGCGTGAACAGAATGCGGTTGATTGTCAGGTAATAGACGCGGTGCCGCGATGGTGGCTTGAACCCGCCACCCATCGTCGCCCCCGCCTTGTGATAGACCAGACTGTCGGGGGCATAGCCGTTGCGAAACCGCCCCTGCATGCGCAAGGTCCAGTCCATTTCCTCGAAATAGAGGTACAAGTCGGCGTTCATCAGCCCGACCTGTTCGACAAATGCGCGCGACACGAACATCGCCGCGCCGACCACGAAATCGAACCCGGCACACTGCGGCGGCGGCGGCAGCACCAGCGGCGTATCCAGCCCGACCGTCATCGACGAGGCGGTGCGCGCAAAATAGCGGCTGCCGCCATAGGCCTGCACCGTGGTCGGGCGGTGGAAAAACAGCAAGGTCGAGGCGCAAATGCCGATCGCGGGATCGGCCTGCATCGCCGCGATCAGCCGCTCCAGCGCAGCGGGATCGACAATCGTGTCGTTGTTGAGCACCCAGAACCAGTGATAATCGCGGGTCAGGCCATAGCGCAGCCCGAGATTGTTGCCCGCCGGAAAGCCGCGTGATCCGCCGGTCGAGACCACTGTCAGCCAGCGTGGCGTGCGATCGGCAATCGCTGCTGCCTCATCGGCGAACCCGGCATAGGTAACCGTGGGACAGGTCAGTGGCTGGCCGCGGATACTGTCCCAGGCGGGCGGCGTCATATCGACCGGAACCGTGCCTGCCGCCCATTCGGCAAAGGCCTCGAGCGAGCCGTCGGTTGAGCCGTTGTCGGCGATGATCACGTCGAAATCGCCGCGACAGCGGCGCAGGCTTTCGAGGCAGTCGATCGTATCGGCCCGGTTGTTGCGATTGACCAGGACAATCAGCGTGCGCATGGCAAAGTTCATCCGGGTGGAACGGTCGCGGCCAATGTCGGTCCGGTTCGGGCTAAACCGTCATGACAAACCGGTCAAGCGCAACGGCCCACCCTTGCAGCCCGCGCCGACCTGCCGCACACTGGCGCCACCGAACAAACGCAACCTGCTGATTTCAGGAGGATTGATGGCGCGCCGCTATGCCATGCTGCTGGCAGCCTTGCTGCTGATCGGGATCGCCATGATCCGGCTGGCCCCGGATGTGCGCGGCGACACCCCGTGCACCGGCGCAGTCGGGATTGATAGCCCGTGCGTGCCGGGCGGATCGTATCAGGTGCCCGATTTCTTTACCGGCCATGCCACGCGCGGATCGGCCGGGCAAAGCTGGCCGGCCGGCAGTGGCCCCTTGGGCAGCTGGCCCGCCGCGATCAGCCACCAGCCGGTCGCTTATCCGGTGCGGCCGCCGTGGCAGGTCGCCGGGGTCGATTATGCTGTGGGTGTGCCCGCGCCGCTGGCGCCGAGTCTTGCCAATCTGACCGGCCGGCCCGGATTGAAAGACCCGGCGCAGATCGCCACCGACCCGCTCGCCAATCCCGACGGGCCGGGCGCGGATTGCGCATTCGTGCCCGGCAACAGCGCGGTGCCGCACGGGGTTCCCGCCGGAACCGGCGCCAACCCGTTTCCGTTTCCCGACGATGGTCCGGGGATCTATTGCGTGCATCCCGGGGGCAGCGCGAAGCAGCTGATCCTCGATGGCTACAACCTCGGCTGGAACAGCCGCACCGGGTTTGGCTGCGTGCCGGTGGTGATCGCCGGGGTGCCGTGGGGGCGCGGCGCCGCGCAGGACAGCGCCGACACCGCCGCAATCGTCGTGCGCAATTCGCTGCTGGTCAACGGGCCGCGCTGCAATATCTGGGGCGAGCTGGGCACCGGCGCCAACCAGGCCGGGCCCAATTCGCCCAGTTCCGCGCCGATGATTCGAGTCGGCGGCGCGGCGGGGGTGACCAATACGATCGGATTCTACGACAATACCGTCTATGGCTGCGGCGGCGATGCGCTGGCCGATGCGCTGGAACGGGCGCTGTGCCGGGCCAGCTTCAACGCCACGCATTATGCAGCCGGGGCGATCGAGGGGTTTGTCGAGGGCGCTGCGGTCGGGGTGGCGCCGCTGCAATCGGTGGTGCTGGCATTTGGCGGCAACGGTACGATGTGGGTCGCCGACAACGCCTTTGTCCACCTGACCAGCCGCTTTGCCAATCCGGGCGGCGCCAATACCGGCGCCGGGCAGGTGATCGAAAACAACTATATCGAGGGAATGACCTATACCACCGGCCCGCATGTCGAAGTCGCGGCGATCACCCATGCCGGCGGCACCGCGCATGTGCTGACCACCCGCGCTCCGCACGGCGTGCCGATCGGCAGCCGCTATGCCATCGCGCTGTCGCCGCACGGGCTGGCCGATTTTCCGGCGGGCTGGGCGCGCAATTTCACCATGACCGCAACCGGGCCGACCGCTTTGCGGTTTGACAGCGACAGCGACGCCGGGGACTATCACCACACCGGCAGCGGCGCCTGGCCGATCGGCACGGCCGCCGGCAATCACGGCGAATTTACCGAGCCCGGGGGCGACACTGCCGCCGCGCGGTTCTTCGGCACGATTCGCGGCACGACGCTGAGCGTAACCGGCCTGACCGGGCCGCTCGGCCCCGGCCAATATATCACCCCGGCGGCAGGATCGGGGCTGGTGATCCCCTCGCCGACCTATATCACCGGCGGCAGCGGCGACAGCTGGACGCTCAACCAGGCACCCGGCGACATGGCCGGGGCGATGGTCGCGCCGATCCATGCAATCGGTGCGCAAGGGCAGCCCTCGCAGATCGTGATCCGCTACAACACCGTGGTGATGACCGCATCGACCGCCGACAGCGCCAATACCGCGATCTGGTACATTTCCACCGGCGGCGCGCCGGGCAATGCCGGGGTGCCGATGGTGCAATTCACCGGCAGCATCGACCACAATGTGATGATCAACGATCTCGGGCCGGGACCGAGCCACCGCACCACTTCGGCCATGGTCGAATTTGCCTACAACGCGCTCGGCCCGTTCGCGGTGACCGACAATTATGTCGATCCGACCGGGGCCTACTATTGCTGGCCGCAATTGCTGATCGGCCCGTCCGAGCCGCTGACGCTGGCGCGCAATGTCAATCTGCTGACGGGCGATGACCCGATGATCAACCGGCCCGATGGCTATGCCGTGCTCGCCAATGTGCCGGGCACCGCACCGTTCACCCAGCGCCAGACCGGGATCGCCTATGATCCGGCGAGCGGAACGGTGACAGTGCGATTGGCCGATGCTGCGCTGCCCGCCGGGTTCGGCCCGGGCAGCCGGTTCATCCTGACCGGGGCACGGCTATCGACCGGGCCGAACCTGCTCGCCGGCGCGCGTGTGGTTGCCGGGGCGGCGGGCAACAGCTTTACCTTTCAGGTCGCGCCGGGCGCCACGGGCAACGTGATCGCGGCCAATGTCGTGATGCAACCGCTTGCCGCCGATGGCAGCCGGCAAGCATGTTATGGCCACAACTAGCGGGTTCTGAACCAGAACGAGGCCGGCTCGCGCTCGGGATCGGCGCCGAACACCGGGCAGGCGGCGGCGAAGGCGGCGCGGTGATTGTGGCTCAGCCAGTTGGCAGCGCACAGCACTTCGGCGCGCGGATTGAAGCTGAGATAGGCTTCGAGCAGATATTGCTCGTTCCAAAGCCGCCGCTGCCGGCGCAGATAGCGTTCGGGATAATCGCGCGGGGTATAGATGTCGTGGACATGGACGATCACCCCCGGTTGCAAGCGCGGGATGATCTCCAGAAATTCGCGCAGCACATCGCCGTGCGGGCGGATCACGTGCGAGCTGTCAACAAACAGGATGTCATCGGCCGCCAGCGCGTCGAACACCGCCAGATCAACCTGTTCGACCCGCGCGCGGTGCAGCGTGACGGCGGCGCGTTCGAGCCACGGCTTTTCATAGGGTTCGATGCAGGTCTGGCGGCAGTCATAGCCGGGATCGGCGGCGCGGTTGGCGCGGATCGCCAGTTGCGCGATCAGCGTCGAATCGCCCGATCCGATCTCGACAATCCGGCGCGGGCGGAACAGCCGGATCATGTTGTAGGCCATTTCGGCATCGCCGGGGCCGAACATCGCGGCCGAATAGCCATAGGCCATGTCGTCCGGCTTGATTCTCGGGATCGCCTGCAGTTCGGCCTGAAACGTGCAGCGCGCCAGCAGCGCCAGTTGCCCGTCGACATTGAGATCAAGCCCGGGCAGCGGGCGTTCGCCCGTGGTATCGGCGGGCAGATCGACCTCGCGATAAGTCGGCTCATAATAATGCGTGGTCAGCACGTGCAGGCCCAGCCGGTCGCTCATCGCGACAAAGCGCGGCAGGCCATAGCGTTTGCCGGCGATCCGCTTGAGCGGCCAGAACACGATCAGCAGATAGACCGCGCCGAGCCGGTCAACCAGTCCGCGCAGCGCCTGTTTGACCGTCATCGCCTCCCCCTTCGTGCTCACCGCGCCGGGCGGTCAATTGCGGCCGATGCCGTGATAGCTGAAGCCGAAGCTGGCGACCTGCTGGGTGGAATAGACATTGCGCAAATCGACGATCACCGGGGTGCGCAACAGCCCGCGCACGCGTTCGAGATCGAGCGCGCGGAAGGCATCCCATTCGGTGGCGATGACCATCGCATCGGCCCCTTCGAGCGCTTCATAGGCCGACTTTGCCATGGTGACCTCGGGCATCAGCGCGCGCGCGGTTTCCATCCCTTCGGGATCATAGGCGGCAACGGTCAGCCCGGCATCGATCAGCGTCTGGGCAATGGTGATGCTGGGGGCATCGCGCATGTCGTCGGTATTGGGCTTGAACGTCAGCCCCAGCAGCGCGACGCGGCGCCCGCGCAAGGCGCTGGCGGGTTGGCCGAGATGGCGGGCCATCGCCTCGATCACCTTGCGCCCCATCGCGCGCTTGCGGGTGTCGTTGACTTTGACCACCGCCTCGACGATCCGCATCGGGCTGTCATAATCTTCCGCCGTCTTGAGCAGCGCCAGGGTATCCTTGGGAAAGCACGATCCGCCATAGCCCGGCCCGGCATGGAGGAACTTGCCGCCGATGCGGTTGTCCATGCCGATGCCGTGGGCAACATCCTGGACATCGGCGCCGACCACTTCGCACAAATCGGCGATTTCGTTGATGAAGGTGATCTTGGTCGCCAGAAAGGCATTGGCGGCATATTTGATCAGTTCGCTCGAGCGGCGGCTGGTAAACAGGATCGGCGCCTTGTTGAGAAACAGCGGGCGATAGATTTCGGCCATGACTTCGCGCGCCCACGGGTCATCGGTGCCGATGACAATGCGGTCGGGCCGCTTGAAATCGCCGATCGCGGCGCCTTCGCGCAGGAATTCGGGGTTTGATGCAACGGCAAAGCGCGCGGCCGGGCCGGCCTCGGCAATGATCTGTTCAACCGCATCGCCGGTGCCCACCGGCACGGTCGATTTGGTCACGATCACCACCGGGGTCTTGATATGCTGCGCCACTTCGCGCGCGACGGCGTGGACATAGCTGAGATCGGCATGGCCATCACCGCGCCGGCTGGGAGTGCCCACCGCGATGAAGATCGCCGCCGCGCCCTCGATCCCGCTCGGCAGATCGGTGGTGAAATCGAGCCGCCCGCCGCGCACATTGCTGCCGACCAGATCGGCCAGCCCCGGCTCGTAAATCGGCATGACCCCGGCGCGCAGCGCGGCAATCTTGGCCGGGTCCTTGTCGATGCACACCACATCGTGGCCGAAATCGGCAAAGCATGCGCCCGACACCAGCCCGACATAGCCGGAACCCACCATTGCAATCTTCATGTCATATCCCGTTCAGTGGTCACACCACGTTGCCAGCCCATACCAGTTTCCATGACATTATGAAGAACGCCGGATACGATTAATCGGCTGCGCCCGCCCGCTCTGCCCGCAAAAAGCCGATCTGCACCGCCAGCCACACCCCCAGCGCCAGCGCAAAATAGGCGACAAACGCCACGCCATAGGCCTGCCCCACCTGCACCACCGACCCGGCAAATCCGGCCCGCAGCACGATCGCCAGCGCGGCCAGCCGGGGCACCAGTGTCAGCAGCCCGCGCCCGCGCGAAAACAGCGTGGAAAACAGCAGCAGGCCGCCCAGATGAAACGCCTCACCCGCGAGGAACCACGGCACCGCCGCCGCGCCGGGGACAAAGCTGGCGGCAAACAGCAGCCGCACCGCCAGCGTCCACAAAGGCGCGGTCAGCACCAGCAGCGGCACCCCCAGCACCGGCACCGCGATCGCCCCGAGCAGCAGCAACCGGCTGGCCGGCGAAAAGGCGCGTTCGCCGGTCTGATCCCAGCGCGACGTGGTGATCCCGACAAAGGCGTTGAACAGCGATGCCGCGAGAATGACAAATGTCAGCCCGGGCTGAATCTGCCCCAGCGCCACCGCGCCCAGCCGTTGCGCGGTGGCCGAACGCACCACCAGCACCAGCACGGTTTCCAGCGGCGTGCCGATCACCACCGGCAGCGCGATCGCCACCAGGGGCCGCCACGCCGGCAGGCGCCAGGCGCGATGCACCGCGACGACATGGCCGCGCAAGGCCCCCAGCCCCGCCGCGCTGAGCAGCGCCATCGGCACATAGCTGAGCAGCACGAACCACACCGGGTTGGTCCAGCCCGCCAGCAACATCAGGCCGGTCAGCGCGCAATTGAGCGCACCGGCCCAGACCAGCGTGTTGAAAATGACCCGCGCCCGGCCCTGCCCCAGATAGATGCCGCCGAAATAGCGCCACGCCGTCGCGCTCAACAGCGCCAGCACAAACCCCGGCAGCACCAGCGCGCCCGCCGGCGGCACCAGCCAGAGAAACAGCCCGATCATCACTGGCAGGACCAGCGCCAGCACGATGAGCACCAGCCCCAGCGCGGTTTCGATGATCTGCGCCGCGCTGAATTGCGGCTGTTTGCGCGCCAGTTCGCGGCCCAGCGCATCGGACACCCCGGCGCCGGCAAGATTGGCGCCGACTTCGACCAGCGTGGTGACCAGTCCGATCCAGCCGACCCCGACCGGGCCGAGATAGAGCGCGAGCAGCTTGTTGCGCGCCAGCACAAAGGCGAAATTGCCGATATTGCCGGCAATCATCACCAGCCCGCGCCGGGCATGGACCAGCAGATGTTTCATCCCGCCCAACCGGGCTGCTGATCAGACATGCGACGCCGCCTTGGTCAAACCGGGTGCGCACAAGGCGCTGCACTTGGCTTCTACCCGCTTGGTCAAGGACTTGCCAAGACCCCCGGCAGGATCAGGCGAGATCGCGCCACAGCCCGCGCGTGTCGTAGATCCGCTTGCCGCGCAGCAGCGCGCGATCGACCGATTTGAACACTTCGTGATCGACCAGCACCACCACCACTTCGCAGCGCGCCAGCGCCACGTGCAGATCGACCAGCGTCAACCCTTTGCCCTGCAATTCGTCCGGCAGTTCGATCACGAAAGGTTCGACCACATCGATGCGATCGCCGACACGTTCGGCCAGATGTTCGACCACTTTGACCGAGGGGCTTTCGCGCAGATCATCGATATTGGCCTTGAACGCCAGCCCCAGGCAGGCGCAGCGCGCGTCGGGCCGTTCGGCCAGCAACGCGGCGACACGATCGGCGACGTAATCGACTTTGCCATCGTTCACTTCGCGCGCGGTGCGGATCATCCGCGCGTTGACCGGATCGGCATGGACGATGAACCACGGATCGACCGCGATGCAGTGGCCGCCCACCCCCGGCCCCGGTTGCAGCACGTTGACGCGCGGATGGCGATTGGCCAGCGCGATGACATCCCACACATTGAGGCGCATTGTATCGCACACCACCGACAATTCGTTGGCAAAGGCGATGTTGACGTCGCGGAACGAGTTTTCGACCAGCTTGACCATTTCGGCGGTGCGCGCGGCGGTCACCACGCATTCGCCGGCGACAAACCGTTTGTAAAACGCCCGCGCTCGCGCCGCGCAAGCCGGGGTGATCCCGCCGATGCAGCGGTCATTCTTGATCAGTTCGACCAGGATCTGCCCGGGCAGCACGCGTTCGGGGCAATAGCATACCGCAATGTCGGCCCCGTCGCGCCCTTCGTGCGGAAACGCCAGATCGGGGCGCAGCTCTTCGAGAATATCGCGCACCTGTTCGGTGGTGCCGACCGGCGAGGTCGATTCGATGATCACCGTATCGCCGCGCTTCAGCACCGGCGCCAAAGACCGCACCGCCGCCAGCAGATAGCTGACATCGGGGACATGGCCCTCGGCAAACGGGGTCGGCACCGCGATCAGGAAAAAGTCGGCCGGTTCGGGCTGCATCGCGGTACGCAGCAGCCCGCGTTCGACCACCCCGCGCACCAGCCCGTCAAGATCGACTTCCTCGATATGGATGCGCCCCGATCCGATCGTCTCAACCACGTGCGGATTGACGTCGATCCCCAGCACCCGATAGCCCGAGCGCGCGATCACCGCCGCCGTCGGCAGGCCGATATAGCCCAGGCCCACCACCGCCACGTCGCTGGTGCGGAATTTCGCGTTCGATTCGTGTTTCATGAACAGAGCAGCTCCACGATGCGCTGGCTCGAACGGCCATCGCCATAGGGGTTGTGCGCCTGCGCCATCGCGGCCCAGGCGGCGGGATCATCGAGCAGACGGGTGGTTTCGCGCACGATCGCGTCTTCGCAGGCGCCGATCAGCCGCGCGGTGCCCGCGGCGACGCCTTCGGGCCGTTCGGTGGTTTCGCGCATCACCAGCACCGGTTTGCCCAGCCCGGGGGCTTCTTCCTGCACCCCGCCCGAATCGGTCAGCACGAGGTGGCACAGCATGAGCAGCCGCACGAAATGCGGGTAATCGAGCGGTTCGATCATCGCCACGTTGGGCCGGTCGGCCAGCACCTCGTCCATCACCGCGCGCACATTGGGATTGGGATGCACCGGAAAGATCACCGCGACGTCGTCGCGATCGGCAATCCGCCGCACCGCGCGGGCGATATTGGCCATGCCGTCGCCAAAGTTTTCGCGCCGGTGGGTGGTCACCAGAATGATCCGCCGCCCGGCAAACCGCTGCGCCAGCGGATCGAGCGCGCGGGTGCGTTCGGGCTCGTCGGTGATCCGCTGCACCGCCAGATGCAGCGCATCGATCACCGTATTGCCGATCACATGGATCGCCTTGGCCGGCACATTTTCGCGCGCCAGCGCCTCGGCCGCCGTGGTGGTCGGCGCGAAATGCTGATCGGCAATCGCGCCGACGATCTTGCGGTTCACCTCTTCGGGCCACGGCTGATAGATGTCGTAGCTGCGCAGCCCTGCCTCGACATGGCTGACCGGAATCTTGCGGTAATAGGCGCTCATCGCCGCGGCCATCGCGGTGGCGGTGTCGCCCTGCACGATCACCCGGTCGGGCGCGATGCGGTCAAAGGTTTCGCCCAGCCGATCGAGCAGCCGCACGGTCAGCGCATCGAGCGATTGCCCGGGGCGCATCAGATCCAGATCGATATCGGGCACCACCCCGCTGAATTCGAGCACCGAATCGAGAATTTCGCGGTGCTGCGCGGTCACGCAGACCACCGTTTCGATCTGCTGCACCGCGCGCAGCGCATGGACCAGCGGAAACAGCTTGATCGCCTCGGGCCGCGTGCCGAACACCACCGCGACTTTCAACCGGCGTTCGGGGGCAGATGCCGCGGTCATGCCGGGCGCGGTCCTGCGCCCGCCACGGCCTGCCGCTGCCGCCTTTGTGCCATGTGTTCTGTCATGCCGGGCCCGCTCGATGGGTTGCTGTCGCCCAGCGCTATAACGCCAAGGTCTCGCCACAAGGTTAAGCCCGGGCCAACCATCAACGAGGCTTGTCGCCTTGGGCCCGACCGCCTATGCCCCGCCTTGCCCACCCACGAATGGACCCAGCCGGTGCCAGCGGACCGACCGATTGACCTGAGCGTAATCGTCGTCACCTGGAACACCCGCGCGATGACGATCACCTGCCTGCGCGCGCTGCTGGCGGAAACGCGCGATCATGCGATCGAGGTGATCGTGGTCGACAACGGATCAGGCGACGGATCGGCGGCAGCGATTGCCCGCGAATTTCCCGAAATCACGGTGATCGCCGAACCGGTCAACCATGGCTTTGCCGTGGCCAACAATCTGGCGGCGCGGCGCGCGCGCGGGCGGCGGCTGCTGCTGCTCAACAGCGATACGGTGGTGCTCGATCGAGCGGTCGACCGCTTGCTCGACTTTGCCGACCAGCATCCGCAGGCCGGCATCTGGGGCGGGCGCACGGTCTTTGCCGATGGCCGGCTCAACATCGCGTCGTGCTGGGGGCGCCAGACCTTGTGGGCGGTGGCCTGTTTCGCGTTTGGCCTGTGCGCGCTCTTGCCGCGCAGTGCGCTGTTCAATCCCGAAGCAATCGGCGGCTGGCAGCGCGACAGCGTGCGCGAAGTCGATATCGTTTCGGGCTGTTTCCTGCTGATCGATACCGACTTGTGGCGCCGGCTCGACGGGTTTGCGCCCGAATTTTTCATGTACGGCGAAGAGGCCGACTTGTGCGCGCGCGCCCGGGCACTGGGCGCGCGGCCGACGTTTACCCCCGATGCAGCGATCATCCATCATGGCGATGGCAGCGCGGCGCAGCGGTCCGACATCCGCGTGCTGCTGTTGCAGTCAAAGATCCGGCTGGCGCGGCGCACCGACGGCGCGGCGCAGGCGCGGGTGATCGCCTGGCTTTATCTCGTGGCGGTGGCGATCCGCGCGCTGGCCTATGGCATGGCGGCAAGACGGGCACCGCGCCATCGCGATGCTGCCGCGCTGTGGCGCGATACCTGGCGGCGACGGCGCGAATGGTTTGGCCCGAATTGGTACCGGGCAGGGGCATGACTGGACCCGGAAAACGGTTGTACAGCCCTGCCCTGCTGCATAGATGGTACGCGGGGCTGCCAATCGTCGATCATCACTGGTCTGGCGGTGCGACCGCTGCGGCATCGGACAGGGCGTTCCGGTGGGGCAAGAACCGTTGAAGGCAAGGGGCATGCGTTGATGCGGCCAGTGCTGGCGATATCTTCGTCGGGGGGACATTGGTCCCAACTGATGCTGCTGCGCGATGCGTTTGACGGGCTGCCGGTGGTCTATGTGTCGACCCTGCCGCAGGCGGGCGAGGCCAGCGGCCTGGCCGATTATCGCACCGTGCCCGATGCCAACCGCAATTCCGGGCTGGGCATCCTGCGGCTGGGCTGGGCGGTGATCCGGCTGTTCCTCGCGGTCAATCCCTCGGCGGTGGTTTCAACCGGGGCGCTGCCCGGGCTGATGATGATCATCTGCGCGCGGCTGGCCGGGCGGCGCACGGTGTGGATCGAATCGATCGCCAATGCCGAAAAGATATCGATGTGCGGATCGCTGGCGCGCTACGTCAGCCACACCTGCCTGGTGCAATGGCCCGAACAGGACGGGCCGCGCACGCGCTATGCCGGGGCCGTGCTGTGATCCTCGTCGCCGCCGGGACGCAATTGCCGTTTGCGCGGCTGTTTGACGCGGTCGAGGCGATCGCCGCCGATCTGAATGATACCATCATCGCCCAGACCGCCGATCCGGCGCGCACATCGGCAGTGATGCAATGCATCGACCGGCTGCCGCCCGCCCGGTTTGATGATCTGGTGCGCGAGTGCGATGTGCTGGTCGGCCATGCCGGGATCGGCGTGATCATTGCCGCGGCAACCCACCGCAAACCGCTGATCCTGATGCCGCGCCGCGCCGCGCTGGGGGAACACCGCAACGATCACCAACTGGCCACCGCAGAGCGGTTCCGTGACCGCCCCGGGGTCTGCGTGGTCGATGATGCTGGCGGCTTGCGCGCGGCGCTGCTGCGGCGCGATCCCCCGGCGTTCAGCTTTGCCGGCAGCGCCCCGCGCGAGGCGCTGGTGGCGGCGGTGCGCGCGGCGATTCTGGGCTGAGCCGCGCGATGCAGGCGAGCGTGGCGCCGGTGGCACAAGTGCTGATCACCCGGTTCAATCTGGCCACCCCCGGGCGCGAAGCGGCGTGGCGCGGGGCCGCCGACTGGCTGGCCGGGCGCTTCGACTTGTTCGAACGCTATTGCCTGCCCTCGGTGCGCGACCAGACCCGGCGCGATTTCACCTGGCTGGTGCTGTTCGACGATCACACCCCCGGCTGGGCGCGCGAGCGGGTGGCCCGCGCGCAGGCGATCGTGCCGTTTCACGCGATCTATACCCCGCTGTTCGATGGCGCCGGCTGGGGCCGGTTTGTCCGCGCGGCGATCGGTCCGGCGCAGCCGGGGCGGCGGGTGATCACCTCGAACCTCGACAACGATGATGCGCTGGCCGCCGATTATCTGGCGCGGCTGCACGCGGCGGCGATCGGTGCGGCGCGGCAGGACAGCTTTGCGCTGAATGTCACGCGCGGGCTGATCCTGTCGGGGCGGCGGCTGTATCGGTACGACCATCCCGCCAATGCCTTTACCACGCTGGTCGAGCCCGATGCCGATCCGTTGCGCACGACGATGAGCATCCGCCACAACGAACTCGCCCGCCATGTCCCGGTGGTGCAGGTCGAGGGTAGACCGGGCTGGTTGCAGGTGGTGCACGGCGGCAATGTGTCAAACCGGGTGCGCGGGCGCGTGATCGCGCAGCCCGCCGCGACCGGCTTTGCCGGCGATATTCTGGCCGATGTCGCGCCGCCCGGCCCGATCGAACTGGCGCACGACCGGCTGATCGCCGCGCCGTTGCGCCTGTGTCGCGATCACGCGATCAGGCTGTACCGGTGGCTGCGCCCGGTTGACCGGCCAGCGCGCGCAGACGCTGCATGATCGCCGGCCGCGCGTGCAGCATGGGCCGCTCGATCGCGTGCCACGACACCACCGCGCAGACCAGCGTCACCGGCCAGGCCGCCACGATCAGCCAGCCCGGCGCGATCCCCGGCGCCAGTTGCGCCACGATCATTTCCACCGGCCAGGCATAGAGATACAGGCCATAGGAATAATCGCCCAGCCGCTGATACCACGCCAGCGCAGCGATCCGCGCAAAGCCCAGCCAGATCAGGCCCGTCCCGATCGCCAAGGCCAGCAGCGGATAATAGCCATCGCCCGATCGCAGCAGCCAGGCCAGCGCCACCGGAACCGGCACGATCCACCAGGCCAAGGGCACCCGGTCGGCAAACACGCAGACACATGCGCCGAGCGCAAACGGCAGCGACAAGACCGCCGCGCTGCGCAGCAGTGACCCGTCATCGCCATGATGGCGCAAGGCCAGCACCAGCAGCGCGATCAGCACCGTGCCCGCGGCGATGCGCGGCGCGCGCAGCAGCCCGATCAGCGCGACCAGCGCATAACATTCCACTTCTGGCCGCAACGACCAGATCGACCCGTTGATCGCGCGATAGCTGCCCAGCCCGGCAAGCGCGCCGGGCAGATCATACTGGTGTTTGATCAGCGTCAGATTGGCCATGACATAGCGCCAGGTGCGCGCTTGCGCGAAATAGGCCGCCGCCGGCCGGTCATTGCCGACCACGCCGAACACCAGCACCGACAGCACCAGCACCACCACCAGCGCGGGGTAGATGCGCAAGGCCCGCGCCAGCACGAAATCACCGAGCGACGCGCGGCGCAGATAGCTTTTGGTGATGAAATAGCCCGAAATGACGAAGAACCCCGCCACCGACAGCGTGCCCAGCGAATAGCCCAGGCCGGCGCGCAACGGTTCGGCCACCGGGCCGTGCGCGGCAATCGGCCAGGCGTGCGAGACCAGCACCGCGCTGGCCAGGATCATCCGCAGCAGGTTGAAATTGTTGTCGCGCCCCTGGTCGGCCAAGGCCACCGAGCCGGTCATGCCGTGGTCGCGCGTTCTTCTTCCGGCAGCACCACCACGCGGAAAAAACCGTGCTGCGCACAGGCGACGCAAGCCCCGAGCAGGATGGTGAACCAGGTCTGCGTGCCGCCATAGATATACACGGTGCAGCCCATGATCATCATCATCGTCAGGCTCATCATGATCCCGCGATAAAACCGCTGATCGCGCCGATTGGCATAGGCCTGGCACCGCGCCAGCGCGAACAGCGCCGAAAAGCACGCCAGCAGCAGGCACGCCGAAGCCGTCGGACCATAGCGGATCGCCAGCAGCAGCCAGTGATTGTCGATGCTGTTGCTGATCATCCACGAGGGCCGGCTGTAATCGGCGAGGCCGATGCCGAACCACGGGTGATTGACCACCGACAGCCAGCCGAATTTCCAGATCAGCAGGCGGAAATAGCCCGTCGCCGGATCGAGCGTCAGAAACCGGATGACCAGCCCGATCGCCCCGCTGTTGCTGGCGCCATTGGCAAACACCAGCACCAGTCCGACCACCAGCCAGAAAAAGCCCCAGGTCAATTCCTTGATCTTGCGGGTGAGATAGTCATAGCCGATGAACATCACTTGCAGCAGCAGCGACAGATACGTCGCCGAACTGAGCGTGAACACCGACATGCTGATCGCCGCCAGCCACAGCCAGCGCGGCAATCCGCGAATCCCCGAAGACCACATCACCGCCAGTTGCGTCGAGAGATAGACCCCGGCGAGAATCGGGTGCGACCACACGCCATAGGCGCGCAACAGCCCGTGGCGGATTTCGACGCGTTGCGCCCCGTGCAGCGCGATCGACCCTTCGGCGGTGCGCACGCTGCCGAAAATCTTTTCCAGCGGCGGGCGCACCAGCAACTGATGCGTCAGCGATTCGAGCGGCAGCGTCAGCGCGCACAGAAAAATCATCGGGATGCACAAGATGAACCCGCGCCGCACATCGTTGAGCGAACGGAAGGTGATGCGCGCCAGCAAGTAGCCGAACACCGAATCGACCGCGAGGCCAAGCCCGCCCAGAAACCCCCGATCAAACCCGTTGACCACGGTATAGGCAACCGCGATCCACACCCCCATCAGCACGATCAGGAAATCGGGTAGCACGAAGCGGATCGCGCCGTTCCAGATATTGCGGAACAGCCAGGGCGAAATCAGCAGCAGCGCCAGGCGGTCGGCAAACATGAAGTTGCTGCCGAGGTGAATGCAGATTTCGCGCGGGACCAGCGTGGCATAAATGACGATCACCATCGGCCAGATGCTGACCGGCAGCCGCTGCTTGGTCACATAGCCGGCGACCGGTGCCGCCGCACGCGGGGCAGTCCTGTCCAAAGCCGAGGGGGGAAGCGTTGCCATCGTGCCGTTGCCATACCGCATTGCCCGATCGGTCAAAACCCCCCTTGCACGCAGCCCATGCCACCATTTGGCACAAGTTGCAGCTTACAGGTCGGTAACCGTGATCCCGTCTTCGGCGAGCAAAGTGGCAATATAGCGTTTGCGCGTGGCGGGATGGACCCCGGCATCGAGAAACCGGCCATAGGGCCCGACCGCGATATCGCTGCGGATCACCCGCGCCGGATTGCCCGCGACGATCGAATGCGGCGGCACATCCCGGGTGACCACCGCGCCGGCCGCCACGATGCTGTGATGGCCGACGGTCACCCCGGGCAGGATCAGGCTGCGCGCGCCGACAAAGCAGCATTCGCCGATCACCGTGTCGAGCCTGACCCCCCGACACATGTCATGACACAGGATCGTCGCGCCGAACGCGATCTGGCTGAAGCGGCCGACATGAACCCCTTTGGGATACGTCAAATCCAGCTTGGCGCTCATCGAAATCAGCGCGGTGGGGTGCAGCGTCATCCCCATCACCCGGTTCAGCAGCGCGATGCGCATGCGCATCGCCGCGCGCTGGATGATCCGCAACTGGTTCAGGCTGGGCATCGGGCAGGGTGTTCCATCAGATCGCGCCGGCTTCGGCCAGGTCGCAAAACCGGGTGATGTCGTCGTTCAGCAGCAGCGGGCCGGCGGCAATGATCCGCGCCTCGTCCCAATCCCACCAGCGGATCGCCAGCAGCCGCGCGATCACCGCATCGTCAAACCGTTGCCCGACCTTGCGCGCGGGCACCCCGGCGACAATCGCATAGGCCGGCACGTCGCGGGTCACCACCGCGCGCGCGGCGATGATCGCGCCATCGCCGATCGTCACCCCCGACAGGATCATCGCCTCTGCCCCGATCCACACGTCGTTGCCGATATGGACATCGCCGCGCGTGCGCGACTGGCCGGCGATATGCGCCAGTTCCGGCATGAACGCGGGGAAGGGATAGGTGGTCACCCAATCCTTGCGATGATCGGGATTGAGAAACACCTGAACCCGGTCCCCCACCGAACACCACGCCCCCATCGAAAACCCGCTGGTGGCATCGCGGTCATACAGCATCAGCCCGCCATAGCTGCCGCGCCCGATCGGATAGCGGGCAAACCGCTGCGCCAGATTGACCGGTTTGCGGCGCGCGTGGAGCCAGTCCTTGATCCAGCGTAGCATCATCGCCGCCTATCCATGCCACATCCGCGCGCGCACCGGCGCCGGCACCAGCCGCACCGCCGGCACGGCATAGACCGCCGCCGCCGCCAGCGCCAGCAGCACCTGCCAGCGCAGCCCCGACGGCAGCTGCGGCAGCGCAAATTCGATCGCGGCAAACCCGGCCGTGGCCAGCACGATCGGCCCGGCATGATCGAACCGCCGCGCGCTGACCCAGTCGAGCACGCACAGATCGACTGCCATCCGCCCGCAATAGACCCAGGCCGCGCCGAGCACCCCGCCGCGCGTCAGGCCGAACCACAGCGCGACCAGATAGAACGGCAATTCGGCCAGCAGCACTTTGCTGACCAGATCGGGCCGGCCCGATGCCTCGAGCCGGGTATAGGCGATCGAGGCGAACACCTGCAGCCACGCGGTCAGCAGCAGCAGCCGGCCGATCGGCGCGGCATCGGCGCCCAGCCGCGCGCCGACCCACAGCATCAGCCCCGGCTTCATCAGGATCCACGCCGCCGCCACCGCCGGGGTCAGCAGCGCGAATTGCACCGCCACCCCGTCGCGCGCCAATTGCGCCGCCTCATCCCCGCGCGCCACCGCCAGCCTGGGCAACAGCGCGGTGCACAATGCCGCCGACACGGTAAGGATGCGCGAGGTCAGCTGCGCCGGGATCATGTAGACGGTAACCGCATAGGCTCCCAGCCACGCACCGATCGCAAAGCGGTCGATCACCACCAGGATCGGGCCGAACACCGCCGTGACCGTGACCCAGCCGCCAAACCGCAGCAGCGGCCCCAGTTCGTGCCGATCAAACCGCGCCAGCCAGCCCGCCCCGAATTCGCGCCCGCAGGCCCGCGCAAACAGCACCAGCCCGACCAGCCGCGCCGCCACCGATGCCGCCAGCAACCCGGTCAGATTGGGCCCCCAGTGCCACGCCACCAGCAGCGGCAGAATCTGGAACAGGCTGGTGTTGGTCACCGACAGCCGGTTGACCATGCCGAACCTCTCGCGCGCGACCAGCGCGCCCGACAAGACCCCCAGCGTGGTCGCCACCGGAACGCAGGCCGCGAGGATCGGCAGCGCCGCCAGCGCCTCGGCGCGCAAGGCCGGGGTGGTGCGCAATTCGTGCGCAAACATCAGCCACCCGGCCGGCCACAGCAGCGCCGCGCCGATCAGCCCGACCATGACATTGGCAACCAGCGCGGTGCTGAACGCGCGCGCGCGCGCCGCCGCATCGGCATCGCGCAAAGTGGCGATGCGCTGGCTGGTCGCCTTGCCCAGCCCGAGGTCAAACACCCCGAAATAGCCGAGGATCAGCCAGGCAATCGCCAGCACGCCATAGCGTTCGGGCCCGATCAGCGTCAGATAGGCGGGCACCGTGACCAGCGCGAGCAGCGACGGGATCGCCGCGCCGGCCAGATTGTAGAGCGTATGGCGGCCAATGCTCATGCCGCGCCCGCCATCGCCTGCGTCAGCGCCGCCACATAATCGCGCGCGATCGTCGCGGTGGCAAACCGGACCGGGCCATCGCCACCCTGCCACTGCGCCAGCGCGGTCTTGAGCCTGGCCTCATCGCGCAGCAGCCGCGCCATCGCCTCGGCAATCGCCTCGACCGAACCGGGATCGACCGCCAGCGCGAAATCGTCGTGATCAAAATAGCCATCGACCGCCCAGCCGCGCGGATAGGCGATCGGGGTGCCGGCAAGCAGCGATTCGATGAACACCAGGCCAAAGCTTTCGCGCTGCGACGGCATGACAAACCCGCTCGCCCGGTTCATCCGCGCCGGCATCGCGGCGGCATCGACATGGCCTTCGAATACCACCCGTTGCCGCAGCGCCGGTGGCACCAGTGCTTGTGCTGCGGCGATCTGTTCCGCACTGCCGCCTCCGCCAATCGCCAAGCGGTCCGCACCGCTGCGATCAACCGCGCTGGCCATCCGGTGCAGGTTCTTCAACCGCGCATTGTGCAGGTGAAACGCGCTGAACAGCCCGTCGCCACCGATCCGGGGCGGCAGGCAATCCACCTGCCCCACGGCACAGGGCACCAGCTCGACCGGCCCCTGCCGCGTCCCCAGCACGGCCTGCGTGCGCGCCAGCGCCCAGGGGGCAAAGACCACGACCATCGCGGCGCCATGAAACACCCGCGCCAGCAGCGGCCGCAAATCGGGCCGCGCGGCCATGATTTTCAGATCGGTATTGCCCTGGATGGTCAGCGCATAAGGGATGCCCAGCCGCGCGGCGGCCTGCGCCACGGCGATCCCTTCAACCGTCAGCTTGTGCCCGACGATCAGATCGGGGCGCGGGTGCGCGGCGATGCGGTCGGCCAGCCAATCGCCCAGCGCGCGCAACCGGGTGGCATGAAACAGCCCCCGGCCCGGCGCGCGATAGGTCAGCGCGGTGGTACGCCCCGTCGGCGACCTTGGCTCGACCCGCATGCGCCGGCCCAGCACGTCGGCCATCAGGCCCCAGCCCGCGCCGGCGCGGTTGATCGACACGATATCCTGATCAAACGCCGCATCGGCCAGCGCGATCAGCGTGGCAATCGCCGGGGTCTTGGCCGGAACGATCAGATCGGGCACGTCGGCCGAAACGTGCAGGATGGCGCGGCGCCGAACGGCCACCGGCTGCGGGTCAGCTTTGCCGGTCACGCGCCATCAGCAGGAAAATTTTCGGGCTGCGGACCAGATAGCGCCGCCACAGCCGCCGTGGTTCGCGGATCAACCGGTAGAGCCATTCCAGCGCCAGCACCCGCATCAGCCGCGGTGCCCGGTGCGCGCGGCCGGTCAGATAATCGATCGAGGCGCCGATGCACAGCCCGACACCGGTCGCCCCGCCCAATTGGCGGGTGCGCAAGGCGACCACTTCCTGCTGCGGCGATCCCACCGCGATGAACACGAAGCGCGCCGGGTTGTCGCGGATGAACCGCGCCGCCGCATCGATCGCCGCGTCGTTGTCGAGCAGGCCCATCGGCGGGATATGCTGGATCACGTTGCCCAGCCCGAACCGCGCCTGCAACGCCGGCACGGTGCGCGCGTCGCCGCCGATCAGCACGATCGCATCCTGGCAGCCGCGTTCGCGTTCGAGCAGGCGTTCGCTGACATCGCTGCCCGATACCAGCGTCAATTCCACCCCGCGCAACATCGCCAGCAGGCGCAGCACTTTGCTGTCGCAGACCGTGGCATCGGCCTGCGCATAGGCCTGATGCACTTCGTCGCGATAGGATTCGGTGCGCAGCCGCACCATGTGATCGACATTGGGGGTAACGATATAGGCAAACGGCTCGCTCGCCAGCCGCGCCCGCACCGCATCGATCAAGGCGTCGATATCGATCCGGTCGAACGCCAGTCCCAACACTCTTGCGCCCGATGCCAGTGACCGCGCGGATTCGGGCAGCAGGGTCACGTTGGCGGCACTTTCACCTCGAATGGATCACTTCGCCCGGTTACCGCCCCGGCCGGGCCAGAGCAAGACCCGGCTGCAGGGCAACCCAAGTCCTGCCGCACTTACTTGGCGTCATAAGAATAATAGCGATAGTGGTAATCGTAATTGTACCCGGCATTGCGGTGGTCAAACTTGGTCAGCACCACCCCGGCGATACTGGCGCCGGCATCGAGCAGACGCCGCACCGCCGTCTTGGCCTGACCGCGATGCGCGCGGTTGGCCTCGACAATCATCAGCACGGTATCGACCTGGCGCGCCAGCAGCGGCGTGTCGGCCAAGCCCATCACCGGCGCGGAGTCGATGATGATGATGTCGTATTGCGGCTTGTACAGCGCGAGGAATTCCGAAATCACGTTCGACGACAGGATTTCGACCGGATTGGGCGGGCTCTTGCCCAGCGTCAGCAGCGACAGACCTTCGTAATCTTCGCGGGTCTGGATGCATTCGGCCAGCGGCTTGTGCTGCAACAGCACATCGACAAAGCCGGTGGTGTTCGACAGGCTGAGCGCGCGGTGCAGCGAGGGGCGGCGCAAGTCGCCATCGATCAGCAGCACCTGCTTGCCGATCCGGGCATAGTCGCGCGCCAGCGCCAGCGCGGTGGTCGATTTGCCTTCGGACGGCTGGCTGCTGGTGACCAGCAGCGTATCGGGCACCCCGTGCAGCGTGGAATAATCGAGCGCCACGCGCACTGAATAATAGGCTTCGGTCAACGGGTTCTTCTGGTCACCCAGGCTGCTGTCGAGCTGGTCGTTGGTCATCCGCGGGGTGGTGCCGAGCAAGGACAGACCCAGCTTGGATTCGACATCGTCGGGCCCGCGCAGCGTATCATCAACCGCTTCGCGCGCGATCATCAGCAGCGTGGCAATCACCACCCCCAGCGCAAAGGCGATGCCCATGTTCTTCAGCAGATTGGGCGAAACCGGGGTCGAGGGGACAATCGCCGCATCGATCAGCGAGATATTGTTGCGCACGATATCCGATGCCGAGGCGATCTGGTTGTAGCGGTCCATCAGATCAGCCACCTGATGCCGGCGCGATTCGACATCGCGCGCCAGCAGGTTGAGCTGGACCCGGCGGCGCTGTTCATCGAGCGTCTGGTTCGACAGCCGCTCGCGCTCGTTCGACAGCGAGGCCTCTTGCGCCTGCGCGACTTTGTACTGGTACTTGATCGAATCCTTGATGCCGTTGATCTGGTGGTCGATCTGCGCGTTCAGATTGTTGAGTTCGGCCTGCGCCTGCACCAGCGCCGGGAACCCGGCCTGATACTTCGATTTCATGTTCGCCACTTGCGCCGACGCGGTGGCGCGCTGGCTGATCAGCGCCTGGATCTGGATATTGCTGACCACTTCGGACAATTGCTCGGGCGGGGTGGTCTGCGCCGCGTGCCAGCGCTGCTCGGCCAGAATGCGCTGATTGACCGCGTCGATATATTGCCCGTTCAGCCGCACCAGATTGGCGGTGGTGATCGACTGCGAATTGCCGCTGCCCGCCGAATTGGACTTGGCATCGCTGGCGCCGCTGCCTGACCCCGAGGCATCGCTGGCATCGATCAGGTGGTTTTCCTGGGCATAAGTGATCGCCTTGCGTTCGGCCTGATCAAGCTGGACGCGATCAACCTCGATCTGCTGTTCGAGCACTTTGCGCGCATAGACATTGGCATCGAGCCCGCGCCGCACGTTGTTGGCGACGAAATTGCGGGCAAAGCTGTTGGCCACCTGCATCGCCACCACCGGATTGGGGCTGGTGAACTGGATCGACATCACCCGGTCATCAACCGGCACTTCGACTTTCAGGTTGGCGTCCAGCGCCTCGACCGCCGCCTCGCGCAGCGCCGATCGGCGCTGGCTGGCGGGCAGCCGCGAATCGGGCAGCCGCACGCGCATCGCTTTCAAAAAGGTATCGTTCTTGTCGAGCCCCAGATCATCGACCACCAGCAGCGCGACCGTGCGGCTTTGCACGATGCCCATCTGGGTGTTGATATAGCGGATGGTATCGTTGATCGACACGGTCGGATCGATGTCCTGCCCGCTGACGATCTTGACGTTTTCGTTGTCGATCTGCGCGGTGGCGACCGCGGCATATTTGGGCGTCATCAGCAAAGTGACCGCCAGCCCGAGAAACAGCGCCAGCCCCATGGTGACGAGGATGATCCGCCGCTGACGCCAGATCATCGCGCGCAGATCGGCCAGCTTGAAGCTGAACCCGGACTGTTCGTCGGGATTGAGCGTAACATCGGGCAAGAACCGCGCGATGCGATCCTGCTTGGCGTTCGGCACGGGGACGTGTTCGGTCATGTGACTGGCAAACCTTGCAAGGATCAGAAGTGGGCGAAGATGGCAGCCGCCGGGATGATGCCGATCAGATCCTGATAGAACCGGCTGGCACCCGACACCCCGACCACGATGCGATCATGCGCCTTGATCACCGGATCGATCATGGTGCCGGCGCGAATGTCATGTAGATCGAACAGCGCCACCGTGCGGCCGGACCCGTCGTTGCGGAAAATCACGATCTTGCGCACGCGGGCAAAGCGGTCGGGATCGCCGGCGGTGGCCAGTGCGCCCAGCAAAGTGGTGCCGGGGTTCAGTTCATAGATCCCGGGATGCGCCACCGACCCTTCGACGGTCACTTTCTGCGAGCCGTATTCAACCAGGTTCACCGCCACTTGCGGATTGAGCAGGCTGGTCTTGAGCTTTTCGTGAAGCAGGTCGGTCAGCCCCTGGGTGGTCAACCCGGCCGCATGCACCGCGCCGATAAACGCCATGTTGATCGCGCCGCTCTGATCGAGCGTGATGCGCTCGCTCGACATGTCGGGTTCGCCATAGACCTTGATGCTGATCGCATCGTTGGGGCCCAGCCGATATTCGGCAGGATTGACCTCGTCGAATTTGGTTTGCGCCATCTGCGCCAGCGTCTGGCCTTCATAGATGCCGGGGCGGGCATCATGATCACCCGCACAGCCAGCCAGAGCAACCGACAGCGCGGCGGCCAGGGACAATTTTGACAGGTGCCTCATTTCGACCAGTTCACTCCCTTACCGCACCCAAGATCGCCGGACGATGATCGCCGGACCTTGCCGATCGCGAAAACCGCCTCGCCGCGACGCGCGGGACCCGACAAAGCATCGAATCACCGGCCCGGCAGGCGCGTTCGTAACGCCACAGTCGTGCTGTCTATGCCGTCTGGGGTGCGCCACGACAACCCCCGCCGCAGCGCGGGATAACCGTGAAATGGGGCATCCTGACCGAAAAAATTGTGGTTTTTCCGATATTCACACCGATGCAGCGGCCTCCGCCGGCGCCCCGTAATGGGACAGGGCACATCAGCCCGGCCGCGACAACCCGCGCATGACCGGGCATTGTTGCGGTCTCGCCCGGCATGGCCAAGTTTCGGATTGCAAACCGCCAAGCGATCTGGGACACCGCCCGGCGCCGAATAAAGGCCCGTCTTTTCAGGGGATCAGACACCGTATGGACAGCGCCGACCCCTCAAAAATCCCGGTGTTCATCCTCGCCGGCGGGCTGGGCACCCGGTTCAAGGAACAGACCGAATTCCGCCCCAAACCGATGATCGAAATCGGCGGCCGGCCGATCCTGTGGCACATCATGAAGCATTACAGCCGGTTCGGGTTTCGCCGCTTCGTGATCTGCACCGGGTTCAAGTCCGAGGTGATCAAAAGCTATTTCCTCAATTACCACTCGATGCAGTCGGATTTCACCGTCGACACCGGCAGTCGCAACGTCACTTATCACGACACCCCCGACGGCGAGGATTGGGAAGTCACGCTGGCCTATACCGGCGATCTGACGATGACCGGCGGCCGCATCGGCCGCGCCGTCGCGCGCTATCTGGGCGATGCGCCGCATTTTGCGGTGACTTATGGCGACGGGCTGACCAATGCCGACCTCGCCGCAGAGTTCGCCTTTCACCGCGAGCACGGCAAGATCGGCACCGTGCTGGCGATCAACCCGCCATCGCGGTTTGGCGAGATTGCGACCGAGGGCGCGATCATCACCCGGTTTTCGGAAAAGCCCGAACTGGTCAATTCGTGGATCAACGGCGGCTATTTCTTTTTCCGCCGCGAATTTGCCCGCTATCTGACGCAGGACGACAATCTGGTGCTCGAAAAGGCGCCGCTGATGACGCTGACCAGCGACCGCGAACTGGCAATCTGGCGCCATCCGGGTTTCTGGTTCTGCATGGATACCCAGCGCGACCATGACGAATTGCAGCATTTGTGGCAGACCGGCCGGGCACCCTGGGCCGCCTGACCGCTTGCGCCCCCTCACACGGATAGCCGATGACCAACCCCGTTCTGCTTGAAGACCTCGATGCGATCCATGCCGCGCTGAATCCGGGCGACCGGTTTCGCGGCGGATCGGTGGTGATGACCGGGTGCGCCGGGTTCCTCGGGTTCATGCTGATGAATTACCTGGTGCGCCGCGCCGCTGATCTCGGCATCGAGCGGGTGATCGGGCTCGATACTTTTCTGCTCGACCGCCCCGCCTGGCTCGACGCGCTGGTGCGCGACTATCCCGGGGTGTGCGAGGTGCACAGCTTTGACATTGCCTCGGGCGATCTGGCGGCGGTGCCCGGCGCGCTGGCGGCGCGTTATGTCATCCACGGCGCCTCGATCGCTTCGCCCACGTTCTATCGCCGCTATCCGGTCGAAACGATCGATGGCAATATCTGGGGGCTGCGCCGCATTCTTGACCTCTATCGCGGGCGCGACACGCTGAAGGGTTTGCTGTTTTTCAGCTCGAGCGAAATCTATGGCGACCCGCCGGCCGACTGCATCCCCACCGACGAGGAATATCGCGGCAATGTCTCGTGCCACGGCCCGCGCGCCTGTTACGACGAAAGCAAGCGGTTCGGCGAAACGCTGTGCTGGGTCTATGCCCGCCACTACGGCATGCCGATCACCGTGGCGCGGCCGTTCAACAATTACGGCCCCGGCATGCGCATCGAGGACAAGCGGCTGCCCGCCGACTTTGCCAAATGCCTGCTCGAAGCGCGCGATATCGTCATCCTGTCAAACGGCAGCCCGACGCGCACGTTCTGCTATGTCAGCGATGCGGTGACCGGCTATCTCAAATGCCTGCTCCACGGCAGCTATGACTATTTCAACATCGGCATCGACCGCCCCGAAACCAGCGTGCGCGGTCTGGCGACGATCTATCAGCAGGCGGGCCGGGCGCTGCTCGGCTATCACGGCGAAGTGATCTTCGATGCCAGCGATGATCCCGATTACATGACCGACAACCCCAATCGCCGCTGCCCGGTGATCACCAAGGCGCGCGATGTGCTCGGCTATGACCCGCAGATTCTGGTCGATCAGGGGGTCGCGCGCTATCTGCGGTTCCTGATCGCGGAACGGGGCTGAGCGATGCGGCTGGCCGTCGTCGGCACCGGCTATGTCGGGCTGGTATCGGGGGTGTGCCTCGCCGCGCGCGGCCATGAGGTAACTTGTGTCGATATCAACCCGGCGATCGTCGAACGGCTCAACCGCGCCGAACCGACGATTTATGAACGCGGCCTGCCCGAACTGCTGGCGCAAGTTCATGCCGCCGGGCACTTTCGCGCCACCTGCGATCTCGATGCCGCGCTGGCCGATGCTGAACTGGTGCTGATTTCGGTGGGCACGCCATCGCACGAGGGGCGGATCGACCTGACCCAGGTGCTGCACACCGCGCGCCAGATTGGCGCATGGATCGGCCGCCACGATCGCCATATCTCGGTGGTGGTCAAATCGACCGTGGTCCCCGGCACCACCGATACCGCAGTGCGCGAGGCGATCACAGCCGCCTCGGGCAAGCACCCCGGCAATGGCCCGGGCACGTTTGGCCTCGGCATGAACCCCGAATTCCTGCGCGAAGGCGAAGCGATCGAGGATTTTGCCCACCCCGACCGCATCGTGCTGGGCCATGAAGACACCACCACGTTGGCCCGGCTCGAGGCGCTCTATGCCCCGTGGGCGGTGGACAAGCTGCGCGTCAACACGCGCACCGCCGAACTGATCAAATATGCCAACAACGCGCTGCTGGCGCTGCAGATTTCGGCGATCAACGAAATCGCCAATGTCTCTGCCGCGCTGGGCGGGATCGATATTCTCGATGTGGTAGAGGGCGTGGCGCTCGACAAACGCTGGTCGCCGATCACCGCGCAGGGGCGGGTATCGCCGGCGATCCTGTCGTACCTGATCCCCGGCTGCGGGTTTGGCGGCAGTTGCTTTCCCAAGGATGTCCAGGCGCTGCGCACGCTGGGCGCCGACCACGGCGTGCCGATGCAGATGCTCAACGCGGTGCTCGACGTCAACGCCGCGCAGCCGCTGCAAGTCACCGCGATCCTTGAACGCGAGCTGGGCACGCTGCGCGGGCGGCGCGTGCTGGTGCTGGGTCTGGCGTTCAAGCCGGGCACCGACGATGTGCGCGAAAGCGCGTCGCTGGCGATCATCCGCGCGCTGATCACCGCCGGAGCGCAGATCACCGCGCACGATCCGATCGCCGCCGACCATTTCGCGCAAAGCTTCGGCCCCGGCGGCGAAGCGATCAGCTATGTTGCCGACTGGCAGGCCGCTGCGGCCGCCAGCGAAGTGGTGATCATCGCCACCGCGTGGGACGACTATCGCGCGCTGCCGGCGGCGGTGCAGCCGGGCACGGTGGTGTTCGATGCCCGCCGCGCGCTTCGGCCCGAAACGCTGCCGCAGGCGCGCTATCTGACCATTGGCCGGCGGGTGGGCTGACGCAATGGACTATCAACCCACCGCTGTTGACGGCGCCTATGTCGTCTCGCTGCAACCGCGCGGCGATGATCGCGGCTTTTTCGCGCGGGTGTTCTGCGCCGCCGAATTTGCCGGGCACGGGCTCGATGCCGCGATCGCCCAGATCAACACCTCGCTGAGCGTCGCCGCCGGCACGTTGCGCGGACTGCATTACCAACTGGCCCCGCATGCCGAAAGCAAGCTGGTGCGCTGCATTCGCGGATCGGCGTTCGATGTCGTGCTCGATCTGCGCCCGGATTCGCCCAGCTTTGGCCGCTGGGCCGGGGCCACGCTCAGCGCCGACAACCGCCAGATGATGTTCGTGCCGCGTGGCTGCGCGCATGCGTTCCTGACGCTCGAAGACAATACCGAAATGTTCTACACCGCCAGCGCGGCCTATGCCGGCGCGGCGGAACGCATCGTGCGCTGGAATGACCCGCGCTTTGCGATTGCCTGGCCGCGCCCGCCGGTGGTGCTGTCGGACAAGGACGCCGCTGCCCCCGATTTCGACCCGGCCTGGCACCTGGCGCAGGGCTGACCGGCAATGCGCATCCTGATCACCGGGGCCAGCTCGTTTACCGGATCGCACTTTGTCGGCGCGCTGGCTGCTGCCGGGCACCACATCACCGCCAGCTTTCGCGGATCGGCCGACAGCTACACCGGGCTGCGGCGCCAGCGCATCGATTATGTTGCCCAACGCGCCGATTGCGTGTGGAACACCGGGTTTGGCGATGACCGCTTCCTCGCGCTGATCGGCGGCGAACGCTTCGACGTGCTGTGCCACCACGGCGCCGAAGTGACCGACTATCGCAGCTGGGATTATGACCCGCTGGCGGCGAGCGCGGCCAATACCCGCAATGCCCGCGCGGTGCTGCGCCAGCTCGCCGATCGCGGCGGGCACACGCTGGTCAGCACCGGCAGCGTCTTCGAACCGTTCGAAGGCAGCGGCGACCCGCAGCGCCGCGCGTTCAACCCCTATGGCCTCGCCAAGCACATCAGCCACGAAGTGCTGCGGATGGAGGCGCACCATGTCGGCCTGGGGCTGGCCAAATTCGTCATCCCCAATCCGTTCGGCCCGTTCGAGGACATGCGGTTTACCTCGTACCTCGCGCGCGAATGGGCGGCGGGGCGCACCCCTTGCGTGCAGACCCCCGATTATCTGCGCGACAACATCCCGGTCTCGTTGCTGGCACTGGCCTATGCCGCGCTGATCGCCCGGCTGCCCGCGCCCGGCAGCGGGCTGCATGCCGCGCCCGCCGGCTATGTCGAAAGCCAGGGCGCCTTTGCCCGCCGGCTGGCCGCCGCGATCGCCCCGCGCACCGGCTGGGCTTGCGCGCTCGACCTTGCACACCAGAGCGCATTTCCCGAACCGCTGATCCGCATCAACCCCGAGAGCGCCGCGCTGGCCCACCCCGAGTGGGACGAAACAGCGGCATGGGATGCGCTTGCCGCCTATTACCGCATGATCACGGCAGGGTGACTTACCCGGATTGCCAGGGGGTGCATTTTCCCGGCAACTTGGCTAGGGCGTCGCGCATGGGCATTCCCTTTCGCAAGATGCATGGCCTGGGCAACGATTTCGTGGTGATCGACGCGCGCGTCGATCCGATCGATATCACCCCGGCGCGGGCGGCGGCGCTGGCCAATCGCACCACCGGCATCGGTTGCGATCAACTGATCGTGCTGGCGCCCAGCGCGCTGGCCGACGTGCGCATGCGCATTTTCAACCCCGATGGCGGCGAAGTGGAAGCCTGCGGCAATGCCAGCCGCGCAATCGGGCTGCTGCTGGCAGATGAAACCGGCGGCACCACCCGCATCGAAACGCTGGGCGGGGTGATCACCGCGCGCGCCGAGGGCGCCGCGATCAGCGTGGCGATGGGCCAGCCCCGGTTTGACTGGGATATGATCCCGCTCGCCTATCCGATGGACACGCTGAGGATGCCGGTGGCGTGGGAGGATCTTGCCGATCCGGTCGCGGTCAATGTCGGCAATCCGCACGTGGTGTTCTTTGTGCCCGATGCCGATGCGGTCGATCTGGCGCGGCTGGGGCCGCTGATCGAACACGACCCGCTGTTTCCGCAACGGGTCAATGTCAATGTCGCGACGATCACCGGCCCCGATGCGATCACGCTGCACGTGTGGGAACGCGGCGCCGGGCTGACCCGCGCCTGCGGCACCGGCGCCTGCGCCACCGCAATTGCGGCGATGCGGCGGCGGCTGACCGGGCGGCAGGTCGCGGTCACCCTGCCCGGCGGCACGCTGACGATCGCCTGGGACCACACCGATACGATCGTGATGACCGGCCCGGCGCAGACCAGCTTTGTCGGCCGCTTCGATGCGGACAGCTATCCGGCATGACCGCGCCCGATCCGATCGTCACGCTGGGCTGCCGGCTCAACCTTGCCGAAAGCGAGGCGATCCGCGCGATGCTGGCGGGCAGCCCCACCGCCACCGTGGTGGTCAATTCCTGCGCGGTCACCGCAGAAGCGGTGCGCCAGTCGCGCCGCGCGGTGCGCCGGCTGCGCCGCGATCACCCCGAGGCACGGCTGGTGGTGACCGGTTGCGCGGCGACGATCACCCCCGATGCCTTTGCCGCGATGGCCGAAGTCGACGCGGTAATCGCCAATCCGGCCAAGCTGTCGCCACAGGCCTGGCAGGTCGCACCCGCCGCCCCCGCGCCGCTGGCGCAGCACACCCGCGCGTTTGTGCCGGTGCAGACCGGCTGCGACCATGCCTGCACTTTTTGCATCATTCCCGCCGGGCGCGGGGTCAGCCAGTCGAGCCCGATCGACGCGGTGCTGCGCCAGATCGCTGCGCATCTGGCGCACGGGGTGAATGAAGTGGTGCTGACCGGGGTCGATGTCACCAGTTGGGGCGCCGATCTGGGGCAGGAGCAGCGGTTGGGCGATCTGGTCGCGGCGATCCTAAAGGCATTTCCCGCGCTGCCCAGGTTGCGGCTGTCGTCGCTCGACGGGGTGGAAATCGATCCGCTGCTGTTCGAGATCATCACCGGCGAAGCCCGCGTGATGCCGCATGTCCACCTCTCGCTGCAATCGGGCGATGACATGGTGCTCAAACGGATGAAGCGCCGCCACAGCCGTGCGCAGGCGATCGCGCTGGTCGAAGCGCTGCGCGCGCGCCGGCCGCAGATCGCGATCGGCGCCGATCTGATCGCCGGGTTCCCCACCGAAACCGCCGCAATGCACGCGGCCAACGCTTCGATCATCGCCGCCTGCGATGTCGTGCACGGCCATATTTTCCCTTATTCGCCGCGCCCGGGCACCCCGGCGGCGCGCATGCCGCAAGTCGATCCGCTGCTCGTGCGCGAACGCGCCGCCGAATTGCGCGCCGCCGTCGCCGATCGGCGCGCGGCATGGCTACGCACGCTGCTGGGTCAGCCGCGCAGCGTGCTGGCCGAACGCGACGGCACCGGCCATTCCGCCGAATTCGCGCCCTATCGCTGCCCGCCGGGCACGCTGCCGGGCCAATTGGTCACCCTGACCGCGACGCAGATGACACAAGGGCTGTTGCATGATTGACCAGACACCGTCGCAAAGCTGGAGCGAGCGGCTGCTCGGCGGCTTGCGCAAGACGCAGGAACGGCTGGCCGACAATCTGGCCGGGCTGACCGGCGGGGCGCGGCTGACGGCGGAACAGCTCGACGATATCGAAGATGCGCTGATCGCATCCGACCTCGGCCCGCGCGCCGCCGCGCGCATCCGCGAACGGCTGGCCGGCAACCGGTTTGAAACCGGGCTCGACGAAGCGGCCTTGCGCGGCGCGGTCGCCGCCGAGATCGAAGCGATCCTGCGCCCGGTGGCGCGCCCGCTCGACATCGTCGCCTTTCCGCGCCCGCAAGTGATCCTGGTGGTCGGGGTCAACGGGTCGGGCAAGACCACCACCATCGCCAAGCTGGCGCACCTGTTTCAGGAACTCGATTACAGCGTGATGCTGGCCGCCGGCGATACTTTCCGCGCCGCCGCGATCGGCCAGTTGCGGGTGTGGGCCGATCGGCTGGGGGTGCCGATCGTCAGCGGGCCCGAAGGCGGCGATCCCGCCTCGATCGTGTTCGATGCGGTCAAGCAGGCGACCGCTGCCGGCACCGATGTGCTGATCGTCGATACCGCCGGGCGGCTGCACAACAAGCGCGAACTGATGGACGAACTGGCCAAAGTGCGCCGCGTGCTCGGCCGGCTGAACCAGGATGCGCCGCACGATGTGGTGCTGGTGCTCGATGCCACCAATGGCCAGAACGCGCTGCAACAAATCGAGGTGTTCCGCGAAGTGGCGGGCGTGACCGGGCTGGTGATGACCAAGCTCGACGGCACCGCGCGCGGCGGGGTGCTGGTCGCCGCCGCCGAACAGACCGGGCTGCCGATCCACGCGATCGGGGTGGGCGAACGGATCGATGATCTGCGCCCGTTTGACCCGGCGCTGGTCGCGCGGGTGATCGCCGGAGAACCGGCATGACCAGCACCCAGCCCAAACGCGATGCGGCATCGGCATGGATCAACCTGGTGGTCGATTATGGGCCGCTGCTCGTGTTTTTCCTCGCCTATCGCCACTATGCGCCAAAGGACGAGAACAACGCGCTGGCGACGATCGCCGCGGTTACCCGCAGCACGGTTTGGTTCATGGCCGCCACCGTGGTCGCGCTGGGCATTTCGAAATGGCGGCTGGGGCGGATTTCGCCGATGCTGTGGCTGTCGTCGACGCTGATCATCGGGTTTGGCGCGCTCACCGTCTATCTGGGGGATCCGTTCTGGGTGCAGATCAAGCCGACGGTGATCTATGCGCTGTTTGCCGCGATCCTGTTCATCGGCTTGCGCTTTCGCCGGCCGATGCTGCGCGATCTGCTGCAATCGGCGTTTGACGGGCTGGATGATGACGGCTGGCTCAAACTGTCGCGCAACTGGGCGTGGTTCTTTGTGTTCCTCGCGCTGCTCAACGAAGTGCTGCGGCACTTTTTCAACCAGCACAACGGCGGGTTCCACACCTGGCTGACGATCAAGGTCTGGGGGGTCACCGCGCTGAGCTTCGTGTTTACTTTTGCCCAATTGCCGATGCTGCTGCGCCACGGCATGGGCGAAAGCGCCGAAGCCGCCGCCGAAACCACCACCCCGCACGATTGACTTGCGCCGATGACTTTTGCCCTGCCCGGATTTGATCTTGATGCCTTCGTCGCCGCCACGCTGGCCGAAGATCTCGGCGTCGGCCGGCCCGGCGGCGGGCGCGATGTCACCGCCGACAGCGTGGTCCCCGCCGATGCGCGCTTTGCCGGGGTGATGAACAGCCGCGATGCGGTTTCGGTCTGCGGCCTGCCGATCGCCGCGGCATTTTTCCGCGCGCTCGATCCGGCGGCAGAGATTGCCCTGCTGGTCGATGAAGGCGCCCGCGTGCCCGCCGGCACCGCGCTGATGCGAATCACCGGCCGCGCGCGTGCGCTGCTGACCGCCGAACGCTCTGCGCTCAACACCGTGCAGCATCTGACCGGGATCGCCACGCTGACCTGTGCCTATGTCGCGGCGATGGGCGATGTTGCCACCCGCCTGCTCGATACGCGCAAGACGCTGCCGGGGCTGCGCGTGCTCGAAAAATACGCGGTGCGGATGGGCGGCGGGCACAATCACCGCATGGGCCTTTATGATGCGGCGATGATCAAGGACAACCATGTCGCGGTGGCCGGCGGGGTTGGCCCGGCGGTGCAGCGCGCGCTGGCCGCCGGGGTGCGCGAAGTGATCTGCGAAGTGGATCGCATCGACCAGATCGAACCCGCGCTGGCCGCCGGGGCCACCCGCCTGCTGCTCGACAACATGGCCCCGGCCACGCTGCGTCAGGCGCTCGCCGTGGTCGGCGGGCGCGTGCCGTGCGAAGCCTCGGGCGGGGTGCGGCTTGATACGATTGGCGCGATCGCAGCGACGGGGGTCGATTTCATTTCGGTCGGCCGGCTGACGCAAAGCGCGCCGGCAGCGGATATCGGGCTCGATTTTTCGGCGGTGTAAGCCGCGCCGGTCAGCGCCGTTCGCGGAAAAACGCGCGCAACTGCCCGGCCGCTTCAGCCTCGCCAATCCCGCCATAGACTTCGGGCCGGTGCAGCGTCGTTGCCTGTTCAAACAGCCGCGCGCCGTGTTCCACCGCGCCGCCCTTGGGATCGGACGCGGCATAATAGAGCCGGGCGATTCGCGCGTGCATCACCGCCCCGGCGCACATCGCGCAAGGTTCCAGCGTGACCCACAGATCGCAGCCATCGAGCCGGTCGCGCCCCAGCGCCGCCGCGGCCTGGCGAATCGCGCAAATTTCGGCATGGGCGGTGGGATCGTGGCTGTCGCGCGGGCCATTGTGCGCGGCGGCGATCACCGTGCCGTCGCGGGTAATCACCGCGCCCACCGGCACCGCCCCGGCCTGCGCGGCGGCATCGGCCTGGGCCAGCGCCAGGCGCATCGGTTCGGGCAAGGGCCAGCGGGTCGACATGACGATCACGCTAGCACGCTTTGCCATGGCTCGCGAATCCTTGACTCGGCCACACAAATCGCTATGCGCGCCCATTCGGAATTGACACCCAAACGACCACAAGCGAGTTTTCAGCCATGTCGCGCATCTGCGAACTGACCGGTAAGGGCCGCCAGATCGGCCACAACGTAAGCCACGCCAACAACAAGACCAAGCGCGTGTTCCTGCCCAACCTGCAGAACGTGACGCTGATGTCGGAAAAGCTCGATCGCAGCTTTCGCTTCCGCGTTTCGACTCACGGGCTGCGCTCGGTCGAACACAACGGCGGTCTCGACAACTGGCTGCTCAAGACCAGCGACGAAGACCTCAGCCCGCGCGCCGTCAAGGTCAAGCGCGAGCTGAAGAAGGCCGTCGCCGCCTGATCAGCTGCACTTTGTGTGCGTGATCAAAGCCCCGCTTCGGCGGGGCTTTTTGCGTCTGCCACGGGCGCAAGGCAGACCGGGTACGCGCATCGCGCCCTTGCGCATTGGCGCGGTTGCGGGCATTTGGCCCCGGGCAACTTCTCTGGGGACATGACGATGGGTGATTTGACGATCGAGGCGGTCACGACTGCGCGCGCGCGCCGCGAATTTGTCGATCTGGCCTATCGCCTGAATGCCGCCGATCCCAACTGGGTGCCGCCGCTGCACATGGAAGCGGTCGAGCTGGTCACCCCCGGCAAGAACCCGTTTTTCGAACATGCCGATGTGCAGTTTTTCCTCGCGCGCCGCGCTGGCCGCGTGGTCGGGCGGATTTCGGCGCATATCGACCATCTGGCGATCGCCATGGACCCGGCACAGGGCATGGGCCCCGGCACCGGCAACTGGGGCCTGCTCGAGGCAGAGGATCAGGCGATTGCCCATGCGCTGATCGCGCAGGCCGAAGCCTGGTTGCGTGACAAGGGGATGACCCGCGTGCTGGCGCCGATGTCGATGTCGGTGTGGGAAGAACCCGGCCAGTTGACCAAGGGGTTTGATCACCCGCCGACGGTGATGATGGGCCATCAGCCCGAACGCTATAACGACTATATCCTCGCGCTGGGCGATTATACCCCGGCGAAGGAACTGCTGACCTATGAACTCGACATCACCAAGGACTTTCCCCCGCTGATCCAGCGCATCGTCCAGTCGGGCGAGAAAAACCCGCGCATCCGCATCCGCAATGTCGACAAGTCCAAATTCGATGCCGAAGCACGGCTGATTCTCGACATCCTCAATGACGCCTGGTCCGACAACTGGGGCTTTGTCCCGTTCACCGAGACCGAAATCAAATATGCCGGCAAAAAGTTCAAACCGATCGTCCACAACGATCTGATCATGGTCGCCGAATACGATGGCGAACCGGTGGCATTCATGATGACGCTGCCCGATCTCAACGAAGCGATCAAACCGATGGGCGGCAAGCTGTTCCCGTTCAATTTCATCCGCCTGCTCGCCTGGCTGCGCAAACCGCGCGTGCGCACGATGCGCGTGCCGCTGATGGGCGTGGTCAAGAAATTGCAGGCATCGCGGCTGGCCAGCCAATTGGCCTTCATGATGATCGAATATATCCGCCGCAATGCGGTCACCCGCTATGGCGCCAGCCGCGGCGAAATCGGCTGGATCCTCGAAGACAACCAGGGGATGGTGGCGATCGCCGACGCGATCAACAGCCACATCAACAAGCAATACACGATCTATCAAAAGACGCTGTAGGGCGAACCGCGCCCGATCGTGGTGGCCGCGCCATTCCGATCAGGCGCGGCCCGGCTTGCGTTCCTTGCGGTCCAACTTCTGCCAGGCCAGCGCGAGCGCCAGCAGCGAGAACGGCACCACCGCGTTGACCGTGACCATTCCGGTCCACAGCGAATGGGTCGCCTGCGAAATCCGTCCGGCGGCATAAGGCCCGAGCGACAGCCCGAGCAGCGAGGCGCCCAGAAAGAACGTCGCGCTGGCAGTGCCGCGCAGCCGCGCCGGCACGATATTGACCACCGTCCCGGCTGAACTGCCCAGCGTCGCGCTGACCAGAAACCACATCGGGAAAATGCCCGCATAGAACACGGTCAGCGAATGGGTGGTCATGATCACCGCCTGCGGCACCAGCGAGGCCACCAGCATTGCGATCACCACCAGCACCCGCCGCGAATGGTACACCCCGCGCGACAGCCGGTCGCCCAGCCAGCCGCCCGCGATCGTGCCCAGCGCCCCGCCCGCCGCAGCGCCGCCGCCGACGATCAGCGCGACTTGCGCCGGGGCGGCGTGGAATGTGCGCATCGCATAAGACGGGCCAAACGCGCTGGCCGAATAGGCAATCGCGCAAATCAGCCCATAGCCGACGATCACCCCCAGCAGCGCGGGATTGCGCCAGATCTGGGCAAAGCCGGCGGGATCATCGACGCGCATCGTCTGCGCCCACGAGACCACCGCATAGACCCCGGTGCCGAGCACGATCCATTGCACCGGATCGCCCACCAGCCGCGCCAGCGCAAAAGCCACCGGTACGATCAGCACGATCGCCAGCAGATTGGCGATCAGCCCGGCCGCCCCGCGCCGCGCCGCCGCGATCAGCGTAAACGGCGGCAGAATGGTCATGACATCGTGGCCAAACGCGGCAAAGGCCTGCGCCGGCGACGGATCGGCCGCCATCGCGGTGGTTTCAAACCGGCCCCGGCGCGGCTCGATCAGCGAGGCCACCCAGCCGGCCATGATCAGCCCGGGCAGACCCAGCCCCAGAAACGCCGCCTGCCAGCCCATCAGCCCGAGCGGCCGCGCCCCGGCGGGCCAGGCCTGTTCCCACGCATGCGCGAGGCCAGTGCCTAGCGACAGCGCAACGCCGCCGCCCAGATAGATGCCCGACGTATAGATCGCGATCGCGGTCGCGCGCCGCTGCGGCGGAAACAGGTCCGACAGCAACGACAGCCCGCAAGGCCCGGCGGTCGCTTCGCCCACCCCGACCCCGACCCGCGCCGCGCCCAATTGCGCGAAATTGCCCGCCAGCCCGCACAGCGCGGTCATCGCCGACCATGTCGCCAGCCCCAGCGCGAGCAGCCGGGTGCGCGACCAGCGATCGGCCAGCTTGCCCAGCGCGATGCCGAACACCGAATAGAACACCCCGAACGCGGTGCCATAGAGAAACCCGAACTGCGCATCGGTAATGCCCAGATCGCGCTTCATTTCGGGCGCCAGAATGGTGAGCAACTGGCGGTCGATGAAATTGAGGATATAGACCAGCACCAGCACGCCCAGCGCATACCAGGCATAACTGGTGCCGGGCCCGCTGCGCGGCGCGGCGATCGGTCCTGCCCCGGCCGGTTCAGCCGCTGGCAGGTCCTGTGGCATAGCGTGTTCCATCCTCGATCCCCGCTTCGGCAAAACCGGCCTGGCGCAGCCGGCAGCTGTCGCACAAGCCACAGGCGGACCCGTCGGGCAAAGGATCGTAACACGACCAGCTTTCCCCAGGCTCCAGTCCCAGCCGCACCGCTTCTTTGGCGATTTCGGCTTTTTTCAGATATTGCAGCGGGGCGTGGATCTTGACCGATCCGCCGCGATCGCCAAAGGCCGTGGCCACCCGTGCCAAAGCCTCGAACCCGCCGATGAATTCGGGCCGGCAATCGGGATAGCCCGAATAATCGAGCGCATTCACGCCGATGAAAATGTCCGACGAGCCCGCCGCTTCGGCCCAGGCCAGCGCCAATGACAAAAACACCAGATTGCGCGCCGGGACGTAAGTGACCGGGATATCGTCGCCCACGCCGTCCTTTGGCACCGCGATATCGGCGGTCAGCGCCGATCCGCCAAACGCGCGCAGATCGAGCGGCAGCACGACATGGCGCGCCACCCCGACCCGCGCCGCGATCCGCCGCGCCGCATCGAGTTCGACGCGGTGCCGCTGGTTGTAATCAAAGGTCAGCGCCAGCACGTCGAAACCGGCTTCGCGCGCCAAGGCGGCGCAAACCATCGAATCCAGCCCCCCCGAAAGGAGCACTACCGCCTGTCGCTGTTCACCTGCCGTCATCCGCCTTGGCTAGCGGGCACGCCCGGCTTTGGCAATGCATCAGCCGCCGCGATCGACCAGCGCCATCAGCCGCAGATCGATCCACCGCCCGGCGATGAACTGCGCCGCGCGCTGCACCCCTTCGGTGGCAAACCCCAGCTTGTCATAGAGCGCGATCGCTGCGGCATTGTCGTCGTGCACACTCAGCGCCAGCCGCGTCAGATTGAGGTGCTGGCGGCAGAACCCGATCGTTACCTCCATCGCATCGCGGCCCAGACCGCGCCGGCGATCTTCGGCCCGGCCGATCAGGATGCCGAGATTGGCGCTGCGATGGATCGGCTCGATCGCGGTGATCTGGACATAGCCGGCGAGCTCCTTGCGGCCGATCCGCCGCACCGCCAGAAACACCCGGCGCGGATCGCCCCCGGCATTCATCCAGAAATCGCGTTCGCGATCGACATTCTTGGGCAGATAGGGTTCGTTCAGCCGGCTGATTTCGGGATCATCGCCCCACTGGAACAGGCGGGGCAGATCTTCGTGAAGGATCGGCCCGAGCGCCACCAGACGTCCGTTGAGCATGATCGGCTGTCCTTGGTCAGCCCCCGCTGCGGGAAAACCGATGCACGCGGTGGGGGGTGCCGCCAAACATCGTGTAGCTGTCGTAATAGTCGCGACGGCCCTTGTCCTGCATTGCCGCATGGTCCGATGCACGGCGCCAGGCCAGCGCGGCGGCTTCGTTGGTCCATTCGGAAATCGCCACCACTTCGCCATCATCGGCGCAATAGCTTTTGAACGCGATGAACCCCGGCTGCGCGCTGGCCTGCCGATGCATCGCATCGGCATCGGCGGCATAGGCGGCGGCATCAAGATCGGCGCGCTTGCGGTTGCGAAAGACCACGAGGTACATGCGCTTGGCATAAACCCGCAGACCGCCGCGCCGCAACGGTGGACTTTTGCCCGCAATTGGGGAAAAGCCGTTGCGATCATGAGCCGCAACACATTTGGACACGTCTTTCGTTTCACCACCTGGGGGGAAAGCCACGGACCCGCGCTGGGCGCGGTGGTCGATGGCTGTCCGCCGGGGCTGTCGCTCGACGAAACGCTGATCCAGCCCTGGCTCGATGCGCGCCGGCCCGGCCAGTCGCGCTTTACCACCCAGCGGCAGGAGCCCGATCAGGTGCGCATCCTGTCGGGGGTGTTCGAAGGGCGCACCACCGGCACCCCGATCAGCCTGATGATCGAAAATGTCGACCAGCGGTCAAAGGACTATTCCGAAGTCGCCCGCGCCTATCGCCCGGGCCACGCCGATTATGCCTATGACGCCAAATATGGCCTGCGCGATTATCGCGGCGGCGGGCGATCCTCTGCACGCGAAACCGCCGCGCGGGTCGCTGCCGGTGCAGTGGCGCGGCTGGTGATCCCCGAGGTTGCGATCACCGGCTATGTCAGCGCGATCGGCGGCGATGCGATCGATCCGGCGCGGTTTGACCCCGCCGAAATCGCGCGCAATCCGTTTTTCTGCCCCGACCCGGTCGCCGCCGCGCGGTGGGAGGGGCTGGTCGATGCCGCGCGCAAGGCCGGATCATCGCTCGGCGCGGTGGTCGAATGCCTGGCCAGCGGGGTGCCCGCCGGCTGGGGCGCGCCGCTCTATGCCAAGCTCGATGCCGAAATCGCCCATGCGATGATGGGGATCAACGCGGTCAAGGGTGTCGAAATCGGCGACGGCTTTGCCGCTGCGGCCAATACCGGCGAAGGCAATGCCGATCCGATGCGCCCCGGCGACGGCGCGCCGATGTTCACCGCCAACCATGCCGGCGGCATTGCCGGGGGGATTTCGACCGGCCAGCCGGTGGTGGTGCGCGTGGCGTTCAAGCCGACTTCGTCGATCCTGACCGCGATGCCGACGATCACCCGCGATGGCGAGGCCACCGATCTGTTCACCAAGGGCCGCCATGATCCCTGCGTCGGCATTCGCGGCGTGCCGGTGGTCGAAGCGATGCTGGCCTGCGTCTTGGCCGACCAGAAGCTGCTGCACCGCGCGCAATGCGGGTGATTCCTTCGATTTCCAAAACAATGGAGCGCTGATCCGATGGCACGCCGGCTGACCCTGTTCATCATGATCGGCATGGTCGCCGGGATCATCCTGGGCAGCGTGCTGCACACCGCGCTGGGCGCCAATGCCAAGACGCTGGGCGATGTCGCCGGCCTGCTCAATCTCTTGCCCGAAGTGTTTTTGCGGCTGATCAAGATGATCATTGCCCCGCTGGTGATGGCCACGCTGATCACCGGGATCGCGGCGATGGGCGACAGCAGCGCGCTCGGCCGCATCGGCGGGCGGGCATTGGGCTGGTTTGTCGCATCGAGCCTGGGGTCGATCGGGCTGGGGCTGGTGCTGGTCAATCTGTTCCAGCCCGGCCACGGCTTGCACTTTGTTTCGAGCGGCAGCGTCGGCGCGCTGGCCACCGGCGATTTCACCTTTCGCCATTTCGTGCTCGAAGTGGTGCCGACCAGCGTGATCGCGGCGATGGCCGAAAACAACGTGCTGCAGATCCTGGTGTTTTCGCTGTTTGCCGGGATCGCGCTGTCGGCGATCGGCGAACGCGGCGAACCGCTGGTGCGCGGGGCCGAAGCGCTGGTCGACATGATGCTGACGATGACCGGCTATGTGATGATGGCCGCGCCGCTGGCGGTATTCGGCGCGCTGGCCTCGGTGATCGCCACGCGGGGGCTCGGGATCATCATTACGTATGGCGAATTTGTCGCCGAATTCTATGGCGGGCTGCTGCTGTTCAGCGCCGCGCTGTTTGGCCTGTCGGCGCTGTTCCTCGGCCGCCGCGCGCCGCTGCTGCTGCGCTATATCCGCGAACCGCTGCTGCTCGCCTATTCCACCGCCAGTTCGGAAAGCGCGCTGCCCCGGCTGTTCGAGGCATTGGATGCCTATGGCGTGCCGCGCCGCATTTCGGGGTTCGTGCTGCCGCTGGGCTATTCGTTCAACCTCGGCGGGTCGATGATGTACACCAGCTTTGCCACGCTGTTCATCGCCCAGGCCTACAACATTCCGCTCTCGGCCGGGCAGCAGGTGGCGATGCTGCTGACGCTGATGATCACCTCGAAAGGCATCGCCGGGGTACCGCGCGCCAGCCTGGTGGTGATCAGCGCGACGCTCACCCAGTTTGGCCTGCCGATCGAAGGGATCGCGCTGCTGCTGGGGGTGGATACCTTCCTCGACATGGGCCGCACGGTGACCAACGTGTTCGGCAATGCCGTCGCCACCGTGCTGATCACGCATTGGGAAGGCATGCTGCAAGTCCCGCTTGACCCCGCCATGCCGCTGGCCACCCCGCCGCACGACACCCCCGACCACGGCCGGCGCGGGCTGCATCTCGATTGAGCCGCCCGGTCTGCCTGCCCCTGCGATCGGGCAGGCGCCTTGCTTACAGCGGGTTGTCGAGCTTGATCACCGCTTCGCTGCTCTTGCGCTGGCTGGTGTGCAACAGGCGCGGCTGGGCAAAGCTGGCGATCACTGCGGCATCGCGGCCATAGATATCGGGAAAGCTGCGCATCACCCCGTTCACATCGCGCGCCACGGTGAAATAGGTGACATAGACCGGAAACGGCTTGGCCATCGGCACCTTGGTATATTTACCCGACAGATTGTATTCGATCGCGGTTTCCGGCGGCAGGTCGGCGCCCATGATCGCCATGGTCATCGCCAGTTCGGTGGCGTGGTCGGCGCGGATGCAGCCGTGGCTGAGCGCGCGCGACGGCAGCGCAAACAGCGCGTGGTTGGGCGTATCGTGGATATAGATGGCGTGTTCGTTGGGCATGTCGAGCTTGACCCGGCCCAATGAATTGTTGCCGCCCGGCTGTTGCACCACGGTGATCGTGCCATCGGCGGCTTGCGTCGCGACATAGCCTTCGCGTTTGGCCTTGGCCGGGTTGTTGATCAGGCTTTCGCCCAGCCCTTCGCCGACCACGATCGATTGCGGCACGGTCCAGGTCGGATTGAACACCACATTCTTGACCTGTTCGGCCAATTGCGGGGTGGCGGTCTTTCCCGGGCGGCCGACGATCGCGCGATAGGTGTGGATGATGCGGTTGTTCACCGTCAGCCGCAGCATCTGTTCGGGCACGTTGATCATCAGGTATTGCAGCCCGAGATCATGCCCCAGCCAGCGCCAGCGGTCCATGTTGGCGCGGATCATCGCGATCTGGTGCGGGTCTTTCGCCTTGGCCAGCGCGTCTTTCAACAGCGCGTAATCGGGGTGCGTGGGCAGCAGGCCGTTCAGCACGCCGGGCACATCGTGCAATTCGGTCGCCTGCGCCAGCAACTGCGCATTGGGGTGCAGATCCTGATCGGGATCGACCGCAAACCACTGTTCGCGTGCGGTCATCGGGGTGCGGCCATCGCGCAAGTCTTCGGCCAGCCACAGGAACAGGTGGCTGGCCAGCGTGTCGAGATCGGGCCCTTCGCCTTTGGCAATCGCGGCGGCCAGCGCGGCGGGCTGATAATCGCGCGGAAACAGCCCTTCGGCCCCAACGCCGCGAATCGCGGTCAACAGCGCCTGCGCGTCGCTGATCGTCCAGGTCGCCACCGGCAGCGATTCGGGCAATTCCACCTCGAACTGCGGATCGGGCGCGGCGGGGCTGGCGGCGGGTACGGCGGCCGGGTGGGCCTTGGCCGGGCCCGGCTTGGGCGCGGCGGGGCGCACGCGCACCTGTTTGGTCAGATCGGTCGGCCCGGCCTGTTGCGCCTGGGCCCCCGGCGGGGTCAACGCCATGGCCAGCGTGACCAATCCGGCAAGCGCGGGCGACAGAACGGTACGGGCAGTCCGGCGGACGGAAGGCATGGGCAGCATGATCCTGATGGCAGGGCAGGCAGCGCCGGGCGGCGCCGTGCCCGATCTTCCCTGCCCCAGCACGCCCGCGCCGGTCAAGCCGCAGGTGGCATTCGCGCACAATGCGGCTATGCACGGGCGCGATGCTGCCGCGCCGCCCCCTGATCCCGATCGCCGTCACAATCATCGGCCTTGCCAGCTTCAGCGTGATGGACGGGGTGATGAAGGCCGCCTCGATCGCGCTGGGCGCCTATGCCGCGCTGTTCTGGCGCAATGTCATGGGGCTGGTGCTGATGACCCCGGTGTGGGTGACGATGCGCCGGCGCCAGGGCGGCGGCTGGCTGCCCCCGGCGCCGGTGCTGCGGCTGCATCTGTTGCGATCGGCGTTGTCGGGGGTGATGGCCGGGCTGTTTTTCTGGGGCACGATCTATACCCCGCTGGCCGAAGCGATGGCGCTGTCGTTCATCGCCCCGCTGATCGCGCTGTTCCTCGCCGCCGCGTTGCTGGGCGAACGGGTCGATCGGCGCGCGGTCATGGGATCGGTGCTGGCGCTGGCCGGCGTCGGGGTGATCGCTGCGGGCAAGCTGGGCGGGCCGCATCATCCCGGCGCAGTGGCGGGGATGGCCGCGATTCTGGTGTCGGCGGTGCTCTATGCGGTCAATCTGGTAGTGCAGCGGCGCCAGGCGCAATTGGCCGGGCCCGACGAGATCGCGTTTTTCCAGAACCTGTTCATCGCCACGCTGTTTGCCCCCGGCGCATGGTGGCTGGCACATTGGCCCGATGCGCCACAGGCCGTGCTGCTGGGATCGGGCGCGGCGCTGGCGGTGGTATCGCTGATGCTGATCGGCTGGGCCTATGCCCGGGCCGAGGCGGCAGTGCTGGTGCCGCTGGAATATACCGCGTTCATCTGGGCGGCATTGGTCGGCTGGCTGATGTTTGGTGAAGCGGTCACGCTGCGCACGCTGGGCGGGGTGGTGCTGATCGTGGCCGGCTGTTTGCTGGCGGTGGCGACGCAGACCGTGCCGCCCGACCATGGCCAGCCCAATCCGGCGTGATCGCCGGGGCGTGGCGCGCGGTGGCCATCGCGTCCGGTCGTTCCCCTACCTCGTCTTTTTGATAATGCGTCGCAACATCTGATTTAGCGCGCCCTATTCGACCAAAGCCGCGAAATTAGCGCTTTGCCGCCCTTGACGACGCCCCCTCAAACGCGCATCGGGCAATCCGCTTCGCCAGGCCTGTTCCCTCGCGCGCGCCAGCCCCGCCCTTGGTCGGCCGGGCCGGTTCCCTCGTGCGGTGCAGCCATCTTTCGGCGCTGCCACAACAAGGGAATCCGCATCGCCATGACCCACGTCGGACAGGACACGCTCGGCACCCGCAGCACGCTAAACGTCGCGGGCCAGACTTACGCCTATTACTCGCTGGCCAAGGCGGCGGAACAATTGGGCGATGTCTCGCGCTTGCCGTTTTCGATGAAAGTGCTGCTGGAAAATCTGCTGCGCTTTGAAGACGGCGGCTTCACCGTATCGACCGACGATATCAAGGCGCTGATCGCCTGGCAGCACAGCCCGGTCGAATCGCAGAACGAGATCCAGTATCGCCCCGCGCGCGTGCTGCTGCAGGATTTTACCGGGGTGCCCTGTGTGGTCGATCTGGCGGCGATGCGCGACGCGATCGCCCGGCTGGGCGGCGATACCAGCAAGATCAACCCGCTGGTGCCGGTCAATCTGGTGATCGACCATTCGGTGATGGTCGACGAATTTGGTACCCCGCAGGCGTTCGACCAGAACGTCGAGATCGAATATCACCGCAACCTTGAACGCTATGACTTCCTCAAGTGGGGGTCAAAGAGCCTCGCCAATTTCCACGCGGTGCCGCCGGGCACCGGCATCTGCCACCAGGTCAATCTGGAACACATCGCCCAAGGGGTGTGGACCAGCCAGGATCAGGACGGCGCCACCGTCGCCTATCCCGATACTTGTGTCGGCACCGACAGCCACACCACCATGGTCAATGGCCTGGGCGTGCTCGGCTGGGGCGTCGGCGGGATCGAGGCCGAAGCGGCGATGCTCGGCCAGCCGGTGTCGATGCTGATCCCCGAAGTGGTCGGGTTCAAATTCGTCGGCGAACTGCGCGAAGGCGTCACCGCCACCGATCTGGTGCTGACCGCGACGCAAATGCTGCGCAAGCATGGCGTGGTCGGCCGCTTTGTCGAATATTACGGGCCGGGGTTGGCCGGGCTGACGCTGGCCGATCGCGCCACGCTGGCCAACATGGCGCCCGAATATGGCGCCACTTGCGGCTTTTTCGGGATCGATGACAAGACGCTGGATTATCTGCGCCTGACCGGCCGCGACGAAGCGCAGATCGCGCTGGTCGAAGCTTATGCCAAGGCGCAGGGGTTCTGGATCGATCCGGCAATCGAGCCGGTGTTTTCCTCGACGCTCGAACTTGACCTGTCGACCGTGGTGCCTTCGCTGGCCGGGCCGAAGCGGCCGCAGGACAAAGTCGCGCTGCCGCAGGTGGACGACGTGTTCAACGCCGACCTTGGCGATGTCTACAAGAAGACCGCAACCCGCGTCGCGGTGGAGGGCAAGGACCACGATATCGGCGATGGCGACGTGGTGATCGCCGCGATCACCAGCTGCACCAACACCTCGAACCCCGGGGTGCTGATCGCTGCCGGGCTGGTCGCCAAAAAGGCCAACGAACTGGGGCTGAAGCCCAAGCCGTGGGTCAAGACTTCGCTGGCTCCGGGCTCGCAAGTGGTGACCGACTATCTGGTCAAGGCCGGGCTGCAATCGCATCTCGATGCGATCGGGTTCAATCTGGTCGGCTATGGCTGCACCACCTGCATCGGCAATTCGGGTCCGCTGGCCGAACCGATCAGCAAGGCGATCAACGAAAACGGCATCGTCGCCGCCTCGGTAATTTCGGGCAACCGCAATTTCGAAGGCCGCGTCAGCCCCGATGTGCGCGCCAATTTCCTCGCCAGCCCGCCGCTGGTGGTGGCCTATGCGCTGAAAGGCACGGTGGTCGAGGACTTTACCACCACCCCGATCGGCACCGCCACCGATGGCAGCCAAGTCTATCTGAAGGACATCTGGCCGAGCAATCACGAAGTCGCCGCGGTGATGGCTGGCGCGCTTGACCGCGCAATGTTCCAGGCGCGCTATGCCGACGTCTACAAGGGCGACAAGCACTGGCAGGCGATCAATGTGACCGGTTCGGAAACCTATCAATGGCGCGCCGGATCGACCTATGTCGCCAACCCGCCCTATTTCGAAGGCATGACGATGACCCCGGAACCGGTGGGCGACATCGTTGCGGCCAAGCCGTTGCTGATCCTGGGCGATTCGATCACCACCGATCACATCAGCCCGGCCGGCAATATCAAGGCCGACAGCCCCGCCGGCCAGTGGTTGCAGGAGCACCAGGTCGCGCGCGCCGATTTCAATTCCTATGGCGCGCGGCGTGGCCACCACGACGTGATGATGCGCGGCACGTTCGCCAATATCCGCATCCGCAACGAAATGGTGCCGGGCACCGAAGGCGGCTTGTCGCGCTATGGCGACGAGGTCGGCTCGGTCTATGACGTGGCGATGCGGCACAAGGCCGATGGCGTGCCCACCGTGGTAATCGCGGGCAAGGAATACGGCACCGGTTCGTCGCGCGATTGGGCGGCCAAGGGCACCAAGCTGCTGGGCGTGCGCGCGGTGATCGTCGAAAGCTTTGAACGCATCCACCGCTCAAACCTGGTCGGGATGGGCGTGCTGCCGCTGCAGTTCAAGAACGGCGACACCCGCCAATCGCTGGGGCTGAGCGGCGATGACACGTTCACCATCACCGGCGTCGCCAGCCTGAAACCGCGCCAGGATGTCGAAGTGGTGGTCACCCGCAAGGATGGATCGAGCTTCAGCTTTACCGCGCTGTGCCGCATCGATACCGCCAACGAAGTCGAATACTTCAACAACGGCGGCATCCTGCAGTACGTGCTGCGCAAACTGGCTGCCTGACCGGCAGCCAGCGTTTCGCGCGCAACCAAAAAGGGCGGCATTCCGATCGGGAATGCCGCCCTTTTTTGCGTGTGCGGTAAATCAGGCTTGCGCGCGGGGTTTGCGCCGCTGCCGGATCACCAGCCCGGCGGCGCCCATGCCGAACAGCGCCATCATGCCCGGTTCGGGCACATCGGTGCTGCCGCTGCTGGTGGCGCCACTGCTGGTTGCCCCGCTGCTGGTCGCGCCGCTGCTGGTGGCTCCGTTCGAAGACGAGCTGGTGCTGCTGGTGATGTTGCCCGACGAGGACGTGCTGCTGCTGCTGGTGACGTTGCCCGATGACGACGTGCTGCTGCTGCTGGTGACATTCCCCGACGACGACGTGCTGCTGCTGCTCGTCACGTTGCCGGACGACGATGTGCTGGTGCTGGTCGAGACGTTGCCCGACGAAGAGCTGCTGGTCGACACATTGCCCGAAGACGAGCTGCTGGTGCTGACATTGCCCGAGCTCGAGCTCGAACCGCCGCTGGTCGAGGTCGAACTCGACGTCGAACCGCCCGAGGTGCTGGTCGAGCTAGACCCGCCCGAGGTTGAGGTGGAGGTCGAACCGCCCGAGGTCGAGCTGGATCCGCCCGACGTCGAAGTCGATGATGACCCGCCCGAAGTGGAGGTCGAACCACCCGAGGTCGAGGTCGAACCGCCCGAAGTGGACGAGCTGCTGCCGGTGCTGGAGATCGATCCGCCGCTGGTGGAGGTGGACCCGCCCGAAGTGGACCCGCCAGAGGTGGAAGTCGAACCGGTGGTGGTGGACGACACCACGATATTGCCGCCGCCGCTGCCACCACCGCCAAAGAACCCGCCAAAGAAGCCGCCGCCAAAGCCGCCGCCGCTGCTGCCGCCTTCGACCACGATCTGGCCACCGCTGGTGCTGCCGGTCATCGGCTGCGGCGGGGCGGGCGGCATATAGGGGACCGGCATCATCGCCATCGCCATCTGTTGCGGCTGCTGGCAGGTGCGGGTGGTTACCGTGGTGCGCACGATGCGGCGGGCGTGGTGGACCATGTGCGGGGCCACCCGGCTGGCAAAATGCACTTCCTTGCTGTGCTTGATCTTGATCGGCTTGACGTGATGCATCTCTGCGGCAGAGGGCGCCTCGGACATGTGGACCGCGCCTCCGCCGATCGCGGCGCTTCCGGCTGCGATCGCCGCCAGTTTTGCCAATGCCATCCGAACCGACATGATCGCCGCCTTAATTTTCCAGTCACGCCCTGGTCAACAGAACCGTTCTGCCAGACCAGACGCCGGGGATTGGGCACCCCGTATTGAAACACATGCAGATCGCGCGGCACGGAGCAACGCAATTAACCGGATTTGGGCCGGTCAATCGGGTCCATATCGGGATTGCCTGTCGGATCAGTTAACTCTGTACCGAAACGGGACCAAATCTGCGCTGTGAGTTACGCCGGCGCAGCTTCCGGATGATCAATCAACAGCTTGGCGGGCCCGGCCAGCGACCGGCCAGCGAATCACGATTCGCCGTCAAACAGCGCGCCCTGCACCCCGCCCGGCTGCGGCACCGGCAGGCCGAGATGGCGCCAGGCGCGATCATTCAGACAGCGCCCGCGCGCGGTGCGCGCGACCAATCCCATCTGGATCAGATAGGGTTCGATCACTTCTTCGATGGTATCGCGCGGTTCCGACAGCCCGGCCGCCAGCGTTTCCACCCCGACCGGCCCGCCGCGATAGATTTCGGCAATCATCGTCAGATAGCGGCGGTCCTGCAGGTCAAGCCCGAGCGTATCCACCTCGAGCCGGGTCAGCGCCAGATCGGCGAGGTCGCGGGTGATCGTGCCGCTGTCCGCGACTTGGGCAAAATCGCGCACCCGCCGCAGCAGGCGGCCGGCAACACGCGGCGTGCCGCGCGCGCGCCGGGCAATTTCGCGCGCGCCCGCGGGATCGATCGCAATGCCCATCAACCCGGCGCCGCGCGTGACGACGCGTTCGAGTTCGGCCTCGGTATAGAACTGCAGCCGCACCGGAATGCCGAACCGGTCGCGCAACGGCGTCTGCAACAGCCCCTGCCGGGTGGTCGCGCCGATCAGCGTAAACGGCGGCAGATCGATCCGCACCGACCGCGCCGAGGGCCCTTCGCCGATGATCAGATCGAGCGCGCGATCTTCCATCGCCGGGTACAGCACTTCTTCAACTTGCGGATTGAGCCGGTGAATTTCGTCGATAAACAGCACATCGCCGGCTTCCAGATTGGTCAGCAGCGCGGCCAGATCACCCGCCTTGGCGATCACCGGCCCCGATGTGGCGCGGAAATTGACCCCCAGTTCGCGCGCGATGATCTGCGCCAGCGTTGTCTTGCCCAGCCCCGGCGGACCGAAGAACAGCACATGGTCCATCGCCTCGCGCCGCGCCCGCGCGCTGGCGATAAACACTTTCAGATTTTCGCGCGCCGCCTCTTGCCCGACAAATTCGGCCAGCGTCTTGGGCCGCATCGCGGTATCGGCATCCTCGATCTGCGCCTGCGCAGAGAGCAACGGATTGTCGGTCATCGCGCCCTCCGCCGGGCAAGTCCAAAGGGGGCCACGCGCATCATGCCGTCGCCCGCTTCAGCGCGACGCGCACGACATCGCCCAGCGCGGCGCCTTCGCCCAGATCGGCAAGGGCGGCCGCCACCGCGCTGGCGGCGGTGGCCGGACGAAAGCCCAGGTTTTGCAGTGCCGATACGGCATCGGCCTCAACCGAACCGGCGGGCAGCGAGACCATGCCCGCATCGCCGACAATCCCGGGCCCGCCGCTGCCCTGCCCGGCCAGCGCGCCGGCCTTGTCCTTCAATTCGTTGACGATCCGGCTGGCCAGTTTCGGCCCGACCCCGTTGGCGCGCGCGACCATCGCCGCATCGCCCATCGCGCAGGCGCGCTGCACTTCGTCCACCGTCAACGCCGACAGGATCGCCAGCGCGACTTTCGAGCCCACGCCCTGCACCTGCGTAAGCAAACGAAACCACGCGCGTTCGCCCGCGCTGGCAAAGCCGATCAGCCGCATGTCGCTTTCGCTGACCTGCAATTCGGTGTGCACCACCACCCGGTCGCCCCGGTTGCCGAGTTGCGCCAGCGTGCGCGCAGAGGCCTGCACCAGATAGCCGACCCCGCCGACATCGATCACCGCCCAGTCGGCGCCAAAATCATCGAGCAGGCCGGTCAGCTTTGCGATCATGGTTTGTTCCCTACGCGGGAAAGCGCGGCGGCGCTAGAGCATTTCCCGCCCCGGTTGCACCGGGGCAATGCTCCAATATTTTGGTTTGCCGCATTTTCCGAGTCGGCGGGTGTGCCGCCCGCCTTGAAAGTACTTGTCTTATGCGCCCAAAAGGCTGGTGAGAATCGACAGGTGCAGCGGCCCGTCAACAAACGCGTTGATCCCCATCACCACGCCAAACGCGGCAAACCCCCAGGCGGCATAGAGCAGCAGCACGGTTTCCATCAGCGCCGCCACCGCCGCCAGCGAGATCGCCGTGGCCACCCCGGCATCGGCGGCATTGAATTGATCATGACGATCGCGCAGCCGTTGATAGGCACGTTCATCTTCTTCGGCCCGTGCCGCCAGTTGCGGTGCTTCGGCGCGGTATTTGACGATATCGGCGTCGAGCCGGGCGATTTCCCCCGCCACCTTTTCCGGCGGGGCGAGCAGGGTCAGCTGCACCCGGGCGTTTTCGGCAAGGTGCTGTTTGGTCTTGCTGGCCTGATATTCGTTCCAGGTGTCAATCGCGTGCGCTTCGTGGCGTTCCATCGCCTGCACGGTGTTTTCGTCCTTGATATGGCACAGCCCGATAAACACCGACAGCACCACCACGGTGATCGCGATCTTGCGGTTCAGCGTCTTGTCCTTGGCCTCGGCCGATACTTCCAGTTCCATGCCGCACCCTTTTTTGTCGGTTCTAGCGATGACTGCCCAGCATATTGGCATGGGTTATCGCCACGGCCAAGGCATCGGCCGCATCTTCACCAGCCAAACGGACCCCGGGCAGCAATACCTTCAGCATCGCCTGAATTTGCAGTTTTTCGGCGCCGCCGGTGCCGACCAGCGCCTTTTTGATCACTTTGGTGGGATATTCGGCCACCGGCATGCCGGCGCGCGCCAGCGCCACCAGCGCCACCCCGCGCGCCTGGCCCAGTTTGAGCGTAGACTGCGGATTGACGTTGACGAACACTTCTTCCACCGCGCCGGCATCGGGGCGGTGGTGAAGGATCACATCGGTCAGCGCGGCATCGAGTTCGACCAGCCGGTCGGCCATCGCGTGCGAGGCGGTGGTGCGGATCTGGCCATTGGCGACATGGCTCAGCCGGCTGCCCGCCTTGGCCACGACGCCCCAGCCGGTACAGGTCAGCCCCGGATCGATGCCGATGATGATCAGGCGAGTTTGTCCATCACGTCGTCGGGGATGTCGTAATTGCCCCACACCGTCTGCACATCGTCATCATCATCGAGCACGTCGATCAGTTTCAGCAGCGTCGCTGCGGTATCGGCATCGACAGTGGTTTTCAGCTGCGGGCGCCATGCCAGCTTGACCCCTTCGGCCTCGCCGAGCACTTTTTCGAGCTCGCGCGCGACAGGGTGGAGGTTTTCGATCGACACCCAGATCTGGTGCGCGTCGTCATCGCTTTCGACATCTTCGGCGCCGGCTTCAATCGCGGCCTCAAGCACTTTGTCTTCGTCGCCAACAGTACCGGGATATTCGATCAGCCCGAGCCGATCAAAGCCGTGGCTGACCGCGCCCGATGCACCCAGGTTGCCGCCATTCTTGGCAAAGGCGGTGCGCACATTGGTGGCGGTGCGGTTGCGGTTGTCGGTCAGCGCTTCGACAATCAGCGCGACGCCGCCGGGGCCATAGCCTTCGTAGCGCACTTCTTCGTAGTTTTCGCCGTCGCCCTTGCTGGCCTTGTCCACCGCGCGCTGGATATTGTCCTTGGGCATCGACTGCGCCTTGGCCGCGTTGATCGCGGCGCGCAGGCGCGGGTTCATGTCGGGATCGGGCATGCCCATCTTGGCCGCGACGGTGATTTCGCGCGAGAGCTTGGAAAACATCGCCGAGCGCTTTTTGTCCTGCGCGCCCTTGCGGTGCATGATGTTCTTGAATTTGGAATGGCCTGCCATGGTCTCGTGCTTCTTGACTGGTGCGATCGGAACGGGCGCGTGGCCACCACGCGCGAATGGCCCGCGCCCTAGCGCGTTCGCCGCAATTCGGCAATCTTTGGCGTTGTTTTAACCGCCGCCGTGGCAAGACCGGGCGATGATCCGCACCACTTTGAGCGAATTTGCCGCCTTTGTGCGCGCGCCGCAGTACCGCACGCCGCAGGGCTTGCGCGGGCAGTGGGGGGCGTGGGCGGTGCTGGTGGCATTGTATCTGGCCGGTCTGGCCTTGCTCGGTGCCGCGCTGACGCTGTGGCAGCGCGCGCTGCATGTGCCCAGCGCAGAGGCGTTTCACGGCTATGGCGCAGCGGTGCTGGCGCTGCTGGTGGTGCTGGTCGCCCCCGCCGGCGAGGAAGTGGTGTTTCGCGGCTGGCTGACCGGGCGGCCGCGCGCCTTGTGGCTGCTGTTGATGACACTGGTGGCGGCGGGATTGCTCGCGCTGGTCAGCGCACACAAGTTTGAAACCGTGGCATCGCTGGGGGCAGTGGCCACCGTGCTGCCCGCGCTGGCCGGATGGTTGTGGCTGCAACGGGCGGCGCCCCCGGGCTGGTTTGTCCGCCAGTTTGGCTGGTGGCTGCGCGGATCGGTGCTGGTGTTTGCGTTGGCGCATCTGTCGAACTATCCGCAGGTTTCGCCGGTGGTGCTGCCGATGGTGCTGCCACAGGCCTGGGCCGGGCTGGTCTTTGCCCATGTGCGGCTGCGGTTGGGATTGCCGGCGTCTATCCTGGCGCATGCAGTGGGCAATGGCGTGGCGCTGGGCTGCGCGCTGGTCATCGGCGGTTGAGCGCGTCGGGGCAATTGACACCGCGCAATAGCCTTGTGATACCGCTACCAACCACTGCCGGCGGAGCGGTCAATCCATGGCCAGATCATTTGAAAAATCGCGTGCTTTACCCGGCCTGATCGCGCTGGCAGCATCCATTGGCCTTGGCGCCTGCGGGGGTTCCGACAGCGGTTTAACCGTCCCGACGCCCGCCCCCACCCCGGCACCGCCAGTGATCACGGTCGCCGCCAATTCGAACGGGGCCACGATCGGCGCCGATGCGCTGGGATCGAACCTGGGGGTATGGACCGATATTACCCAGACCGGCACGACAGCCGCGATGGGCCAGTTGGGCGCGCATCTGCTGCGCTGGCCCGGCGGTTCGGATTCCGATCTCTATCACTGGCAGACCAATTCGGCCTGCAACGGTGCCTATACCAATGGCAACGCCACTTTCGCCAATTTCGTCAACACGGTGGTCAAACCGGGCGGTTATGATCTGGCGCTGACGATGAATTACGGATCAAACGCGGCGTGCAACGGCGGTGGTGATCCGGCCGAGGCGGCAGCGTGGGTCGCCAATGCCAAATCGCAGGGGCTGACCGGGCTGCACTGGACCGTTGGCAACGAAGTCTATGGCAGTTGGGAATACGATCTGCATGCCAAACCCAACGATCCGGCGACTTATGCCGCTGCGGTGGCCGGCGCGAATGGCTATTACCAACTGGCCAAGGCGCAGGACCCCACCGCGCAGATCGGCGTGGTGGTAGCGGGCAATGCCGCGTGGGATACGACCGTGCTCGCCAATGCCCCCTATGACTTTGTCGAGGTGCATTACTATGCGCAGAACCCTGGGCAGGAAAGCGACAGCTTTCTGCTCAATTCCGGGCCGGCGAACCTTGCCACGCTGATCGCCACGGTGAAATCGGAACTGGCCGCGGCGGGCAAGGCCAATACCCCGATCTATCTGGGCGAATACAATTCGGTATCATCAAACCCCGGCAAGCAGTCGGTGTCGATCGTCAACGGGCTCTATGCCGGCATGGCGATCGGCGAAGTGCTCAATGCCGGGCTGCCGATGGCGACCTGGTGGCAGGGGATCGGCGCCGGCTGTTCGACCGGTGGCAACAATGCCGCTTCGCTCTATGGCTGGCAAAGCATCGGTTCCTATGGCCAGATGGCCGATACCTGGCCCAACCCCTATGGCTGCGTCGGCGCGCCGACGATCGCGTTCGGCACGCTGATGCCGTCGGGCCAGGCGATGGCGCTGGCATCGGGCTTCGCGCGGGCCGGCAACCACATGCTGACTGCCAGCGTGCCGACCACGCTGCCCAATGTGCGCGCCTATGCCGCGACGCAGGGCACCGGCTATGCGGTCATGCTGTTCAATCTCGATTCGGCCAATGCCGCATCGCTGCAAGTCCAGATCAGCGGCGCCACCGGCTCCTACACCGCCACCACGCTGACTTATGGCAAGGCGCAATACGACACCTCGCAAACCAACGTCTGGACCGGCCCGGTCAAGGCCACCCTCGGCAGCAGCACCGGCAGCGCCACACTGACCCTGCCCACATGGAGCATGACCGTGCTGACGTTGAAGTAGGCAGCGGATTGATCGAAGCCCGCCCGATCCAACAATCCCACACCCACCATGCACGAAAAAAGGGGGCGCGGATCACACCCGCACCCCCTGATTTTTCATCGCGTTTCGCGCTGGCGCTTACTGCGCCTTGCTGAAGGTCGCGAAGTTCTCGTTGCCGACGAAACCGAACTTGGTCACCTTTGAATCGGTGATGATCTTGAGGATCTTGTTGGCGATTTCGTAGTTGGCATAGGCTTCGGGCTGGAACTGCAGTTCCGGCTCGACCGCCATCGCCTTGGTCGTTTGCAACAGCGTGACCAAATTGCCATCGGTGATCGGCGTGCCGTTCCACATGATCTGGTTGGCCGCCGTCAGGACCAGCTTGTTCTTGATCGGGTTGACGATCGGGTTGGTGGTCGGTGGCGTCGCCTGGGGCAGGTTGATGCTGACCGAATGGGTGGCCACCGGAATGGTAATGATGAACATGATGAGCAAAACGAGCATGACGTCGATCAACGGCGTCGTGTTCATTTCCATCATCGGCGAACCATCGTCCTTGCCGCCGCTCATTGCCATGGTTGGTACTCCTTGTTCACGCGGATCGGTCCGCGATCGTCGCTGGGGCTGATCGGATCAGCCCTGCGGATCGACCGGGGTCGAAATGAAGCCGACTTTGGGATAACCCGCGATCTGCACGTTGTAGATAGCCCCGGCGATGCATTTCCATGGCACGTGAATGTCGCCACGGATGTGCACTTCGGGAACCTTTTCGGGGTCCATGTTGGCCGCCCCGCCTTCGCGCTTCACGATCGCATCGAGCCGCTCATAGGCAGCCTTGTACAGTTCGCTGTTGTCGACCGGCGTGGTGTTGTTGACATAGACCCGGCATTCGCCGGTCGGGGACGAGCCCTGATAGCCCGGCTGTTTCGGGCTGCGCCCGGCGGCATCGGTCGAGACCACGGCGAGCTGAAGGTTTTCGACCTTGTCCTGGGTTTCCTCGGACTTGAGGACGGGAACTTTCAGCTTTTCGACGGTCTGGATCGCCACCGGAACCGCAATGAGGAAGATGATCAGCAGCACGAGCATCACGTCCACGAGCGGCGTGGTGTTGATGTCCGACATCGGGCGTTCTTCTCCGCCGCCGCCTACAGACATTGCCATTGGTTAAATCCTATCCGATTTGCCCCGCGAAGGGGGTCGCTGTTACGCGAACCCGATCCGCGTGTTTTCCGGACAGGGTCGGCCCGATCTGCATCGCGCCGACCCCGGTCTGTGCTTACTTCTTGGCGGCAGGCGCCGGAGCGGCCGGCTTGGCAGCCGGGGCCGCCGGCAGCGCCGGCTTCACCGCACCGTGCGAGGCGATGTTCGCCAGCACGTCGGTGCTGAACCCGGTCAGCAGTTCGGCGATGCGCTTGTTGCGCGCCTGCAGATAGTTGTACGACAGCACCGCGGGAACCGCGACGAGCAGACCGAGCGCGGTCATGATCAGCGCTTCACCGACCGGGCCGGCAACCTTGTCGATCGAGGCCGAACCGGCCAGACCGATGTTGATCAGCGCGCCGTAGATCCCGACGACGGTCCCGAACAGACCGATGAACGGTGCGGTCGCACCCACGGTCGCCAGGAACGGCAGGCCACCGGCCAGCTTGGCATTGATGGTCGCTTCCGAACGGGCGAGCGAGCCGTGCAGCCAGTCGTGCGCTTCGGTCTGGTCAACCAGCTTGGCCGACTGGTCTTCGGCGAGGATGCCGTCGTCGACGATCTGGCGCCATGCGCTGTCTTTTTCCAGCTTGGCCGCGCCTTCACGCAGCGTGGCCGCACGCCAGAAGTTGGCAACGCCGTTCTTGTACTGGCCAAAGATCTTCGACTGTTCGGCAAACTTGGTGAACAGGATGAAGAACGAGCCGAACGACATGATCGCGAGGATCGTGAAAGTCGCCAGCGGGATCCAGTTGGGCTTGCCGCCCGGGAACAGCACTTCGACAAGACCGAACTTGTTCTGCGGCGCCGCGTTGGCAGCAGCAGCTGCGAGCGTCTGAATGAGCATTGAAAATCGTCCTCTTACAAGATTTCGTCAAAAGGGCACTGAACCGGTAAATTCTTGACTGGTCGGGCTTGACCAAAGTCGATCACGCCAGCGGCGATCAATCCTTTGGTATCTGCCAACGGACCGAACTTGCATAACCACCCGTGGTCGGGTTGCCATCACCGTCTGTGGCCGGAGTAAAGCGCGCACGGCGCCGGATCAGGTCGCAGGTGGTCTTGTCCAGTTCGGGGCTCCCGCTGGACTTGGTGATTTCGCAGTTCGCAACTTTCCCGTCGGTGCCTACGGTCAGACGGAAGCCGGTAACGCCTTCCTGACCCAGCTGCAGCGCACGCGTGGGATAGTCATTGTCCGATGCCCAATCCCCCGGACGGCCCTTCGGCGTAGCCGGCTTGGGCTGATACCGCGGCTGAGGAGGCGACGGAGGCGCAGGCGTCGCCACGAACGGCGGCGGTGCCGGCGTCGGGGGTGGCGGCGTCGTTACCGTCTGGATCGGCGGCGGCGTGAAATTGAGTTGGATAGGGGGCGGCGGCGCCACGATCGGCGGAGGCGGAGGCGTGTCCGTCTTCGGCGGTGGCGGCGGCGGCGGTGGCGGCGGCTTGTCCGGGTCAATCTTGACCGCGGTGGCCACCTCCTTGATCTTCTTGAAGGCCGAATACGCGAGTCCGGAGATCAGCGCGTAGCCGACTACAACATGCAGAAGAGCAACGACGATGAGCGCGGTGATCTTGTTACCGCTCATCTGTTGGTCAGCGTAAGCCATTCAGCTTCTTTACTCCATGATTGTCCGTCCATCCCCCAATCACGGCATCACGCCGCAACCGGACAACGGTACGAAGCCCCAGGCAGAATCACCGTCCCACCTGACTGGCCAATCCAGCGATATCATTCCACCCTGCCGGCAACCTGGTCCGCGGTTCGTGGCGCAAAAGCCAGAACGCACGGTGTCCTGGCGGCACCTGCTTGTCGGACATGGTTTTTGTCATTCGTCCGATCTTTGCGATCCTTAACGCCGAAGGTAGGGCCGCGCAATTGCTTTATCGGTTCAGGCAGGATTCACCCGCGCATGCTGTCTTGACCGCCGTGGCACCCCGGGTGCAAGCCGGTTTGCCTGATCAGAAAGGTCGATTGATGCCAGCGCTGTCCACCCCGCTTCGCACGCTTGCCGCCGGGCTTGGCATGGCCCTTTTCGCCGTGTCTGCAGCCCCGGCGCAAGCGCACTTTTCCGCCGATTCCGGGCAGATGGCTGCCCCGCTGCCGGCCGACGCCACAGCGGCGGGGGCGGTCGATATCGCCGGGCAAACCTATGCCGATCTGGTCGATCTGGCGCTCCGCAGCCCGGTGGTGGTGCGCGCCGTGGTCCACCGCCAAAGCCGGCTCAAACCCGAGCAGGCGCCGGGGGTGAAGCCGGGATTCGCCCGCCTTTATATCGAGGCGCAAACCACTGCCGTGCTGATCGGGCCCGACCTTGGCGAATCGCTGCGGCTGCTGACCGATGTGCCGATCGACGCGCAAGGGCGGGTGGCCAAGCTGACCAAGCTGCCGGTGCTGATCATGGGCAATGTCGTCGCCGGCCGCCCCGGCGAAATGCTGCTGACCGCGCCCGACACGATGTTTGCCTGGAGCGAGCCGCTCGAAACGCGGCTGCGCGCGATCCTGACCGCGCTGATCAGCCCCGATGCGCCGCCGCGCGTGACCGGCCTGCGCGAGGCGCTGCACGTGCCCGGCAATCTGGCGGGTGAGGGCGAAAGCCAGTTCTTCTTTACCACCGACAACGGCAAACCCGCTTCGATCTCGGTGGTGCGCCGCCCGGGCGAGCCGCCGCGCTGGGGGGTCAGCTTTTCCGAAATCGTCGATCAGGCGGCCTCTCCCCCGGCGCCCGAAACGCTGGCGTGGTATCGGCTGGCCTGTTTCATGCCCGATCACATTCCCGAACGCGCGGCGATCTCCGACAGCATCGCCGACAAGCGGCTGGCCGAAGCCGATTACGCGCTGGTGCGGCAGGAACTGGGCCCGTGCCGGCGCAACCGCGCACAATAGGGCTGGCCACGGCGGCGGACGATGGCTTAGAGCGCGCGATGAATCCGGCTCTACCAGACACCGAAGGAAGATCATGACGCAACCCTTGCGAATCGCGCTGGCCGGGCTTGGCACCGTAGGCGGCGGCGTGGTCCGGCTGATCGAGACCAATGCCGATCTGATCGCGCGGCGCGCCGGGCGGCCGATCACGATCACCGCGATCAGCGCGCGCAACCGCGGCAAGAATCGAGGCTTTGATGCCAGCCGCTATGCCTGGGAAGACGATATGGTGATCCTGGGTGAGCGCGACGATGTCGACGTGGTGGTCGAACTGGTCGGCGGCGCCGATGGCCCGGCGCTGGCGCTGGCGCGCACCACCTTCGAAGCGGGCAAGGGGCTGGTCACCGCCAACAAGGCGATGATCGCGCACCACGGGCTCGAACTGGCCACCCGCGCCGAAGCGGCGCATTGCGCGCTGCGCTTCGAGGCGGCGGTGGCCGGCGGCATCCCGGTGATCAAGGGGCTGAAGGAAGGCGCGGCGGCCAATCACATCAACCGCGTCTATGGCATCCTCAACGGCACCTGCAATTACATCCTGTCGACGATGGAAGACACCGGGCGCGACTTTGCCGAGGTGCTGGCCGAAGCGCAGGCGCGCGGCTTTGCCGAAAGCGACCCCAGTTTCGATATCGACGGCATCGATGCCGCGCACAAATTGTCGATCCTCGCCTCGATCGCATTCGGCACCGCGATCGATTTCGGCGGCGTCGCGGTTACCGGTATCCGCCGCGTGCTCGCCGCCGATATCGCCCAGGCCGATGCGCTGGGCTATTATATCCGCCTGATCGGCATGGCCGAGGTTGAAACCGGCGCTGATGGCAAGGCGCGGCTGTTTCAGCGCGTCCACCCGCATCTGGTCCATCGCGATCACCCGCTGGCGCATGTCGACGGCGCCACCAATGCGGTGGTCGCCGAGGGCAACTTTGTCGGCCGCCTGCTGTTCCAGGGCGCCGGCGCCGGCGATGGCCCGACCGCCAGCGCCGTGGTCGCCGATCTGATCGATATCGCGCGCGGCGACAGCGGCGCGCCGTTCTCGATCCCCGCCGCCGAGCTCGAACCGGCGCAGCGCGCCGACAGCGGCCACCGCACCGGCAAGGCGTACTTGCGCTTTACCGTGGCGGACCGGCCCGGCACGCTGGCCGAAATCGCCGCCGCGATGCGCGATGCCGGGGTGTCGATCGAAAGCCTGATTCAAAAGGGCCGCGTCGAAGTTGCCGGGGAAAGCCGCGCACTGGTTTCGCTGGTCACCCACGACGGCCCCGAAAGCGGCATCAGCGAAGCGCTGCGCCTGCTCGACGGATCACCCTCGCTGGCCGAACCGCCGCTGGTGATGCACATTCTGGGCGATTGAGCCGGGGCGGATTGATTGGGCACGCTGCCGGAGGGGGTGGCGAACAATTTGCACGGCGCGGCGCTTCAAGCCCCTCCCCTCAGGGGATACCGCATTCATACAACAGGTTCAGAAAGACCCAAAAACCAAATCTGGTTCGTCCTGAGCCAGTCGAAGGACGCGCGCTGCCTGTTGCCTGGGCGCTTTTTTTGAGCGCGTGGGGCGGACCTTGCCGCGCGTCCTTCGACAAGCTCAGGACGAACCGATGTGTTATAGATCAGATACTTGGCTGATTGTGTGAATCCTCAAAGCGCTGCGGGGGCGGGCTACTATTGCCCTTGTCCCGCCCATGCCCTTCGCGCAAATCGCCTAGTTCCCGCGAATCTCGCCCCGGCCGATGCGGTCGGCGTCTGATCCAGCGGGATCGGCGGGCATCAGCGAAAAATTGATGTCGGGCATCGCCGCGCGCGGGCAGCCGCCGATCAGGCAGCTGGTGAATTTCATGCTGTGCCCCGAAATGCGGTTGCCCATCACGTCGGGCGCGCGCGGCAGGCCATCGCCGGTGGCGGTGGCGGAATTCAATTCGCCGGTGATCGGCAGGCGATCGGTCGAATTGTCCTTTTTCTTGCCGCAGACCTGAATCCCGCCGACTTCGCCATTGTCGACACAGCGCGGTTCGCGCGGGCTGACCAGCACGCGCTGGGCCAGATTGTCATCGCGCGGCGGCGCATCGGAGGGATCGGGCGGCAACGACGGCGTGCCCTGCACTTCTGCCGGCAGCGGCGGCAGCGGCGGCAATTGATCCAGCGTGGTCTGCGCATGCAGGCCCGACGGCAGCATGATCAGCAGCATGGCTGCCATCAGTTCCAGCGCACCTCTCGACAAAGCCGGCATCCTCGGTCTAGGGCAATGCATACGTCTGCGTCACACTGGCGCAGCTTATCCATGCCAATCAGCCCCGACGCCATCATACAGGGACCAACCGTGACCGCAAGCCATGCCCAACCCGACCGTTCGCACGTGCTTGACCGCGTGCTCGTGCTTGAAATGGTGCGCGTCACCGAAGCGGCGGCGATCGGCGCCGCGCGGCTGATCGGGCGCGGCGATGAAAAGGCCGCCGATGCCGCCGCGGTCGAATCGATGCGCGCCGCGCTCAACGAGCTGTACATGGACGGCACGGTGGTGATCGGCGAAGGCGAACGCGACGAAGCGCCGATGCTCTATATCGGCGAAAAAGTCGGCATGGCCCCGGGCAAAGGGCCCAAGATCGATATCGCGCTCGACCCGCTGGAGGGCACCACGATCACTGCCAAGGCCGGCCCCAACGCGCTGGCGGTGCTCGCGGTTGCCGAAGAAGGCGGCCTGCTCAATGCGCCCGATGTCTATATGGACAAGATCGCGGTCGGCCCCGGCTATCCCGAAGGCGTGATCGACCTTGACCGTTCGGTTACCGAAAACGTGCGCGCGGTCGCCGCGGCCAAAGGGGTCGAGCCGGGCGATATCACCGTCTGCGTGCTCGACCGGCCGCGCCATGCCGAGATCATCGCCGATCTGCGCGCGCTGGGCTGCGGCATCGTGCTGATCCCCGATGGCGATGTCGCCGGCGTGATCGCCACCACCAATGAAGATACCGGGATCGACCTCTATATCGGCCAGGGCGGCGCGCCCGAAGGCGTGCTGGCGGCGGCCGCGCTGCGCTGCGTCGGCGGCCAGTTCAAGGGCCGGCTGGTGTTCCGCAACGAAGACGAACGCGCCCGCGCGCGCAAGTGGGGCATCACCGACCTCAACCGCCAATACGATCTGACCGAGCTGGCCAAGGGCGACTGCATCTTTGCCGCCACCGGGGTGACCGACGGATCGCTGCTGGGCGGGGTGAAGCGCCGCAAATCGGGGGTGATGACCACCGAAAGCGTGGTGATGCGCGCCAGCTCGGGCACCGTGCGCTGGGTGCGCGGCGAACACCGCCGGGCCAAGGGCTGATCGCCGGGACCGGGCGTCAGATCTTGATCTGCGCGCCCAGTTCGACGACGCGATTGGTCGGCAGGCGGAAAAATTCCATCGCGCTGGCCGAATTGCGCAGCATCCAGGCGAACAGTTTTTCGCGCCACAGCGCCATGCCCGGGGTGTCCGACGGCAGCAATGTCTGGCGCGACAGAAAGAAGCTGGTGCGCATCATGTCGAACGGCTGCCCGTCGAGCGTGAGCGATTGCAGCGCGGCGGGCACGTCGGTGGTTTCGAGAAAGCCGAAGCGCAGTTTGACACGATAGAACCCGTTGCCGAATTCGGTGACCAGCGCGCGCGTTGCCGGATCGACGAACGGGGCATCCTCGATCAGCACGGTCATCAGCACGATGCGTTCGTGCAGCACTTTGTTGTGCTTCATGTTGTGCAGCAGCGCCGAGGGCACCCCGGCGGCGGCCGAGGCCATGAACACCGCCGTGCCGGGCACGCGGATCGCGCTCGAATGCGCCGACTTGGTAAACACCTCGAGCGGCATGCCGCTGGTGGTCATCGACTTGCGCATCAGCGTGCGGCCGCGCGACCACGTCGTCAACAGGATGAACACCAGCACGCCCATCAGCAGCGGCACCCAGCCGCCATCGGGCACTTTGGTGAGGTTCGCGCCGAGATAGGCGGCATCGATCACGAAGAACAGCGCCAGCACCGGCACGGCGGCGAGGGGCGACCATTTCCAGATCCGCCGCATCACCACTGCCAGCAGCACGTTGTCGATCAGCATCGCCGCGGTCACCGCCACGCCATAAGTCGCGGTCAGGTTGGTCGATTGCTTGAACACCAGCACCATCACGATCACCGCCACCATCAGCGCGCGGTTGACCGCGGCGATATAGATCTGCCCGGCGGCCTGGCTGGTGTGGAGAATGGTCATGCGCGGGACAAAGCCCAACTGGATCGCCTGCTGGGTGACCGAAAACACCCCCGAAATCACCGCCTGCGAAGCGATGATCGCAGCGAGGCTGGCGAGGATCAGCAAGGGCCACTGAAACCAGTCGGGCGCGAGCAGGAAAAACGGGCTGACCAGCGCGTTGTGATTGCGCAGCAGCAGCGCGGCCTGGCCCAGATAATTGATCACCAGCGCCGGCAGCACCACCGCCAGCCACGACAGCCGGATCGGCAGGCGGCCGAAATGACCCATATCGGCATAGAGCGCCTCTGCCCCGGTTACCGCCAGCACCGCCGCGCCCATCGCAAGGAACCCGCGCCACGGATCGCCGGCAAACATCAGGATAGCATAATGCGGCGACAGCGCGCCAAGCACTTGCGGATGGGTGCCGATGCTGATTGCGCCAAGCACCGCGATGGTGGCGAAATAGGCCAGCATGATCGGCCCGAAAAACGCCGCCAGCCGCGCGGTGCCGCGCGATTGCAGCACGAACAGCGCGATCAGGATCAGCACCACCAGCGGCAGCACCGCATTGTGCAATTCGGGGCGATAGACCGCCACCCCCTCGATCGCGCCCATCACCGACACCGCCGGGGTGATCATCGCATCGCCATAGAACAGCGCGGTGGCCAGCACGCCCAACAGCACGATCCCCTGCCCCCAGCGGCGTTCGCTGCCTTCGCGGTTGATCAGCGCGAGCAGCGCGAGGCTGCCGCCTTCGCCGCGATTGTCGGCGCGCATCATCACGATCACGTATTTCAGCGTGACCATGATCAGCATCGACCAGAACATCAGGCTGACAATGCCGAGGATATGCAGCGGATCAAACGGCAGGTGCCGCCCCGCAAAAGTGTCGCGCAAGGCATAGAGCGGGCTGGTACCGATATCGCCGAACACCACGCCCATCGCGCCCACGGCAAGCCGCGCCATCGCCACATTGGGTTGGTCACCGCCCGGTCGGCGCAGCAGGCGCAGCTTGCCGGCAGGGGCAGCAGCGGCGGCACTATCGATGGTCATCGCAAAAGCCGGTTCCTGAGCGCCCGATCAGGTCGGGCCCGCCCCTTAGCACTGCCCACCGGGGCGGGCAACGACTCTTCAAGCAGCGCAATTGCCACGATAAATCAGGGGTTTGGCGCGGGGTCCGGGGCGGCATCGGGCACTTTGCCCTCGCTCATCGCGATCATCTGATCGAGTCGGGCCAAGCGGGCGACCAGATCGCGGCGATAAGGCGCCTGTTCGGGGGTGTGCTGCAACAGATCGGCCCACATCGCGCGCGCTTCGACCAGATGCCCCGATTGCGCCAGCGCCAGCCCGAGAAAGAACGGCGGGCCGGGGTGAGTGGGGTCGATCGTCGCGGCGCGGACAAAGGCATAGCGCGCGGCCGGGCTGATCGTGCCGTCGCTGTGCCCGGTCAGCGCATTGCCAAGCGCCACCCACAAATCGGCATCACGCGGGTTTTTCTGCACCGCATTGTCCAGCAGATCGGCCGCGGCGCGAAACTGGCCCTGGCGCGACAGCGCATCGGCCACCACCAGCCACGATTGCCCCTGGCCAAACTTGTTGCCCATCGCCTGACGCTGGCGCAGCAGTTCGGCATCGGCGGTGCGCTGGTCTTCGGCCGGTGCCTTGGGCGCGCCGGCAAGGCCGGGATGGCCCTGGATGGCATAGCCGGCCAGCCCGAACAGCAGCGCCGCGCCGGTCAATTCCCACGCCACGCGCGGGATCTTGAACACCAGCACCAGCACGCCGAACACCAGCGCGGCAAGCCCCAGCAACAGCACCCAGGTCATGCCCGATCCTCCGCCCGTTCCGCCGTGCGCGCGCGGACAAACCGCCCGCGCAACAGCACCCCGGCCAGCCCGAGAAACACCAGCGGCGCGGCAAACAGCGGCCAGGTGATCGGTTTGACTTGCGGGGTATAGGTCACATAATCGCCATAGCGCGCGATCAGCCACTGGCGGATCGCTTCGGGATCTTCGCCGCGGGCGATGCGCGTGCGCACTTCGCTGCGCATGTCGCCGGCAATCGGCGCGTCCGAATCGGCGATCGACTGGCTTTGGCACATCACGCAGCGCAGCGTGACCATCAGCGCCTTGGCCCGCGCTTCCTGATCGGGATCGGGCAACTGGCGATAGGCATAAGGCGCGGGCGGCGCGTTTTCCTGCGCGAGAAGGGGCAGCGGCGCGAACAGCACCAGCAGCGCCAGGATCACCGCGCGCATCACTGCACCCCCGCCGATTTCAGCCGGTCGAGCAGCATCGGCACATCATCGGGGCGGATATCGCCGATATGCTGATAGCGGATCACCCCGTGCCCATCGATCACAAAGGTTTCGGGCACACCCGAGGAACCGATCGCCAACTGCACCTTGCGCATGTCGTCGCGCCCGATCGCGGCATAGGGATTGCCGTTGGTGGCGAGGAACCGCGCCAGATCATCGGGCCGGTCGTGGATCGCCACGCCGTCGATTTCCACCCCGGCGCGCGCCAGCGTATCGAGTTGCGGCGCCTCGGCCGCGCAAGGCACGCACCAGCTGGCAAAAATGTTGAGCAGTTTGGGCTTGCCGGTGCGGAACGCGGCGGTGGCCAACCCGGGCCGCGCCGGGGTCGCCGCCGGCAGGTCAAACGCCGGCAGCGGATTGCCGACAAAGGCGCTGACCACATTGGTATCGGCCGGGCGCAGCAGGCCATGGACAAACAGCGCAAACAGGCCGGCAAACAGCACCAGCGGCAGCCACAGCGCCAGACGCGAGCGGGGCGGGGGGGCGGGGGTCTCGCTCATCGGCCCTGCCGCATCCGCCGCCAGGCGATCTTGTCGCGCGCGATGATCCGCCGCAGATCGCTGAGCACGCGCCCGGCCAGCGCGAGCAATCCGCCCAGCCCGACCAGCGCCCCGCCCAGCCAGATCAGCGGCGCAAACGGTTTCCACCAGAATCGCATCTGCCAGCGGCCATCGGCGGCCTGTTCGCCCAGCACGGTGTACAATTGGCCGTTCCAGCGCGTTTCCAGCGCGGATTCGTTGCGCGTTCCCGGCGGGTTGGAAAAGGCTTCGGCCTGCGGGTGCAGCGTGACCGGGCTGCCCCCGGCATAGCGCGTTTCGAGCGTGGCCTGCAGCGCGGTAAAGTTGGGCCCGGCCACCGGCAGGATGGCGCCAAGCTGCACCTGCCACGGGCCGACGCTTTGCGTTTCGCCGATCTGCATCGCCGCCAGCCGTTCGACCGAAAACGCGCTTTCGCTGGCCATGCCGAACAGCGCGACGGCAATCCCGGCATGCGCGGTGACCATGCCCCACACCGGCAGCGGGGTGCGGCGCAAATTGCGCCCGACCAGCGGCAGCAGGCTGGCCGGAAACAGCCCCGACGCGATGGCAAGGCCCAGCGCCGGCAGCAGCGTGATGCGGTGCGCGAACAGTTCGACCCCGACAAACACCGCCAGCGCCAGCGCGCCGCAGGCCAGCACCGGCCAAGCGACCCGCGCCGCACGCGCCCCCGCCAGCCGATCCTGCCGCCAGCGCAGCAACGGACCAACCGCCAGCATCGCCAGCATGGGAAAGGCGAACATTGCCGAAACCGGGTTGAAATAGGGCGCGCCGACCGACACTTTCACGCCATAGGCCTCGGTCACCAGTGGATAGAGCGTGCCGACCAGCACGATTCCCAGAATCCCGCACAGCATGACATTGTTGTACACCAGCGCCGCCTCGCGGCTGACAAAGGCGAACCGCGCGCCTTCGGTCACCGTGCCGGCGCGCAAGCTGAACAGCGCCAGCGCGCTGCCGATATCGATCGCCAGCAGCGCGAGGATGAACGCGCCGCGCTGCGGATCAACCGCAAAGGCATGGACCGAGGTGAGAATGCCCGAGCGCACCAGAAACGTGCCGACCATCGACATCGAAAAGGCCACCACACCGAGCATCACCGTCCACGCGCGCAGGGCATCGCGGCTCGACAGCACCGAGACCGAATGGAGCAGCGCGGTCGCCGCCAGCCACGGCATCAGCGAGGCGTTTTCGACCGGGTCCCAGAACCACCAGCCGCCCCAGCCGAGCGTGTAATAGGCCCAGTACGATCCGGCGGTGATCCCCAGCGTCAGGAAAATCCACGCGCCCAGCACCCAGGGGCGCATCGCCCGGGCAAAGGCCGGCCCGACATTGCGCGTGACCAGCGCGCCGATCGCAAACGAAAACGCGATCGACAGCCCGACATAGCCGACATAGAGCGTGGGCGGGTGAAACGCGAGGCCGACATCCTGCAACAGCGGATTGAGGCCCTGCCCTTCGTCGGCCGGCTGCGGCAGGCGGGCAAACGGGTTCGAGGCAAACAGCAGGAAGGCATAGAACCCCAGGCTGATGAACGCCTGCCCGGCCAGCGTGGCCATCAAGGTCGGTTCATCAAGCCGCCGTTCGATCAGCGCGACAAAGGCGCCGGCCACCGCCATGATCGTCACCCACAGCAGCATCGATCCTTCGTGATTGCCCCAGGTGCCGGCGATCTTGAAAATCAGCGGCTTGGCCGAATGGCTGTTTTCGACCACCAGCTTGACCGACAGGTCGGTCTGAACAAACAACGTGATCAGCGCGGCCAGCGCGGCGAGCACCAGCACCCCCTGCATCACCGCCACCGGCCGCACCAGCCCGGCCAGCGCCTGCCCTTCGGGGCGCAGCGCCAGCGCGCCGATCACCAGTTGCAGCACCGCCAGCGCCGCCGCCAGCCACAGCACGGCCAAACCCAGTTCGGCGATCATGGCTTGGGTGCCCCCGTCTGACCGGCCCGCGCGGCAACCATGTCCTTCATTTCGCGCGGCACGTATTTTTCGTCATGTTTGGCCAGCAGCGTGTCGGCCACGAACGTGCCGCCATCCATCCGCCCGTCGGCGACCACGCCCGAGCCTTCGACAAACAGATCGGGGGTGATCCCGGTAAAGCGCACCGGCACCGCCGCCTTGCCATCGGTCACGGTGAAATGGATCGTCACGCCATCGGGCATCGTCTTGAGCGACCCTTTTTCAACCATTCCGCCCAGTCGCACGGCGCGGCCGCTGGCGGGGGGATGCGCGACCATCTCGCTGGGGATGTAGAAATAGCTCGCCTGCCCGCGCAGCGCATAGATCGCCAGCAGCACCGCGCCGATCAGCGCGGCCAGCGCAAACACGATCAGCACCAGCCGCTGATGCTTGGGCTTGATCGCCAGCGCGCTCATTTGCGGCGCACCCGGTCACGCCGGCGTTCGGCGCGGATCATCGCCAGCAGCGACCAGCCGACCATCGTCAGCGTGCCGACCACGCCAAAGCCGAGGGCCGCCCAGACGAAATTCCATTGGTCCAATCGTTCGTGCATGCCGTTCGTTTCCGTCGCTTTCGCGATCACCCTTGCGCCTTGCGCCGCAACCGCGCCTCGGTCTGGATATCGGCGAGGATCATCCGCATCCGCGCCATGACCACCGCGCCAAAAATCAGCGAAAAGCCCAGCGCGCCCAGCAGCAGCGGCCACAGATAAGTGCCATCGATCGCCGATTTGCCCATGGTGATCGACGGCGGCTGGTGCAGGCTGTTCCACCATACCACCGAGCGGTTGATGATCGGAATGTTGATCGCCCCGACCAGGCCGAAAATCGCCGGAATGCGCCCGCCGTTGCCGCCATCGCGCGCCGCCGCATCGGCCAGCGCGATATAGCCGAAATAGAGAAACAGCAGCACCAGGAAACTGGTCAGCCGGCCATCCCACACCCACCAGGTGCCCCAGGTCGGCCGCCCCCAGATCGACCCGGTAATCAGCCCCAATGCGGTAAACACCGCGCCGGGCACCGCCGCCGCGCGCGCGGCAATCGCCGCCAGCGGGTGGCGCCAGACCAGTTCGACAATGCTCGAAATCGCGATGGTGGTCCATCCGGCCATGCCCAGCCAGACGCAGGGGACATGGATGAACAGGATCTTGACCGTTACCCCCATCAGGTGGTCGGGCGGCGCATAGGCCACACCCCACGCCACCGCACCCAGCGACAACAGCAACCCGGGCACCAGCAGCAGCGGCAATATCCAGCGAGCCAGGCGCAGGAAACGGGCGGGATTGGCAAAACCGTGCATGAGAACGACGAACGCAAACCCTGATGCAAAAAGCCGATTCGGCGCCCGGACATGCGCATCACACAGGCGCAGCCGAACAGGCCGACGCGACCGGCCTAGCAGCGACACGCCGCTTTGCAATGGGGAAAAACGGGAAGGGGAAAATGGGGCGACCAATGGGGCTCGAACCCACGACCTCCGGTACCACAAACCGGCGCTCTAACCAGCTGAGCTATGGTCGCCACATGGGCGGCCCCCTTTGCAAATGGGGCCGCAAATGAAAAGCGAAAAATGCGCGAGGGAAGCGCGCGACTGCGCTTCCCCCGATCGGCCGATCAGGCCTTTTTCAGCGTCAGGCCGCCAAACCGCTTGTTGAACTGGGCCACGCGACCGCCCTGATCGAGCAGACGCTGGTTGCCACCGGTCCACGCCGGGTGCGAGGTCGGATCGATGTCCAGCGCCAGCGTGTCACCTTCCTTGCCCCAGGTCGAACGGGTGCGGAACACGGTGCCATCAGTCATCTGCACATTGATGAAGTGGTAATCGGGGTGGATCTTGTCTTTCACGAAACGGTGCTCCTGTTTGCCGCCGGTTCCGACCGGCCGCAGGAAATGCGAAGCGCGCGCCTAGCCGAAAGCTGGCGGGCTGTCGAGATGAGTCTTGACCATGCGCGGTTTTTTGCCGCGTGCGGCGCAACCGGCCGCGTTCAGGCGTCGGCAATCATCGCGGTAAAGCTGCATTCGGTGGCGATCTTGTCGCCCAGCATCGCCTTGCCGGCAAACTTGCACACCCGCGCGCGCTTTTGCGTGAACGAGACATGGAGGTCGAGCAGGCAGCCCGGTTCGACCGGAGTGCGGAACTTGGCTTCTTCGATGGCCATGAAATAGACCAGCTTGCCAGTGCCCGCGAGACCCAGCGTTTCCACCGCGAGCACGCCGGCGGCCTGCGCCAGCGCCTCGATCTGCAAGACGCCGGGCATAATCGGACGACCGGGGAAATGGCCCTGGAAAAACTGTTCGTTCATGCTGACCGCCTTGATCGCGTGGATGCGTTCACCCACGATCAGTTCGGCCACCCGATCGACCAGCAACAAGGGATAGCGGTGCGGCAGCGCCGCCATCACCCCGACAATGTCCAGCGCCAGCGGCGCTGCCGCCGGCGTTTCCCCGTTGTCCGTCATGCCTATGCGCGTTCCCTTAGCGGCCCTGCGGCTGCTTCTTGGCCGCAGCCGGAGCCGCGGCGGCGTCCTGCGCGGCTTCGGCCTGGGCAGCGGCGGCCTGCTGTTCGCGCTGCGCGCGTTCCTGACGCGGCAGCCAGCCCTGCGGCGGCACCACGCCGACCTGCGGCAGGATCAGGTTGAGCTGATCGACCACATCCTGGTTCAGGTTGTAGACGCCGTCGTGCTTGAGCACGGCCTGTTCGGCCAGCACCAGCGTGACATGCTTCTTGGTCATCGCCGCCTGGGTGGCATCGGCCAGCTTGTCCTCGATCGATTCGATCACGAACTGGCGGGCCAGCTTCACCGGCTTGATGATGTCTTCCATTTCCGCCTGGCCGGTCTGCTGTATCTGCTGATACTGGGCAAATTCGGCCTGGATCGCGGCGTTGTCGGGCTTGGGCGACTTCTGATCGGCGTTGATCTTTTCGGCGAGCGGGCGCAGCTGCGCGCGGATCGCGTTGGCTTTGGCATTGTAGGCGTCAAGCTGCGCCTTGTAGGTCGTCTGCAGCGCCGGGATCGAACCCTTGTAGGCGTTCGAAGTGCCGATGATCACATCGGTATTGGCAATCGCGATGCCGCCGGCAACCACCCCACCGGCGGTCTGCGCGATCACGGCCGGAGCAAATGCCAGCGAAGCACCCGCGACAAGCGCGGCGGCAATGGTACGAAGTTTCATCAGAACTGGGTCCCCACGTTGAAGCTGAAGGTTTTGCGTGTGTCGCCATAGACATAGGTAATTGCCTTGGCGATATCGATGCGGAACGGCCCGAACGGCGAGTTCCAGTTGACCCCGAACCCGAACGAAATGCGCGGGTCAGGGCTGTTGCCGACATACGATTCGAGGAATTTCTGCGCGATGGCGTTGGCCACCCCGTTCGAAGCCGTCGCCAGCGTGGTATATTTGCCGGTGACTGCGTCGGTGTAAAGGATGGTGGTCCCCACCGTCGCCGGTGCGGTCACGCCGAACACCGCGCCGGCATCGACGAACACCGAGGGACGCAGACCAAGTTCGCGCGCGCCCGAACCCAGCGGAATTTCCAGTTCGGCATGGCCGAGGTAATAGGCACGGCCACCCAGCGCATCGTTGACGAAAGTGTTGGGGTTGGTGTTGAGCACCCCGCCGTTGCCGCTTTGCGGGTTGTAGCCGGTATAGAATTCGCGCAGCACGCGCGGCCCGACGCCGCGAATGTCAAACCCGCGGATCTGCGGTTCGCCCAGGAAGAAGCGGTCGGTCAGGCGGATCGCGTCTTCGTACTGGTTGGGCGAATTGTTTTCGAGCGGTTCGATGATCCCCGCTTCGCCACGCAACGAGAAGATGAAGCCATGGCCCACCGGCACGTAATGCGCGGCATTGACCGTGGCGCGGGCATATTTGACCGACCCGCCCAGCCCGGCAAGATCGCCGTGGAGGATGAAGGTCGAGCCGCGCGTCGGATGCAGCCGGTTGTCGAGCGTATCGTGGACAAATGAGGAACCGATGATCGAGCTGGTGCGATCCCCGATCGCATCGCACAAATACTGGCCGGCCAGATAGACCGAGCAGGCGCCGTTGATGTAGTACGTCGCCTGATCGAGACTGACCTGTTCATAATTGAACGTATAGCTGCCGATCAGCGAGCTGGTTTCGGTCAGCGGAATACCCGCGCGCACCTGGAACCCGGTGGTGTTCTGCTGATAGGTGGTGTTGCGGTTGGCGGCGTAGAAGTTGAAGCTCGACAGGTCCTTGCGATAGACGTCAAAGCCCAGCGAGACGTTGCGATCACCGACATAGGGTTCGGTGAAATTGAGGATCACCGCCTTGGAATAGGCCGAATAGTTGAACGTCGTGCCGATCGTTTCACCGCGCCCGCGGAAATTGTTCTGCTGGACCGAGGCCTGGAAGATAAAGCTTTCGAGGCTGGAATAGCCGGCCGACAGCTGCAGCTGCCCGGTCGGCTTTTCCTCGACATTGGCTTCGAGCACGACACGGTCCGACGCGCTGCCGGGCTTTTGTTCGACCTCGAACTTTTCCTGGAAATAGCCGAGCGACTTGATGCGGTTCGACGAACGCTTGATCTGGAACGAATTGAACGCGTCGCCTTCGCCCAGCCGGAATTCGCGGCGGATCACTTTGTCTTCGGTCAGCGTGTTGCCGTTGATATCGATGCGTTCGACATAGACGCGCGGCACTTCGGCGATGCGGAAGGTAACCGACATCGTCTGGCTGTTCTTGTCGCGCTTGAAATCGGGGCGCACGTCGGAAAAGGCATAGCCAAAGCTGCCGACGGTTTCGCTCAGCGCGTCGACGGTGTCTTCCACCGTCTTGGCATTGTACCACTGGCCCTTGCGGATCGACAGCCGCTGTTCGAGCTGCGCCGCGTTGAAATCGCGCAGCTGGCTTTCAACCTTGACGTCGCCGAACTTGTAGCGCTTGCCCTCTTCGATCACGTACGTGACGATGAAGTCTTTCTTGTCCGGGGTCAGTTCGGCCACCGCCGACACCACGCGGAAATCGGCATAGCCCTGAGTCAGATAGAACTGACGCAGTTTCTGCTGGTCAAACGCCAGCCGGTCGGGATCGTAGCTGGTACCCGACGAGAAAATGCGGAACGAGCGCGACTGCTTGGTGACCATTTCCTGGCGCAGTTGCGTGACCGTGAAGCGGTGCGCGCCAATGATGTTGATCTGGCGGACCTTTGATTTGGGCCCTTCGGTGATTTCGAACACGATATCGACGCGGTTCTGGTCGAGCAGCACCATCTTGGGCTCGACCGAGGCGGCGAACCGGCCTTCGCGCTTGTACAGCTCGATGATCCGGGTGACGTCGGCGCGCACTTTCGACCGCGTGAAGATCTGCCGCGCCGCCAGCTTGATTTCGGGAAGGATCTTGTCCTCTTTCAGGCGCTTGTTGCCTTCGAGGATGATCCGGTTGACCACCGGGTTTTCCTTGACCTCGATCACCACCGCGCCGGCATCGTTGCGCAGTTTGACGTCGGAAAACAGTTCGGTGGCAAACAGGTCCTTGAGCACCTGGTCACCGGCGACTTGCGTATAGCGATCGCCCACGTGCAGGCGGATATACGACAGGATGGTATCGGCTTCCAACCGCTGCGCGCCTTCGACGCTGATCGAGCGGACGGTCTGGTTGGCCTCGACCGCCTCCGGCGCATGCGCCACCGGCGCGGCGGGCGCAGCGGCGGGCACCGCCACCGGCGCGGCCTTGGCCGGAACGAATTTGCGGCGCGGCTGGCGCTGCGGGGCCGGCACGGGCGGCGGCGGCGCCGATTCAGCCTGATCGGCAGCCTGACCCAGCGCGGCAGGAGCGGGCGCCGGGGCGGGCGGAGTGGCGACCGGCTGCGGCGTGGTCATGACCGGCGCCACATAAGGGGCGGTGATCGGCGCGGCGGCTGCCGGGGCCGGGGCGGGCGCCGCCGGAACCACCAGCGCAGCGGCCGGAGCCGGTGCCGGCGCGGGCGCGACATTGATCGGCAGCGCCTGGCCTTGCGCCTCTGCCTTTTCCAGCGCGGCGCGGCGATGCTTGGCAAACAGCGCGTTGATATGCTTGGCCGCCGGCTTGGCCGCCGGCGAAGCAGCCGGGGCGGGCGCAGTGGTGGTGGCGGTGGTATCGTCCGACGCACCGCTGCCGGGGTTGGCCAGCGCGCCATCGGGCATCGCCACCAGACAACTGCTGGCCAGCAAAGCACCGATCGTGACGGTCACACCCGCGCGATGGGCGGCAGTCCGGCACGCATTCCTAGAAATCATCACCAAGCGCCATCCCGTCTCAATGCGCCGTTGCCTGCAACAGCAAAATCCCACACGACTGCCCGCCCTCTGCCCCAAGCCGACCGTTCGTGCAAGCAAGCTTGACCTGATTGCATCACATTGCGGCGCAAATTCGGCACCGCGCGCACCGGGACATGGCCGCACCCGATCAAACGCACCGACTGGCGGTTACCCTCCGAACAGCTTGAGCGATCCGGCATCGTTGAAGGTAACAAACAGCATCAGCGCCACCACCAGCGCCAGGCCGGTGCCAAAGGCCAGTTCCATCGCGCGCTGGCTGACCGGTTTGCGGCGCACCGCCTCGATCGCAAACAGCAAGAGATGCCCGCCATCGAGCACAGGAATCGGCAGCAGATTGACGAACCCCAGGTTGATCGAAATCAGCGCGATAAAGCCGACAAAGCTTTGCCAGCCCGATACCAGCTGTTCGCCCGAATAGCGGGCAATGCGGATCGGCCCGCCCAATTCGTGCACATCGCGGTGGCCGGTGACGATCTGCTGCAGCCCGGTCACCGTCATCGCGATGATATCGCGGGTCTTGCTCAAACCTTCGCCCAGCGCGCCGATCGGCCCGAGCGCGTGGCGTTCGACATAGGCCGGGCCGACCCCCAGAAAGCCGATCTTTTCGCTATTGCCGAACTGATCGGATTCGGTCTTCACCGCGGGCACGATCGAGGTGACAATGCGCTGCCCGGCGCGATCGATCACGAGTTCAAGGTGTTCCCCGGGATGCGTGGCCACCGCCATCCGGATCGCGGTGAAGCTGTCGATGGTGGTGCCGCCGATCGAGACGATACGGTCACCCGGGCGCACCCCGACCGCCTGCGCCACCGATCCGGGCGAGACCAGCCCGACCACCGGCGGCGCCACCAGCGTGCCATAGGCCAGCGCAAAGCCGGCGATGATCAGCACCGCCGCCACCAGATTGGTCACCGGTCCGGCCAGCACGATGATCGCGCGCTGCCACAGCGGGCGGCCCTGCATCGTGCGCGCGCGTTCATCGGCGGGTAGCGCCAGCCATTCGGCGCTGGGTTGCCCGGCGGCATTGCTGTCGCCGGCAAACTGGACATAGCCGCCCAGCGGCAGCAGCGACAGTTTCCAGCGCGTGCCGCGCCGGTCGGTCCAGCCCACCAGTTCCTGCCCGAACCCGATCGAGAACACATCGGCGCGCACGCCGAACAGCCGCCCGGCCAGATAGTGTCCCAGCTCGTGAATGAACACCAAGGGCCCCAGCACCAGCGCAAAGCCGAGCAGCGTGATCAACAGACCGGGGGCATGAATGGGTGTCACGACCAATCTTCTTTCTTCACGGCCGGTGTCAGTGCACCAGCGCCATCGATTCCTGCGCCCGCACCCGGGCTTCGTGATCGATGGCGATCACATCGTCCAGACACTGCGGCGCTGCCGGCAGGGCACGCGCCAGCACGCTTTCACAACACTGCACGATGCGGGTGAATGCAATCTGACCATTCAGGAACGCAGCCACCGCAATTTCGTTGGCGGCATTGAGCACCGGCGGCGCGGCGCCTCCGGCCACCACCGCTTCGCGCGCCAGCCGCGTGGCGGGAAAGCGCTGTTCATCGGGGGCGCGAAAGGTCAGGCTGCCGATCGCGGCCAGATCGAGCGGTTCGCACGGGGTATCGATCCGCGCCGGCCAGGCCAGCGCCGAAGCGATCGGCACGCGCATGTCCGACGGCCCCAATTGCGCCAGCGTGGTGCCATCGCGGTATTCGACCATCGAATGGATGATCGATTGCGGGTGAACGATGATGCGCAGCCGCTCCGCCCCGACCGGGAACAAGTGCCAGGCTTCGATCAGTTCGAGCCCCTTGTTCATCATCGTGGCCGAATCGACGCTGATCTTTGCCCCCATCGACCAGTTGGGGTGGCGCACCGCCTCTGCCGGGGTGGCCTGCGCCAGCCGTTCGGCCGGCCAGTCGCGAAACGGCCCGCCGCTGGCAGTGAGCGTGATCCACCGCACATGCGCCAGGTCATTGCCCATCAGGCACTGAAAAATCGCGTTGTGTTCCGAATCGACCGGCAACAGCGTGGCGCCGTGGCGTTCGACCGCGCGGGTCATCACCGATCCGGCCGAGACCAGCGCTTCCTTGTTGGCCAGCGCCACCGCCTTGCCCTGTTCGATCGCCGCCATCGTCGGTGCCAGCCCGGCGCAGCCGACAATCGCCGCCACGGTCAGATCGGCAGGCCGCTGCGCCGCCTCGATCAGCGCGGCCGGCCCGGCGGCGGCGGCAATCCCACTGCCCGACAGCGCGTTGCGCAGATCATCCAGCCGCGCCGGATCGGCAGTCACCGCGATTTCGGCGGAAAATTCGCGCGCCAGCTGTGCCAGCAGGTCGATATTGCCATTGCCGGTCAGCGCCACCACCCGAAACCGGTCGCGGTGGCGCCGCACCAGATCGAGCGTCGATGCGCCAACCGAACCGGTGGCGCCAAGGATTGTCAGCCTACGCATCACCGCGCCACCATAGCCCAGACCAGTTGGACCACAAGGTTTACCAGCCCGATCATGAACAGCACCGCGATCAGCCCGTCACCGCGATCAAACAGCCCGCCATGGCCGGGAATGGTGCGCCCCGAATCCTTGACCCCGGCGCGGCGTTTCAGCCAGCTTTCGAAAAAATCGCCGGCTTGCGCGATCGTCGCGGTCATGACCCCGGCCAGCACGACCTCGCCCCACGGAAATCCGGGCACCAGCGCAGCGGGGATCGGCCCATGCGCCGCCTCGAGCGCGTGAAGCATCGCGGTTTGCTGGTGCATCAGCCAGGCCGCCCAACCGGCATTGACCGCAATCGCCCCGATCATGCCGCCGCCCAGCCCGGCCCAGGTTTTTGACGGGCTGATCCGTGGCGCGATTTTGGGCCCGCCGATCGCCCGGCCGGCAAAATAGGCGCCGACATCAACCGCAATCACGCTGGCAATGATCAGCAGCAGTTGCAGCGGCATCGCCACCTGGCGCAGCGCGGTGACCGTGCCAAGCCCGACATAGCCCACCCCGAACATCAGCCACAGCGCGCGCGGCAGCGGCCGGCGTTCAAACGCGCGCACCAGCAGTCCCCATTCGATCAGAATGCCCAGCCCGATCGCGACAATGAACCCGGCCAGCGCCCAGCCGCCCAGCCAGAACGCGGTGCCCGCCAGCGCGATCATCACCGCCGCCGATGCGGCCCGCACCGGCAGATCGGACCGTGCCGGGGCCCGCTCAGTGTCCGCCAAAGCGCCGCTCCCTGCGGGTATATTCGGCGATCGCCTGTTCGAGATGGTCGCGCCCGAAATCGGGCCACAGCACATCGATGAACAGCATTTCGGCATAAGCCGCCTGCCACATCAGGAAATTCGACAGCCGCACTTCGCCCGAGGTGCGGATGATCATGTCGAGCGGCGGCAGATCGGCGGTATCCAGTTCGGCGGCGATTGTCTGCGCGGTGATTTCGCCCTTGGCCGCCGCCGCGCGCGCGGCGCGGGCGATTTCGTCCTGCGATCCGTAATTGAGCGCGACGGTCATCACCATCCCGGTATTGCCGGCGGTGCGCGCGCGGGCATGATCGATCAGCGCGATGATATCGGGGGCAAATGCGGCAATATCGCCGATCACTTTGAGCCGGATGTTGTTGGCGGCAAATTCGTCGAGGTCCGAAAGGATGAAGTGCTTGAGCAGCCCCATCAGCGCCGACACTTCGTCTTCGGGCCGGCGCCAGTTTTCGGTCGAAAAGGCATAGAGCGTCAGCGCCGAAAGCCCCAGTTCGGCCGCCGCGCGCACGGTGCGGCGCACCGCCTCTACCCCGCGCTGGTGGCCCAGCACGCGCGGCAGGTGGCGCCGTTTTGCCCAGCGGCCATTGCCATCCATGATGATGGCAATATGGCGCGGCCCCGAGGGCGGCGGGGCATCAAAGGCGGGAACCGCGCTCACCGACCAAGGATTTCCTTTTCCTTTTCGGCGGCCACTTCGTCGGCGGCCTTGATCGCCTCGTCGGTCAATTTCTGCACTTCGGCTTCGGCGCGCTTGCGTTCGTCTTCGGAAATTTCCTTCTTGGCTTCATCGGCCTTGAGGTTTTCCATCCCGTCGCGGCGCACGTTGCGAATGGCGATGCGCGCCTTTTCGGCATATTGCCCGGCCAGCTTGGCCAGTTCCTTGCGGCGTTCTTCGGTCAGATCGGGGATCGGCAGGCGCAGCGTGGTGCCGTCATTGATCGGATTGAGCCCCAGGCCCGCCGAACGGATCGCCTTTTCGACCGGGCCGATGCTCGATTTGTCCCACACCTGCACCGACAGCAGGCGCGGTTCGGGCGCCGAAACGGTCGCAACCTGGTTCAACGGCATGCGCTGGCCATAGGCTTCGACCATGATCGGATCGAGCAGCGAGGTATTGGCACGCCCGGTGCGCAGCCCGCCCAGATCGTGGCGCAGCGCTTCGACCGCGCCCTTCATCCGCCGTTCGAGATCGGCCTTGTCGTATTTGGCCATGGTCTTACGCGTCCTTCCTGACAATGGTACGGGTGCTTTCGCCGGCCAGCACGCGGGCAAGGTTGCCCTGTTCGCGGATCGAAAACACCACGATGGGAATATTGTTGTCGCGGCACAGCGCCACGGCCGAGGCGTCCATCACTTTCAGGTTGTCGGCCAGCACGGTGTCATAATCGATCGTGTCATAGCGCTTGGCAGCCGGGTCCTTTTTGGGATCGGCATTGTACACCCCGTCGACGCTGGTGCCCTTGAACAGCGCATCGCACTGCATTTCGGCGGCGCGCAGCGCGGCGCCCGAATCGGTGGTGAAATAGGGCGCGCCGACCCCGGCGGCAAAGATCACCACGCGGCCTTTTTCAAGGTGGCGTTCGGCGCGGCGGCGGATCACCGGTTCGCACACCGCATCCATCTGGATCGCCGATTGCACGCGGGTATGCACGCCCAGCTTTTCGAGCGCCGACTGCATCGCCAGCGCATTCATCACCGTCGCCAGCATGCCCATGTAATCGGCCTGGGCGCGGTCCATCCCGCGCGCCGCACCGGCCATGCCGCGAAAGATATTGCCGCCGCCGATCACCAGACACAGTTGCAGCCCGGTATCGCGCGCCGCCTTGACCTCTGCAGCCAGGCTGGCGACGAATTCGGTATCGATCCCGAACGGCTGATTGCCCATCAAGACTTCGCCCGACAATTTGAGCAGAATGCGCTTGAAGGCGGGCAAACGGGCCGGAACGGTCATGGTTGGGGCAGGATCCTTTGCTGGCCGTGCGGGGCGGCGGCATCGCGGGCCCTTATACGCACCCGACAAGGCGTGCCAAGGGTGGGCCGGCGGGTTTTTGCAGAGGATTGCGTGCAGAAGTGGTGCAGGCCGGGCGCGCACGCCCGGCCTGCACGGCGATCACTTGATCCCGGCAGCCGCTGCCACTTCGGCAGCAAAGTCGGTTTCTTCCTTCTCGATGCCTTCGCCGAGCTGGAAGCGGACATAATCGACCAGCGCGATCTTGGCGCCGGCCGCCTTGGCCGCAGCCTCGACCACCTGGGCAATCGGGGTCTTGTTGTCGATCACGAACATCTGCGACAGCAGCGCGTTTTCCTTGGCATACTTGGCCACCGCGCCATCGACGATCTTGGCCTGCACTTCGGCGGGCTTGCCGCTTTCGGCAGCCTTTTCGGCGGCGATCTTGCGTTCGCGCGCGATCAGCTCGGGATCAAGCTCTTCGGCCTTGAGCGCGAGCGGGAACGCGGCGGCGATGTGCATCGCGATCTGCTTGCCCAGCGGTTCGAGCACGTCGGCACCGGCATCGGATTCGAGCGCGACCAAGACGCCGATCTTGCCGAGGTTCGGCGCGGCAGCGTTGTGCATATAGGGCACGACCATGCCGCTCGACACGCCGACGTGCTTGATGCGGCGCAGCTGCTGGTTTTCACCGATCGTGGCGACATTGTTGGTCAGCTTTTCGGCAACGCTGCCGCCATCGGGATAGGCCGCAGCCTTCAGCGTGTCGACATCGGCAGCGCCGGTATCGAGCGCGACCTGGGTGGTCTTGCGCACGAAATCCTGGAACTGGTCGTTCTTCGCGACAAAGTCGGTTTCCGAATTGACTTCGACCGCCACGCCGCGCGTGCCGGCAACCGCCACCCCGACCAGCCCTTCGGCGGCGGTGCGGCTCGACTTCTTGGCGGCAGCAGCCAGACCCTTGGCGCGCAGCGCGTCAACCGCGGCTTCGAAATCGCCGCCGCTTTCATCAAGCGCCTTTTTGCAATCCATCATGCCGGCGCCGGTGCGCTCGCGCAGGTTCTTCACGTCAGCGGCGGTATAGGCCATTGCGTATCGTCCTTTTGGTTCAGCCAGGTCAGCCGCGCTGACCGGCACGTCGTTCAAACGGGGCAAGGCCGCGACAACCCTGCCGCGGCCCCGTAAACATCAAGCGGGACAGATCGATGACGGTTGGGTCAGCGATCGTCCCGATGGCGCATCACGCCTCGATCGCGTCTTCGGCAACCGGCTCGGCCAGCGCGCCCATATCGACGCCCGATGCGAACTGCGCTTCGCGCCCGCCACGGGTGGCAGCAGCGGCAACCGCTTCGCAATAGAGCCGGATGGCGCGGCTGGCGTCATCGTTGGCCGGGATCGGGAAGGCGATACCTTCGGGCGAGACGTTCGAATCGAGAATCGCCACGACCGGGATACCCAGCACGTTGGCTTCCTTGATCGCCAGCTCTTCCTTGTTGGCGTCGATCACGAACATCACGTCGGGAATACCGCCCATGTCGCGGATGCCGCCCAGCGAGAGTTCCAGCTTGTCGCGTTCGCGGGTCAGCTGGAGCACTTCCTTCTTGGTCAGCCCGGCAGTGTCGCCCGACAGCTGCTCTTCAAGCGACTTGAAGCGCTTGATCGAACCCGAAATGGTCTTCCAGTTGGTGAGCATGCCGCCCAGCCAGCGGTGGTTGACAAAGTGCTGGCCCGAAGCGCGCGCGGCCTGGGCGATCGGTTCCTGCGCCTGGCGCTTGGTGCCGACGAACAGCACTTTGCCGCCGTTCTGGACCGAGGCCGAAATGAATTCGAGCGCGCGCGCCATCAGCGGCACGGTCTGCGACAGATCGAGGATGTGGATGCCGTTGCGGGCGCCGAAGATATACGGCTTCATCCGCGGGTTCCAGCGGTGGGTCTGGTGGCCGAAATGCGCGCCGGCCTCGATCAATTGCTGCATGGTGACGACGGGAGCCGCCATAGGATATGTCCTTTCCGGTTGAGCCTCTGGGCGGAAGGAACCCTTGGCGCATTGCGCCAGCGGCACCGGTGATGTGCTCCGCCCATGTGGATTTGCCTGTTGATATGCAAAAAGCATGGGTTGTGCGCGCCGCACCGATCCGGACAGGCCGAATCAGCAGGGCAGGCGAAGGCGCCCCTAACCGCTTGAACCCGGCAAATCCAGCACAAAACGCCCTGCCCCGCGAATCACCGGGAGCCGCCCCACCCGCCGCCGTTACCTCACATCGGGCGCTATAGCCCCGCAATGGAGCCAATCGGGCGTGGCAGAATCGCCATACGGTGCCAGCACTTAGCGCGACTGCGGAAAAAGGATGGCGTGGTGCCGTCAAAATCCGCTTGACGGTACAGAACAAAAGTGGAACAAATGGGCCATCAACCGGGGCAGCCCATGGCCCGCTCCGGAGCCCTTTATCCACACGTTATCCACACGGGTGTCAACCCCCGTCCGGGGCGCATGCAGCGCTTTTCGGCGAAGGGTGCCCATTGCCAGGATGCCAGCCATGATCGGACTGCTTGCCACCACCGTCTTTGCCGCCGCCGGCTGCTTCAGCGCCGGGGTGATCGGGCACAGCCTGCGCGCCAGCCTGCCCGCGCTGCGCCGGCTGGCGCACGAACGCCGGATCATCGCCGAAGATCGCGCCTATCTCTACACGCTGATCGAAACCCCGCGCCATGACGGCACGCTGCCGCCGGTGGTGATTCCGGCCGGTGCCCAGGTGGCGGTGCGGGTTGCCCGGCGCCGGGCGCCGCGTGCTAAAGCGCAGATGTGGCGCGCTGCCGCCTGACCCGGCGATAGCGCAGCACGCCAGCCGGCAGCAGCGCGAGATAGGCCGCACAAAGCCCGACCAGCGTCCACCAGCGTTCGGTCAGCAGCGCGGCAAACACCAGCCCGATCAGCCCGATCACTTCCAGCCGGATCGCCCGGCTGGGCCGCAGGCCCGACCAGCCGAGCGTGGCGATGTTGGAAATCATCAGAAACGCGATCACCACTGTCCACACCGCCACCGCGGCGGGATGGCGGAATTCCTCGCGCCCGCTGGCAAGCCACAGATAGAGCGGCAGCAGCGCCAGCGCCGCGCCCATCGGCGCCGGCACCCCGGTGAGGAACCCGGCGCTCTTGTGCGGTTGGTCGACCATGTCGATCTGCGCGTTGAACCGCGCCAGCCGCAGCGCGCAGCATACCGCCAGCGCCAGCGCGGCAAACCAGCCCAGCCGCGGGATCTGTTGCAGCGACCACAGATAGACGATCAGCGCCGGGGCGACCCCGAACGAAATCGCATCGGACAGGCTGTCGAGCTCCGCACCGAATCGCGACTGCGCGCGCATCGCCCGCGCCACCCGGCCATCAATACCATCGAGCATGCCGGCGACGATCACCGCCAGCACCGCGCTGCCGTAATCCTGGCCGATTGCAAAACGGATCCCAGTCAACCCGCAGCACAGCGCGGCCGAGGTGATCGCATTGGGCACCAGCGCGCGCAGCGTCAGCCCGCGCGACAGCCGCCGCCGCCCGAATTCATAGCCTTCGGGGCCGTCATCGCCATCATCGGGCACGACATCGGCGGCATGGCCGCGCTCGCCGGTCATTGCCGCACCCCTTCGATCAGCGGGGTCTGGCCGAGTTCGGCAATCACCGTTTCCCCCGCCACCGTGCGCTGGCCGATCAGCACGCGCGGTTCGGTCCCCGCCGGCAGATAGATATCGACCCGGCTGCCAAACCGGATCAGCCCGATTCGCTGCCCGACCGCGACCATGTCGCCGCTTTTGGCAAACGGGATGATTCGCCGCGCCACCATCCCGGCAATCTGGGTGAACCCGATCTGCAACCCGTCGCCGCGTTCGATCAGGAAATGCTGGCGCTCGTTTTCCTCGCTCGCCTTGTCGAGATCGGCATTGATGAACCGCCCGGGGATATAGACCACCCGCCGCACCGTGCCGCCGATCGGCGCGCGGTTCACATGCACATCGAACACCGACATGAAAATCGATACCCGCGTCACCACCGTGGTGGCCATCGCGGTAACCCCGGTGCCATCGTTGGCGGTGAGCTCGCGCGGCGGCGGCATCTTGCAGATCTGCGTCACCAGCCCGTCGGCCGGGGCGATGATCAGGGCATCGTCGCGCGGGGTCACCCGTTCGGGATCGCGAAAGAACGCGAGGATCGCCAGCGTCAGCGCCAGCAGCGGCCAGGCGACAAAGGTCCACCCCAGCAACAGCGCGGCACCGGCGGCAACCGCAGCGATCGCGCCGAACCGGCGACCTTCGGGATGGATCGAGGGCCAGTGGAATCCCGCCGAGCCACGCCCACGGTTGTCAAGAATGTCTCCGGGCATTGCGCAGGGCTTCTAGAGCAAGCCGCGCGAAAACGGGAACGGGTTTTTTTGCCCGCGCCGCAAAAGATCGCCCCTGGCCGCTAGGCGCGGCGCCGATCGCTCCACAAATACCAGCCGACCGCCCCCAGCACGACACCGCCGCCGGCCAGCACCCACGGCCCCGGCGTATCGCCAAACACCAGCCACATCCACAAGGGGCCGAGCACGACATCGAGCATCGAGATGAACCCCACCTCGCCCGGCGGCACCCGCCGCCCGCCCTCGAGCGCCAGGACATAGGCAATCCCGGTGGTCAGCGCACCATAGGCAGCGCACCACACCAGTTGCCCGGCACTGGGCCAGGGCCCGTGGACAAACGGCGCCAGCAAGGGCACCGTCAGTGCTGCCGCCCAGGCATTGAACGCCATCACATCGACCCGCCCGTGCCGCCGGATCGCCACCAGTTGCAGCGCAAATCCGCCGGTCATCACAAAGGCCAGCGCGATCCCCGGCCAATCGCCCGCACCACGCGCACCCCCGGCCATCGCCATGATCCCGCCGCTGGCGAGCGCCCCGGCGATCAGAAACCGCCGCGTCACCCTTTCGCGAATCCACACAAAAGCGATTCCCGTCGCGACAAACGGCAGCGTGGCATAGACGGTCATCACATTGGCGACGCTGGTCAGCCGCAACGAGGCGACATAGGCCGTGCCCGACACGATCGAGGTAACGATGAACAGCACCGCGATCCACCCGCCGCGCCGCACCGCCAGCAACCGCCGCGGCCCGCCGCGCGCGATCGTCAGCGCGCCGAGCGTGAGCGCCGCAAACAGCGAGCGCCACAGCGTGATCGCCGCCGTGCCCAGCATCGCCTGGCGCACAAACACCCCGGCGGTGCTCCACAGCACGGCCGAGGCGACCACCATGGCGATGCCGCGCCGCCGTTCGTGCAGCGCTGCGGGGGAAAGGTTCGGGTTGGTCACCGGCTTTGGTCTGGTGGTGGACAGGGCTAGATTCGAACTAGCGTACGCTCTCGCGGGCAGATTTACAGTCTGCTGCCATTAACCACTCGGCCACCTGTCCACACCAGATCATGCCGGCACCAGGCCCCGCGGGGGGCTGGCCAATGCCGTGCTGCCGGGGCAGACACGGCACATCCGGCCGAGTGAGGCGCTCCTTTGGCGAAGCGGGGCTTGCCTGTCAATGGGGTGGCTGGCAGAGGGGCGCAAGATTCTCGGGCCGCATGGCCCTGTTATGAAAGCGTGTTGTCATGGCCCCGCCCCGCCGCCCCCATACCGACCGACCTGCCCGTGATCACGACGGCGATCCCGGCCGCGCCCGGCGTGGCCTGCGCGGGCGCGAAGGGCGGATGCAGGGCGGGCGCGGGTCGGGCCGGGCCGGTGCCGGGGCGGTGCGGCTGTGGGGCCGCCATGCGGTCGAGGCGGCGCTGACCAACCCCGAACGCAGCGCCAAGAAGCTGTGGGGCACGCGCGAGGCGATCCAGGCCATGCTCGATGACCACGAGGCCGAATTGCCGCGCACGCTGCCGGTCGAATATGCCCAGGCCGCCGATCTGGCGCGGCTGGTCGCGCGCGATGCGCCGCACCAAGGGCTGGTGCTCGACTGCGCGCCGCTGCCCGATCTGGTGCTCGCCGACGTGCTCGACGAAGCCGAGGGCCGCACGCTGGTGCTGCTCGATCAGGTGACCGATCCGCACAATGTCGGGGCGATCCTGCGCAGTTGCGCTGCGTTCGATGCCGCCGCGCTGATCACCCAGGATCGCCATGCCCCGCCCGAATCGGGCACTTTGGCCAAGTCCGCCTCGGGCGCGCTGGAAACCGTGCCGTGGGTGCGCGTGGTCAATCTGGCGCGCGCGCTGGAAACCATCGGCGAGGCGGGATACTGGCGCATCGCGCTCGACGGCGATGGCCGCGATGCCTTTCCCGATGCGCTGCCCAGCGGGCCGGTTGCGCTGGTGCTGGGTGCCGAAGGCGACGGCATCCGCCGCAATGTGATCGACCATTGCGACGCGGTGGCGCGGCTGCCGATTTCGGGCCGGATCGAAAGCCTCAACGTTTCGACCGCCGCGGCGATCGCGCTCTATGCCAGCGCCATCCGCGAGGAGCAGGACTGATACCTGTGGTCCTTCGGATCTACTCGTCATTCCGGACTTGATCCGGAATCCAGCAAACATCAGACGCGGTAGCGTCTTTGGCGAAGCCAAGCTGCCTTGCGGCAGGAATGCTGCCGCATTCGTTATTTGCTGGATTCCGGATCAAGTCCGGAATGACGAAGTCCTTTGGCTGGACCGCTGACATGACGTGTCAACGCGTGGGACGACTGGTATTGACCCGCGCACAAAAAACCGCGCCGGACACAGCATGTCGGGCGCGGTCTTGTGCTTGCGCCAAAGGCGCAGCGGCGATCAGTTCACGGCGTCTTTCAAGCCCTTGCCCGCCTTGAACTTGGGCTGGGCCGAAGCCTTGATCGACATCGGTTCACCGGTGCGCGGGTTGCGCCCGGTCGATGCCTTGCGCTTGGCCACCGAAAACGTCCCGAACCCGACCAGGCGCACTTCATCGCCCTTGGCCAGCGCGGCGGTCACCGCGTCAAACACGGCTTCGACCGCCTTGGTCGCATCACCCTTGGTCAGGCCGCTGGCATCGGCAACTGCACTGATCAGATCGTTCTTGTTCATACCGGGATCCCCCTAGCTGGCTTATGCTTTGGTTGTGCTGTGTGGTCTTGGTTATGCAGATCATGCTCGCTGCCGACGGACCATGCCCGTGTGCAGCGGGACGCCGGACATGAACGGCAAATTCGCCGTCTGTCAAAGGCAAAAACGCGCCCGACAGGCGATTTATCAACGGCTTTGCGGCAGCGGCCGCCTGCGCAAAGGGTTGCGGTGGCACTGGCGCCCGGCGCAAGGCGCGCTGCCATCCCCGGCCGCCGCAGGGGCGGCAGGGGATGATCAGCGAAATCAGCGCATTACCGCACCGATCAATGCGCCGTGGCGGTACCCGGGCCGGTGGTCAGCGACGATTGCGGCTGGCTGGCCAGATCGTCGGCCTCGGTCCATTCGATCGGTTCGAGCCGCGCGGTCAGCGCGCGCGCGAGCACGTCATCGACATGGCTGACCGGGATAATCTCCAGCCCATCGAGGATATTGGCGGGGATTTCGGTCAGATCCTTGCGGTTTTCTTCGGGAATCAGCACGGTGCGGATGCCGCCGCGCAGCGCCGCCAGCAGCTTTTCCTTGAGCCCGCCGATCGCCAGCACGCGCCCGCGCAAGGTCACTTCGCCGGTCATCGCCACATCGGCGCGCACCGGAATCCCGGTCAGCGTCGATACCATCGCGGTCACCATGCCGACCCCGGCGCTTGGCCCATCCTTGGGCACCGCGCCTTCGGGCAAGTGGATGTGCATATCCTTGCGCTGAAAGATCGACGGGCGGATGCCATACGTCGGCCCGCGCGATTTGACGAAGCTGAACGCCATCTGCACCGATTCGCTCATCACTTCGCCCAGCTTGCCGGTGGTGCGCACCGCGCCCTTGCCCGGCACGGTGACGCTTTCGATCGTCAGCAGCTCGCCACCGACTTCGGTCCAGGCCAGCCCGGTCACCGCGCCGATCTGGTTTTCCTCATCCGACACGCCGTGGCGGAATTTGCGCACCCCGGCAAAATCGGCGAGGTTTTCCGGCGTGATGGTGATCGCGCTCTCTTTGCCTTCCAAAATCCGCCGCAACGACTTGCGCGCCAGCCGGGCGATTTCGCGCTCGAGCGTGCGCACCCCGGCTTCGCGGGTGTAATAGCGGATCAGATCGCGCAAGGCCGTGGTGGTCAGCGCAAATTCGTGCGGTTTCAACCCGTGCGCGGCGATCTGCTTGGCGATCAGGTGGCGTTCGGCAATCTCGACCTTTTCGTCTTCGGTATAGCCTTCGAGCCGGATGATCTCCATGCGGTCGAGCAGCGGCTGCGGCAGGTTCAGGCTGTTTGCCGTGCACACGAACATCACGTCGGACAGATCGACGTCGATTTCCAGGTAATGGTCCTGGAACCGCGCGTTCTGTTCGGGATCGAGCACTTCGAGCAGCGCCGATGCCGGATCGCCCCGGAAATCCTGTCCCAGCTTGTCGATTTCATCGAGCAGGAACAGCGGATTCATCGTTTCCGCCTTGCGCAAGTTGGTCACGATCTTGCCCGGCAGCGAACCGATATAGGTGCGGCGGTGGCCGCGGATTTCGGCCTCGTCACGCACCCCACCCAGCGATTGGCGAATGAACTGGCGCCCGGTCGCCTTGGCGATCGATTTACCCAGGCTGGTCTTGCCCACGCCCGGCGGACCCACCAGACACAGGATCGGGCCTTTCAGCTTGTTGGTGCGCGCCTGCACCGCGAGATATTCGATGATGCGGTCTTTGACTTTGTCGAGCGCGTAATGGTCGGCATCGAGCAGCGTCTGCGCCGCGCCGATGTCGCGCTTGAGCTTGCTGCGCTTGCCCCACGGCAGGCCCAGCAGGACATCGAGATAATTGCGAATCACCGTCGCTTCGGCCGACATCGGCTGCATCGTGCGCAGCTTTTTCAGCTCGGCGGTCGCCTTGGCGCGCGCGTCCTTGGACAGTTTCAGCTTTTCGATGCGTTCGGCCAGCTCGTCGAGCTCGTTGCCGCCGCCTTCGTCATTGCCGCCCAGTTCCGACTGGATCGCCTTCAACTGTTCGTTGAGGTAATATTCGCGCTGGGTCTTTTCCATCTGGCGCTTGACCCGCCCGCGGATCTTGCGTTCGACCTGCAACACGCCAAGTTCGCCCTCCATGAACGAGAGCACCATTTCGAGCCGGCGCAGCACGTCGATTTCCGACAGCACCGCCTGCTTGTCGGCCACTTTGGCGGCGAGGTTGGCGGCCACCGCATCGGCCAGCTTGCCGGCATCCTCGATCTGGCCGAATTGCGATCCGGCATCCTGCGGCAGCTTTTTCGACAGCTTGGCATATTCGCCAAACTGTTCGACCACCTGGCGCATCATCGCCGAGACTTCGGCGCCGGTCACCGCTTCGGTTTCGACCGGTTCGACCCCGGCGACCAGCAGCGAACCCTGGCCCGCGCTCTGTTCGGCCAGATCAACCAGCCGCGCGCGCTGATGCCCTTCGACCAGCACGCGCACGGTGCCATCGGGCAGTTTGAGCAATTGCAGGACTTTGGCGATCACCCCGGTATCATACAGATCGTCGTGATCGGGATCATCGATGCCCGGATCGAGCTGGGCGAGCAGGAAAATATCCTTTGACCCGCCCATCGCCGCTTCGAGCGCGGCAACCGATTTTTCGCGCCCGACAAACAGCGGCACGACCATACCGGGAAACACCACGATGTCGCGCAACGGCAAAAGTGGAAAATGTTGCATTGAAATCCGGTTCCTTTCCCCCGATCCGGCGCGCGGCCGGCACAGGGCTTGCCGCTGATATGGGATCACCGCCGCAGCGCCGCAATGCCCCTTCCCCAAAGACGGTTGAGAAAGGCGCGCGTTAACCCTGCGTCAATCACTGTCCGGGGCGGTAACCCTGCGGCAGCGGCTCGATCACCGGGTGCGACTGGATGATCGGCACGCTGATGAACACCGGGGCTGGCGGCACCAGCGGTTGTGCCGGCGGCGGGGTGGCGATCGTCGGTTGCGCAGCGGGCGCAGGGGGTGCCGCCGGAGCGGGGGTCAATGCGGGTTTGGGCGCCTCTTCAGGATAGAGCGGGCGGACAAATGGCGGCTGGCCGACTTCGCCCTTGGCCAGCGGCCCGCGCCCGTGCAGCGCCTCGATCTCTTCAAACCGCGATTCGAAGTAGGCCTTGCGATACGAGGCATAGACATTGCTCGTCTTGCGCACGCGTTCGACCCCGGCATCGATATCGACGCGATAATCCAGCTCGGTAATCACCCCGGCGGTAACTACGTAATAGGGATTTTTGAGCGGCTTGATCGCAAAGGGCACCGCCGCCTGATCGAGCAGCGAGCCGATCAGATCGCGCACCGAAGTCGGCCCGACCAGCGGCAGAAACAGATAGGGCCCCGGGCCGATGCCCCAATAGCCCAGCGTATTGCCAAACCCGTTGGGCCGGTAATGAATGTTGAACGGCTTGTTCTGCGCCACATCGAGCAGGCCGCCGATGCCGATCGTCGAATTGATGCCGAACCGCGCCAGCGTTTGCAGCGCGCGCCCGGGATGCAGTTGCAGCACGTGGTTGAGCGCATTGACCGGCTCGGTCAGATTGAAAAAGAAATTGTGCAGCCCCTGGCGCACCGGGTGGGGAATGCCGTCGCGATAGACATGCATGACCGGGCCGATCACCGCCTTGTCGACCGATTCGATCGTTTCGAACGAGACTTTGTTGAGGCTCTGGATCGGGTCGACCTTTTGCATCGCCCGCGAACCCGACACCACGATCTGGCCGCCGGAGGCAGGCGCGGGCGGCGTGGTCGCCGGAGCGGTCTGATCAACCGGGGCGCTGGCCGCAACCGGCGGCGCATCGGCCACCGCGGCTGGCACGGCGGTCTGGGTCAACGTTGCCGCAAGCGCGGCAGACAGCACGATCAAACAATCAATCCTTTCACCTGAACCACGCGCAAAACGATAGACCTCGCGCCAAACCTTCGCGACGGCCTTATCATGCAATCGTCAAAAATACCTGTTGCGCTGCAACATCATGCCGCGTGCAGCGCTCTCTTGGCCGCAAGCGCGGTTCAGAACGGCAGCTTGAACCCGGGGGGAATCCCCGCCGCCATCTGCACCCGCTGCATTTCTTCGGCAGCGGCGGCATCGGCGCGGGTGCGGGCATCGTTGAACGCGGCGGCGACGAGATCTTCGACAATGCCCTTTTCCGCCGGCTGCAACAGGCTTTCATCGATCATGACCGCGATCACCCGCCCTTTGGCCGAAGTACGGATCCGCACCAGCCCGCCGCCGGCAACGCCTTCGACCTCGATCGCATCGAGCCGGCCTTGCGCATCGGCCATCTGCTGCTGGATCGTTTCGGCGGCGCGCTGCGCGGCCTGGATCATTTCTTCCATCGATTTCATGCGCGTCTGCTCCATGGTTTTGCGCCCGCTTCGCCGGCAGCGGGCGGATCGACCAGCCGCGCCCCGGGAAACGCCGAAAGGACCGCCTTGACCAGCGGATCGTCGTGCAAGGCGGCGGTATCGGCCGCCTCGCGCGCGGCGCGGGCTTCTTCAAGGCTGGGCGCCGCCGCGCCCTCGCCGCGTTCAACCTGCCAGCGATCGCCGGTCGCCTGTTCGAGCGCGCGGCGCATATCGGTGGAGGGATCACCGGGGATACCCGGCGCCAATTGATAGACCAGCCGCCCTGGCGCCAGTTCGATCACCCGCACCGCCAGCCGCATCGTCGCTGCCACCAGCGGCGATACCTGCTCCACCTGCTCGACCAGCGCCGGCCAATCGACCCGCGCCATGGCCACCGGGGCGGCGGCGGTGGCCGCTCCGCCCTCGGCCGGCGCGCGCGGGGCGCTGGCCATGATCTCTTCGATCCGCCGCACCAGCGCGCCGGGATCGGGCATGTCGGCGGCGTGCATCGCCCGCAGCAGCGCCATCTGCGCCGCCGCCAGCGGATCGGGTGCGCCGCGCACTTCGTCGTGGCCCTTCAGCAGCAATTGCCACAGCCGGTGCAATTGCCCCGCGCTCAACGCCTTGGCCCAGCCGGTGATCGCGGCCCGTTCTTCGGCACCCGGCGCGTCGCAAGTGCCGGTCACTTGCGCCAGCGTGATCGCATGGACCAGATCGAGCTGCGCGCGCATCAGCGCCAATGGCTCGATCCCCAGCGCATATTGCCCGGCAACTTCGCCGATCATCTGCGCCGCCTCGCCCGCCAGCAGCGCTTCGAGCAACCGGCGCTGCATCGCATGATCGGCCAGGCCAAGCATTTCGCGCAATTGCGCCGCCGTTACATGCGTGCGGCCATCGCCGCTGCCGGCCAGATCGGCATGGCTGATCGCCTGATCGAGCAGCGACAGGCCATCGCGCACCGACCCTTCGGCGGCGGCGGCGATCAGATTGAGCGCTTCGGGATCGGCGGTGACCGCTTCCTTTTCGCAGATCGCGGCGAAATGCGCGGCAAGCACCGGCGCCTCGATCCGTTTGAGATCGAACCGCTGGCACCGCGACAGCACGGTGACCGGCAATTTGTCGACTTCGGTGGTGGCAAACAGGAATTTGACGTGCGGCGGCGGCTCTTCCAGCGTTTTTAGCAGCGCGTTGAACGCATTGCGGCTGAGCATGTGGACTTCGTCGATGATGTAGATCTTGTAGCGGGCGGAAACCGCCGCATAGCGCACCGCTTCGATGATTTCGCGCACATCGTCGACGCCGGTATGGCTGGCGGCGTCCATTTCGATCACGTCGATATGGCGCCCTTCGGCAATCGCGCGGCACGGTTCGCAACTGCCGCAGGGATCGATCGTCGGACCGCCGCTGCCATCGGGGCCGATGCAGTTCAACGCCTTGGCGATCAGCCGCGCGGTCGAGGTTTTGCCCACCCCGCGAATGCCGGTCATCAAAAAGGCATGCGCCAGCCGCCCGCGCCGGATCGCGTTGGCCAGCGTCTGGACCATCGCATCCTGGCCGATCAGTTCGGCAAATGTCTGCGACCGGTATTTGCGCGCGAGCACGCGATAGGGCGCAGCAGGGGCGGCGGGTGGTCCGGGCTGATAGGGCGGCGGGGCCGGCTCGCCAAACATCGACGCCTGCCCGGCCGCTTCAAGCTCGGCCGGGGATACCGCGTCGTCGTCTTCGGGAATGTCGGGTGAATCGGCCATGTCGGTATGGTCCTATCGCCTTGGCGGGGCAAAGTCGAATGGCCGCATGGGCGCCGTCAACAGCTTGTGCCGCATCGCCATCGCTCGCATCGCGTGACAATCGACGCCTGCCGGCAACGGGGAACCATATCTGCAAAAAGGGAAGGAGCCGGGCGACCCGCCGCTGATCGTTGTGGCTGCTTCCTTCCGGACCTGACCAGGTTGGCGAACGCAAACGTCCGCCCGACTCCCGGCGCGCGCTATGGCCGCGCGCGCGGGAAAATGCAAGCCGTGTGGATTTGGGGAAGCATCGATCAAGTTGATTTGACACCCTGCCGATATTGGTGGCGATCGAAGCCCCGCCCCTCAGGGGCTACCGGATTCACTCAATCAGCCAAGTATCTGTTTTAAAAGAGATCCGCTCATCCTGAGCCTGGCGAAGGATGCGCGCTGACGCCAGCCCCATGCGCGGAAAAAAGCGGGCATACTCAACCGTTTGCGCGCATCCTTCGACGAGCTCAGGATGAGCGGATTTGGGTTTTTGGGTATTCCTCGGCCACTTGTGTGAATGCCGTAGCCCTCAGGGGAGGGCTTTGTTCGTCGTTCGACGCTCTTGCCAAAAGGCGCTCCGCCGCTTGGCGGAGGTTCATTAGCGAAAGTTGTCGGCGTAGCTTTGCAGCTTGAGCCGGCGCGGCGGGGTCGGCGTTACGTGCACCGCGATGCCGTAGCGATCGGCATAGGCGCGGGCATCGGCCTCGCTGGCGAAAGTCAGCACGACTTGCGCGCGGGTGTCGCCCGATCCGGCCCAGCCGGTCAGCGGGTCGGGCTTCTTCGCTTCTGCCGGGGCGAATTCCAGCAGCCAGTCGCCGGTGCGGGCGCGGCCCGACTGCATGGCGTTCTTGGGGCGTTGATAGATGCGTGCGGTCATGACGAATGCGCCTGTGCAACCGAATCCCGGGGCGATCAAGTCCGTTTTTGCCGTTCGAACGCGTTGCGCGTTTTCAGGCTGGGCGCCTCGGTCCACGGAGTATCGGGCCAGCGGTGTTTGGGATAGCGGCCCTTCATGTCCTTGACCACGTCGCGCCACGATCCGCGCCAGAACCCGGGCAAATCGGCGGTAGTCTGGATCGGCCGCCCGCCGGGCGACGTCAGCGACAGCAGCAGCGGGCGCGGCGGCCGGCCGATCAGCGGATGAACGTCGAGCCCGAACAGCGCCTGCACGCGCAGTTCGACGGTCGGGCCGCCATCGTGATCATAATCGATCGGGTGCGCCGCCCCGGTGGGATCGCGAAATTCGGCCGGGGCATCGCGATCGAGCGCAGCCCGCGTGGTCCAGTCGAGCCGCGCCAGCAGGGCATCGTGCAGCCGCCCTGCCGCCACGGCGAAATCGCGCCGCCCATGCAGCACTGGCGCCAGCCATTCCCCGGCATCGGCAATCAGCGCGGATTCGGCCAGTTCGGCCAACCCGGCATGGCGCGCGCGCGCCAGCAGCGCCTGGCTGGCGCGCCCCAGCGGCAACAGATCGAGCCCGTGGTCAGCCAGTGCCGCCAGCAGCCGCGCCACCACCTGACCATCATCGGGCGCCGGATCGGGCACCCGGGCCAGCACGATCGCCCCCAGCCGGCGTTCGCGCCGCGCCTCTACCCGCCGTTCGGCCGCGTTCCAGTCGAGCGTGGTGCGCGCGGTCAGCCGATGCGCGAGGTGCCGGTCAAGCTCGGCCTCGTCGAGCACCAGCGCGGCGGTGATCCGCGCGCCGCGCGCTTCGCCCTGGGCATCGCCGATCACCAGCCAGCGCGCGGTGGCCAGCGGCGAGGCCGGATCAAGCCGGTATCCGCGCCCGCCGGCGGCCAGCCAGTCCTCGCCCGATGCCGAGCGCGCGCGGGCAATCCGGTCGGGAAAGGCCTCGGCCAGCAGCACCGCGAGCGGCGGCGGTTCGGCATCGGCGGCCTCGACCAGCTTCACCGCCTGACGCGCCCAGCGCGCGGCAAGATCGCGCGCGGCGCCGGCCCGCGCCGAACGATCGACGTTCCATGCCTCCAGCCGGCGCGCCAGATCATCGCTGCGCCCGCCCAGCCCGCGCTCCTGCAATAGCATCGCCAGCCGCGCCGCCAGCGTCGCCGCATCGTGCCCGTGCGCGGCGGCATAGAGCACCATATGCGCCAGCGGTGGCGCCATCGGCAGCCGCGCGATCGCCATGCCGTGCGGGGTGATCCGCGCCTGATCATCGATCGCGCCGATCGCCACCAGCGCCGCGCGCGCCGCCGCCAATGCCGGAGGCGGCGGCGGATCGAGCCAGGCCAGCGCATCGGCATCGCCCGCACCCCATTGAGCCAGCGTCAGCGCCAGCGGGGCCAAATCCTGGGTAAGGATTTCGGGCGGGGCAAACGGCGCCCGCCCGGCATGCGCGGCCTCTTCCCACAGGCGATAGACCGTGCCCGGCCCCTGCCGCGCGGCGCGGCCGGCGCGCTGGGCGGCGGCGGCCTGGCTGGCGCGAGTGGTGACCAGCCGGGCGATCCCCGCCGCCTTGTCGAATTCGGCTTGCCGGGCGAGGCCGGCATCGACCACCACCTGCACCGCGTCGAGCGTGAGCGAGGTTTCGGCAATCGCCGTCGCCAGCACCACGCGGCGCTGCCCATCGGGATCGCGGCGGATCGCGCGGCGCTGCCCGGCGGGATCGATCTGCCCGTGCAGCGGCAGGATCAGCGCCTGCGGCAAGCGCCGCGCCAGCGCCTCGGCAGTGCGGTCGATTTCGCGCACGCCGGGCAAAAACGCCAGAATGTCGCCCACGGTTTCATTCCAGGCGCGGTGGATCGCCGCGGCCATTTGCGCCTCGACCGGCTGATCGCCCTGCCAGCCGAGCCAGCGCACACTCAGCGGATGGGCAAAGGCGGCGCTTTCGATCACCGGCGCCGGACCGTCGCCGCCATCGAACAGCGCGGCAAAGCGCGCGCCATCGAGCGTCGCCGACATCACCAGCAGCCGTAGATCGGGCCGCAGCACCGCTTGCGCCTCGATCGCCAGCGCCAGCCCCAGATCGGCATCGAGATGGCGTTCGTGCGCTTCATCGAACAGCACCGCCGAAACCCCGGCCAATTCGGGATCGGCGGTCACCGTGGCGACAAAGATCGCCTCGGTCATCACCAGCACGCGGGTGGCGGCGCTGCGCGCGCTGTCGAGCCGGGTAACATAGCCGATGGTGCGACCAACCGGTTCGCCCCGGCTTTCGGCCATGCGTTCGGCCGCCGCGCGCGCCGCCACGCGGCGCGGGCTCAACACGATGACCATGCCGCTGCACCACGGCTGTTCGATCAGCGCCGGCGCCACCGCCGTGGTCTTGCCCGCGCCGGGGGGAGCGATCAGCACCGCCGACGGCCGCTGCACCAGCGCCGCCAGCAGATCGGGCAGCACGGCTTGGATCGGCAGGTCGGTCATTGGCCGCAGACCCGCACGGGATCGGTTCGATCCGGTCGCATTTGCCGGTCCATCATCTGTTTACAGCGCATCGCAGCGTGATAGTCTCATGCCCGGCCGGGACCAACCGGCAAGGTGCAAGGGGGTTGCCGCGATGTTTCTCGACGTGCGCGATCAATGGCCGCCAGTCCCGCCGCAGCGGCCGCAACCGCAAACCGGGCATCCGGCGCCGCTGCGTCGGCGCGATGCGATCATCGGGTTGATTGTCGCGTTCAATCTGGCGGTGGTGCTGCTGGCGCCGATTGCCGGCAGCACGATGCTGCGCGCCGTCGCCACGCTGCTGCGGGCGCTGGCGCGCTGACCTCGGCTTACTGGCTGTCAAGCCGGTCGTATTCCTTGACGATGTCCTTGGGCACATCCTCGAAATCGTCCCACGGCAATTCCTTGTGCAGCGTCAAGGACCAGCGTTCGAGCCATTCGATGCCGTCCTTGCCGGCATAATCATCCGCCGTCTGATAGGCCGGGTCCTGCATTGCCTGATCGAGCGGGATCGTCTGCAGGTTCTGCCGCGCCAGGATCGCGGCCAGCTCTTCGATGCAGTCGGCGTTCAGCCGGGTATCGTGCAACAGCATGACATAGGCGATATCGCGGCCAAACAGCGCGCGCGAGGCTCGCCGGTACCAGCCGATGGTGCGCTCGGTATAGGCGAGGTAGATCTCGCGAATATGGTCCGCCGCGCGCTTGTCATGGCGGAGCACCGCATAGTCGTAAGGTTCGGCAAATTCCCAGTCATCGGCGTCAATCGTCACCGGGGCGATGCGATAGCCGTGCGCGGCGAGCCAGGCGTTGATTTCGGCCTTGACCGCTTCGGGGCTGCCGGTTTCGAGATAGGGGTGACGGAACCATTGCAACTGGCGATGCGCGCCCTTCATCATCGGCCGGATCACTTTTTCGCCGCGCGCGATGTCGGCGATATAGCCTTTGCCGCCGATGCTGTTGGGCGATGAATGCGAATAAGTATGGTTGCCAAGATCATGCCCCGCTTCGAGCCAGCGGCGCAGCACCGCGATCTGGCGGTCGCGGATGATTTCGTCGAGCTTGCCCTCGTTGACAAAGCCGATCGCGGGGATGTGGTGGCGCTTCAGCCCGGCCAGCAATTTCTTGTTGGTGGCATCGACATAGTCCTGATCGTTGCGCAGCACGATGCCCGGCAAATCGTCGAACGTCAGCGCGATCGTCGCCGGCGGCGGAGTGGCAGCGGCCGGCGCGGCAGAGGTTTGCGCCAGCGCCGGCGCGGCAACGATCTGGCCGGCGAGCAGCACGGCAGGAACAGCGCGCCCGATGGCGCCGACAAGCGAACGGATCAAGGAACAGCCCCCACAAAACAACGCAAGACCAGAACTGGCGCGGTGCTATAGCCATCCCGAACGCCGTGACCACCCGAAAATTTGGTCCGTACCGGCAAAGATCGGGGAAAACCGTGACCAATCCAGCCAAGTATCGAGCATGAAGACCGCGATCGGGGTACTGGCCATGCTGGTGCGCGATGTGATGATCAGCGGGCTGACCGTGGCCGGCGCGGTGTTGGCAGTGATCGTCGGCATGGCAGTGGCGGGCGGGCTGGTTTGGCGCTGGTGGCGCAGGCCTTGACCCGATCGCCCCGGCTGGTGCAATCAGGTTGCAGATCGCAACGCTTGCCCGCCGCTGCGTTGCCCGCTTCATGGAGATCCCGCCAATGAAACACCGCCGCCTTGGCACGTCAGCGATTGTCGTGTCCGATATCTGCATGGGCACGATGACGTTCGGCAGCCAGGCCGATGAAGCCGCATCGTTGCGCATGCTCGACCGCAGTTATGATGCCGGGATCAATTTCTACGACACCGCCGAAGGCTATCCGGTGCCGCCCGATGTCAAATGGGTCGGCCGCACCGAAGACATTGTCGGCAAATGGCTGAAGACCAAGCCGCGCGATGCGATCATCCTCGCCACCAAAGTGTCGGGCCCCAGCCATGTCTGGTTCAAAAGCCCCAAGCGCAGCGGGATGACCGCGCTCGACCGCCGCAACATCATCACCGCGGTCGAGGAAAGCCTGACCCGGCTGGGCACCGATTATATCGATCTGTACCAGACCCACTGGCCCGACCACGACACCCCCTATGACGAAACGATGGAAGTGCTCGACGAACTGGTGCGCGCGGGCAAAGTGCGCGTGCTGGGCTGTTCGAACGAAACATCGTGGGGGCTGATGAAATCGCTCGCCGCGTCGGAACGGCTGGGCGGGGCGCGCTACCAGACGATCCAGAACAATTTCAGCCTCAACAACCGCCGCTTCGAGGACGAACTGGCGCAAGTCTGCCGCAAGGAAGGGGTCAGCCTGATTCCCTATTCGCCGATAGCCGGCGGAGTGCTGGCAACCAAGTATTCCAACAATGCGCGGCCCGAAGGCGCGCGGTTTTCGCGCTATCTTGAGATGGGCGGGCGCCAGGCAGCGATGGCGCGGCGCTTTGTCAACGACAAGGCGATCGCTTCGGCCGAACGGTTTGCCGCGATTGCCGCCGAGCACGGGCTTGATCCGGTCACGTTTGCCGTGGCCTGGTCAAAACAGCACGATTTCGTCGCCTCGACCATTGTCGGCGTTTCCCGCGAGGATCAGCTCGATCCGATCTTTGCTGCGGCCGATCTGGAATTGCCCGAATCGGCGATGAAGGCGGTCAACGCGGTCAGCCGCGAGATCATGTACCCGATGGGCTGATCACCCCGGCCCCGGCGGCCGGCGTTTCGATGCTGATCGCCGGGGGCGCCCCAGCCGGGGTGCGCCAGTCGAGCGCGGCGGCGCGCACCGCCGCCACCCGCCCGGCACGCATCACGGCGACCACTGCCCCGCCAAACCCGCCGCCGGTCTGCCGCGCCCCGCCCTCCTCGCCGATCGCGGCGTTGAGGCAGGCGGCCAGATCGTCGGTGGCGGGCACGGTGATTCCGAAATCTTCGGCCTGCGACCGGTGCGATTCGCGCATCAGCCGGCCGGTGGTAACCAGATCGCCCGCCGCCAGCGCCGCTGCCGCCGCGATCGTGCGGTGGTTGTCGCCGATCACATGGCGGGCGCGGCGCCAGGCCAGATCATCGAGCGTGCCGCGCGCCGCATCAAGCATCGCCATATCGGCATCGCGCAGCGCCGCCACGCCCAGATGGCGCGCGGCGCGTTCGCATTCGGCGCGGCGGGTGTTGTATTCGCCATCGACCAGCCCGCGTTCGACCCCCGATTGCACGATCATCACCGCGATATCGTCGGGCAGCGCAATCTGGCGCAAGGCGAGACTGCGGCAATCGATCAGCAGGGCATGGCCGGACCTGGTCGCGGCGCTGGCAATCTGATCGAGATTGCCGCAGCGCACCCCCGGAAAGCCGCATTCGGCACGCTGCGCCAGCAAGGCGATATCGAGCGCCGACCACGCCAGCCCCGCCGCCGCCAGCCAGACATGCGCCAGCGCCACCTCAAGACTGGCCGACGACGACAGCCCGGTGCCGCGCGCGATGCTGCCGGCAATTGCCAGCTCGCCGCCGGGCACTGCCACCCCGGCGCAGTTCAATTCATCGACCACGCCGCGCACATAATTGCGCCAGCCGCCGCCGGGCAGCGCCGCCACCCCGGCCACGGCAAACCGGTCGGTTTCGCCCAGATCGAGTGCGACGACATCGAGCGTGCCGCCGGGGCGCGGGGTAAAGGCCACGCGGGTTTCCGCGCCGATCGCGATCGGCATGGCAAACCCGTCGTTGTAATCGGTGTGTTCGCCGATCAGATTGACCCGCCCCGGCGCGCGCGCCACCAGCGCGGGGGCAGCGCCAAACGCGGTGTGGAAGCCGCGCGCCAGACGATCGGCCAGCATCACGCGGTCGCCCCGTTGGCGGGGATGCAGTCGCGCAGGCGCGCCGCCGCCACTTCCGGGGTCAGATCGCGTTGCGGTTCGCCCAGCATTTCGAACCCGACCATGAATTTGCGCACGCTGGCCGATCGCAGCAGCGGCGGATAGAAATGCGCGTGCAGCCGCCAGGCCCCCGGCGCCGCGCTGCCCGCCGGGCACTGGTGCCAGCCCATCGAATAGGGCATCGAACAATCGAACAGCGCATCATAGCGCCCGGTAACATCGCGCAGGATCCGCGCCAGCGCGTCGCGCGCCGGGCCATCGAGATGATCGATCCGCGCCACATCATCGCGCGCGATCAGCAGCACTTCAAACGGCCAGGCCGCCCAGAACGGCACCACCGCCAGCCAATGCGCATTGTGCGACACCACCCGGATGCCCTCGGCCAGTTCGCGCGTGGCGACATCGGCGAGCAGCACGCGGCCATGCGCCTGGTGCCAGGCCGCCTGTTCGCGATCTTCATCGGCCAGTTCGCTGGGTACGAAATCGCTCGCCCAAATCTGCCCGTGCGGATGCGGGCTCGAACAGCCCATCATCGCGCCCTTGTTTTCAAACACCTGGACATAGGCGTGGCGCGCGGCCAGCTCGCGGGTCTGTTCTGCCCAGGTATCGACGAGCGCGCGCACCGCCGGTTGATCGAGATCGGGCAGCGTCTTGCCATGATCGGGGGAATAGCAGATCACCCGCGCTTCGCCGCGCGCCGGGCCGATCGCGAACAGATCATCGCCGCTCGCCGGCGCCGGGGTATCGGGCATCACCGCCGGAAAATCGTTGGGAAACACCAGCGTCGCCGGATAGTCGGGATTGACCGCGCCGCCGGTGCGGGTGTTGCCCGGGCACAGATAGCACGCCGGATCATAGGCCGGGCCGCCACGCGGCGCGGGATCGCCGGTTTCGCCCTGCCACGGCCGCTTGGCGCGGTGCGGGGAAACCAGCACCCACCGCCCGGTCAGCGGATTGCGGCGGCGATGCGGATGATCGAGCGGATCAAAGCCAGGGGCAGCGGTCATGCTGCAAGCGGTATCGCAGCCCCGATGCAGCGCAAGACGCAATCGGCATGCTGCAAACCTTTGCAGACCTATTCATGCCGCGCCGGCGATCAGCGCGGCCAGATCCGCCTCGGGCCGGGCGCCGTAATGCGAAATCACTTCGGCGGCGCAGACCGCCCCCAGCCGCAGGCAAGTGGCGACATCGTGCCCGCGCACATGGCCAAACAGGAACCCGGCGGCAAACAGATCGCCCGCGCCGGTGGTATCGACCACCCGCTCGACCGGGGCGGCCGGCACCTTGGCATGCGCGCCGTCGCACGCCGCATGCGCGCCCAGCGGGCCGCGCGTGACCACCAGCAGCGGCACATCGGGCGCCAGCGCGGCAATGCCTTCGTCAAAATCGTCCTTGCCGGTCAGCGCGGCCAGTTCGTGTTCGTTGGCAAACAGGATGTCGATCGCATGATCGGCGATCAGCGCGCGAAAATCATCGCCGTGGCGCGCGATGACAAACGGATCGGACAGCGTGAACGCCACTTTGCGCCCGGCATTGCGCGCCGCCGCGATCGCCCGCCGCATCGCCTTGCGCGGTTCTTCGGGGTCCCACAAATAGCCTTCGAGATAGAGCACCGCGGCATCGGCGATCACGCCCTCGTCCAGCGCCTCGGCGGGCAGGAACTGCGAGGCGCCCAAAAACGTGTTCATCGTGCGCTGGCCATCGGGGGTAACAAAGATCAGGCAGCGCGCGGTCGCCGGCGGCCCGCTGCGCGCCGGGATGTCAAACGCGATGCCCCCGGCGCGGATATCGTGGGCAAACACTTCGCCCAACTGATCATCGCTGACCTGGCCGATAAAGCCGCAGCGCGCGCCCAGCGCCGCCAGCCCGGCCAGCGTATTGGCCGCCGACCCGCCGGAAATTTCGCGCGCCGGGCCCATCGCTGCGTAGAGATCATGCGCGCGCGGTTCATCGACCAGCGTCATCCCGCCTTTGGCGAGGCCCAGCGCCGTGATCAGATCATCGCCGGCCGGGGCCATGACATCGACAATCGCATTGCCGATCGCAACGACATCGAAACGGGGGGTGGTCGGGGTCTGGGTCACGCGCGCGGGTCTCCTTGGCTTGCCACGCGCCTAACCGCTGGCGCCGCTTGCGGCAAGACGCGGCATATCCGCGATGGATGTTCGGGTCGCGCGATTGACAGCGCGCGCCGGCTGGCCGACTGCCGATCATGATGATCCGCGCGCTGCTGCCCCCTGGCCTGATGCTGCTGCTTGCCGCCTGCGGCGAAGCCGAAGTGCCGCCGCCAGCCGCGCTGATCAGCGTGCCCACGGCGCCGCGCCCGGTGCACCATGCCCCGCCGCACGACAGCGGCCTGAGCGGGGTGATCGGCGCCGATGCCGACACGCTTGTCCGCCAGTTCGGCCCGCCCCGGCTCGACATTCACGACGGCGATGCGCGCAAACTGCAATGGAGCGGAACGGCCTGCATCCTCGACGCCTATCTCTACCCCGGCGAACATGGCGGCCGGCCCACCGCGACTTATCTCGATGCGCGGCGCGGCGATGGCCGCGATGTCGATCGCGCCGCGTGCATTGCCGCGCTGCGGCGGCCCTGATTGGGTCCAACAACCAACCTAAATACCTGATTTAAATATCATTGGTTCGTCCTGAGCTTGTCGAAGGACGCGCGCGAACGCCTGGCCTTGGCGCTGATTTGAAGCGCGTGGGGCGGGCGTATGCGCGCGTCCTTCGACGAGCTCAGGACGAACCGGGTGGGGGGGTGTGGGTGTCGTGGGCACCTTGCGTGCCTAAACCGCAACCCCTGCTTTCAACCCCTCAAACACCGCCTCTTCCGCTGTACGCGGGGCCAGCGCATCGCCGATCACGTGGGTTTCGATGCCCATTGCGGTCAGCTCGGGCTCGAGCGCGTTGACGCTGGCATGGCCGTGGCTGATCACCAGCGTATCGACATCGGCAAATTCCATCGGCGCGCCGCTTGCCGCGTGCTGGCAAAACACGGTCTGCCCGGCAACGCCGAACAGCCGGGCATAGGGGATCACTTCCACCCCCAGATCGTGCAGCGCGCCGATCCACAGATCGCGGGCATATTGGGGAATGCGCTGCCCGGCCATATAGCCATCGACCGCCAGCCGCACCCGGCAGCCGGCGCGGGCCAGCCGTTCGGCGAGGCCCAGCCCGATCCAGTCGAGCGCCCAGTCGGCGATCAGCACCGATCCGCCCAGATTGGCTTCGGATCGCAGCACCTGCCAGGCGTTGACGACATGGGCTTCTTCGGCGCCGTGCAGCGGCGCGGCGCGCGGCAGCGCGCCGGTGGCGAGGATCACTGCATCGGGGGCGATTTCGGCGATCGTAGCGGCAGTGACCGGATAATTGGTGCGCACATCGACCCCGGCCAGCGCCATTTCGCGCGCCAGATTGGTAACGATCCCGCCAAATTCGGCGCGCGTCGGCAGCATTTGCGCCAGCAGCGCCTGCCCGCCCAAGTGCCGCGCCGCCTCGCACAGGATCACCTGGTGGCCGCGCGCGGCGGCGGTGGCGGCGGCCTTCATCCCCGCCGGGCCGCCGCCGATCACCAGCACGCGGCGCGGCGCCGGGGCGGGTGCCACGCGGCCATAGGTCAATTCGCGCCCGGTTTCGGGGTGCTGGATGCACGATATCGGGTATCCGGCGTGGAAATGGCCGATGCACGCCTGGTTGCAGCCGATGCAGGCGCGGATATCGTCAAACCGCCCGTCGCGCGCCTTGGCCGGCATCTGCGGATCGGCGATCAGCGCGCGGGTCATCCCCACCATGTCGGCCGCGCCGCCGGCAAGGATGCGTTCGGCATCTTGCGGCTGGTTGATCCGCCCGGCAACGATCACCGGGGTGGATACCCGCGCGCGGATCGCTGCGGCGAGCGGGGCAAGGTGGCCGTGCGGCACCGCCATCGGCGGGGCGATGTTGATCGCCGCCCCCAGCGCCGCCGAAGTGCCGGCGGTGATGTTGTAATAATCGAACAGCCCGTCGCAGGCGATCAGCGCGGCAAGCACTTCGTCCTGATCCAGCCCGTCGCTGTCGCGTTCATCGCCGCTGATGCGCAGCCCGACGACAAACTCGTCGCCGGTGGCGGCGCGGATCGCATCGCGCACCTCGATCAGAAAGCGCAGCCGCGCGGCGGCATCGCCGCCATAGCGATCTTCGCGCCGATTGACGCGCGGATTGAGGAACTGCGCCGGCAGATAGCCATGGCTGGCGACCACTTCGACCCCGTCGAGCCCGGCGCGTTCGAGCCGCTGCGCCGCTGCGGCATAGCCGGCGATCACTTCGCCGATCAGTTCCGGCGACATCGTGCGCGGGATGACATGAAAGCGCTCGTTGGGCACTGCCGAGGGGGCATAGGCGACCGGCAGCGTGCCATCGCGCCCTTCCATGATTTCGCGCCCGGGGTGGAACAATTGGCCAAACAGCGCGCAGCCGTGGTCATGCACCGCCTGCGCCACGCGGGCATAGCCGGGGATGCAGCCATCGTCGGTCGCCATCAGCAGGTGCGAGGTATAGCGCGCGGTTTCGTGCACCCCGGCGACCTGCATCACGATCAGTCCGGCCCCGCCCGCCGCGCGCGCCGCGTGATAGGCGACCAGCGCGTCATTGGGCACATCGGCGCTGGGCAAAGTGGTGTCGTGCCCGGTGGAAACGATGCGGTTGCGGATCGTCAGCCGCCGCAGCGTGATCGGCGCAAACAGGTGCGGCAGCGCGCTCACTGCAAATGCCGGGCAAACAGGTCGAGCATCGCCTGCCAGCCGCGTTCGGCGCCGGCCGCATCATAAACCGGGAAATCGCTTTTCATCCAGCCATGCGCCAGCCCCGGCCAGATCGCGCTGGTATGGCGCACCCCGGCGGCATCGAGCGCGGTGACCAGCGCATCATGCATCTCGGGCGGATAGCTGGCGTCATTGTCGGCGCCGGCGACCAGCAGTTCGGCCTTGATCGTGCTGGCCAGCAAGTGCGGGCTGTCGGGCGCATCGCTGACCAGCCGGCCGCCATGAAAACTGGCCGCCGCCACCACCCGATCGGGATAAGTGCCCGCCGCCGTCAGTGCCATGCCGCCACCCATGCAGAACCCGACCACCCCGATCGCGCTGCCCGCCACGTCCGGACAGGTGCCCAGCCAGGCGAGGAACGCAGCGCTGTCGCGCGCGGCGGCGGCATTGCCGGTGGTCGCCATCATCGGGCCGATGGTGGCGCGAAAATCGCCCTTGAACACCTCGACCGGCACCAGCGGTTGATAGGCGCCCCAGCGATAATACATGTCGGGCAGCAGCACCGCATAGCCATGATCGGCCAGCCGCTGCGCCATGTCCATCAAGGCGGGGCGAAGCCCGAAGCCATCCATGAAGAACAGCGCCGCCGGCCACGGCCCGGTGCCCGCCGGGGTGAACAGGAACGCCGGGCACAGCCCGTCGGCAGCGGGAATGGTGATCGCTTGGTGCGGCATGGCGGGTCCTTTTGCAGGTGACGGGCAGCGCTGTCTTTGCCATGATCACCCCCGCTTCGCCTACCCCCCAAACGGCCAGGATCATCGCCCAATGCGCGCAAAGACAATGGTTTTCGCAAGTGCGCTGGCGCTGGCCGGGGTATCGCCTGCGCAGGCCGCCGACCCTGCCGATGCCGACACCCGCGCCTGGTGGGCGCTGACCACCGAATTGTCGGGCGATGTAATGGAAGGGCGCGATACCGGATCGGCCGCCTATGACCGCGCCGCCGTGCTGGTCGCGCAGCATTTTGCCCAGGCCGGGCTGAAACCGGCGGGCAGGGAGGGCAGCTGGTTTCAGCCGATCGATTTCGATGACCGCCGGGTTGACGAAGCGGCATCGACGATCAGCCTGCGCGGCACGCCGCTGGCGCTCAATCGCGAAGTGCTGATCAGCCCCGGCCCCGACACCCCGACGCATGTCGACGCCCCGGCGAGCTATCGCGGCTATTGCGGCCCCGACGATCTGGGCGATGTCGCGGGCAAGCTGGTGGTCTGCTATGGCCGGCCGGCGCCGGCGCGGCTCAGCGGCTTTGATCGTGCCGCAGCCTTGCGCGCACGCGGCGCGGCGGGGATGCTGCTGATCGCCGCGCCGGGGCTGGCCAGCGAACCGATCGAATGGCCGTTTGCCTATTCGCGCAGCGTGACCTTTGCCGGCACGGCAAAGGCCGGGGGCAGCCCGTTTTTCAGCGCGATCGTCAACCCGCGCGCGCATATCATGAACGAAGACGTGTTGCTGTTCGAGGAACTGGGCGCGGCAACCACCGGCGGTGCCACCGCGCCGGTTGATCTCGGCCGGTTTCGCGCCGACCTGACCATCCGGCACACCACCACACGCTCGGCCAATGTGCTGGCGCTGTTGCCCGGCACCGATCCGGCGCTGGCCGATCAGGTCGTGGTGGTGGCCGCGCATCTTGACGGGTATGGCCATGGCGAGCCGGTGCGGGGCGACGGGATTTACAACGGTGCGCTCGATGATGCCGCCTATGTCGCGCTGCTTGAGCAGTTGGCGGCGCGCCGCCATGGGCAGGGCTTTGCCCGGCCGGTGCTGTTTGCGGTGTTCACCGGCGAGGAAAAGGGCCTGTTGGGATCAAGCTGGTTTGCCGATCATCCCAGCCTGCCGTTCAGCTCGATCGCGGCGATCATCAATCTTGACCAGATCCGCCCGCTCTATCCGTTGAAGCTGATCACCGTGCACGGGCTTGACCAGCCGCAATTGGGCGCTGTCGTGCGCAGGGTTGCCGGCGCCGCCGGGATTACCGTGCAGAACGACCCCGAACCCGAACGCAACCTGTTGCGCCGGTCGGACAACTGGCCGCTGATGGCCAAGGGCGTAGCGGGGTTGAGCTTTGTGCTGGCGACCTATGACGCGGCATCGCACGCCGCCTATGAAGACTGGTACCGCCATCGCTATCACCACCCCGCCGATGATCTGACCACGCCGATCGACTGGCAGGCGGCGCGTGATTTCAATGCATTTTTCTATGCGGTGACGCGCGGTGCGGCCGATCTGCCCGGCCGGATCGAACGCATCCAGACAACCGGAGAGGCCCGATGATCACCCGCCGCACCACCCTCAGCGCAATCGGCGCGCTGGCCGGCGCCGCGTTCATGCCGCGCGTGGGCCTTGCCGCCGATGCTCCGGCGCCGATCACCCCGGCCGAACATGCCGCGCGGCTGGCGCGGGTGCAGGCGCTGATGCAGCAGGCCGGGATCGGCGCGCTGGTGATCGAGGCCGGATCGGCGATGACCTATTTCAGCGGGGTCGAATGGCATCTGTCCGAGCGCGTGACGGCGCTGGTCATCCCCGCCGACGATGCGCCCTGGGTGGTAACCCCGGCATTCGAGGAACCCAGCGTGCGCGAAACGCTGCGGATTGCCGCCGCGGTGCGCGCGTGGGATGAAGACCAGAGCCCGATCCGGCTGATCGCCGCCGGGCTGGGCACAATCACCCGGCCGATCGCGGTGGACCGCTCGGTGCGTTTTTTCGTCAGCGACGGGTTGCGCCGCGCGCTGCCCGCTACCCCGGTGGTGGCAGGCGAGGCGCTGGTGGACCGCTGCCGCCAGATCAAATCCGCCGCCGAACTGGCGCTGATGGCGCACGCCAACGCGATCACGCTGGCGGCGATCGGCGAAGCGCATGGCCGGATCAGCGCGGGGATGACGCGCCAGGACATCGCCGCGCTGGTCAATCAAGCAACTGCACGGATGGGTGCTGCGGCCGAATTCGCGCTGGTGCTGGTGGGTGAAGCCAGCGCCTATCCGCATGGATCGCGCCAGCCGCAAGTGGTGCGCGAAGGATCGGTGATCCTGCTCGATTGCGGGGCGGTGGTACACGGATACCAGTCCGACATTTCGCGCACATTGGTGTTTGGCGAGCCGACCGCGCGCCAGCGCAAAGTGTGGGACACCGTGCGGCGCGGGCAGGACATCGCGCTGGAAACCGCGCGGATCGGCGTGCCGGTGGGCACGATCGATGATGCGGTGCGCGCGTTCTATACCCGCGAAGGCTGGGGCCCCGGCTATCACCTGCCCGGACTGTCGCACCGCACCGGGCATGGCATCGGGCTGGATGGCCACGAATCGCCCTATCTGGTGCACGGCGATGCGACGCCGTTGCAGCCGGGGATGTGTTTTTCGGACGAGCCGGGGATCTATATTCCCGGCGAATTCGGCATCCGGCTGGAAGACTGCTGGTATATGACGCAAACCGGGCCGCGCACGTTTACCCCGCTGGCGCGATCGATCGACCAGCCGGTCTGACCGCCGGGTTTACTCCGCCGATTTGGCCTCGGCGCCCTGTTCCAGCTCGGCGATGCGGGCTTTGAGCGTTTCGATTTCTTCGCGCGCGGCGGCGGCCATGTCCTTGACCGCGTCAAATTCTTCGCGGCTGACGAAATCGAGCCCGGCAAAGGCGCCGCGCGCGCGTTCGCGCATGGCATCGCCGGCTTCGCGGCCCATCCCGGCCATCGTACCGGCGGCGCTGTTGAGCAGCTTCACGAAATCGGCGAGCAGCGGGTTTTCGCTTTGCATCGGATCATATCCCGAATGAGGTCTGTACTGGGCACCAGATGGGGGCGGTTACGCCGCGCGGCAAGTGCCCGTGGTTACAACTGCACCCGCACCACCGCATCGGGCCCGGGCGCGCCATCGGCGACCGGATTGAGCTGGAGGAACTGCAGATTGAGCAGCGAGGCAAAGCACACCCACGCCAGATAAGGCAGCAACAGCACCCCGGCCATGCGCCGCACCCGCCAGAACAGCGCGATCGTCACCGCCAGCACCACGATCAGCACGACGATGATCGCCAGCGCCAGCGTGATGCGGTGGCCGACAAAGAACACCGGGCTCCAGGTCAGATTGATCGCCAGTTGCAGCGCAAACACGGCGGCGGCCACCCACCGCCCGCGCGCGCCGCGCGCCGCGATCACCAGCGCCAGTGCCACGCCCATCAAGATATAGAGAATGCTCCACACCACCGGAAACACCAGCGGCGGCGGATAGAGCGCGGGCTTTTCGAGCAGCGCAAACCACGGATTGTCGGGCACGCTGCCCGAGGCCCGCGCCGACAGAAAGCCCAGTCCGAGGCACAAGGGCACGGTAAACAGCGCGCGCAGGATCACCGCGGCGCGCAGCTGGGCAGGAGAAGCAAGTTCGTTCATGCGCGGTCTTGGCTTTGCTGCGCCGGGCCGGTTGGCCGATGGCGATTCGCGGGCGATATTGGCGGGCCGGCGGCATGATGGCAACGCCGGCTTGGCGGCGTAGTGTCCCGATCAGCGCCACGCCGCGATCAGGAATTCGACATTGCCCTCCGGCCCGGTGATCGGGCTGGTGGTCACCCCGTCGATCTGCCAGCCTTCGCCGGCCAGCCAGTCGCGCACTTCGTCGCACACCCGCGCGTGCAGCGCGGGGTCGCGCACCACCCCGCCCTTGCCCACTTCGCCGCGCCCGACCTCGAACTGCGGCTTGATCAGCGCGACCAGCCGGGTCGGCCGCGCCGCCAGCGCCAGCGGCACTTCGAGCACTTTGCGCAAGCCGATGAAGCTGGCATCGCACACCACCCAGCTTGCCGGGCGGTCGATCATCGCCGGGGTCAGCACGCGCGCGCTGGTCTGTTCGAGCACGGTCACGCGCGGATCGTTGCGCAGTTTCCACGCCAGCTGGTTGGTGCCCGAATCGACCGCAAAGACATGCGCCGCGCCGTGGTGCAGCAGGACATCGGTAAACCCGCCGGTCGAACTGCCGATATCCATCGCCACCACCCCGGCCGGGTCCAGCGCGAAATGGTTCAGCGCATGGGCCAGCTTGATCCCGCCGCGCGACACCCAGGGATGATCGCGCCCGCGCAAGCTGATCGGCGCATCGGCGGCGACCAGTTGCCCCGCCTTGGTTACCGGCACATCGTCCACCAGCACCAGCCCGGCCATGATCATCGCCTGCGCGCGGCTGCGGCTTTCGACCAGCGCGCGTTCGACCAGCAGCGCGTCGATGCGTTGCCGCGCGGGGCGCCGGTTGCCGGCATCGCCATGATGGGTTGAGCTCATCCCCGGTCTCTTCCATAGAAGCGCCATGACAATCAACCGTGCGCATGCCGCCATCGTGCTGGCGCTGACCCTGGGCGCGCTGGCCGGGTGCGACGGCCCGGCGCCGCGCGCGGGCGAACGCACCCCGCAGCGCGCCGCGCCGCAAGTGCCCGCGCCGCTGCCCGCGCATCCCCGCACGGCGCCCCCGGTGGCGATCGCCACCCCCACCGCGCCCCCACCGCCCGCGATCGATTGGCGCGATGCGCCGCTGCCCGCCGGGGATTGGCAATGGCTGCCGCGCAGCGGTGGATCGCAGGCCCGGTTCGGCCAGCCCGGCCAGCCGCCGCTGCTGATCCTGACTTGCGATCGCGCCGCTGCCAGCGTCGAACTGGCGCTGCCTGCGACCGGGCCGGCAGCGGCGGCAACGATCACCACCTCGACCGCCAGCGCCAGCTATCCGGCGACGCTGCGCACCATCGGCACGCTGTCTGCGCTGGTGGTTGTGCTGCCGGTGAATGACCGCATGCTCGATGCCATGGCGTTCAGCCGGGGCCGGTTTCGCCTGCACTTTGACAATGGCGTCGAACTGGTCGCGCCAAGCTGGGCCGAGGTTGGCCGGGTGGTCGAGGATTGCCGGGGATAACCGCGACGCGAGCGGCGCGAAATCCTGATTCTGACGGAAATTTTTTTTAGTTCAAGACTTGTTGTTGGGCCGCCGATGAATCATCGTGGCACCAAGATCGCAACGGCGTCGATCGCGCCCGGCCCGATCCAGCTACGGTGGTGGAAGCTCGCTTTCTGCGCCGCAGCGCCTTGGCTCAACAGCGCGAAAGGAGGTGATCCGATGTCTCATGGTTCAGCACAGAGGTCGGAAATCCGCAGCGCGAGGCATTATCGCTGATTTCAGCCATTTGCGATAAAGGCTTCGTGGGCGGCACATCCTGCCGCTGACCATGCGAAGGGCCGCTCCCCACCGGGATGCGGCCCTTCACATTTATTTCAAACCTGTTGCGTATGGCGCAATAATAGTTCAATGACGCGCAACGCCAGTAACGAATCGCGCAAATTCCCCCTCGCTGGCGGTCAGACTGCGCGACAGGAAGGATTGCCCGATGGCCACCAGTGCCAAGACCCTGCCCCACTTTGCCCGGGTTGCCCACCCCCATCCGCGCGATGCCGCAGCACGTGCCGCGATCCTCGCCAATCCGGGGTTCGGCACGCAGTTCAGCGATCACATGGTGCAGATCGATTACGCCGAAGGGCAGGGTTGGCACAACCCGCGCGTACTGCCCTATGGCCCGATCGCGCTCGATCCGGCGGCGGCGGTGCTGCATTATGCGCAGGAAATCTTTGAAGGGTTGAAGGCCTATCGGCTTGATGACGGCGGCATCGCGCTGTTTCGCCCCCATGCCAACGCCGCGCGCTTCAATGCTTCGGCAGCGCGGCTGGCGATGCCGGCGCTCGATGAAGACCTGTTTGTCGAGGCGGTGCGCCAGCAGGTGCTGGCCGATCGCGACTGGTTTCCCACTGTCGAGGGCGGCTCGCTCTATCTGCGCCCGTTCATGTTTGCCAGCGAGGCGTTTCTGGGGGTGCGGCCCTCGCGCGCCTATACTTTTCTGGTGATCGCCAGCCCGGCGGGCAACTATTTCAAATCGGGCGCGCCGGCGGTGTCGCTGTGGGTCAGCGACTATACCCGCGCCGCGCCGGGCGGCACCGGTGCGGCCAAATGCGGCGGCAATTATGCCGCCAGCCTCGTCCCGACCGCCGAAGCCTTTGCGCGCGGCCATGATCAGGTGCTGTTCCTCGATGCCGCCGAACATCGCTGGATCGAGGAACTGGGCGGGATGAACCTGTTTTTCGTGATGGCCGACGGGTCGATCGTCACCCCGCCGCTGTCGGGCACGATCCTGCCGGGGATCACCCGCGACAGCCTGATCGCGCTCGCCCGCGAAGAAGGGCTGACCGTGCGCGAGGAACGCTATGCGCTCGACCAGTGGCGCGACGATGCCACCAGCGGCCGGCTGACCGAAACTTTTGCCTGCGGCACCGCCGCGGTGGTCACCCCGGTCGGGCGGGTGACGCAGGGCAGCAGCGAATTCGTCATCGGCAGCGGTGGCCCGGGCCAGGTGACGCAGAAATTGCGCCAGCGGCTGGTCGGCATCCAGCGCGGCCAGGCCCCCGATCCGCACGACTGGGTGCATCGCATCGTCTGAGTGACCGTGCCAATCCGGCCATTGCCAACCGCCGTGCCGCATGGCATCGCGCGGCCATCTTAAGCGTACGCTTAAATCAGGCAGGAGAGAGCAAGCATGAGCATTTCGTTCGAAGGCCGGGTAGCGATCGTGACCGGCGCCGGCGGCGGGCTGGGCCGCGCCTATGCGCTGGAACTGGCGCGGCGCGGCGCCAAAGTGGTGGTCAATGATCTGGGCGGCGCGCGCGATGGCAGCGGCGCCTCCGACGCGGCGGCCAAAGTGGTCGAGGAAATCCGCGCCGCCGGCGGCACCGCGATGGCCGATGGCAGCTCGGTAACCGAATTTGACCAGATGCAGGCGCTGGTGGCGCGGGCCAAGGCCGAATGGGGCGGCGTCCACGTGCTGATCAACAATGCCGGCATTCTGCGCGACAAGAGCTTTACCAAGATGGACCCGGCCGATTTCGAGCTGGTGGTCAAAGTGCACCTGCTGGGATCGGCCAATGCGACCAAGGCGGTGTGGGATCTGATGCGCGAACAGAATTATGGCCGCATCCTGATGACCGCATCCTCGACCGGGCTGTTCGGCAATTTCGGGCAGGCCAATTATGGCGCGGCCAAGCTTGGCCTCGCCGGGCTGACCAAGACGCTCTATCTTGAAGGCGCCAAATACAATGTGCGGGTCAATACCTTGGCGCCGGTGGCGGCAACGCGGATGACCGAAGACATTTTTCCCGAAGCCGCTTTTGCGCTGTTCAAGCCCGAAAACGTGGTGCCCGCCGCGCTCTACCTGGTGTCCGAAGACGCGCCGAGCAATGCCATCGTCGGCGCCGGGGCCGGCGCCTATCACAGCGCCTTTGTGACGATGAACCCGCCGGTGATCCTGCCCGAAGCCGATCGCACGGTCGAAGGGTTTGCCGCCAACTGGGCGCGGATCAGCGACCGCAGCGGCGATTTCGTGCCGCAATCGGGTTCGGAACAGAGCCAGGCGATCCTCGCCGCGATGCAGGCCGCGATGAAGGGCTGATCAGCCGAACCAAACCGGCGCCGCTGCCCGGGCCAGCCCCGGACAGCGGCGTTGTCGTATCCCGGCTATCAATGCGCGTAGGCAAGCACCAGATCATAGAGGAACGCGCGGCCTTTCATCAGCGACGCGACTTCGAGATGTTCGTTCAGCCCGTGAATGCCGTTGAGGTCCGGATTGGCCCATAGCCCCGGCACGCCGTAAGTCGGGATGCCGACGCTTTCGAGATAGATCCCGTCGGTCGCGCCGGTCGACATCGTCGGCACCAGCGGCACGCCGGGGTAATAGCGCGCGACCAGTTTTTCGATCGGGGCGATCACCGCCGGGTTCATCGGCGGCGCCTTGGCCAGCGGATGATCGGGATCGTTGGTGGTCACGCTGACCCCGGGATCGTTGAAGATCCGCACCAGATCGGCGTTGACTTCGGCAAAGCTGTGGCCGGGGAAAATCCGGCAATTGACGATCGCCCCGGCGCGTTGCGGCAGCGCATTGGTGGCATGGCCGCCATCGAGCATCGTCGCCACGCAAGTGGTGCGCAGCGTCGAATGCAGCGAGCGGTCATGATCGAGCAGCGTCACTGCGGCGTTGAACGCATCGCTGCCCGGCGCGGCGCTGGCCACGGTCTGCATCGCCGTGCCCACCGGCCCACCCATCGCCGCCCCGGCGCGCGCAAAGAATGCCCGCGTGGTGTCGTTCAGTTCGGCCGGGAATTCGTAATCGCGCAGCCGCAACAGCGCCGCCGCCAATTGATAGATCGCATTGTCGCGCACCGGGATCGAGCTGTGCCCGCCGGGATTGCGCGTTTCGACGCGATAGTCCTGCGCCGCCTTTTCGCCCACTTGCACGGTCATCGCGGTCAGATGGCCGCCCTCGCTCAAGCCTTTGCCATCGGTGCGCCCGCCGCCGCCTTCGTTGAGCGCGAATTCGGCGTCGATCAGCTCGCGGCGGTTTTTCGACAGCCACTGCGCGCCGTTGAACGCGCCGCTGGTTTCTTCGCCGCAAGTCAGCGCCAGCTTCAGCGTGCGGCGCAGCGGCACATGGTTGGCCTTGAGCCGCGCCATGGTATCGACCCAGATCGCCGCCATCGACTTGTCGTCAAACGTGCCGCGCGCCCAGAAATAGCCGCCTTCTTCGATCAGCGTGAACGGATCGCGCGTCCAATCGGCGCGCTTGGCCTCGACCACGTCGATATGCGCGAGCAGCAGGATCGGCTTTTCGGTGGTCGAAGTGCCCGGCAAGACCGCCACCAGCCCGCCATCGCGCGGGTGTTCGGGGGTGGCGTAATAGGTGATCTGGCTGTCGGCAAACCCCGCCGCGCTCAGCCGCGCGCCCATCCGCTGCGCCGCCAGCGTACAACTGCCTGTGGATACGGTGGTGTTGGTTTCCACCAGTTCCTTGTAGGTGGCGCGGAATGCCGCCTCGGTCGGATCATCGGCGGCGCGTGCCGCCCCCGGCAGCGCGAGGGCCAGCGCGGCCCCGGCGATCAGGCGGGCATAATGGGGCATCGGGGTTACTCCTGCGTCACAAAGTCAAAAGGCATAAGCGCGGATCAGGTCATTGAGAAAGCGCCGCCCGGTCAGCAGCGAGCGCACCTCGATCCGTTCATCGAGCCCGTGTACGCCATTGCCATCGGCATCGCCCCACAGCCCCGGCACGCCATAAGTCGGGATGCCGGCGGCGGTAAGGAAGGTGGCATCGGTATAGCCATTGGCCATGGTCGGGGCGAGCATCACCCCCGGCCAGTATTTGGCGACCAGCCGCCGCGCCGGTTCGATCACTTCGGGATCGAGCGGCGGCGGCGGCGGCGACGGGCGCAGCGGGCCGAGCGCGGTGACGCTCACTTCGGGATCGCCGATCACACGTTCGAGCACGTGGCCGATGTCTTCGACGCTGTGCCCCGGAAAAATCCGGCAATTGACATTGGCCCGCGCGCGCTGCGCCAGCGCATTGGGGGCGTGCCCGGCATCGAGCATCGTCGCCACGCAGGTGGTGCGCACATTGGCGCGCAGAAAGCCGTCGGTATCGGTCTGCCACAGCGCGGCGCGGTCGGTCGGATCGGCCGCCAGCGCCAGCATCGCCCGCCCGGTGGCATCGCCGCGCGCCGCGCCGACGGTGCGGAAATAGGCGCGGGTGGTGTCGGTAAATTCGACCGGAAAAGTATAGGCTTCGATCCGGTCGAGCGCGTGCGCGAGCTGATAGATCGCATTGTCGGGGCGCGGGGCCGAACTGTGCCCGCCGCGATTGCGCGTTTCCAGCCGGAAATTGGCAAAGGTCTTTTCGCCGACCTGGATCGTCTGCGCGACGATATGCCCGCCCGCCGCAACCGGCCGGCCATCGGTGCGTCCGCCGCCACCTTCGTTGAGCGCGAAGCCGGCATCGATCCAGTCGCGGTGATTGGCCGTCAGCCACTGCGCGCCGTTGAACGCGCCATTGGTTTCCTCGCCGCAGGTCAGCGCCAGCTTGACCGTGCGGCGCGGGTGCTGATGCTCGCGCGCCAGATGCGCCAGGGCATCGACATAGATTGCCGCCTGCGCCTTGTCGTCAAACGCGCCGCGCGCGTGGAAATAGCCATCGGTTTCAATCAGGCTGAACGGATCGCGCGGCCAGTCTTCGCGCCGCGCCTCGACCACGTCGATATGCGCGACCAGCAGCAGCGCCGGCGCAGTGGCCGACCGGCCCGGCCAGATCGCTACCAGCCCGCCCTCGGCGGGATGATCGGGCGCGGCATAGAGCTTGACCGCATCATCGGCGAAGCCGGCCGCATGCAGCACATCGGCCATGCGCTGCGCCGCCAGCGTGCAATTGCCGTGGGCGAGCGTAGTGTCGGTTTCGACCAGCGTGCGATAAGTCTGGCGAAACGCCGCCTCGTCGGGATCGATCGCGGCGGCGGGGGTGGTCTGGGCCAGCGCGGCGGCCAGAATCAGCGGCAGAGTCAACGTGAGCATGGCATGGTTGTGCCAAGTTTCGCTGCAAGGGCAAGCGGCCAGCCCGATACGCGGTGCTGCTTGTGCAAAACAGCTGCGGATTGGCTTGGGATTTGCGCAAGCGGTGCTATGGCAAAATGATGGCCAGCAGCAACGAAAACATCCCCAACGCCAATTCCTATGGCGCAGATTCGATCAAGGTCCTCAAAGGGCTCGACGCGGTGCGCAAGCGCCCGGGCATGTACATCGGCGATACCGATGACGGATCGGGCCTGCACCACATGGTGTTCGAGGTGTCGGACAACGCGATTGACGAGGCGCTGGCCGGGCATTGCGACCTCGTGCTGATCGAGCTGAACCCCGATGGATCGGTTTCGGTGGAAGACAATGGCCGCGGCATTCCCACCGGCATCCACCCCGAAGAGGGGATTTCGGCGGCCGAAGTGATCATGACCCAGCTCCACGCCGGGGGGAAATTTGAAAACACCAGCGACGACAACGCCTACAAAGTATCGGGCGGGTTGCACGGGGTGGGCGTGTCGGTGGTCAACGCGCTGTCGGAATGGCTGGAGCTGACGATCTGGCGCGACGGCAAGGAACACTGGATGCGCTTTGAAAACGGCGATTCGGTGGCGCCGCTGATCGAGCGCGGCCCCGCCCCGGTGGTCAACGGCGCGCCCAAGAAGGGCACGCGGGTAACCTTTTTTGCCAGCCACGAAACTTTCAAGAACGTCACCGAGTTCGATTTCGACAAGCTGGAACACCGCTATCGCGAACTGGCGTTCCTCAATTCGGGGGTGCGCATCCTGCTGCGCGACAAGCGCCACGCCGATGTGCGCGAACATGATCTGTTCTATCAGGGCGGGATCGCCGCCTTTGTCAAATATCTCGATCGCAACAAGCAGCCGCTGGTCGGCGAACCGATCGCGATTTCGGCCAACCGCGACGGCGTCGGCATCGACGTCAGCCTGCAATGGAACGACAGCTATTACGAAAATGTGCTGTGTTTCACCAACAACATCCCGCAGCGCGACGGCGGCACGCACCTGGCGGCATTCCGCGCCGCGCTGACCCGCACGCTCAACAACTATGCCGAACGGTCGGGACAGTTGAAAAAGGAAAAGGTCACGCTGTCGGGCGACGACATGCGCGAAGGATTGACCGCGATCGTTTCGGTCAAGCTGCCCGATCCGAAATTTTCCAGCCAGACCAAGGACAAGCTGGTCAGTTCCGAAGTGCGCCAGCCGCTCGAAAGCCTGATGGCCGACAAGTTGAATCAGTGGCTGGAGGAAAACCCCGCCAATGCCCGCGCGGTGATCCAGAAAGTGATCGACGCCGCCGCCGCCCGCGAAGCGGCGCGCAAGGCGCGCGAACTGACCCGGCGCAAGGGCGCGATGGATATTGCCAGCCTGCCCGGCAAGCTGGCCGATTGCCAGGAACGCGATCCCAGCAAGTGCGAACTGTTCCTGGTCGAAGGCGATTCGGCGGGCGGTTCGGCCAAGCAGGGGCGCGACCGCACGATTCAGGCGATTCTGCCGCTCAAGGGCAAGATCCTCAATGTCGAGCGTGCGCGGTTTGACCGCATCATCAGCTCAAAGGAAGTCGGCACGCTGATCCAGGCGATGGGCACCGGCATCCGCGATGAATTCAACATCGAAAAGCTGCGCTATCACAAGATCGTGATCATGACCGACGCCGATGTCGACGGCGCGCATATCCGCACCCTGCTGCTGACTTTCTTTCACCGCCAATTGCCCGAAATCATCCGCCAGGGGCACCTCTACATCGCCCAGCCGCCGCTCTACAAAGTGGCCAAGGGGCGCAGCGAGGTCTATCTGAAAGACAATGCCGCGCTCGATCGCTATCTGGTCGAAGCGGGGCTGGCCGGCCGGGTGCTCGAAACCGCCGCCGGGGCGCGCGGCGGGGCTGATCTGGCCGCCTTGATGGACCACGCGCTGAAACTGCGCGATCTGATGGCCTATGTTCCGCGCCGCTATGCCCCCTCGATCGTCGAGGCGCTGGCGCTGGCCGGTGCGCTCGATCCGGCGCTGACCGATGCCGCGCGCCCCGCCGCGCTGGCCGCCGCCGCGCAGTGGCTCGATCGCGATGATACCGAAGCGCGCTGGTCGGCGCAGATGTCGGCCGAAGGCGGCTATCTGATCCAGCGGCTGTGGCGCGGGGTGACCGACCACCACGTGATCGAACCGGGCTTCCTGATCAGCCAGGAAGCGCGCCGCCTGCACCGGCTGGCCGCCGAACAGACCGATGTCTATGGCGGTGCAGCGCGGCTGGTGCGGCTGGGCAGCGCCAGCGCCGAACCCGCCGACGACACCGAAACCGATGGCGAAGACACCCGCCCCGCCGCGCGCGCCACCACCGGTCAGGCGATCACCCGCCCGTCGCAACTGGTCGAGGCGGTGTTTGCCGCCGGGCGCAAGGGACTGTCGATCCAGCGCTACAAGGGGCTGGGCGAAATGAACGCCGACCAGTTGTGGGAAACCACGCTCGATCCCGGCCACCGCACCTTGCTGCAGGTGAAGATCGAAGATGCCGACGTGACCGACGAAATCCTCACCCGGCTGATGGGCGACGTGGTCGAACCGCGCCGCGAATTCATCCAGGACAACGCGCTGAACGTCGCCAATCTGGACGTCTGAGAACCTGCCCCAAAAACCGCTTTCTTTCAAAACCGAACCGGCCTAGACGCGCCGCACCCCGGGGAGCCGCTGATGCGCGGCTGAGAGGTGGTTGCCAGACCACGACCCGCTGAACCTGATCCGGTTGACACCGGCGTAGGGAGGGCTGGCGCCAAGTCCGGTCTGGACCTTGCGGCATCCCTCCAGTGGAGGGAGTTGCGCATGATGAAGTCCCGTAGTGCCGTCCGTCTGGCCGTCTCGGCCTTTGCCCTGATCCCCGCCGTAGCGCTGGCCGAAGCCGGCGATCCCGCGATTACCGTGGTCGGCCGCCCCGATCCCGAAGGGCTGTTGCCGGTACAGACCGTGCCGCAGGCGGTCAGCGCGGTATCGGCCGATTTCATCACCAAGCAGGCGCCGACGTTCAACGCGTTTCAACTGGTTGACCTGTTGCCCGGCGCCAATGTCGCCTCGAGCGATCCCTATGGCCTGTCGGTATCGTCAAGCCTGACCATGCGCGGGCTGGGGCAGGACGAAATCGGCGTGCTGATGGAAGGGGCGCCGCAAAACGACATCGGCTATTACTATGCCTATCCTGCGCAATTTGCCGATGCCGAAAACGTGCGGCAGGTCGCGCTGGCCCAGGGCGCGGCGGATATTGCCGCACCGGTGGTGGGCAATGCCGGCGGGCTGTTGTCCCTGTCGCTCGATGATCCGCGCCTGCATGCCGGGGCGCTGACCGATGCGTCGCTGGGGTCTTATGCCGAACGGCGGATCTTTGCGCGGGTCGATACCGGGGTAGTCGGCCCCGGCCATTTGCGCGCTTTCGTCTCGTTTTCCGACAACCGCGCCGACAACTGGCGCGGCGCCGGCTACGACACGCGCCAGCATATCGATGCCAAAGTGCTGGGCGAATGGGGCGATGGCAATCGCGCCAGCCTGGCGGTCTCGTTCAACCAGGGCAACACCAGCACTTATCCCGGCCCGACGCTGGCGCAGTGGCAGCAATATGGCCGTGGCTACAATTTCGACGCGACCTATACCGACGGCGATACCGGCTACTGGCTGCTGTACCGCAGCCCGTTCCGCAACCTGTATTTTTCCGCGCCGCTGCATCTCAATCTGGGCGACGGGCTGGCGCTTGATTCGACCGCCTATCTGCAACTGGGCTATGGCAATTCGCCCTATGGCACGCAGTTGACCTCCACCGGCAATTATCAGGGGACCGAGGCGCTGAGCCAGCCGATCACCCTGCCCGGCGCCGAAAACGGGGTGGCCACGGTGCTGGGCAATTACACCGGGCAGCAGTTCCGCGCCGGCGAAGTGATCAGCCTGAGCTATCGCACCGGTATCCACACGCTGACCGCCGGGCTGTGGTTTGACACCGGCAGCGATCACGATGTGCAATCCTATGGCGCGATCAACCCCGATGGCAGCCCGGTCGATCCGTGGGGGCACGAAGCCGATGCCATCCGCACCGCCGATGGCCGCGTGCTGGCCTATGAAGACGAACGCACGATCACCGCCACGCGCGCCGGGTTTGTGGGCGACAAGCTGGCGCTGTCTTCGCGCGTGACGCTCGATCTGGCGATCAAGGGTGTCGATGTGCTGCACAACGGCACCAATTACCTGCCCGGCCCGCAGACGGGGGTGCGGCTCGACAGCTTTGCCGCGCTGCCGCGCGCGGCGCTGCACTGGCAGGTCGATGATCGCAGTCAGATCTTTGCCAATCTGACCACCAGCTTTCGCGCGCCCGACGAATATACGCTGTACAATACCTATTCGGGCGGGGTGATCAGCGCGCAGGGCACCACCGCGCTGAAAAACGAATATTCGGTCGGGCAGGAAATCGGCTACCGGCTGGTCGCGCCGACTTTGTCGCTCAGCGTGACCGCGTTCCACCTCCATTTTGCCAATCGCCAATTGGCGACGGTGATCAATTCGGGCGGGGCGCTGATCAATTCGACGCTCAATGCCGGGGCGCAGACCTCGTGGGGCCTTGATGGCGAAATCGACTGGCGCCCGGCCAAGGGCATGTCGCTGTACCTGTCGGGCGAGGCGCTGCACGCGCGGATCGATGATGATCTGCCGGTGGCGGGCGATCTGTTGCCGACGCGCGGACGCCATGAGGTATCCAGCCCCGATGTTCAGATCGGGTTTGGCACCACCTATGACGATGGCCGCCTGTTTGCCAGCAGCGCGCTCAAATATGTCGCCCGGCAATATGCGACCTTTACCAACGACGAAGCGATCCCCGGCTATGCGACGCTCGATCTCGGCGTGGGGGTGCATCTGGCCGGGCTGGTTGACAGCAAACGCACCGATCTGCGGCTCAACGTGATCAACGCGGCCAATCCCCACGTGCTGGCGGGGGTTCAGACCGTCAGCACCAATGCGCAGGACACGCTGGGCCGCAACGGCACGCTGATCGCGGGCAGCGCGCCGGCCTATTACATCGGCGCCGGGCGCGCCTTTGTCGTCACGCTGGTGCGCGGCTGGTGAGCAGCGGCGCGGTGCATCTGGTGCATGGGCTGGGCCATGCCGAAGAGCCCGCCGCCTGGCCGCCGATCACGCTGGCCGAAGCGGCGGCGGTGGCGCGCGGCTTTCCCGCCGCTGGGGCGATTGCCGCGCTGACCTGGCGATCACCGCGCCCGTTTTCGGCCGCCGCGCTGATTTCCGGCGAGGCCGGGCCGCTGCTGATCAAGCGCCACCATCAGCTTGTGCGCGACGCCGCGACGCTCCAGACCGAGCACCGCTTTGCGCTCCACCTTGCCGAACGCGGCGTGCCGGTGCCGGCGATCATGCGCAGCGCAGCCGGCGCCAGCGTGGTGACCGAAGGCGAATGGACCTATGAACTGCACGCGGTGGCGGCGGGGCACGATCTCTATCGCGATCGCCCGTCGTGGACGCCGTGGCTCTCGGCAGGCCATGCCCATGCCGCCGGGATCATGCTGGCGCGGCTGCACCGCGCGGCGCAAGGCTTTGCCGCGCCGCCGCGCGACAGCGCGCCGCTGGTGGCCAGCTTCAGCATTGTCCCGGCGCGCGATCCGCTCGCGGCGGCGGGCGCCTATATCGCCGCGCGCCCGGCGCTGGCGCGGTTTCTCGCCGATCAGCCGTGGCAGGAGCAATTGGGCGCGGTGTTTGCGCAGCATCACGGTGGTTTGCCCGGCCTGCTCGCCAGCCAACCGCCGCTGTGGACGCACAACGACTGGCACCCGTCGAACCTGACCTGGACCGACCAGGGCGAAGTGGCGACGGTGTTCGATTTCGGGCTGGCGACGCGGACTTGCGCGCTGCACGATCTGGTCACCGCGATCGAACGCACCGCGATCGGCTGGCTCGATCTGGCAGGCGGCACCGTCGCCACCGATCCCGAGGCGGCGCTGGCGCTGATCGCCGGCTATCGCACGCTGTGCCCGCTCGATGCCGATGCGCTGATCGCGCTGCTGCCGCTGGTGCATATCGAATTCGCGCTCGCCGAAGTCGATTATTTCAGCGGGCTGCTCGGCAATCAGGCGGCGGCGATGCAGGCATGGCAGGGCTATGCGCTCGATCATGCGCAGTGGTTCGCGGGGGATCAGGGCCGCGCTTTTCTCGCCACGCTGGCGCAGGGGCTGGCCCGGTGATGTCCTGGCTCGAATGGGCGGCGGTCGGGTTCAGCCTGCTCGGCGTGGTGCTGACGGCGCGGCGGTCGATGGCGTGCTGGCCGGTCAACCTGATCGCCTGCGCGCTCTATTTCCGGCTGTTTTTCGATGTGCGGCTCTATGCCGACATGGGCTTGCAGGCGCTGTTCGGCGCGGCGGTGGTCTATGGCTGGGTGCTGTGGGCGCGCGGGCGCGGGGATCACGGGCCGATCGCGATCGTGCCGCTGGCGCGCGCGGCGGCCTTGCGCGATCTCGCCTGCGGCGCGGCGGCGGCGCTCGCGATCGGCTGGTTCACCAGCCATTATACCGATGCCGCGTTGCCCTGGGTCGATGCCGCGCTGACCGGGTTCAGCCTGGTCGGGCAATATTGGACCGCACGCCGCCATGTCGCCAACTGGCCGCTGTGGATGATCGTCGATTGCGCCTATGTCGGGATGTATCTGGCCAAGGGGCTGTGGCTGACCGCCGCGCTCTATGCGCTGTTTGTCATGCTGGCGGCGCTGGGCTGGCGGGCGTGGCGTCGCGCTGCGTCACGGTGACGATATAATTGAGCGCCAGATCGTCGGACAGATGCAGCCCGCGCAGCGGGCTCCACGCGATCCCTTGCGGATTGCCCATGGCCAGTCCGGCGGCATCGAGCAGATCGTGCAGTTCGATCGGGGTGATGAAATCGTCCCAGTGATGCGTACCGCGCGGCACCATGCCGATCCGTTCGGCCGCTTCGACCAGCAGCAGCCGCGAGGCACTGGTGCGATTGGGGGTGGACAACACCATCAACCCGCCCGGCGCCAGCGCCGCCGCCAGCGCGGCGACAAATGCCGGCTTGTCGGCAACGTGTTCGATCACTTCCATGCTGGTGACCAGATCAAACCCGGCCAGCCCCAGCGTCGCGACATCGCCGCAATGATAGGCAATCTCCAACCCGCCGGCCGCAGCATGATCGGCGGCAACGCGGATATTGTCGGATGAAGCATCAACCCCGGTCACCTGCCCGCCCAGCCGCGCCAGCGGTTCGGTCAGCAGCCCGGCGCCGCAGCCGACATCGAGCACGCGCCGCCCCGCCAGCGGCCGGCGCGCGCGCGGATCGCTGCCGAAATGGGCATCGATCGCATCACGCACAAAGCGCAGCCGCACCGGCCCCAGCTTGTGCAGCATCGCCGATGATCCCGCCGGGTTCCACCAATCGTCGGCCAGCGCGCCGAAATGGGCAGCTTCTTCGGGCCGGATAGTTGCCGGAATCGGTGTTGCATTGCTCATGCCCCACCCCTAAAGCGCGCCGCGAGCGCGGTCCATGGTCCGTGCGGGAAATATTGTTTCGCTGATTGGGAGCACCGGCCTTGGCCCGCATCGTGATGAAATTCGGCGGCACTTCGATGGCCGGGACCGAACGCATCCGCCGCGTCGCACGCATTGTCCAGCGCCAGCAGGCGGCCGGGCACGAAGTGGCGGTGGTGGTATCGGCGATGGCCGGCGAGACCGACCGGCTGGTCAATTTCTGCCGCGAAGCCAGCGCGCTGTACGATCCGGCCGAATACGACGTGGTGGTGGCCAGCGGCGAACAGGTCACATCGGGGCTGCTGGCGCTGCATTTGCAGGCGCTGGGCTGTCGCGCGCGGTCGTGGCTGGGCTGGCAATTGCCGATCCACACCGATGATGCCGCGTCAAAGGCGCGGATCGAAGGGATCAGTTCCGAAGCGCTGCTCGCCTCGATGGCCTCGGGCGAAATCGCGGTGATCCCGGGGTTTCAGGGATTGAGCGATGCCGGCAGGGTGACCACGCTGGGGCGCGGCGGGTCGGATACCTCGGCCGTGGCGGTGGCGGCGGCGATCCGCGCCGACCGCTGCGATATCTATACCGATGTCGACGGGGTCTACACCACCGACCCGCGCATTGTCGCCAAGGCGCGCAAGCTCAAAAACGTGACGTACGAGGAAATGCTCGAACTCGCCTCGGTCGGATCGAAAGTGCTGCAAACGCGCTCGGTCAGCCTGGCGATGAAGGAAAACGTGCGCGTGCAGGTGCTGTCGTCGTTCATCGACGAAACCGCCCCCGCCGCCGACACCCTGCCCGGCACGATGATCGTGTCCGATGCAGAACTTGAGGGACTCGACATGGAACGCCAGTTGATCACCGGGATTGCCGCCGACAAGAACGATGCCAAAGTGATCCTGACCGCGGTGCCCGACCGGCCCGGTGCGGTGGCGCTGATCTTTGGCCCGCTGGCCGAAGCCAATATCAACGTCGACATGATCATCCAGAACGTCGGCCGCGCCGATACCGATACCGACGTGACCTTTACCGTGCCGCAGGCCGATCTCGAGCGCACGAAGGCGGTGCTCGAAAGCAACCGCGCCGCGATCGGTTATGAAAAGTTCAGCACCGACCCCAAAGTGTCAAAGATTTCGGTGGTCGGGGTCGGCATGCGCAGCCACGCCGGGGTCGCCGCGACGATGTTCAAGGCGCTGGCCGATCGCGGCATCAATATCCAGGCGATCAGCACCTCGGAAATCAAGGTGTCGGTGCTGATCGATTCGGACGAGACCGAACTGGCGGTGCGCGTGCTGCACACCGCCTACGGCCTCGATGCCGAATAAGCCCGCCGCTTCAGCGTTTCACGTCAAACCGGTCGGCCTCCATCACTTTGGTCCAGGCGCGCACGAAATCGGCAACAAACGCCGGTTCGGCATCGTCGGTGGCATAGGCTTCGGCCAGCGCGCGCAATTGCGAGTTTGAACCAAAGATCAGGTCGAACCGGCTGGCCATCAGGCAGGCCGCGCCGGTCTGGCGGTGATAGGCGGTAAACACCCCCGGCGCGGTTTCGCGCCAGGCGTGGCTGGTGCTGGTGGCGAGCAGCGTGCGGAAGAAATCGTTGCTCAGCACGCCCGGCCGATCGGTAAACAGGCCCAGCCGGCTGCCGCCGGTATTGGCGCCCAGCACGCGCAAGCCGCCGACCAGCACGGTCATTTCCGGCGCGCTCAGCCCCAGCAACTGCGCCCGATCAACCAGCATTTCTTCGTCCGACCGCGGCCCGGTGCCTTGGCCGAAATTGCGGAACCCGTCGACTTTGGGTTCGAGCACCGCGAACGAGGCGACATCGGTCTGGTCTGGCGTCGCATCGGTGCGGCCGGGGGTGAACGGCACGGCCACGGCATGGCCGCCGTCGCGCGCCGCCTGCTCGATCGCGGCAACCCCGCCCAGCACGATCAGATCGGCCAGGCTGATCCGGCGCGGCCCGGTGTTGAACCGCGCGTGGATCGCCTCGAGCACCGCCAGCGCAGCCGCCAGTTGGGCCGGATCGTTGACTGCCCAGTCCTTTTGCGGGGCCAGCGCGATGCGCGCGCCATTGGCGCCGCCGCGCTTGTCGGACCCGCGCCAGGTCGATGCCGAGGCCCAGGCCGTGGCCACCAGCCGGGCAATGCCCAGCCCGCTGGCGAGCAGATCCGCCTTCAACGCGGTGATATCGTCGGCATTGACCAGCGGGTGATCGACCGGCGGCAGCGGGTCCATCCACAGGCGCGGCGTCGCCGGCACTTCGCTGCCGAGATAGCGGGTGATCGGCCCCATGTCGCGATGGGTCAGCTTGAACCAGGCTTCGGCAAAGGCCTGTGCCAGCTTGGCCGGATGGCGGTGATAGTCTTCGCTGATCGCGCGATAGGCGGGGTCGGTGATCAGCGCGATATCGCTGGTAAACATCATCGGCTGATGGCGCACAGCAGGATCATGCGCATCGGGCACGGTGCCGGCGCCGGCATCGCCGACCGGTTTCCACTGGTGCGCCCCGGCCGGGCTGGTGGTCAGTTCCCACTGATAGCCGAACAGCGTGTCGAAATAGCCGTTGTCCCAGTGTACCGGGTCGCTGGTCCAGGCGCCTTCGAGCCCGCTGGTGATGGTATCCCCGCCGCGCCCGCTGCGATTGGCGCTGATCCAGCCGAGCCCTTGCGCCTCGATCGGGGCGGCTTCGGGTTCGGGACCGAGCAGCGCGGCATCGCCATTGCCGTGCGCCTTGCCGAAAGTATGCCCGCCGGCGATCAGCGCGACGGTTTCGGCATCGTCCATCGCCATGCGGGCAAAGGTTTCGCGAATGTCGCGCGCGCTGGCCAGCGGGTCGCAATTGGCATTGGGCCCTTCGGGATTGACGTAAATCAGCCCCATCTGCACCGCGCCGAGCGGATCGGCCAGCTCGCGATCGCCCGAATAGCGTTCGTCGGCCAGCCAGGCGCTTTCCGGACCCCAGTCGATATCGATTTCGGGCGCCCAGATATCTTCGCGCCCGCCTCCGAAGCCGACCGTGGGCAGGCCCATCGATTCGAGCGCGCAATTGCCGGCAAGGATCATCAGATCGGCCCAGCTGAGCGCGCGGCCATATTTCTGCTTCACCGGCCACAGCAGCAGCCGCGCCTTGTCGAGATTGACATTGTCGGGCCACGAATTGAGCGGGGCAAACCGCAGGTTGCCGGTGCCCGCGCCGCCCCGGCCATCGTGCACGCGATAGGTGCCGGCGCTGTGCCAGGCCATGCGGATGAACAGCGGGCCGTAATGGCCATAATCGGCCGGCCACCAGTCCTGGCTGGTGGTCATCAGCGCGTGGATATCGGCCTTGACCGCGGCCAGATCGAGCGCGGCAAACGCGGCGCGGTAATCGAACCCGCCGGGCATCGGGCTGGTCGCGGCGCCGTGCTGCGCCAGCACCGACAGATCAAGCCGGTTGGGCCACCACAGCGCATTGGCCATCGCGGTGCCGCTGGTGCTGGCATGAAACGGGCATTTGGCAGGAGCGTTCATCGCGGGTGTCCTTTGTTTGGCGTCTTGATGGCGAAGCTAACGCGGATTGCTTGATCGAAGAAACAATTTGAAATGGTCATAGTCATTGGCGCAAACGATCAATCGGGTGCGGCGCTTGCCGAGCGCAGCGGGGCACCGTAAAGGGCGCGGTGCGGCAGTGCGGGGCGGGATCGACGTATATCATCGCTTGGGTGCCCGGCCGGAGATCTGTGGGAACTTTTTATAGCATGACTGCCTATCCAAAGACAGCAGCGCTGATGGCGCGCGGCGCCGAATTCCTTGGCAGCGAGCATGCCATCCTGTGCGGCGCGATGAGCTGGGTATCCGAACGCAATCTGGTTTCGGCGATCAGCAATGCCGGCGCCTTCGGGGTGATCGCCTGCGGCGCGATGACGCCCGCGCTGCTCGATGCCGAAATCGCCGCGACCCGCGCGCTGACCAGCCGCGCCTTCGGGGTCAACCTGATCACCATGCATCCGCAGCTGTTCGATCTGATCGCGGTCTGCGCGCGCCACGGCGTCAGCCATGTCGTGCTGGCCGGCGGCATCCCGCCCAAGGGCAGCATCGAGGCGATCAAGGCGTTTGGCGCCAAAGTGCTGGTATTCGCCCCGACCATCGCGCTGGCGCGCAAGCTGTTCCGCAGCGGCGCCGATGCGCTGGTGATCGAAGGCAGCGAGGCCGGCGGGCATATCGGCCCGGTATCGACCGGGGTGCTGGCGCAGGAATTCCTGCCCGCGCTGGCGCAGGATCATCTGGTGTTCGTTGCCGGCGGCATCGGCCGGGGCGAGGCGATGGCCGGTTATCTGGAAATGGGCGCAGCCGGGGTGCAATTGGGCACCCGCTTTGCCGCCGCCGCCGAATCGATCGCGCATCCCGATTTCAAGCGCGCGTTTTTCCGCGCCAATGCCCGCGATGCGATCGCTTCGGTGCAGGTCGATCCGCGCCTGCCGGTGATCCCGGTGCGCGCGCTGAAAAACCGCGGCACCGAGGAATTTACCGCCAAGCAGATCGAGGTCGCCCGCGCGCTCGATGCCGGCGAGCTCGACATGGGCGCCGCGCAGCTGGAAATCGAACATTTCTGGGCCGGGGCGCTGCGCCGCGCGGTGATCGACGGCGATATCGAACGCGGATCGATCATGGCCGGGCAATCGGTCGGGCTGGTTACCGAGGAATTGCCGGTGGCCACGATCATCGCCAATCTGCTCGCCGAAAGCGAAGGCGCGCTGACGCGCCGCCACGCCGCCTGAACCCGCGCCGGCCCGATCCCATGCAGCAGCGCGCCTCGTTCGGATTTGTGTTTGTCGTCGTGCTGATCGACATGCTGGGGTTTGGCCTGGTGATTCCGGTCATGCCCGGGCTGATCATGCAATTGGCGCATGTCACGATCAGCGTGGCGGCGGCCTATGCCGGGTGGCTGAGCGCGGGCTATGCGCTGATGCAGTTCGTGTTTGCGCCGATTTTCGGCAACCTGTCCGACCGCTTCGGGCGGCGCCCGGTGATGCTGGTGGCGGTGCTCGCGCTGGGGCTGGATTACCTGCTGCAATGGGGCGCGCCGGTCTTTGCCTGGCTGGTGGTCGGCCGCCTGCTCGCCGGGGTCACCGGGGCGAGCTATTCGGCCGCCTATGCCTATATCGCCGACATTACCCCGCCCGAAAAGCGCGCCGCCACTTTCGGGCTGGTCGGGCTGGCGTTTGGCGTGGGGTTTGTCGTCGGCCCGGCGCTGGGCGGATTGCTCGGCACGATCGAGCCGCGTCTGCCGTTTCTGGCGGCGGCGCTGCTCGCGCTGGGCAATTTCGGGTTTGGCCTGGTGTTCGTGCGCGAATCGCTGGCGCCCGAATTGCGCCGCCCGTTTGACTGGCGCCAGGCCAATGCATTTTCCTCGTTGCGCGCGTTGAGCGGGCAGAGCGCCACCGTGCTGTGGTTCGTTGCCGCGCTGACAGTGTGGAACCTGTCGCATATCGTCTATCCGGCGGTGTGGTCGTATATGGCGATCGCCGCCTACGGCTTTACCGCACGGCAGGTCGGGCTGGCGCTGGCGGTGGTCGGGCTGAGCTCGGCGATGGTGCAGGGGCTGGGGCTGCGGCGGGTCTTGCCGATCCTCGGCGAACGCCGCGCGGTGATGCTCGGGGTGGCCGGGCTGGCCGCTGCGACGGTGCTCTACATGACCGCCACCACCACGGTGATGGTCTATGTTGCGATCGTCGTCGGATCGCTCGAAGGGTTTGTCCAGGCGTCGATTTCGGGGCTGAACAGCCAGGCGGTCGATGCCCGCAGCCAGGGCGAATTGCAGGGCGCGGTGCAGTCGGTGGGGTCGATCGCGCAGATCATCGGCCCGCCGCTCTATGCGCAGACTTTGGCGCATTGCAGCGGCCCGGGGGCGTGGATCAACCTGCCGATGATGCCGATGGTGCTGGCCACGCTGTTCGGACTGATCGCGCTGGCGCTGTTCCTCAAAGGCGCCGCGCTGCTGGAAACGCGTCAGCTTTCCAGCTCGACATCCCAGTAAAGCCAGTCGCGCCAGCTGTCGTGCAGGTAATTGGGCGGAAACGCCCGGCCCTTGTCCTGCAACTGCCAGGTAGTCGGGCGGATCGGTTCCTCGATCAGCCGCATATGCGCCTGCGCCGGGGTGCGCCCGCCCTTGCGCATGTTGCACGGCGCGCAGGCGGTGGCGACATTTTCCCAGGTGGTGCGCCCGCCCAGCCGGCGCGGCACGACATGGTCAAACGTCAACTGATCGCCGCTGCCGCAATATTGGCACATGAAGCGATCGCGCAGGAACAGGTTGAACCGGGTAAACGCAGGAAATTCCGAAGGGCGGACATATTGGCGCAGCGCGATCACGCTGGGGATCTTCATGTCGAGCGAGACCGAATGCACCGCGCGGTCATACGTCGCGATGATGTCGACGCGTTCGAGAAACACCGCCTTGATCGCGGTCTGCCACGGCCACAGGCTGAGCGGATAATAGCTGAGCGGGGTATAGTCGGCGTTGAGCACCAGCGCCGGACAATTCGACAAGTGGCGGTGGCCATGGTGCGCCGGGCTGTCGCCGGCAAATCCTGCCAAATCAAACCGACCGGCGCCATCGCCGTCGTGGGGCCTGGCCGAAGCCGCCCGATCGATCAACGCCTTGTGAAGCATGCTCCGTTCCGGCTGCGTCTGGGCAACGGCCCTGTGCCCCTGCCGGGGATGCCATGGGCTATCCGCATGACTGCTTGATGACGCATGATCAGGGTTGCACCACAGGTGTGAAGCCTTCGTCAAGCGGCGATGCAGGACGGCAGGCAGGTTTTGCACAGGCCTGCCCCAACAGACAGGGTCCCTTGCCCCGGACGCACCGCTGCGGCAGGCTATGCGTATCAAACAGGAAACGGGGTGGCAGCGATGATGGCAATGCGGATTCTGGCGCTGATCGCGCTGCTGTTTGCCACGCCCGCGATAGCCGATCCGGCCGCGCCACAGGGAGCCGAACACGTGTTCACCACCCGCAATTTCGCCACCGAATCGGGCACCGTGCTGCCCGAAGTGCGGATCGTGTACGGCACCTATGGCACGCTCAATGCCGCGCGCAGCAATGTGATCCTGGTGCCATCGCATTACATGGCCGATTGGCACGGCTATGAATGGCTGATCGGCAAGGACATGGCGCTCGACCCTGATCGCTATTTCATCGTCGCCACCGAAATGTTCGGCAATGGCCGGTCGTCATCACCCAGCAACACCGCCGAACCATTTCACGGGCCGCGCTTTCCGGTCACCACCATCCGCGACAATGTCGAAGTGGTGCGCCAGTTGCTGCAGCACGAATTCGGCGTGACGCATGTGCGCGCGGTGATCGGGTTTTCGATGGGCGCGCAACAGGCCTTGCAATGGGCGGTCAGCCATCCCGACTTTGCCGATCGCATCGTCGCCACCGCCGGCACCGCGCGGACCTATGGCCACGGCATTGTCCGGCTGGAAAGCCAGATCGCCGCGATTGCCGCCGACCCGGTGTTTGCCGGCGGCGATTACAAAGTGCAGCCGGCCAAGGGGATCGAGGCGTTCAATCTGGTCTGGACTGGCTGGCTCTATTCGCAGGAATGGTGGCGCCGCGAATTGTGGCGGCAGGGCGCGCCGGCGGGCACCACGCTGGCCAAAGTGATCGAAACCTATCGCACGCAGTTCATCCCCGGCGCCGATGCCAATGATCTGATCCTGCAGATGCGCGCGTGGCAGCGCCACGATGTCGGCACCACCCCGGGGTTCAACGGCGATACCGAGGCGGCGCTGCGCGCGATCAAGGCGCCGGTGCTGTACATGCCCGGCGCCACCGATCTCTATTTCCCGGTCGGCGATGCGCAGTACGAAGCGGGGTTCATCCCCCACGTTACGCTCAAACCGATCCCCAGCCTGTGGGGCCACCCGGCCGGGGCCGGCGCCGGGCCGGGTGACGGCAAATTCCTCAACGACGCGATCCGCGCCTTTCTCGAATAGCGCGGGGCTATTTGCCGATTTCCACCGGCTGGAACTGGCCCATCCCGCACGATCCGCGCGGACCGCCGCCGGGGCCGCCGAATTCCATCACCGTGATGATATCGGTGCTGCACAGTTCCGACAGCGAAGTTTCGTATTTGAACGCGCGGTAGGTGCTCAGCCCGTTGCAGCGCTGCGGCAGCGTCACGCGATACCACTGCCGGCCCCCGGCGTGGAAATCGATCGTCCAGTCATCGCGCACCTGGCTTTCGCGCAGTTCCGACAGCGATACGCAATTGCGCAAAGGTCCGTTGGGCCGCGCCAGCGGGATATCCTTGGCATGCCCGCCTTCATCGCCGCCCGGCAGCGGGGCGCAGCCGGCCAGCGCGATCATCGCCAGTGTCAGGGTCAATCCGGTTCGCATCATGAAGCCTGCTCCTTGTGCTTGGCCGCCCCCGGCTGTGCAGTCTTGGGCTTGTAGGCACAAAGGTCAACCACCCCGCAGTGCCAGCATTCGGGCCGCCGCGCCTTGCACACATAGCGGCCGTGCAGGATCAGCCAGTGATGCGCGCCCAGCCGGAACGGCGCGGGCACTTTGCGTTCGAGCCCGCGCTCGACCGCTTCGGGCGTTTTGCCGCGCGCCAGCCCGGTGCGATTGCCGACGCGAAAGATATGCGTATCGACCGCAAAGGTTTCCATCCCGAACGCGCAGTTGAGCACGACATTGGCGGTCTTGCGCCCCACCCCCGGCAGCCGGGTCAGCGCATCGCGATCAGCCGGGACTTCGCCGCCATGATCGCGGATCAGCAGTTCCGACAGCGCGATCACGTTGCGCGCCTTGGCATTGAACAGGCCGATCGTCTTGATGTGCTCTTTCAAACCCTCTTCGCCCAGCGCCACCATCTGCGCCGGGGTCTTGACCAGTTCAAACAGCCGCCGCGTCGCCTTGTTGACGCCAACATCGGTGGCCTGTGCCGAGAGCGTGACCGCCACCAGCAATTGATAGGTATTGCCATATGCCAGCTCGGTCTGCGGCGCCGGGTTGGCCTCTGCGAGGCGGCGAAAGAATTCGAAGATCGCCTCGCGCTTCACAGATCGAGCACCTGCTGCATGCTGTAGCGGCCGGGCTCGCGGCCGATCAGCCAGCTTGCCGCGCGCACCGCGCCGCGGGCAAAGATGCCGCGATTTTCGGCGAGGTGCGACAGCGTCACGCGTTCGGCATCGGCCAGGAAATGCACCGCATGATCCCCCGCCACGCTGCCCCCGCGCAAGCTGGCAAAGCCGATCGTGCCCACTTCGCGCACCCCGGTAATCCCGTCGCGCCCGCGCCGCGCCACATCATCGAGCACTTCGCTGCGCCCTGCGGCGGCGGCCTGGCCGAGCAGCAGCGCGGTGCCCGATGGCGCATCGACTTTCATGCGGTGGTGGGTTTCGACGATTTCGATATCCCAGTCGGGGCCGAGCCGACTCGCCGCCTCTTGCACCAGATGCGCGAGCAGGGTGATGCCGAGCGAGGTATTGCCGGTTTGCAGCACCGCGATCGACACCGCCGCGGCATCAACCAGCCAGTGGTGGCGTTCTTCCAGCCCGGTGGTGCCGACCACCACCGGCACCCCGGAGCGAATCGCGGCATCGAGATTGGCCTCGAGCGCGGTGGGCGCGGAAAAATCGACCAGCACATCGCAGTGCGGCGCCAGCGTGGCCGGATCACCGCCCTGATCGATCCCGCCGGCATAGGCGTGCCCGGCCGCAACAATCGCCGCCTGCAACGCCTGCCCCATCCGCCCCGCGCTGCCGATAATCCCGATCCTGGCCATGCTGCCCCTGCCTGCCTGTGCTGTTGCTGCACCTATTGGGGGCTGATGCCGGCGCGCGCAAGGCACCTTTCCCGCACGGGCGGTGGCCATTTGTGCGGCGGCGCGGCATGGTGCGCGCCATGACCAGCCTGCAATCGATCGTGATCCTGACCGGCGCCGGGGTTTCCGCCGAATCCGGCATCGATACCTTTCGCGGCGGCGGCGGGCTGTGGGAACAGCACCGCGTCGAAGATGTCGCCACGCCCGAAGCCTTTGCCCGCGATCCCGAGCTGGTGCTGCGGTTCTATGACATGCGCCGCGCCGCGATCCAGACGAGGGAACCCAATCCGGCGCACGAGGCGCTGGCGCGGTTGCAGGCGAAGTGGCCGGGATCGGTGACGCTGGTCACGCAGAATGTCGATGATCTGCACGAACGCGGCGGCAGTCATGACGTCATCCACATGCACGGCGAACATTTGAGCGCGTGGTGTACGGCGTGCGACGCGCGCCACCGCTGGACCGGCCCCTTGCTGCACCGCCCGCCCTGCCAGGCGTGCCGGACCGCCGCCTTGCGCCCCGATATCGTGTGGTTTGGCGAAGTGCCCTATCACATGGACGCCATTCACCGCGCGATTGCCGGTGCCGACCTGTTCGTATCGATCGGCACCTCGGGCGCGGTCTATCCGGCGGCGGGGTTTGTCCGGCTGGCGCGCGACTATGGCGCGGCGACGCTGGAGCTCAATCTCGAACGGTCGCAGGGATCGGCGTGGTTCGACGAAACAAGGCTGGGGCCGGCGGGGACGCTGGTGCCGGAATGGGTCGATTCGCTGCTGGGTTAATGCCCACAGGTCTTGCAATCGGGGTCTTTCGGAATGCGCATGGTGCGCAGCGACGGCGCCAGCCCGTCGATCACGTGCAGGCGGCCCCATTGCGGATCGCCCAGCGTCGCCACCCCGGCGGTGATCACCCGCAGCGCGTGCATCGCGGCAAAGCTGCCCACCGTGCCGACCATCGCGCCAAGCACCCCCTGATCGGCGCACGTATCGCAATCGGTGGAATCAAACGCATCGCCGACAAAGCAGCGATAGCAGGCGTGATCGGGCAGATGGCCGGCAAAATTGGCGACCTGGCCCTGGAACCGCCCGACTGCCGCGCTGGTCAGCGGCACGCCGAGCGCAACGCAGGCATCCGCCACCGCCAGCCGCGCGGCAAATGTATCGGTGCCATCGAGCACGACATCGGCCCCGGCCAGCAGATCTGCCGCATTGGCGCTGTCCAGTGCCACCTGATGCACCGCCACCTCCACCGCCGGATCAAACCGCGCCAGCCAGCGCGCGGCCACCGCGACTTTCGGCTCGCCCAGATCGGCCGGAGCAAATAGCGTCTGGCGCGGCAGATTGGATGCCTGCACCCGATCGGGATCAATCAGCGTCAGCCGGCCGATCCCGGCCCCGGCGAGGCCGGCCAGCGCCGGATTGCCGATGCCGCCCATGCCGATCAGCACGACATGCGCGCCGGCCAGCCGCGCCTGTGCCGCGCCGCCCAGTTCGGGCAGGATGATCTGGCGGGAAAAGCGGTCGAGCCGGTCTGCGTCCATGCCTTGCGCCTATGCCGCCTGGCGCGGCTTTGCACAACGCCCGACTGGCGCGGATGGGCAGTGGCCGTGGCGCGCCGGGGCGATTATCACCATTGGCGATGATCGCCGATTTCGCCTGGATCCGCGCCGAGCCGGCGGGGCTGCATATCCGCCCCGCCGATGTGTGGATCGATCCGGCCCGGCCGGTGCCGCGCGCGCTGATCACCCATGGCCATGCCGACCATGCCCGCGCCGGCCACGGCGAAACGATCGCCACCGCGCCGACGCTGGCGATCATGGCCGCGCGCTATGGCGATATTGGCCGCGCAGTGGCGCTGGACCATGATCAGCCGATCGCGCTGGGCGGCGGGGTGACCGCGCGGCTGGTGCCCGCCGGGCACGTGCTGGGATCGGCGCAAGTGGTGCTCGATCATGCCGGCGAGCGCGTGGTGGTCACCGGCGATTACAAGCGCCGAGCCGATCCGACTTGTGCGCCGTTCACCCCGGTGGCTTGCGACCTGCTGATTACCGAAGCGACCTTTGGCCTGCCGGTGTTTCGCCATCCGCCGATCGCGCAGGAAATCGGCAAAGTGCTGACCGCGCGCGCGGCGCAGCCCGACCGCGCGATCCTGATCGGCGCCTATGCGCTGGGCAAGGCGCAGCGGGTGATCGCCGAATTGCGCCGCGCCGGATGTGCCGAACCGATCTGGCTGCACGGGGCGATGGACAGCATGTGCCGGCTCTATCGCGATCACGGGGTCGAGCTGGGCGAATTGCGCGCGGTGGCCGGGGTCAAGCGCAGCGAACTGGCCGGGGCGATCGTGCTGTGCCCGCCGTCGGCGCTGACCGACCGCTGGGCGCGGGCGATGCCCGACCCGTTGCTGGCGATGGCCAGCGGCTGGATGCGCGTGCGTCAGCGGGTGCGCCAACGCGGGATCGACCTGCCGCTGGTGATCTCGGACCATGCCGACTGGGACGAATTGACCGCGACGATCACCGAAGTGAACCCGGCCGAAACCTGGATCACCCACGGCCGCGAAGACGCGCTGGTGCGCTGGTGCACGCTCAATCAGCGCCGCGCCCGCGCGCTCGCTCTGGCCGGGTTCGAGGACGACAGCGAATGAACGGTCACTTCAGCTTGGCAAGGTCGTCCTTGACTTTGGCCAGCCGTTCCGGGGTCAGCCGATCGGGGGCAAAGCTCGACAGCACGGTCAGGCTCATCCCCTTGAACTGGTCATATTGCGGATGGTTGGTCAGCCCGGGCAGATCGGCCTCGATCACCGCCTTTGCCCCGTTGTCGGCAACCAGCGTTTCGATCGGGGTGTCGAGCGAGAACTTCGCCGCCGGCGCGGCAGCAGTGGCGGCTTCATCAGCCAGCGCCGGAGCGGCAAGACCCAGCGTGGCAAGGGCGGCGGCAAGCACAACGGTTTTCATGCGCGGGGGGATCCTGTTTATGGTGAGTTCCGCCTTGCAACCTATCACGCGCAACGCGCGCTGCAACCCGCCCCGGCAGGGCGCCGGACGCTGACATGCAACGCTTTGCCGCCTTGCTCGATACGCTGCTGCTGACGCGGTCGCGCAATGCCAAGCTGGCGGCGATCGAGGCGCACTTGCGCGAAACCCCCGATCCCGATCGCGGCTGGGCGCTGGCCGCGCTGACCGGGGCGGTCGATTTCGCCGCGATCAAGGCCAGCACGGTGCGCGCGCTGCTGGCGGAACGGGTCGATCCGGTGCTGTGGACGCTGTCGCGCGATTTTGTCGGCGATACTGCCGAAACCGCCAGCCTGTTGTGGCCCGCCCCGCCGGTGCCGCCCGCGCCGCCGCCGAGCCTGGGCGAAGTGGTTGCCGCCTTGCAGGGGGCAACCCGCGCCACCGCGCGCGGCGTCTTGGCCGGATTGTTTGACCGGCTCGATGAAAGCGGGCGCCATGCGCTGATCAAGTTTGCCACCGGCGCCTTGCGCATCGGCGTGTCGGCGCGGCTGGCCAAGCTGGCCTTTGCGCAAGCATTTGGCGTGTCGGTCGATCTGGTCGAGGAATATTGGCACGGCCAGGCGCCGCCCTATGACGCGCTGTTTGCCTGGGCGGCGCGGGGCGCGCCGGCCCCGGCGGCCGATCGCGTGCCGCTGTTCCGCCCGTTCATGCTGGCGCACCCGCTCGAACAGGCGCAGCTTGATCTGGACCTCTATGCCGCCGAATGGAAATGGGACGGGATCCGCGTGCAACTGGTGCATGTCGCGGGGCAGACCCGGCTCTATTCGCGCGGCGGCGATGATATTTCCGCCGCCTTTCCCGAAATGATCGGCGCGCTCGACCGGCCCTTGGTGATCGACGGCGAATTGCTGGTGCGCGGATCGGCGCAAGGCGGCAGCGCGGCGAGCTTCAACGCCTTGCAGCAGCGGCTGGGGCGCAAGAGCGTGAGCGCGCGGATGCTGGCCGAAGCGCCTGCATTCGTGCGCGCCTATGACGTGCTGTTCGATGGCGATCACGACTTGCGCCCGCTGCCCTGGCACGCGCGCCGCGCCCGGCTGGAGGCGGTGACCCCCACGCTCGATCCGGCGCGGTTCGACCTGTCGCCGCTGATCGAGGCGCCCGACTGGGCGGCGCTGGCCGCGCTGCGCGAAGGCGCGCGCGATGCGGCGATCGAGGGGATCATGCTCAAGCGCCGCGATGCCCCCTATGGCGCTGGGCGCCGCGCCGGGCTGTGGTACAAATGGAAACGCGATGCGCTACGGATCGATTGCGTGCTGATGTATGCGCAGCGCGGTTCGGGCAAACGATCGGGGCTCTATTCCGATTTCACCTTTGGCTGCTGGACCGCCGATCCCGATGCCGGAGGCGAACTGGTGCCGGTGGGCAAGGCCTATTTCGGGTTCAGCGATGATGAACTGGCCATGCTCGACCGCCATGTGCGGCGCCATACCGTGGCCAAATATGGCCCGGTGCGCGAAACCGACCGCTCGCTGGTGTTCGAGGTGGCGTTCGATTCGGTCCATGCCAGCAGCCGCCACAAATCGGGCGTGGCCATGCGCTTTCCGCGCATCGCGCGCATCCGCAGCGACAAGCCGGCGCACGAGGCGGACCGGCTGGCCACCTTGCAGGCGATGATCGCCGATTGAGCGCGATCAGCGCGCGCGGGCGAGGCGCGCCAATGCCGCCGCGAGGGTGCTGGTGCGTTCCGCCCCGGCAAAGCGCGGGTGCGCGCGCGCCAGCGTTTGCCACACCGGGCGCGGCAGATCGGTCAGGATCACCCGCGTGCCCGCCTTGCGCGCGCGTTCGACAAAGGTGCCGAGCATGCCCACGCCCGACGAATCGATATAGGGCACCCGGTCGAGCCGCAGGATCACCGCGTCGGGCCGGCGGCCGATCCGCGACAGGGCATCGAGCATTTCACCCGCCACGCCAAAGAACATCGGCCCGGCGATGCGGAACACTTCCACCCCTTCGGGCAGGGCGCGGCGCTGGTCGGGATCATCGAGGCTGGCGTCATCGCCCAGCACGGTGCTCGCTTCGGCCATCCGCGCCATGAACAGCAGCGATGCCAGCGTGACCCCGACACCGATCGCCACGGTCAGATCGACCAGCACGGTCAGCGCAAAAGTCAGCAGCAGCAGCGCGCGTTCGCCGGCATCCATCCGGCCAAGCGTGGCAAAGCGTTCGGCCTCGCTCATCCCCCAGGCGACGATCATCAGGATCGCGGCGAGCGCGGGCATCGGCACATAGGCGACCAGCCGCCCCGCCACCAGCAGGATCACCAGCAGAAACAGCGCATGCGCCATCCCCGCCACCGGCGAACGCGCCCCGGCGCGGATATTGGTGGCGGTGCGCGCGATCGCCCCGGTGGCGGGCAGCGCGCCAAACAAGGCCGAACCGAGATTGGCCAGCCCCTGCGCCACCAGTTCCTGCCCGGGGCGATGGCGATAGCCGGCCATGCCATCGGCCACCACCGCCGACAGCAGCGCCTCGATCCCGGCCAGAAAGGCGATCGTGAATGCGGAGGGCAGCACATCGCGCACCGTCGCCAGCGACAGCGCGGGCAGCGCCGGCAGCGGCAGCCCGGTCGGCATGTGGGGAAACCGCTGCCCCACCGTTTCCACCGGCAAATGCGCCAACGCGACCGCCGCGCTGGCGACGACAATCGCGATCAGATAGCCGGGAATACGCGGATTGATCCGCCGCAGCGCCACGATCAGCCCCAGCGTGCCCAGCGCAATCGCGATCGTCGGCCCCGACGCGCTGCGCCAGGCCAGGGCATAGGCCAGCCATTTGCCGATGACGTCAGCCGGCACATGCCCCGCGTGCAGCCCCAGAAAATCGCCGATTTCGCCCGAGGCGATGATCACCGCGATGCCGGCGGTAAACCCGGTGATCACCGGCATCGGCACATAGCGCATCAATTGCCCGATCCCGGCATAGCCGGCGGCGATCAGGATCAGCCCGGCGAGCAGCGTGGCCACCACCAGCCCGTCATAGCCATGGCGCGCGATCACCCCGGCGATGACCACGACAAACGCCCCGGTCGGCCCGCCGACCTGCACCCGGCTGCCGCCAAACGCCGAAATCAGGAACCCGGCGACAATCGCGGTGATCAGCCCTTTGTCGGGCGAGGCGCCGCTGGCAATGCCCAGCGCCATCGACAGCGGCAGCGCGACAATCGCCACGGTCAGCCCGGCCAGCAGATCGGCGCGCAGATCGGTCAGGCGATAGCCTTCGCGCCAGGCGGTCAGCAGCTTTGGGGTGAACTGGGTCGCGCGCGCGGTCATGCGTCGTCGTTTCCGGCGGCGCGCGGCGGTTTGTCATAGAGGATCGAGGCGGCATGCGCCGGGGCCAGCCCGGCTTGGGTCTGGCGCAGCCGCACCCCGCGCCCCAGCCCGGCGCTGGGGGCATGTTCGCCGATCAGTTCGATCCCCGCCGCTTCGAGCGCGCGGATCAGCTTCATCAGCTTGTCCACCGTGCCGCGCACTTCGCCGGTGGCGGCTTCCATCCGCTGGATCGTCGGCAAGGACACCCCGGCGAGATCGGCGAGCTGGCGCTGGTCGATCCCGAGCAGGGCACGCGCGGCGCGAATCTGTGAAGCGATGATCATGCGGGTTTCCTGATGTTTGAAACATCAGAAATACACTGTCAGCCCCTGAAAATGAAGATCAAACCGGAATGCGCAGCAGTTTGTCGCGGCTGGTGGCGCCGCGCAGCAGTTCGACCCGGCTGGCAGCAACGCCGAGCGCGCCGGCGACCAGCGCGATCACCGCCGCAGTCGCCTTGCCATCCTCGGGCCGCGCGCGCACTTTGACTTCGACGATGGTGTCGGCAATCGCGATCGTTTCTACCCGCGCGCCGGGCTGCACGCGCACCGCCAGCCGGCCATCGGCATCGGCCAGCGCGCGGATCGCCGCAGCCGGCGGCAGATCAGGCCGGGGCCGCGCCATCGGCCAGCGCGGCGGCATGGGCGCGGGCATTGGCGACATAATGCGCCACCCCCAGCCGCATTTCGGCCAGCGCCGTATCAGTCAGATCGCGCATATAGGCGGCCGGACGCCCGCCCCACAGTGCGCGCGCGGCGATGCGTTTGCCCGGCGTCAGCAGCGCGCCCGCCGCGAGCATGGCATCGCTTTCGATCACGCAGCCGTTCATCACCGTGGTCGACAGCCCGACAAAGCCGCGATCGTGAATCGTGCAGCCGTGGATCATCGCCATGTGGCCGATCAGCACGTCTTCGCCGATCAGGGTGGGAAAGCCGTCGGGCCGGCGCGGATCGGGGCTGTCGCAGTGGATGACCGTGCCGTCCTGGATATTGCTGCGCGCGCCGATCACCACGCGGTTGACGTCACCCCGGATCACGCAATTGTACCAGACCGAGGCCTGCGCGCCGATCGTCACATCGCCGATGATCCGGCAGCCCGGCGCGATGAATGCGGTCGGGTCGATCTGCGGCGCTTTGCCGGCAAGCGGCACGATCGTCACATCGCGGTGCATCACGCCCCCATCAGCCGCGCGGCATGGAGCGCGTGATAGCTGAGCACGCCCGAACAGCCGGCGCGTTTGAACGCGGTCAGCGTTTCGAGCACCATCGCATCGCGATCGGCAGCGCCGGCGGCCACCGCCGCCTCGATCATCGCGTATTCGCCGCTGACCTGATAGGCGAACACCGGCACGCCAAAGCTCTGTTTCACCCGGGCGATGATGTCGAGATAGGGCAGCCCTGGTTTGACCATCACGCTGTCGGCGCCTTCGGCGAGATCGAGCTCGACCTCGCGCAGCGCCTCTTCGGCATTGGCGGGGTCCATCTGATAGGTTTTCTTGTCGCCCTTGAGCAGGCCCCGGCTGCCCACCGCATCGCGGAACGGGCCATAGAAGGCAGAGGCATATTTGGCGGCATAGGCCATGATCTGCACATTGATATGGCCGGCGGATTCGAGCGCGCTGCGGATCGCGGCGACGCGGCCATCCATCATGTCGGACGGGGCGATGATATCGGCCCCGGCGGCGGCCTGATTGAGGCTCTGGCCGACCAGCACCTCGACCGTTTCGTCATTGATCACATAGCCGGCATCGTCGATCAGCCCGTCCTGGCCGTGGCTGGTATAGGGATCGAGCGCGACATCGGTGAGCACGCCGATATCATCGCCGCAGGCATCCTTGATCGCGCGGATCGCGCGGCACATCAGATTGTCGGGGTTCAGCGCTTCGGCCCCGTCGTGGCTGCGCCGATCAGGCTGGGTATTGGGAAACAGCGCCAGCGCCGGAATCCCCGCCGCCACCGCATCGCGCGCACGCTGGGCAATGCGATCAACCGACCAGCGCGAAACCCCGGGCAACGAGGCGATCGGCACTTCGGCATCGTGGCCTTCGGTCACGAACAGCGGCCAGATCAGATCGGCGGGCGAAATCTGCACTTCGCGATGCAGCGCGCGGCTCCATGCCGAAGTGCGGGTGCGGCGCAGCCGCACATGGGGATAGCTGGTCATGGCACAAAGTCATAAGCACAAGCCCGCGGCGGCGAAACCGGTTTTTCTGCGGTCAGCGCTGCGCCAGTTGCTGGCCATTGGCGGGCAGCGCCAGCAGCGCGCGCATCCGCGCACGGAAGGCCGCGACTTCTTCGGGCCGGACTTCGGTGTGGTGCGGGACCAGACGGATCGACAAGGGATCGACCGGCTGACCATTGCGGAACAGTTCGTAATGCAGGTGTGGACCGGTCGACAACCCGGTCGAGCCGACATAGCCGATCACCTGACCACGCGCGACGCGATTGCCCGGGCCGACGATGATGCGGCTCATATGGCCATAACCGCTGTCGATCCCGCCGCCGTGGGCGACCCGCACATAATTGCCATGGCCGCCGTGCCAGCCGGCATATTCGACCACGCCATCGGTGACGGCATAGATCGGCGAACCATAAGGCGCGGCAAAATCGACCCCCGAATGCATCCGCACATAGCCGAGGATCGGATGGCGCCGCATGCCGAACCACGAGGTGATATTGCCCGCCACCGGCGCCGCCAGCAGGCCATTGCCGCCCCCGGCGGCATCGGCCAGCGCATCGGGGGTGAAGAAATTGCCGTCATTGCCCCAGCGCATTGCCTGAACCAGCGGTTTGCCGTCGCGGATGATCCCGGCGTAGAGCAATTCGCCATCTTCGCCCGCCGCCCACGGCCCGTCCGCCGCTTGCGCCTTGAGCGCGCGCTTGTGCGCAAAGACCAGCTCGAACTGATCATCGGGCAGGATCGCATCGAACGCGAGATATTGGTCCACCGCCTGCAGATAGGCCTGCACCGTATCGGGCGAGGCCCCCGCCGCGCGCACCGCGCGATAGAGGCTGTCGCCCACTTTGCCGGTCAGGTGCAGCGGGGTGGTATCGACCGGGATCGGCTGGCGCGCCATGACCAGCCCGCCGCCGCTGCGGGTAATGGTGACGTCAAGATCGAACTTTGGCCGGAACGCCAGCGCCGCCAGCGGGCGCGGATCGCCCACCACCGCGCGCGGCCCCAATGTGACGTCAAACCGCGTGCCCGGCAACGGCGTGCCCAGCGATGCGGTCAGCGCCTTGACCGCATCGGCATCGCGATCGGCCAAACCGATGCGTTGCAGCATATGCGCAACGTCATCGTTTTCACCCAGCGTCGCGGTGAGCGTGATGGTGGCGCGTTCGGGCACCGAATCGACGCGCGCGACGGCATCGCCGGCGGCAAAATGGCGCCCGCTCGAGGCGCCAAGGCTGAACGGGCGGATCGCCTGCGCGCGCCATTCGGCGCTGGCCGGATCACCCGCCATCGGCAGCGGGGCGCCGTCAAACGGCCCCAGCGTGGGCCAGCACAGCAGCGCCGGCGCGGCCAGCGCGATCAGCCGGCCAAGCCCGCCAAACCAGCCGCGCGTGCCGACAGCGGATCGCAGATCGACCGCCAAGGTGCGCCCGGCCCAGCGTTGTTCCACCCGGCAGCACCAGGCATCCCAGCGGCGCGCCAGCGGATGCGCCGATTGGCGCAAGGATCGCGGGGGAGGCGGGGGCGCTGCGGGTTCGGCCACAGCCAGCGCGGCACGGCGCGCGCCGAGCTGGCCGGGCACGGCGCTGCCAAACCGGCGCACCGGGGGCAGGCTTGGATCGAGACCGAGACTGGCCATGCGAAAAACGACTATCCCGCCCGTGCGAAAATGCCCGGCAATCCCTGCACGAACAGCGTTAATGACCGGTAAAAAGGTGGCGCAGGATCAGACGCCGGCTATAAAGCGGGACCGGGGCAGGGGAGGCCGTCCGCATGAATTCCGCAGAGCTTGCCGGAGATCTGGTTGATACCGCGCTGGTCGCCAGCGCGATCGATCCGGCGGCGCCGGGCCAGGACGGGCATACCCACGAATCGGTCTGCCTGAATTGCGGCACCGCGCTGACCGGGGCATTTTGCCACCAGTGCGGCCAGGCCGCGCATGTCCACCGCACGCTGGGGGCGTTTTTTCACGACCTGCTGCACGGGGTGTTTCATTTCGAAGGGCGGGTGTGGCACACGCTGCCGCTGCTGGCGTGGCGCCCGGGTGAGCTGACCCGCCGTTATATCGAAGGGCAGCGGGCGCGGTTCGTTTCGCCCTTGGCGCTGTTCCTGTTCTGCGTGTTCCTGATGTTTGCGGTGATTCACCAGACCGACAGCAAGCCGCAGACGCTGCGCCCGACAGTGGCCGGCCAGGTGACCAAGGGGCTGGCGGGAATCGATGCGCAGATCGCCCAATTGCAGGCGCAGCGCGCGGCCAAGCTCAAAGCCGGCGATGATACCGACGATATCGACGAACAGATCAGCGCGCTGCGCAGCAGCGAGGCGCTGATCAGGACCGGGCACGCCCCGGGACCGATCAGCGCGACCGGCGATCTGGGACTCAATGTGTTCAAGACGCTGATCGAGGATGTGAAGGACAATCCCGAGCTGGTGCTGTTCAAGGTTGAAACGCACGCCTACAAATACAGCTGGCTGCTGATCCCGATTTCGGTGCCGTTCGTGTGGCTGCTGTTTCCGTTCAGCCGGCGTTTTGCGGTCTATGACCACACCGTGTTCGTCACCTTTTCGCTGTCATTCATGACGCTGCTGGCGGTGGTGGCGATGCTGGCGACGACCGCCGGGCTCGATTGGCTGACCGGGCTGCTGGTGTTTGTGCCGCCGGTGCACATGTACCGGCAATTGCGCGGCGCCTATGGCTGTTCGCGCGGCGGCGCCTTGCTGCGCACGTTTGCGCTGCTGCTGTTTTCGACGATCGCGCTGGGCATTTTTGCCGCGATCATTGTCGGCAGCAGCACCGACTGAACCCGGCTCAGCAGTCCAGCACGAAGGGTCCGGCGGCGCGCGCTTCGAGCGCGGCATGCGCGGCGGCGGCCTCGGCCAGCGGGAATTGCCCGCCCATCGTCAGCGGCAGATCGCCCGCCGCCATCGCCGCAAACAGGCTGGCGCTGGCCGACAGCAGCTTTTCGCGCGGCTGGATATAGGGCCACAGGAACGGGCGCGACACTTTGCCCGATTTGGCCCCCAGCCGCGACAGATCGAACGGCGGGATCGGCCCGGACGCCTGCCCGTAATGGACAAGATGCCCCTTGAGCGCGAGCGCGGCGAGCGAGCCTTCAAAGCTATCGGCACCAACCGCATCGAACGCGACATCAACCCCGCGCCCGGCGGTCAGTTCCATCACCGCCGCCGCGACATCCTCGCTGCGATAGGCAATCACATGGTCGCACCCGGCGGCCCGGGCAATCGCCGCCTTTTCGGGCGAGCCGGCGGTGCCGATCACAATGGCGCCGCGCAATTTGGCCATGCGCGCCACCAGTTGGCCAACCCCGCCCCCGGCCGCCTGCGCCAGCACCACCGATCCCGAACGCACCGGTTCAACATCATCAACCAGCGCCTGCGCGGTCAATCCTTTGAGGAACCAGGCCGTCGCCGGGGCATCGTCGATACCATCGGGCACCGGCACGGCCAGCACCGCATCGAGCACGCGCAGCCGCGCATAGCCGCCATAATTGCGCGCGATATAGGCGACCCGCTGGCCCACCGCAAAGTCGGTGACCCCTTCGCCCAGCGCGACGATCCGCCCGACCCCTTCCAGCCCCGGAATGCCGGGCAGAGGCAGCGTGCGATAGGCGCCCGAACGCACATAGACATCGTGGAAATTGACCGACGCCGCGCTCTGGCGGATCAGCAATTGCCCAGGACCGGGGTCGGGCACGCTGATCGCTTCGAGCACCAGCGCATCCGGCCCGCCGGGCTGATGCAGCACGATCGCTTCGGACGCGTGGGCCAACCCGGTCATGCCCCCAGTGGCTGCGGCGTCCCGGCGCCGAGATCGGCCCCGACAAAGCGGCGGCCGGCGCGCGGCACCGACACCGTCTGCGGCACCGGCGGACGGCCATCGGCGCTCGGCGCATCGGGCCGGTCAAGCTTGCCTTCGTCGATCAGCTTGCGGATTTCCTCGCCGGTCAGCGTTTCGTATTCGAGCAGCGCTTCGGCAAGCAGGTGCAGCTTGTCGCTCTGTTCGGTGATGATCGTCCGCGCGCGGGCATGGGCATCATCGACCAGCTGGCGGATTTCGCTGTCGATCAGCTTGCTCGTTTCGTCCGACATCATCGTGCGCTGCGAGGTGCCCATGCCGAGATAGCCGTCCTGGCTTTCTTCATAGAGCAGCGGCCCCAGCTTGTCGGACATGCCCCAGCGCATGACCATGTTGCGCGCAAGGCCGGTGGCATACTGGATGTCCGACGAAGCGCCCGACGAGACTTTGTCGTAGCCGAAGATCACTTCTTCGGCGACGCGGCCGCCCATGCTGACCGACAGGTTGGCCAGCATCTTGTCGCGGTGATACGAATAGCTGTCGCGTTCGGGCAGGCGCATCACCATGCCCAGCGCGCGGCCGCGCGGGATGATCGTTGCCTTGTGAATCGGATCGCTGGCCGGTTCGTTGATCGAGACGATGGCATGGCCGGCCTCGTGGAACGCGGTCATCTTCTTTTCGTCTTCGGTCATCACCATCGAGCGCCGTTCGGCGCCCATCATCACTTTGTCCTTGGCGTCTTCGAATTCCTGCATCGCCACCAGCCGCTTGTTGCGGCGCGCGGCGAGCAGCGCCGCCTCGTTGACCAGATTGGCAAGATCCGCGCCCGAAAAACCGGGGGTGCCGCGCGCGATCACGCGCGGATTGACGTCGGGCGCCAGCGGCACTTTCTTCATGTGCACGCCGAGGATCTTTTCGCGGCCTTCGATATCGGGGATCGGCACCACCACCTGGCGGTCGAACCGGCCCGGGCGCAGCAGCGCCGGATCAAGCACATCGGGGCGGTTGGTCGCCGCGATGATGATGATCCCTTCGTTGGCTTCGAACCCGTCCATTTCGACCAGCAACTGGTTGAGCGTCTGTTCGCGTTCGTCGTTGGAATTGCCGAGGCCATGGCCGCGATGGCGGCCGACCGCATCGATTTCGTCGATGAACACGATGCACGGGGCATTCTTCTTGGCCTGTTCGAACATGTCGCGCACGCGGCTGGCGCCGACGCCGACGAACATTTCGACAAAGTCCGACCCCGAAATGGTGAAGAACGGCACCCCCGCTTCGCCGGCGATCGCGCGCGCCAGCAAGGTCTTGCCGGTGCCGGGGCTGCCGACCAGCAGCGCGCCCTTGGGAATCTGCCCGCCCAATTTGGCAAAGCGGCTGGGATCGCGCAGAAATTCGACGATTTCCTGCAATTCCTCGCGCGCCTCGTCGATACCGGCGACATCGTCAAAGGTGACCCGGCCCTGCCGTTCGGTCAGCAGCTTGGCCTTGGACTTGCCAAAGCCCATTGCCCCCGAACCGCCGCCCTTTTGCATCTGGCGCATGGCAAAGAACACCATCGCGATGATCAGCAGGAACGGCAGTGACTGGATCAGCAGGATCAGCAGCACGCTTTGTTCTTCCTGCGCCTTGCCGTCATAGCGCACGCCCTTGTCCTGCAGCAGCTTGGGCAGGTCGACATCGCCGGGCACCGGCACGGTCGAAAAATTCTGGTCCGATTTCAGCGTGCCGGTGATCAGCTCGCTGCCGACTTTGACCTCGCGCACATCGCCGGCGATGACGTGGGCGCGGAAATCCGAATAGGGAATCTTGGTCCCGGTGGTTTCGGTCCGCCCGCTGACCATCGACACCACCAGCAGCAGCACCAGGAAAATGCCGCCATAGAGCAGCAGGTGCTTGATCCAGGGGTTGCCCTGCGGTTGGTCGTCGTTCATCGCCAATGTGCTTTCGATCGCGCCGCCGGCCATCACGGCCAGCAGCATGGCATCAATGTAGGGTGGTGCCGCTGAATCGCAATATAACCGAACGTGCGAATTTTGCGCGCATCATGATCGGCCCGGTCGATCAGCGCGGTGCGGCGGTGCCGCGCTGAACCGCCACGGCGCGCCGCGCCCATCGCCGCGCACCCCGGCCAGCGTGGCGATCCGCCCCTCGCTCAGCCGGCCGTGCCACGCCGCCAGCGCGCTGCCGCGCACCGGCCCGCGCCCGATCCGCGCGATCACCCGTTCGAGCACGCGCAGCGCCAGCGCACGCGGCAATGCCGGATCGCACGTCAGCACACTGTCATCGATCAGGCGGTCGGCCATCCAGTCGAGCGCGGCATCGGCATCGGCCAGATGCGCGGCGGTGGCCGCCAGCCCGGCCGGATCGAGCCACGGCGCCCCGACCATGCCCTGCCGCACGCGCACACGTTCAAACCGGGCGGAATGGTTCGACGGATCATCGACCGCCGCCACGCCGCAGGCCGCCACCAGCGCGGCCAGCTCTGCCCGGCGCCAGCCGAGCAGCGGGCGCAGGATCTCGAGCCCCGGCCCTTGCGGCAGCGGCGCCCGCGCGCGCATCGCCGCCAGGCCGCGCAAGCCGGTGCCCCGGTTCAGCCGCATGATCATCGTTTCGGCCTGATCGTCGGCGTGATGCGCGGTGGCCAGCGCGGCCAGCGCGTGATCGCGGCACCATTGCGCCAAGGCGGCATAGCGCGCATCGCGCGCGCGTTCCTGCAAGGCGCTGCCCGGCGCCAGATCGAGCGTGAGCGTGGTATGCGCCAGCCCGAGATCAGTGCAGATTGCCGCCACCATCGCCGCCTCTGCCGCGCTGTCTTCGCGCAGCCGATGATCAACCGTCGCGATCGCCAATTGCGCCGGGCCAAGCGCGGCATGCGCCAACAGCAGCAGCGCCATGCTGTCGGGCCCGCCCGATACCGCCAGCCCGACGCGCCCCACCGGTGGCGCGATCCGCGCCCAATCGGCGGCGAACCGGTCGGCCGCCTCAGCCAGCACCGCGCTGGTCAGGAACAGGGCTGCGATTTGGTTTCGGCATCGAACTGGCCTTTCAGCCGCCCTTCGGCCTCGGCCGGATAGTCCTGGCGGAATTGCGCCAGCGCGTCGCAGGCGCGCTTGGCCAGTTTGTCGCGCGTCAGCGCGATCGCCAGATAGAGCAGGCTGTCGGGCGCGCGGTCGGCGGTCTTGTCGGCCAGATAGTTCTGCAGGAACACCTGTTCGGCCGAGCGCAGGCGATTGTCGTCGAGATAGGCGCGACCGAGCAGATTGCGCGCATAGCTGATGCGTTTGTGCTTGGGATAGTGATCGATGAAATCGACCAGCACCGCCTGCGCCTCGGGCAGGAACTTCGCCTCCCACAAGCGATAGCCGTAGGTATAGGCATCTTCGCCCTTGTCGTCGCTGGCCGGCTTGACGATCGCGGCGACGGCCGCGGCGCGTGCGGCGGCATTGCCGGTCAAAGGGGCTTCGGCTGCTTTGGCGGGTGCCTTGGCGGGTGCGCGCGCCGGTTTGTCGGGTTCCGGGGTGGCGGCAACCGGCGGCTCGGCCGGCGGCGGGGTCGCAGCAGCGGCGGCGGCAGCGGCAGCAGCGGCCTGCGCGGATTCGATCGCGCCGATGCGCGCTTCCAGCTTGGCCAGATGGTCCTGGCTGTCTTCGCCCGCAGCGGTCAGCGCCTTCAACTGCGCTTCTACCGCGTCCATCCGCGTCATCAGATCGGCAATCGCACCGGTATTGGCGGCCGGCGGCGGGGTCGGCGCCGCCTCTCCGGGGGTGATTTCGGGGGCAAACGTCTTGCCGGCGCCTTCGGGAAATACCTTGCGCTGCACCGCGCGCAGTTCGCCTTCGATCCGCCGCAGCCGCGCTTCGGTCGATTCGGGCGCCGGAGTATCGGCGCGCGCCGGTAGCAGCGGGACCATCACCACGGCAGACGCGGCCAGCACCAGCGGCAGGGCGCGGTGGACGCGGCGGAGCGCGGACAAGAGACGGGTGCTGGACATGGCTTCTCCCGAAGGACTGGGCAGTTCTGGCGTCAATTGCGACGCGCCAGGGCGCGCGCTCGCGCTATCTGCCCCAGACGACCGGCGAAGTACAGTCGTGCCGATTATTGCGGTGTGGCGGCGGGGGCGGCAGGCGCCGGGGCCGGATCGACCGCAGCCGGAGCCGATGCCGGGCTGTCGCCCGTATCAACCGGGGCAGGGCGGCGATGATGCACTGCATGCGGCACCACCGGTGGCGCGTCAGGAGACGGCGTTGCCGCCGGCGCGGCGGTGGCGCGGGCCAGCAAGGCCGCGCCGGTGATCGGCACATCGCGCATCAGCGTCTGGTGATCGGCCAGCGGCGGCACCGGGCGGCCGCCGACCGTGATGGTCAACGCGTCGGGGCGGCCGGTCCACAGCTTTGGCTCAAAGGCATCGGCGGGGACGGTATAGCTTTCGCCCTGCGCCATCACCTTTTGCAGCAATTGCTGGCCATGGCCATCATAGAACTTGACCCAGATGCCGTCTTTGGCGGCGGTAAACACCACCGGCGAATCGGGTGCCGCCGCCACCTGGGCAGGATGCGGCGCGGGTGCCGCGATGGGGGTGGGATCGGGCAAGGCCAAGGAGGGCAATTCGGCACCCGGCGCATAATAGCTGCGCCAGAAAATGCCGCCGGCCACCAGCACCACTACCAGCAGCACCAGCGCCAGCACGGTAAGCAGGCGCGATGGCGTCTTGGCCGGATCTTCGACATCGAACTGATGCACCACTTTGGGCGCGGGCGGGGCATCGGCCGAATCGAGTTCGTGACGCACCAGCGTCACCAGATCGTTCGGGTCCAGCCCGACCGCGCGGGCATAGCTGCGCACAAACCCGACGACATAAGGCCGCCCGGGCAGCGAGGCCAGATCACCGCGATCCAATGCTTCGACATGCCGCTGGGTGATCCGCGTTTGCGCGGCGATCGCCGCGACAGTCAGCCCCTTGGCCTCGCGCGCGGCGCGCAGGCGGGCGCTGGCCGTTGCGGGCACAATGGTTGCCACCACCGCTGCCGATGGCATGCTGTCATGTTCGTCGTGATCGCCGTTGCGGGCCGCGGCGTCGCGCGCGTGATCCATAATCCAGTGTGCAACCCTAAGTATTTAACACGAGGTTATGCAGCGTTGGTTTCATTTTGGTGAATGTCAACGGGATTCGCGTTGCGGCGGCGCGTGGATGCGGCGCGGCGTTTTGCGCAGGCGGTTGCTCAATCGCAATCGATTGATCTGGCAGCAGCCCATTGTGCCAGCGTGGCGCGCATATCGGCAGGCGGATTGGCCAGCCAGCCGGTCATCGCCGCACGGATTTCGCCGAGATCGACCTGGCTGATCAATTCCTTGATCGGGCCGACCGCCGCCGGGGTGATCGACAGCCGGGTAATCCCCAGCCCGAGCAGCGCCAGCGCTTCGAGTCGGCGTCCGCCCATTTCGCCGCATACCGTCACATCGGTGCCAAACGGCGCCACCGTGGTCACCACCCGCTGCAAAAAGCGCAGGATCGCCGGCGACACCCAGTCATAGCGTTCGGCCAGCTTGGGATGGCCGCGATCGGCGGCAAACAGGAACTGGGTCAGATCATTGGTGCCGATCGACAGGAACGACAGGCGCGGCGCCAGCACATCGAGCCATTCGGCAATCGCCGGCACTTCGACCATCGCGCCATAGCGCACCATTTCGGGCAGGATCTTTTTCTGCCGGCGCAGGAATGCCAGTTGTCCTTCGAACACCGCCTTGGCCGCGTCGAATTCCCACGGTTCGGTCACCATCGGGAACATCACGTGCAGCGTGCGCCCGCCCGCCGCTTCGAGCAGCGCGCGCGCCTGCACTTTCAGCAGCCCGTCGCGTTCCAGCGCGACGCGCAGCGCGCGCCAGCCCATCGCCGGGTTTTCCTCGAGCGCGGCATCGTCCTGGCGCAGATAGGGCAGCACTTTGTCGCCGCCGATATCGACCGTGCGAAACACCACCGGCCGATCGCCCGCGGCATCGAGCACATCGCGATAGAGCCGCGTTTGGCGTTCGCGCGCGGGCAGCGTGGCCGAGACCAGAAACTGGAATTCGGTGCGGAACAGGCCGATCCCGTCGGCGCCGGTCAGCCCGAGCAGCGGCAGATCATCGCGCAACCCGGCGTTGATCATCACCGTGACCCGCCGGCCATCGCGCGATACCGGTTCGACATCGCGCATCGCCGCATAATGCGCCTGGCGCTGGCGCGAGCGGGCAAAGCGCGCCTCGAACGCCTGGATCATGCTCGGCGTCGGGCGCAAATCGACCACCCCGTGATCGCCATCGATCAACAAGTGGTCGCCATCGCGCAGCCGCCCGCGCAGCCCGCGCAGCCGGCCGATCACCGGAATGCCCATCGCCCGCGCCACGATCACCACGTGCGCAGTCAGCGAGCCTTCTTCAAGGATCACCCCTTTCAGCCGGCGGCGATCGTATTCAAGCAATTCGGCCGGGCCGAGATTGCGCGCGACGAGGATCGTATCGCCCTTCAGCCCGGCGCTGGCAGCGGTACCCAACTGGCCCGAGACGATGCGCAGCAGCCGGTTCGACAGATCTTCGAGATCGTGCATGCGATCGGCCAGCAGCGGATCATCGATCTGCCGCATGCGCATGCGGGTGCGTTGCTGCACGCGCTCGATCGCCGCCTCTGCGGTCAGCCCGGAATCGATCGCTTCGTTGATGCGCCGGCCCCAGCCTTCGTCGTAGGCGAACATCTTGTAGGTTTCGAGCACCTCTTCGTGTTCGCCGCCGACGCCGAATTCGGCCTGGCTGGCCATGCGGTCGATCTGTTCGCGCATCTTGTCAAACGCCAGATAGACGCGCTGGCGTTCGGCCTCGATATCTTCGGCCACGACCTGCTCGATCGTCACGCGCGGCTGATGGAACACCGCGGTGCCCGAGGCGATGCCCTTGACCAGCGCCATGCCCTGCAACCGTTCGGGTTCGGTGCTGTGCGCGCCCGACCCGAGGAAATCATCCTCGTCGATCAGTTCGGCATTGGCGATCAGTTCCGACAGCACCATCGCCACGGTCTGCAGCGCCTCGATCTCGACTTCTTCATAGCGGCGCGGATCGACATGCTGCACCGCCACCACCCCGACCGCGCGCTGGCGCCGCACGATCGGCACGCCGGCAAACGAGTGAAAGCGTTCTTCACCGGTTTCGGGGCGGAACGAGAAATCGGGATGCGCCGCCGCCTCGGCCAAGTTGAGCGTTTCGATATTGTTGGCGATCGTGCCGACCAGCCCTTCGCCCACCGCCATGCGGGTAACGTGCACCGCCTGCTGGTTCAGCCCGCGCGTCGCGAACAGTTCGAGCATGCCTTCGCGCAGCAGATAGATCGAGCAGACTTCGCTATCGAGCTTTTCGCCGATCACTTCGACGACCTGGTTCAGCTTGGCCTGCGCCCCGGTGCGCGCCGCCATTATCTCGTGCAGCGAGGTCAGGATCGCCCGGGCGGCGGCAGCGGCATTCGACAGGGCCATGAGGCAAAGCCCTAGCCGATCGCGCGACAAAGTGGAAAGCGTAATTGTGGCCGGCGCCTTGCAGTTATCCGCAAAGAAAAAGCGGCAGGATTGTCATCCTGCCGCCTTGGGTGTTTCATTCGCAAATGGAGCGATCGCCTTGCACCAAGGCGCCGACGGTCAATGGACCAGCGCCAGCGCTTCCTTGATCTTGAGCTTGCGACGTTTGAGTTCCATCAGCAGCACTTCATCGGGCGAAGGTCGCGCCCGCTCTTCGGCGATGCGCCGTTCCAGTCCGGCGTGTTTGCTTTGCAAAGCGCTGACATGCGTGGATTCCATCCGTAGCCTCCTTCATGATCAAAAGGTGGCCGGGGCCCGCCGGTTGCTGCCGGCCGGGTGCCGGTCGCCCCGCCGCTGCGACTCGCCGATCAATTTGACGGCCCGGTCAGCGGGTGCGTTGTCATGGTGCCGCATTCGCCGTATCTTGCAAGCGATGACACGCCGGTACGCATTCATTTCCAGTCGAACTGCAAGAACGCATGAACCGTGTTTGCCTACCGGGTCCGGCCGTGCCGTTCATCACGCCAAGGGAGCACGCCGCGCGTGACCGAAGACGAAATGCGCAAGCGCCTGACCGCGCTGAAAGTGGAACACCGTGATCTCGATGCCGCGATCGATGCGCTGAGCGGCGCGGGGATCACCGACCAGTTGCAGGTTGCCCGGCTGAAAAAGCGCAAGCTGCGGCTGAAAGACCAGATCAGCATGATCGAGGACCACCTGATCCCCGACATTATTGCGTAGGTTGCGGCGCGATTCGCGTACCGTACCAATCCGACACAGCGCGCAATCGCTTGCCCACCCCCGGTTGAGCCGGCACGGCGCGCGCGGTTATGCTCCGCCGATGAACCCCGTGCCCAGCATCAATGCGCGAATCATCGAATCGCTCTATGTCGAAGCGCTGGTGCTGTCGGACGATGTGCGCAGCCGGTTTGATGCGGTGCGCCATGCCGATGCCGGCGCCGACAGCGCGGCGGTCGAAACGATGTGCGAAGCGCTGCGCACCAATACCCGGGTGATGCATTGCCTCGCCTGGCTGCTCAACCAGCGCGCGTGGTTCGCCGGCGAGATCACCGCCGCGCAATTGCGCCGCCATGGCCGGCTGGCATGCCATTTTCCCGCCAGCGATCCGCGCATCATCGCCCGCCTGCCCGCCGATCTGGCCGAACTGGTGGCAGAAAGCGAACGGCTCCACGCGCGCATTGCCCGGCTGGAACAGGCCTGGCAGGCAGAGCGCCCGGCACCGGGCGGCGCGGTGGTGCGGATGCACGCAAGGCTGGCGGGTGAAATCCTGCGATCGGCCTAGCCAGCCTGTGCCATGGCAGCGCGGCACACCCCGCCTCAGGGCTACAAGATGCACACGATCAGCCAAGCATCTGATTTAAAATAAGTCCGCTCATCCTGAGCCTGTCGAAGGATGCGCGCTGACCCCCGCCTCACACGCCGAGAAAAGCACGCATACTCAAGCGTTGGCGCGCATCCTTCGACGGGCTCAGGATGAGCGGAGTTGGGTGTTTTTGGTGTTTCACGACCACCTGTGTGAATGCTGTTGCCACTGAGGGCCGGGGCTTGAAGCAGATTGCTCGTCAATTTTGTGGCGAGGATGCCAAATCAGCTTGAGCGGTGCTGCCCCCGCAACCCAATTGCCAAGTTGCGCCGCGCAACTTGACAGGCCATCGTGGTGCGATGACCGACCGTCCCGCAATCGAAGATCCGCATGATCCCGCCACCTGGCCAACCGGGCGCGCGGTCTGGCTGGAACCGCTGGTGCGGCGCGTGCTCGCGCCCAATGCCTCGCCTTATACGTTTACCGGTACGCAGACCTATCTGGTCGGGGCCGGCGCAGATGTTGCGGTGATCGACCCTGGCCCGGCCGGCAGCGGCGCGCCGGGGCATGCCGATACGCGCGGCGATGGCCATGTCGAGGCGATCCTCGCCGCGATCGGCGCGGCGCGGGTGGCGGCGATCGTGTGCACGCATACTCACCGCGACCACAGCCCCGCTTCGCGCGCATTGCAGGCGGCCACCGGTGCGCCGATCATCGGCTGTGCACCGCTGATGATCGATGATGACGGCCCGCGCGCCGATGCCGCGTTTGACCCCGATTATCGCCCCGATCGCGTGCTCGACGATGGCGAACGGTTATGCGGCGATGGCTGGACGATCGAGGCGGTCGCCACCCCCGGGCATACCAGCAATCATCTGTGCTATGCGCTGGTCGACAGGGGCGCGCTGTTTACCGGCGATCATGTGATGGGCTGGTCTACCAGCGTGGTATCGCCGCCCGATGGCGACATGGCGGCCTATCTCGCCAGCCTGGCGCGGCTGCAAGGGCGCGCCGACCGGGTCTATTACCCCGCGCATGGGCCGCAGATCGACAACCCGCAGCAATTCGTGCGCGGCATGATCGGCCATCGCCGCCAGCGCGAACGCCAGATCGTCACGCGGCTGGCCGATGGCCCGCAGACCATCGCCGAACTGGTGGCGACGATGTACAAGGGGCTCGATCCGCGCCTGCACGGCGCCGCCGGCCGGTCGGTGCTGGCGCATCTGATCGATCTCGAGCGTCAGGGCCGCGTGCAACCCCAAGGTGAACGCTGGCTTGCCCTCGGGCCAGTGCAGGCCTAGATCGCGGCCGACCACAACAGGATCACTTGCGATGACGGCCCACAGCATCCCGATGTCCGCCACCGATTTGCGCGCAGAGATCGACCGCCTGCGCAAGGAGCGCAATGCGGTGATCCTGGCGCATTATTACCAGCGCCCGGAAATCCAGGATCTGGCCGACTATATCGGCGATTCGCTCGATCTGTCGCGCAAGGCGGCGGCCACCGATGCCGATGTCATCGCGTTTTGCGGCGTGCGCTTCATGGCCGAAACCGCCAAGATCCTCAGCCCCGACAAGACGGTGATCCTGCCCGACATGGATGCCGGGTGCAGCCTGGAAGATTCGTGCCCGCCCGACCGGTTTCAGGCGTTTCGCGAGGCGCACCCCGATCATATCGCGCTGACTTACATCAACTGTTCAACCGAGGTGAAGGCGCTGTCCGACGTCATCGTGACCAGTTCCAGCGCCGAAACGATCCTGAGCAAGATCCCGCCCGAACAGAAGATCATCTTTGGCCCCGACCGGCATCTGGGCGGCTATCTCAACCGCAAGTTCGGCCGCGACATGCTGCTGTGGCCGGGGGTGTGCATTGTCCACGAAGCTTTCAGCGAAACCGAACTGATCAAGCTCAAGGCGCAGCACCCCGGCGCGCCGGTGGCGGCGCATCCCGAATGCCCGCCGCATATCATCGACCATGCCGATTATGTCGGATCGACCAGCGGCATCCTCGCCTATGCCAAGACCACCCCGGCGCAGACGCTGATCGTGGCGACCGAACCGCACATCATCCACCAGATGCAACTGGCGATGCCCGATCGCACGTTCATCGGCGCGCCCGGCGCCGACGGCAACTGCAACTGCAACATCTGCCCCTATATGGCGCTCAACACGGTGGAAAAGCTCTATCTGGCGCTGCGCGACCTGACCCCGGTGGTGACGATCGAGGAAGGCCTGCGCCAGCGCGCGCGCAAGAGCCTCGATGCGATGCTGGAGCTGGCTTCGGATTCGGTCGGCAAGGGCGATCTGGGGCAGTTTCTGGCGCGCTAGTGTCCTGATTTGTCAAGTGCTTGCCGTCACCCTGAACTTGTTTCAGGGTCCATTTCTCCCCAAAAGCCGCCGTTTTTGGGGCACGCTGGATGCTGAAACGAGTTCAGCATGACAAGGTTTGATCAAGCGAACTTCGAATCCACCACGCTATAGCCGCGCCAGCACCAAGGCGCCCGATACCAGCACGACGCCGACCAGATCAGTCAGGCCCGGGGTTTCGTGAAACACCACGAGGCCGATCAGCACCGAAATCGCCGGCTGGGTCAACAGCGCCAGCCCGATCACCAGCGGCGAAAACCGGGGCAACGAGCGGATCAGCAGCCCCTGCCCGACGACCTGGCTGCACAGCGCCAGCGCCACCACCGCCCACCATGAATGCGGCACGATCACTTCGCCCAGCGCGAGCGCAGTGGCCAGCATGATCGGCGCGGCGAATACCCCGGCGTGAAACACCAGCGCCCAGTTGCCGACACGGCTCTGCACCGGCCGCAGCGCGAGGAAATAGAGGAAATAGAGCGTGCCGGCCTGAATGCACAGCAGATCGCCCAGCACGGTAGTGGTGGCAATCTGCAGCGACCGGCCAAGCAGGATCGCCGCCCCGGCCAGCGCCGCGCCGACCGCCGCCAGTTCCATAGCGCGCGGACGGCGCCGCGCGATCACCAGCCCCCAGATCATCAGGAACAGGCTGCCGAGATTGCCGAACAGCGTGGCATTGCCGAGCCGGGTATGGGCGATCCCGAGATGCCATGACGCCAGATCAAGCCCCAGCACCACGCCGGCCACGACCAGCCGCGCCATCACGCCACGGTCGAGCCCGAACACCGGTTGCCGCGCGCGCCGCGCCAGCAGCCACAGCACCGGCAGCGGCACCACCATCCGCCACAGCCCCGCCGCGACCGGGCCGCAATCGGCCAGCCGCACGAACACCGGGCCAAACGCCATCGCCAGATTGCCAAGCAGCAACAGCGCCAGCGCCCCGGCGCCCGCCGCCGGCAAAGCCGCGCTTTGCGCGCGAAAGGATTTTTGTGCGGGGGCGGCGGTTGTCATGCGCGGTGCGATTGCCTAATTTGGGTTGCAAAGGAAAACCGGATTCGCCCGCAGGCCTGCTCGGCCGGTAGCGCACCCGGGGCCCCTTTCCCATTCAAAAAAGGCACATTTCATGGTCGATTCCCTGTTTCAGCCAATCCAGCTTGGCGCGATCACCGCGCCCAACCGCATCATCATGGCCCCGCTCACGCGCGGTCGCGCCGGGCTCGACGGGGTGCCCACCGAAATCATGACGACCTATTACCGCCAGCGCGCCAGCGCCGGGCTGATCATCAGCGAAGCGACCGGGATCAGCCGCGAAGGCGCCGGCTGGCCTTGCGCGCCGGGTCTGTGGACCGCTGCGCAGACCGAAGCGTGGAAGCCGGTGACCGAGGCGGTGCATCAGGCCGGCGGGCGCATCGTCGCGCAATTGTGGCACATGGGCCGGGTGGTCCACCCTTATTATCTCGGCGGCGAATTGCCGGTGTCGGCATCGGCCACCCGCGCGCCGGGCGATGCCCATACGCCCGAGGGCAAAAAGGAATATGCCACCGCCCGCCCCTTGCGGCTCGACGAAATGCCGCGCCTGCTCGACGATTACGCGCTGGCGGCGGAAAACGCCAAGAAGGCCGGGTTTGACGGGGTGCAGTTGCACGCCGCCAACGGCTATCTGATCGACCAGTTCCTGCGCAACGGCAGCAATCTGCGCGATGACGATTACGGCGGCTCGGTCGAAAACCGCGCGCGCCTGCTCGACGAAGTGACCGAACGGCTGGTGCAGGTCTGGGGCGCCGGGCGCGTATCGGTGCGGCTGTCGCCCAATGGCGATTCGCAAGGGGTGGATGACAGCGATCCGGCGGCGATCTTTGGCCAGGCCGCGCGCGTGCTGCAACGCCACGGCATCGGCTTTCTCGAACTGCGCCAGCCCGGCCCCGACGGCACCTTTGGCCGCACCGATGTGCCGCAGCAGGATGAGCTGATCCGCTCGATCTATACCGGCCCGCTGGTGCTCAACAGCGATTACACCGCGGCCAGCGCCGCTGCCGATGTGGCCAGCGGCCGCGCCGATGCGATCAGTTTCGGCCGCCCGTTCATTTCCAACCCCGATCTGGTCGAACGCATCCGCGCCGGTGCGCCGTTCGCGCCCAATGTCGGGGTGCCGCAGACCTGGTATTTCCCGGGCGAGGCGGGCTATATCGATTATCCGACGATGGCGGAAACGGCGGTGGCCTGACGCCCCGCCGTCTTCGGCCCATCAAGGGTCTGAATCAGAAACCCCCGCCGGTTCGGCGGGGGTTTTCGTTTGATCAGCCCTTCAGTGCTTCGGCGAGCGTTTCACCCAGCAGGCTGGGCGAGGGCGAGACGCGGATGCCGGCGGCTTCCATCGCGGCGATCTTGCTTTCGGCATCGCCCTTGCCGCCCGACACGATCGCACCGGCATGGCCCATGCGGCGGCCCGGAGGTGCCGAACGCCCGGCGATGAAGCCGGCCATCGGCTTTTTGCGGCCGCGCCTGGCTTCGTCGATCAGGAACTGCGCGGCCTGTTCTTCGGCATCGCCGCCGATTTCGCCGATCATGATGATCGACTTGGTCGCCTCATCAGCGAGGAACAGTTCGAGCACGTCGATGAAGTTGGTGCCGTTGACCGGGTCACCGCCGATGCCCACCGCAGTGGTCTGGCCCAGCCCGATGTTCGAAGTCTGGAACACCGCTTCATAAGTCAGCGTGCCCGAGCGCGAGACCACCCCGACCGATCCCTTCTTGAAGATCGAACCGGGCATGATGCCGATCTTGCATTCATCGGGGGTCAGCACGCCGGGGCAGTTCGGCCCGATCAGGCGCGATTTCGAGCCCTGCAGCGCGCGCTTGACGCGCACCATGTCGAGCACCGGAATCCCTTCGGTGATGCACACGATCAATTCCATCTGCGCATCGATCGCTTCGAGAATGGCATCGGCCGCGCCCGGGGGCGGGACATAGATGCACGACGCGGTGGCGCCGGTCATCGCCTTGGCTTCGGCCACGGTGTCGTATTGCGGCAGGCCGATATGGCTGGTGCCGCCTTTGCCCGGGGTCACGCCCGCGACCATCTGCGTGCCGTAATCGAGCGCCGCCTGGGTGTGGAACGCGCCGGTCTTGCCGGTCATGCCCTGGGTGATGACTTTGGTCGCCTTGTTGACGAGGATCGACATGGTTCAGGATACCTTCCGCACTGCGGCCACGATCTTTTGCGCGGCATCGCCAAGGTCGTTGGCAGGGACAATCGGCAGCCCCGACTGGGCGAGGATGTCTTTGCCCTGCTGCACATTGGTGCCTTCGAGCCGGACCACCAGCGGCACCTGCAGGTTCACTTCGCGCGCGGCGGCGACAATCCCGTCGGCGATGATGTCGCACTTCATGATCCCGCCAAAGATATTGACGAGAATGCCCTTCACCGCCGGATCGCGCAGGATGATCTTGAACGCCGCGGTCACCTTTTCGGTGGTCGCGCCGCCGCCGACATCGAGGAAGTTGGCGGGGAATTCGCCGTTGAGCTTGATGATGTCCATCGTCGCCATCGCCAGCCCGGCGCCATTGACCATGCAGCCGATGTTGCCGTGCAGCTTGATATAGGCGAGGTCGTACTTCGACGCTTCGATTTCGGCCGGGTCTTCCTCGGTTTCATCGCGCAGCGCAACGACCTCGGGGTGGCGATAGAGCGCGTTCGAATCAAAGCTCATCTTGGTGTCGAGCACCAGCAGATTGCCGTCCCTGGTTTCCACCAGCGGGTTGATTTCGAGCATGTCGCAATCGAGCGCGTTGAACGCGGTGAACAGCTGCTTGGCCAGCGTGCCGGCCTGCTTGGCCAGATCGCCCGACAGCTTGAGCGCGGCAGCAACCGCGCGGCCGTGGTGCGGCATGAAGCCCTGCGCCGGATCGACCACGATCGTGGCGATCTTTTCCGGGGTGGAATGGGCGACTTCCTCGATGTCCATCCCGCCTTCGGTCGAAACGATCATCGCAACCCGCCCGGTGCCGCGATCGACCACCATCGACAGATAGTATTCGCGGCCAATATCAACCCCATCGGTGACATAGAGCCGGTTGACCTGCTTGCCGGCTTCACCGGTCTGCACGGTGACCAGCGTATTGCCGAGCATTTCGCGGGCGAACGCTTCGACTTCGTCAACCGACTTGGCCAGCCGGACCCCGCCCTTGGCATCGGCGGGCAGTTCCTTGAACTTGCCCTTGCCGCGCCCGCCGGCGTGGATCTGCGCCTTGACCACATAGAGCGGCCCGGGCAACTGCTTCGCGGCGGCAACCGCCTCTTCAACCGTCAGGGCCGGGATGCCTGCCGGAATGCTGACGCCGAATTTGGCGAGCAGGTCCTTGGCCTGGTATTCATGGACATTCATGCTGTAATCCCTCGCGTGCGAGTGGGCCGGGCCTTGCACGGATGGGCAAGGGCGCGCGGAGCGCTTAAGCACAGGCATCCGGGCTTGAAAAGGGGCCTTATGCCGCAGTGCAACGGAAGTCGAATATCGGCAGGCCGGGGCGTAGCGCATACGTAGCGCATACGAATGAATCGCCAGCCTTGTTGGTGGGCAGGTCTGCCCCCGGCTTGCCAAGCCGCGCCGGCGGGTTCATCGCCACGGTCGATGCTTGATTATGCGCGTCTTGAAGCGATCATCCGGCAGGCCGGACAGCTGGCCATGGCGCAATGGCCGGGGCACGGCCATGCCCCCGATGTGTGGCACAAAGGGCCCGACAATCCGGTGAGCGCGGCCGATCTGGCGGTCGATCGCTTTCTGAAACAGGAACTGGGCGCGCTGCTGCCCGCCGCCGGGTGGTTGTCCGAGGAAACCGCCGATCACCCCGACCGGCTGGATCGTACACTGTGCTGGGTGGTCGATCCGATCGACGGCACGCGCGATTTCCTGCGCGGGCGCAGCGGGTGGTGCGTGTCGGTCGCGCTGGTCAGCGCGGGGCGCGCGCTGATCGGTGCGCTCGATGCCCCGGCGCGCGACGAATTCTGGATCGCCACCGCCGGGCAGGGCGCGCGCCGCAACGGCATGCCGCTGCGCGCCAGTACGCGCGCCACGCTGCCCGGCGCGCGCGTGCCCGCCGATACGCTGCCGCGCGTCGATGCCGACCTGACCACGGTCGACAAACCCAATTCGATCGCGCTGCGCATCGCGATGGTCGCCGCCGACGAGGCCGATTTGCTCGCCACGCTGCGCTGGGGCTTTGAATGGGATATCGCCGCCGCCTGCCTGATCGCGCGCGAGGCGGGCGCGGCGGTGAGCGACGCGTTTGGCCAGCCGTTCGATTTCAACAAGCGCGATCCGCGCGCGTTCGGCCTCTTGGTCACCGCCCCGGCGATCCATGCCGCCGCGGTCGAGCGGCTGGCCGAGCGCGCGGCGCGGCTCGCCTGATCGCGGCCGCTCAGGCTTCGAAAAAGCTGTCGAAATCCTCGGTGTCGATGGTCGCCTGCATCATCGCGCTGTAGCGGTGGCCCGATACGGTCTGATGATTGATCAGCGCGTCGATCTGGGCGGCAAGTTCGGCGGGGATCGTCCAGTCGCTGCGCGCGATGTTTTCTTCAAGATGCGCGATCGACTTGGTGCCGGGGATCGCCACGATATGATCGCCGCGCGACAGCACCCAGGCCAGCGACAATTGCGCCGGGGTAACCCCCGCCTGCGCCGCCAGCGCGTTGAACGCGGCAACCAGCTTGCGGTTGTGCGCCCAGTTGGCGCCCTGAAAGCGCGGCATGCCGGGGCGCAGATCGCCCTGTTCGAGCATAGCGGGATCATCCACCCCGTTGGCCAGCGCACCGCGCCCGACCGGCGAAAACGCCACAAACGTCGTGCCCAGCTCGCGACAGGCATCGATCACCGCGATTTCCGCCTGGCGCGTCCACGGCGAATATTCGGTCTGCATCGCCGCGATCGGGTGCACTGCAGCGGCGCGGCGCAGCGTGTCGGCCGACATTTCCGACAGGCCGATCGCGCCCATTTTGCCTTCCTTGATCAGGTCGGCCATCGCCCCCACCGAATCCTCGATCGGCACGGTGAAATCGCGGCGGTGCATGTAATAGAGGTCGATGTGATCGGTGCGCAGCAGCCGCAGCGAGATCTCGAGCTGTTCGCGGATCGTTTTCGGGCTGCAATCAATCCCGCGTTTGTCGCCGCTGGCGAAAATGCCCATCTTGCTGGCCAGAAACACTTTGTCGCGGCGGCCCTGCAGCGCTTCGCCGAGCAGGGTTTCGTTGTGCCCCTGGCCATAGAGCCGCGCGGTGTCGAAATGGTCATAGCCGAGCTCGATCGCGCGGTGCAGCAGCGCGATGCCGTCGACATCCGCCGGGCGCGGGCCATAGGCCCAGCTGAGCGACATGCAGCCCAGCCCGATCGGCTGGGTCGGGCGGCCATTGATCGGACGGGGGGTGGCAGGCATCGGTGGCTCCTTCGCAATGGTGCCGCCGATGCCAGCCCGCGCCGGGGAAAGTCAAGCAGCCCGGGTGGTCACTGCCCGTGGGCGCGGGCAACGTCATCCTGAGTCACCGGCACGATCTTGATTTCGACCCGGCGATTGGCGGCGCGGCCCTCGATGGTGTCGTTGCTGGCGACCGGCTGGGTCTTGCCAAACCCGGTGCTGCGGATGCGCGCGGGATTGACCCCTTTGCCCACCAGATAGTCCGACACCACTCTGGCGCGGTTTTCCGACAGCGTCTGGTTATAGGCATCGGTGCCGGTGGCATCGGTATGGCCATAGACGTCGATCAGCGAGTTGGGATATTTGTTCAGGCTGATCGCCACGGTATCGAGCGTATCGCGAAACGCCGGCTTGATCACCGTGCTGTCGGTATCGAACGTCACGCTGCTGGGCAGATTGACGAGGATCGCCTGGCCATTGTCGACCGGTTTGATGTCCACCCCGCTGCCGGCGGTCTGTTCGCGCAGTTCCTTGATCTGCTTGTCCATCGTATAGCCGACCGAGGCGCCGGCCAGCCCGCCGATCCCGGCACCGATGATCCGCCCGGTGCCGCCGCCGATCAGCCCGCCCAGCACCAGCCCGCCGACCACCCCGGCGGTGGCGCCGATCGCGGTGCGCGACACTTTCTTGTGCCCGGTATTGGGGTCGGTCACACAGGCCGAAGTCGCGATCAGCGAAACACCGCACAACGAAGACAGCAAAACCCGGCGCCAGTGCATGTGATGATCCCCTGTTGATGCGTAGCCACGCCAATATTGACCCGAAGCGGGACTTTTTTCCAGCCCGGCTGCGGGTCTTGGCGGTGCAAAGATGAATCGCGCCCGAACGGCGCGGTTCATGACAATCGGGCGACAGGTTTCGCAATTGCGGCAAAACCTGCTAGATGCCGCGACTGTGACACCCTTTCCCTGGACCGATGTCGTGATCATCGGCGCGCTGGTCGTGCTCAATGGCCTGTTTTCAATGTCGGAACTGGCGATCGTTTCGGCACGCCCGGCGCGGCTGAAACTGCGCGCCGACGAAGGATCGGCCGGGGCGCAGATCGCGCTCGATCTGGCCGGCGATCAGGGCAAGCTCTTGTCCACCGCGCAAGTCGGGATCACGCTGGTCGGGATCATTGCCGGGGCGTTTTCGGGATCGCGGCTGGGCGGGCCGGTGGGCGAACGGCTGGTCCTGCTCGGTGTGCCCGCGTCGATCGCGCCGCAGGCCGGGTTTGCGCTGGCCATCGCGGTGACCACCTATCTCAGCCTGGTGATCGGCGAACTGGTGCCCAAGCAACTAGCGCTGCGTTCGGCCGAAGCGATCGCGGTGGCGGCGGCGCAGCCGATGGCGATCCTCGCACGGATGACCGCGCCGCTGGTGTGGCTGCTCGATGAATCATCGGGGCTGGTGCTGCGGCTGTGCGGGGTGCGTGAACCGGGCGGCAGCGATGTTACCGCCGAAGAGCTGGAGCTGATCTTTGCCGAAGCCACCCGTTCGGGGGTGATCGAAGAAGACGAACGCGCGCTGATGACCAGCGTGATGCGGCTGGCCGAACGCCCGGTGCGCGACGTGATGACCCCGCGCACACAATTGCACTGGATCGACCGCGATCTGACCGGCGACGGCCTGCGCCAGGCGCTGGCCGCCTGTCCGCATTCGCTGGTGCTGGTGGCGGTGGGGTCGGTTGATGAAGTGATTGGCGTGCTGCGCGTGCGCGATGCCTTGCAGGCGCTGTTGCAGGGGCTGCCCGCCGAACCGGCGCTTTTGCTGCGCAAGCCGGCGATCGTGCCCGACCAGCTCGACGCGATGGATGCGCTGCGCCAGATTCAGCAGGCCGAATTGCCGATGGCGCTGGTCCATGATGAATATGGCCATCTTGAAGGGATCGTTACCCCGACCGACCTGCTCGATGCGATCGCCGGCACATTTGTCGCGCATGGCGATGATGGCGACACGCCGATGATCATTGCCCGCGATGACGGCGCGCTGCTGATTTCGGGCGCGCTGCCCGCCGATGCGATGGCCGACCGGCTGGCGATCGACCTGCCCGAAACGCGCGATTACGCCACCGCCGCCGGGTTTGCGCTGTCGGTGCTCAAAAAGCTGCCGCACGAAGGCGAACGCTTCACCAGCCAGGGCTGGCGGTTTGAAGTGATCGCAATGGACGGGCGCAAGATCGACCAGATCCTCGCCAGCCGCCTGCCCGGTGCCGGCGCGGGCTGATCAGATCAGTTCCTTCAACGGCACCGTGCTGTCGGCCAGCCGCTCGGGCGCGATCACCGCGCCGGTTTCGACCAGCTTCTTGCCCTGGACATAGTCCTTGACCATGTTGACGCAGTCGAGCGCGATCACCCGCCCGCCTTTCAGATAGATCACCGAAAACGACCGCGCCGCCGGATCGCCGCGCGTGACCGTGGCATCATGGCCGATCGACAGGCCGACCGTCTGCAGGCGCAAATCATACTGGTTCGACCAGAACCACGGACAGGCATGATAGGCCGCCGGATTGCCGGTGATCGCGCGCGCCACGCACGTCGCCTGATCATTGGCGTTCTGCACCGATTCGAGCCGGATCGTCGCGCCATCGGCAAACGCATTGGCATGCGCGGCGCAATCGCCGATCGCAAAGACATCGGGCAGGCTGGTGCGGCAATGATCATCGACCGCAACGCCGTTGTCGCCTTCGGCCCCGGCGGCGATCAGCGGCGCGGTCGCCGGAATGATGCCGATGCCGACGATGACGAGATCGGCCGGCAGCACTTCGCCATCGGCCAGCCGCACACCCGTTACCTTGCCAGCGGTGCCCTCGATGGCAGCCACCGCCACCCCGGTGCGCAGATCAACCCCGTGGGCGCGATGTTCCGCCTCGTAAAACGCCGACAGCGCCTCGCCGGCAACGCGGGCGAGCACGCGCGGCAAGGCCTCAAGCAAAGTCACGCCAACGCCCAGCTTGGTCAGCACGGCGGCAGCTTCGAGCCCGATATAGCCGCCGCCGATCACCACCGCGCGCCTGGCCCCGGCGTCGAGTTCGGCCATCAGCCGGTCGGCATCGGCGCGCGTGCGCACCGCATGGACCCCGGCGAGATCGTGCCCGTCGAGCGTCAGCCGGCGCGGATCGCCCCCGGCCGCCCAGATCAACTGGCCATAGCCGATCACTTCGCCGCTATCGGTGGTGACCGTATGCGCCGCCGGATCGACCGCGACCACTTCGGCGCCCAAAGTAAATTCGACCAGCTTGTCGGCCCAGAACGCCGCCGGACGGATCATGATCCGGTCAAAGCTTTTGTCGCGCGCCAGATAGTCCTTCGACAGCGGCGGGCGTTCATAGGGCAGTTCGGGTTCGCGCCCGATTACCCGGATCGATCCGGCAAAGCCGTTCTGGCGCAGCGCAATCGCCGCCTGCGCCCCGCCATGGCCTGCGCCGACAATCACCACATCCGCCATTTGCCTGACCCCTTTGCGCTGCCACCGCGATCGTTGCGGGCAAAAGCGCAATTGCGTCAATCGGGCAAGACCGAATTTGGCCGCGACTGATAAACCTCTCGGCGGGAACAACAGCCCGATCAGCGCATCAGCAAAGTCCGCGCCTGTCCGGCGAGCTGCGCCAGCATCGCCGGCGCCGCAGCACCGCTGGCCTGGGCACGGCCGATCAGCGCGCGGAATTGCGCGACCAGCCGGGCATTGGCGACGAGCCAGGCCGAGACATGCGCGGCCGGATCGGGCAGCGTGGCGCGGGCCATGAATTCCAGCCGCATCTGCTGAAAATCGCGGGCGAGCCCCGAAACCAGCAGGCGTTCCCACGGATCGCTCGGCTGCGCGCGCGCGGCGGCCTGTTGCGCCCAGTCGAGCCCGAGCGCCTGGCCCAGATCGGCAAAGGCACCGGTCAAGGCGGTCGCTTCGAGATCGCGCTCGGCGGCAAGATGCGCCAGCCCGATCGCGCCATCCATGTCGTACAAGTGCACCACCCGCGCGGCGACCTCTCCGGGCACCCCGGCGGCGGCAAGTTCGGCGGACAGCCTGCGCCCTTCAGCCTGCGCTTCGCCGCGCAGCAATTGCCCGGCGCGGTGCGACAGCAGCGCCACACCGCCGGCAAGCCGGTCGATCAGCGCCGACACCGCCTCGGTCCCGCGCCCGGCGCGCAGCACATCGGCAATATGCCCGCGCATCGCCCGCGCGGTGCGGTCAAACATCGCCAGCCGCGCCTGTTCGGCCATCTCGGCATGATCGAGGCTGGCCCAGGTCTGCGCGCAATCGAGCAGGCGTTCGGCGGCGACAAACGCGGCAGCGACTTGCGCCAGGCTGCAGCCTTCTTCTTCGACCAGCTCGAACGGGTGCACCGGGCCGAGCCGGTTGACGATGCGGTTGGCCAGCTTGGTGGCGATGATTTCGCGGCGCAGGCGGTGGCCGGCGATTTCGTCAGCATAGGCATCGCGCATCGCCGGGGGAAACGCCGCGAACAGGTCTTCGGCGAGCAGCGGATCATCGACCAGCGCGCTGTCTTCGAGCGCGCGTTGCAGGCACAGTTTGGCCGTCGACAGGATCACCGCCAGTTCGGGCCGGGTAATCCCGTGCCCGGCGGCAGCGCGGCGGGCATAGTCATCGGGTTCGGCCAGCCCTTCGTTGGCGCGGTCGAGTTCGCCCATGTCTTCGAGCACGTCGATCAGCCGGGACAGCGCCGGCACCGCTGCAGCACCGCCGCGTTCGGCCACCGACAGCGCCAGCGTCTGCATGCGGTTGTCGGCCAGCACGAGATCGGCCACCGCATCGGTCATGTCCGACAGCAGCCGCACCCGGCCCGGTTCGTCGAGCCGGCCGGCACGGCGCGCGGCGGCCAGCGCGATCTTGATATTGACCTCGTTGTCCGAACAATCGACCCCGGCCGAATTGTCGATGAAGTCGGTATTGACCCGGCCCCCGGCCAGCGCAAATTCGATCCGCGCCGCCTGGGTCAGCCCCAGATTGGCGCCTTCGCCGACCACCCGCGCGTTGAGCGCACTTGCCGGCACGCGCACGGTATCGTTTGCGGGATCGCCCACGGTGACATTGTTTTCGGTCGATCCGCGCACATACGTGCCGATGCCGCCAAACCACAGCAGATCGACCGGCGCGCGCAGGATCGCCGAAATCAGCGATTCGGGGTCGATTTCATCCTGCGTCAGCCCGAGCATCGCCTGAACTTGCGGCGACAGCGGAATCGCCTTGAGGCTGCGCGGGAATACCCCGCCGCCGGGCGAGATCAGCGCGCGGTCATAATCATCCCAGCTCGATCGCGGCAGCGCAAACAGCCGCGACCGTTCCGCCCAGGTGGCCGCCGCATCGGGATCGGGATCAAAAAAGATATGGCGGTGGTCAAACGCGGCGACCAGCCGGATCGAGCGCGACAGCAGCATGCCGTTGCCGAACACATCGCCCGACATGTCGCCCACGCCGATTACCCGCACCGGATCGGCATCGACATCGACACCCATTTCGCGGAAATGGCGCTGCACCGAAACCCACGCCCCGCGCGCGGTAATCCCCATCGCCTTGTGGTCATAGCCCTTCGACCCGCCGCTGGCGAAGGCATCGTCGAGCCAGAAACCGTGATCTTCGGCGATCGCATTGGCGACATCGGAAAAGGTCGCGGTGCCCTTGTCGGCGGCGACCACGAAATAGGGATCATCGCCATCGCGGATCACCACGTCGGCGGGATGCACCACCGCGCCCTGCACCAGATTGTCGGTTACCGACAGCAGCGCGCGGATGAACACCTGATAGGCGCCGCGCCCTTCGGCGAGCCAGCCATCGCGATCGCGCACCGGATCGGGCAACTGTTTGGGATAGAACCCGCCCTTCGCCCCGGTCGGCACGATCACCGCGTTCTTGACGCGCTGCGCCTTCATCAGGCCGAGCACTTCGGTGCGGAAATCGTCGCGCCGGTCGGACCAGCGCAAGCCGCCGCGCGCCACGGCCCCGGCGCGCAAGTGGATGCCTTCGACCCGCGCCGAAAAGACAAAGATTTCGCGCCACGGCACCGGGCGCGGCAGCCCGGGAATCGCCGCCGAATCGATCTTGAACGCCAGCGCTTCTTCCCCGGCGCGGGCAAAGGCATTGGTGCGCAAAATCGCACTGACTGCTGCGTGAAAGGCGCGCAACAACCGGTCGGCGCTGATCGCGGCGACATTGGCGAGCCCGGCGCGGATCGCCGCCTGGGCCTGCTGCGCCGCCGCTTCGCGTTCCCCGGCAAAGGTTGGATCGTGCCGCGCGACAAACAGCGCGATCAAGCCGCGCGTGACGTCACTGGCGCGCAGCAGCGTCGCCACCGCAGAGGCCAGATCGGCGGTCACCCCGGTCTGGCGCAAATAGCGGTACCACGCGCGCAGCCAGTTGACCTCGTGCAGGTCGAGCGCGACCGACGTGACCAGCCGGTTGAACCCGTCGTCCTGCGCGGCGCCGTTGAGCACCGCTGCCAGCGCCGCCTCGATCGCATGGCGGCGGTCGAACAGCGCGGCCAGATCGGCATCGTCGGGCGCGGCGACCAGAAAATCGTGAATATGCCCGAGCTTGCCCCCGGCGAGCGCGGTGGGCACTTCCTGCAAGACCTTGAACCCGAAATTTTCGAGCACCGGCACCGCATCCGACAGCACGATCGCGCCGTCGCGCTGATACAATTTCAGCCGCAGATTGGTTTCATCGCCCAGCCGCACCAGCCGCGCGGCGCGGCGCGGCGCCGCCGGAGCGTGCAGCACGCGCATCGCGCGGATGTCTTCGGCGGCTTCGGCCGGGCCATAAGTATGGCGATAGCCGATCGGGAAGCCGGCGGCAAAGCGTCCGGCGATCGCGGCGGCGCGACTGGGGTCTTCGGACCGGGCCAGTTCGGCTTCGACCGCAAGGTCCCAACCGCGCACCATCGCCTGCAGCGCATGATCGAGCGCGGCGGCATCGGGGGCGGCGCTGCCGGCGCGGATATCGAGCACGAAGCGGTTGATCGCCAGCGCATTGGCATCGACTTGCAGGCTCCAGTCGATCACTTGCGCGCCGATCGCCTGTTCGAGCATGGCGCGCACGCGTTCGCGCACTTCGGTCGATTGCACATCGCGCGGCAGCCACACAAACGCGAACAAGTGCCGCCCGAGCGGGGCCGATACCAGTTCCAGCCGGGGCCGGGGCCGATCGAGCAGGCTCATCATCGTGGTGGCGATGCGTTGCAGATCATCGTCGGCAAAGCTGATCAGCAGATCGTGCGGCAGCGTGGTCAGCGCGTGGACCAGCGCCTTGCCGGCATGGCTTTGCGGCGCCACCCCCAGCCGGGTGGTCAGCGTTTCAAGCTGGCTGCGCATCAGCGGCACGCGATCGGGCGCGGCCGACAGCGCATTGCTGGTCCACACCCCGGCATGGACCGACAGCGCGGTGACCTGGCCTTTGTCGAACACCGGCACGATGAACAGATCGAGCGGGACATTGCGGTGGACCCGCGCATTGCGGTTGGCCTTGACGATCAGCGGCGCGCGCGGCGGCGCGACTTGCGGATCGGTCGGTTCGAACCAGGCAAACGCGCGGTCGTAGGATTCCTTTGACAGCAGCGGGGTGGGGCTGGCGCGGCAGATGCCCAGCGCATCGTCGATGCGCCCGTCGCGATGGCGCAGCACATGGCCCAGTTGCGTCAACATGCCGTCGGCCAGCCAGCGCAACAGCGCGGCGGCTTCGGCATCGGGCAGCGTGCGCGCATCATCAAGCATCGCGGCCTGCATCCGCGGCCAATCGGCGACGGCGGCGTGCACATCGCCCAGCGTGCGGTGCAGCGCTTCGACCAGCGCGCGGCGGGTGCGCGCATCGACGCGTTCGGTTTCGAGATAGATCATCGATTCGCGCAGTTCGCCAATCGCTTCACCCTGCGGCAGCGCGGTCAGTCGGCCATCGCCGCCGCGCCGCACCGCCAGCACCGGATGGACCAGCCGATCGATCGCCAGCCCGTGCTGGGTCACCGTGGCGCAGACCGAATCGACCAGAAACGGCATGTCGTCGTTGATCACCGCGATGCGCAGAAAGCGCGGCACCGCGCCGGTGCCGGCGACGCTTTCGATCGCCAGCGCCGGCTCGGTCCCCTTGCGCCGCGCGGCGGCGCGCAAGGTAAAGCGGGCCGCTTCGGACAGGCGGTCGGCATCAAAGTCGGCGGCTTCTGCCGGCAACAGCGAATCGGCAAAGCGCCCCGCCAGAATCGCTTCGAGCGACTGGCTGGACTGGTCTGAATCCATCTGCGTGGCCATCGTGTTCCTTCCCGCGCGTCCCGAAGCTGCTTCGGGTCATTGTTATTATATTTTGTTATCGCGCACTATTGTTACAAGGATAGCCCCGTCGTGCGCCAAGGGCAAGGGCCAAGATTGCACCCTGATACCACGCCACCGCTTACCCATCATGACAGCGCCGACATGGGGGTATTTCCTTAGCCGACTGCTTCGCGCACCGCCGCCATCGTCAATGCCAGGCTGCGGCGGCGCATTGCCGGATCGAACGTCGCGCCGGCGACGATCAGTTCATCCGCCCCGGTGCGCGCGCGAAACGCCGCCAGCCGTTCGGCCACGGTCTGCGGTGATCCGATCGCCGAAACCTGGCGCATGTGATCGAGCATCGCGCGCGCCGGGGCCGGCAGGCTGTCGCGATAGCCGGCCACCGGCGGCGGCAATTGCCCGGGCGTGCCGCTGCGCAAGCGCACAAAGGCCTGATCCATCGAACTCGCCAGGAGCACCGCTTCGTCATCGCTGTCGGCGGCCATGACATTGATCGCGGCCATCACATAAGGCGCCGCCAGCGTCGCCGAAGGCTGGAACCGTTCGCGATAGAGCGCCAGCGCGGCATCGAGCTGATCGGGGGCAAAGTGCGAGGCAAAGGCATAAGGCAGCCCGAGCATCGCCGCCAGTTGCGCACCAAACAGGCTGGATCCCAAAATCCACAGTTCCGGCCGCGCGCCGAGGCCGGGATTGGCCTGCAACGGCACGCGCGGATCGCCGGCAAACTGCGCCTGCAATTCGACCACGTCGGCAGGGAAATCATCGGCGGCGCGGCCGACATCCTTGCGCAAGGCGCGGGTGATCCGCTGATCGGCGCCGGGCGCGCGGCCCAGCCCGAGATCGATCCGCCCGGGAAACAGCGCATCGAGCGTGCCGAACTGTTCGGCGATCACCAGCGGGTTGTGATTGGGCAGCATGATCCCGCCCGCGCCGATGCGGATCGTGCGCGTTGCCTGGCCGACATGCGCCAGCACCACCGCCGTCGCTCCGCCGACGATTCCGGCCATGCCATGATGTTCGGCCACCCAATAGCGGTGATAGCCGTGCTCTTCGGCGCAGCGCGCCAGCGCGGCGGCATCGGCCAGCGCGCGCGACACGCTGCCGCCTTCGACCACCGGAACCAGATCGAGCACCGCCAGCTTCATCGCTTCAGCGTCCTTCCGCCGGGTGCGCCGGCGCCGGTTTGGCCGGGCCGGCATCGGCCAGTTGCGCCAGATAGGCGCGCGCGCTGCGCGCCGGGGCGCTGTCGGGCGCGGCGGCGATCACCGATTGCCACGATTTGCGCGCGGCATCGTCATGCCCGCCGAGCACCGCGATCACCCCGGCCTCCAGCCCGATGCGCGGATCGACCGGATCGAGCAGCGCGGCGGTTTCGATAAAGCCCTGCGCCGCCTTGAGATCCTGCCCGCGCCGGGCCAGCGTGGCCGAGAGCAGAAACACTTCGGCATCGCCCGGCGCCAGCCGGCGCGCTTCGGCCAGTGCGGCCTGCGCCTCGGCGGCGCGATCGAGCGCGACCAGCGCCCGCGCGCGCACCGCCTCGATCGCGCCGCGCGCGCCGGGGTTGTCAAAATCCTTGATCGCCAGCGCGCGGTCATACCAGCCGAGCGCCCGCGCCGCCGCGCCATCGGCGAGCGCGGCATTGCCGGCCAGCGCCATCAGCGGCACCGCGCCCGGCGCCGAGGGCGGGGTAATCGCCTCGATCGCGGCGGCAAAGGCGGCCTCTGCCTCGCCATAGGCGCCATCGTCGGTCAGCAGCAGGCCCAGGCACTGGTTGGGCGCGACACGCTCTTCGGCGGTCTTGGCCTCGGCCAACCAGGCGCGCGCAGCGGTCAGCCCGGCATCCAGATCATCATCGCCGTGCGCCAGGCATTCGCTCAGCCGGTCGGGCGGCGCGGTCGGTTTGGCCGATGCGGCCGGGCGGCGCGGGGTGATCGCCGGCAGCTGCGCCTGCGGATAGACATGCAGGTCGGTGCCGATCTGCATCAGCATCACCAGCGGGAGCACCACACTCATTGTTCCAATTCCTTGATCAGGCCCGACACCGTGGCCAGCAGCAACGCGATATCGCCCGCGCGGGACAGGCGATGATCGCCCGCTTTGACCAGAGTCACCTGCACATCGGGTGAACGCAGCGCCGCCGCGGTGCGCAGCGCAATCTCCCACGGCACATCGGCGTCGTTCTGGCCATGCAGCAGCCGCACCGGCGCGACAGTGGCGATCGGCCGCTCGAGCAGCAGCAGGCGCTGCGCATCGGCCCAGAATCCGGGGTAAGTCGGGGTCGGTTCGGGGCCATAGGGATTGTCGGCCCAGATCACTTCGCCGGCGGCGAGGCGCGCCCGCGCCGCTGCGTCGATGCCCCATTCGGTAAAATCGGGCGCGGCGGCGATGCCGACCAGCCCGGCCACGCGCGGCCCCAGCGCCAGCGCGAGCAAGAGCATCAGCCAGCCGCCCATGCTCGATCCGACCAGCACCACCCGTTCGGCCGCGCAATGGTCGATCAGCGCGATCGCCTCGTCGCGCCAGCGCGACAAGGTGCCCTCGGCAAATAGCCCGTCGCTTTGCCCGCAGCCCGAATAATCGAACAGCAGGCAGCCCTGCCCATGCGCGCGCGCCCAATCCCACAGCGCCTGCGCCTTGCTGCCGGTCATGTCGGATTTGTAGCCGGGCAGAAACACCAGCAGCGGCCCACGCCCCGGCGCATGACGCCAGGCCAAAGTGCGGCCATCGGGCAGCGCAAAGCGGTCGGGCGCGGACTGGTCGGCGGGGGCGGTCATCGAATGCGCCATCGTACCGCGATGGCCGGGCCGGCGAAAGGGGGCTTGTACCCGCCGCGCCCCTTGCGACAGTCCCCCCTTCCGAAAACGGGCGCTTTCTGCCAAAGCGGCGCCCTGTCCTTCCTTTGCGGTGTGCCTGAACAATGTCCGACCTGCTGACGATTACCCTGCCCGACGGTTCCGCGCGCCAGGTCGCGCGCGGCACGACCCCGGCGCAGATTGCCGCCAGCATCGGCCCGGGGCTGGCCAAGGCGGCGATCGGCGCGCGTGTTGATGGCGAACTGTTCGATATCATGCGCCCGATCGAGCACGATGCGCAGCTGTCGCTGGTCACCGCGCGCGATGAAGCCGATGCGCTCGAACTGGTGCGCCACGATTATGCGCATGTGCTCGCCGAAGCGGTGCAGACGCTGTTTCCCGGCACGCAGATCACCTTTGGCCCGGCCACCGACGACGGGTTCTATTACGATTTCGCCCCCGCCGAGCGCCCGTTTACCGAAGAAGACCTGCCCGCGATCGAAGCGGCGATGCGCGCGATCATCGCCGCCGACAAGCCGCTGCGCCGCGAAGTGTGGGCGCGCGCCGATCTGATCGCGCGCTGGCAGGCCTCGGGCGAGAGCTTCAAGGCCGAATGGGCCGCCGAACTGCCCGAGGGCGAGGAACTGACCGTCTATTGGTCGGGCGATGACTGGTTCGACATGTGCCGAGGCCCGCATCTCGCCTCTACCGGCAAGCTCGATCCGGCGGCGTTCAAGCTGACGCGGGTATCGGGAGCCTATTGGCGCGGCGATCAGGCCAATGCCATGCTCAGCCGCATCTATGGCACCGGCTGGCTGACCAAAAAGCAGCTCGACGCGCATCTGACCCGGCTCGAAGAAGCCGCCAAGCGCGACCATCGCAAGCTGGGGCAGGAAATGGACTTGTTCCATTTGCAGTCCGAAGCGCATGGCAGCGTGTTCTGGCACCCCAAGGGCTATCGCATCTGGCGCGAGCTGGAAGCCTATATGCGCCGCGCGATCGACGGCGCCGGCTATCGCGAGGTCAAGACCCCGCAAGTGATGGACGCGCGCCAGTGGGAAGCATCGGGCCACTGGGGCAAATATCGCGAAAACATGTTCGTGATCCCCGACGAAGTGCCCAACACCGATGACGATGGTCCGGTGATCAGCGGCGAAGCCGACTGGATGGCGCTCAAGCCGATGAATTGCCCGGCGCACGTGCTGATTTTCCGCCAGGGCATCAAATCGTACCGCGATCTGCCGCTGCGGCTGGCGGAGATGGGCTGCTGCCACCGCAACGAACCGCACGGCGCGCTGCACGGCATCATGCGCGTGCGCCAGTTTACCCAGGACGACGGGCATATCTTTTGCCGCGAAGACCAGATCGTCGATGAAGTGGCGCAGTTCTGCCAGTTGCTCGACCGCGTCTACAAGGATCTGGGTTTCCCCAGCTATGCCGTCAAACTGGCGCTGCGCCCGGAGAAACGCTTTGGCAGCGACGCGATGTGGGATCAGGCCGAGGCGGAATTGCGCCAGGCGGTCGAACGCGCCGGGATGGCCACCCCCGAATTCGGCTGGGAAGAACTGCCCGGCGAAGGCGCGTTCTATGCGCCAAAGCTGGAATTCCATCTGACCGACGCGATCGGGCGGACCTGGCAATGCGGCACGATCCAGTCGGACCGGGTGCTGCCCGAACGGCTCGATGCCAGCTATATCGGCGAAGACGGCAACAAGCATCGCCCGGTCATGCTGCACCGCGCGATTCTGGGCACGTTTGAACGGTTCATCGGCATCCTGATCGAACATTTCGCCGGGCGGCTGCCGACCTGGCTGGCGCCGGTGCAGGCGGTGGTGGCCACCATCGTGTCCGATGCCGACGATTATGCCACGCAGGCCACCGCGGCGCTCGCCGCCGCCGGCATTCGCGTCGAAAGCGATCTGCGCAACGAAAAGATCAATCTGAAAGTGCGCGAACACTCGTTGCAGAAAGTGCCGTTCCTGCTGGTGGTGGGCAAGCGCGAGGCCGAAGAGCGCACCGTGGCGATCCGCCGGCTGGGCGAACAGGCGCAACAGGTGGTGCCGCTGGCCGAGGCGATCGCGCTGCTGCGCGCCGAGGCAACCCCGCCCGACTTGCGCGCCTGAGCCAGGCGGCGGTCAAGCCGATCGTAACAATGCCTTAAATGCGGGTATGCCATAAGGTATTCCACTAGGGGAAATCCGGGTGGAATCGGGTCATGACCATGCAATTTCGTGAATTTGCCGGTGACGCGGTCGTCGATGGCGCGATCAGCGATGACGCCATTCTGGCGCTGCGCCGGAGCATCTGGCCCGACGGCGTGGTCGATCCGGCCGAAGTCGAAGAAATCCTCGCGCTCAACGAAGCGGTGCAGGTGCCCAGCGCGGCGTGGATCACCTTTTTCGTCGAGGCGGTCAGCGAATTTCTGCTGCACACCAGCGAGCCGCGCGGATACCTGTCGCAGGCGCAGGCCGATTGGCTGGTGCTGCGGCTCGATCGCGACGGGCGGATCGATTCGCCGGCCAAGCTCGAACTGCTGGTCCATCTGCTCGAACGCTGCGACGGCACGCCGGCATCGTTGCGCGCCTATGTGCTGGTGCAACTCGAACGCGCGGTGGTGTTCGGCACCGGGCCGACCCGCCAGGGCGAAACGCCGCATCCCGCCGGCACGATCACCGCGCCCGAATGCGCGCTGATCCGCCGGGTGATCTTTGCCCCCGGCGGCAACGGCCCGGCGCGGGTGAGCGCGGATGAGGCCGAAATGCTGTTTCGCATCAAGGATGCCACGCTCGATGCCGACAACGCCCCCGAATGGCAGACGCTGTTCGTGCAGGGCGTCGCCAATTATCTGCAAGGCTGGCAGGGGCTGGCAATGCCGACCGCCGAGCAGGAAGCGCAGCACGAACGGTTTCTGGCCAGCCGCAACCCTGGCGTTGGCGGCATCTTGCGCGGCCTGACGCGCACCAGCCCCAACGGGCTGGTTTCGGCGGTGCGCGGCGGTCTGTTCGGACGGCGCGGCGTGCTCGAAGGCCGCGATGTGGTGCGCGAGGCGCGCACTGACGAGGCGATCACCCCGGCCGAAGCGCAATGGCTGGATCGGCAACTGGGCGCCGACGGGCGGGTTGATCCGCTCGAACAGGCGCTGATTGCATTTCTGCACGAGCAAGGGTGACCGGCACGATGGAACGCAAACGCAATGTGCAGCCCGCTGCCGACCGCCGCAAATCGGAAGCCGCGATGCGCCAGGCGCTGACCGCGCTGTTGCCGCCCGAACCCGAACGGCGCACCAATCCGCGCTTTGAAGCGATCCAGGCGCAATCGGCCGAAGCGGTACGGCTGGTCGACCTTTCGGCGCATGGCTGCTGCATCGGCTTTGTCCACAAGGCGGATTATCGCCCCGGCCAATTCATCCGGCTCGGCCTGCCCGGCGAGGCCGAAGCGGTCCGCGCGATCGTGCGCTGGGTCGAAGACTTGCGCATCGGCGCCGAATTCACCCGCAGCCTGCCGACCGACCGGATCGACCGCATTCTGGGCGAATCCCGCAACCCGATGGTCGCGTTGATCTAGTGTCCTGATTTGTGAACTTCGCATCATGAACGTACCGTCACCCTGAACTTGTTTCAGGGTCCATTTTTCCTCAAAAACCGCCGTTTTTGGGGCACGCTGGATGCTGAAACGAGTTCAGCATGACAAGGTTTGATCAAGCGAACTTCGAATCCACGACACTAGCGCCTGATCACATGGGCGGGCTAAGTATTGCCGTTGCCTGACGTCAGTTGGCCGGGGTTGGCGCGGGCGCAGGCGCAGCGGCATCGGCAGCCGGTTCCGCCGCCGCTTCGCTGGCGTCATCGGCAATGGGGCCATGCGCCACCGGGGCGGGTTGCAGCAGCGGTTGCGATTTCGACTGGTCAAGGTTGACCATCGCATCGCTGATCGTGCCGGGCAGCACCTGGGCACCGGCGGCCTTGGCGGCGCCCTGATCGGCCGGTTTGCTGCACGCCGCCAGCATCGCTGCGGCACCGAACACCATCAGGAAACGCAGGGCAGGCATTGTCGGCGGGTGTTCCCTTGTTTGGTCCATCACGGGCACGGCACATCGAGCGCGGCCAGAAAGGCCTCTTGCCGCGCGAGCAGCGCCTTATCCCACGTTGGCGCATCGACCGCCAGCCCCAGATCGGCCAGGCTGGTCACGCCATGGTCGGCAATCCCGCACGGCACGATGCCGCCGAAATGGGCAAGATCGGGCGACAGATTGACCGAAAAGCCGTGCATCGTCACCCATCGGCGGATGCGGATGCCGATCGCGCCGATCTTGGCCTCGGTGCCGTCGCGCCCGCGCGTCCAGATGCCGATGCGCCCCGGCACGCGCCAGCAGGTCACACCGAAATCGCCGAGCGTATCGATCACCCAGCCTTCGACCGCATGGACAAACCCGCGCACATCGCGCGCGCGCTGGCGCAGATCGAGCAAGATATAGCCGATCCGCTGCCCAGGCCCGTGATAAGTATAGCGCCCGCCGCGCCCCGCCGGCACGACATCGAACCGCGCATCGAGCAATTCGTCGGCCACCGCGCTGGTGCCGGCGGTATAGACCGGCGGGTGTTCGAGCAGCCAGATCAGCTCGCGCGCGGTGCCCGCTGCGATCGCTTCGTTGCGCGCGGTCATCTCGGCCAGCGCATCGCGATAGGGCACCTGGCCCCCGGTAATGCGGATTTCGATCGGGGTGGGCGAGGGCACGGTCATCCGCGCCGCTTTTGACGCGCGCGCAGCAGTGGTGCAAGCATCGATTGTCGGGCAAAACCCGTTTTGCAAGCGGGCACCGGATCGTTTAGGGTCCGTGGACGTACCGCAAGTTCGGATGGTGCCGCACCGGCATCCGCAAGCGAGGTGATCGGCGTGGACAGGGTAGACGGCAGTGCAGCGTGGCAGGAGGCGCGGCGGATGGTGGCGACCAACCGCGACATGCTGCTGGCGATCGCCGGAGTGTTTTTCCTGCTGCCGCAACTGGCGCAGGCGCTGTTGCCGATGCCCGAACTGGCGCCGGGCGGCACGCCGCAACAGGCGCTCGATACGTTTACCCAATTCTACAGCGCGCGGCCCTATCTGCTCGGGCTGATGCTGCTGTTGAGCCTGCCCGCGCTGGTCGGCCATCTGACCATGTTGAGCGTGCTGATCGATCCGCGCCGGCCGACCGTGGGCCAGGCGATCCGCACCGGGCTGGCGCTGATGCCGGGCTATTTCGCGATGCAGATCCTGATCGGGTTTGGCCTGTTCGTGCTGCTGGTGGTGGTGACCGGGGCGCTGTCGATGCTGCTGCCGCCGGCAATCGGCGCGGTGGTCGCGCTGATCGCGGCGATCTATCCGCTGATCCGGGTGGTGCTGGCGGCAGCCGACATGGTGGTGGGCCATCATGCCAATCCGGTTCGCGCGATCGCCCGCAGTGTAGAGCGCACGCGCGGGCAGGTGCTGGGGCTGCTGCTGTTTCTGGTGCCGGCGATCGCGATCTTTGCGGTGGTGTTCCTGCTGGTGCTGATCTTCGTCAATCCGCTGCTGGCGCTGGTGCTCCATGGCGAGCCGCTGCGGCTGGCGGGCGAGGCGATTGCCGCAACGATGTCGGCGGTGGGGCAGACCTATTACGCGGCGATCATCGCCGCGACCTATGGCCAGCTCGATTCGGCCGACCGCATCGGCGGGCCGTTCAGTCCTTCCAACCCCAGCTGATCACGCAGGGCGGCAGGTTGACCGGTTCAAACCCTTTGTCGATCCGCCCGAAATAGCCGGCCATCATCTGCCGCGCGCAGGTGGTGTACTGATAGACCAGAAACGCTCCGCCCTGGCGCAGCACATCGCGCGTGGCGGCCATGATCGCCGGGCCGACCCCGGGCGGCAGCGTGCTGAACGGCAGGCCCGACAGTACATAATCGGCATGATCAGCGCCATGCGCGGCAATGATCTGCGCGACATCGGCCGCCGATCCCAGCACCGCGCTGAAGCGCGGATCGCGGATGGTCGCCTGCAAATAGGCGATGAACAGCGGATTGGTGTCGATCACGATCAGCCGCGCATCGCGGCGCAGCCGATCGAGCACCGGGCGGCAGAACGTGCCGACCCCCGGGCCATATTCGACAAACACCCGGCAGGCATCCCAATCGACCGGCGCCAGCACGCGGCGGATGGTCCGGCCCGATGATGGCGCCAGCGCGCCGACCATCGTCGGGTGCTGGACAAACCCTTTCACAAACACCGCCAGCGGGCCGAGCCAGGCGGTCACCCTGGCCCGGATGCGCAGCGCCAGCGGGGTGGGGGCAATTCGGGTTGACGCCATGGGTGCTATCACTCTTTGTTATGAGGGCATGATTTCTTGTTCTGATCGGTTGCAAAATCCGGCAACCATTGCAAGCCCCCGCCGACACGCGCCGTGCCGCGCCCCCCGATTGAAAGCCCCGCCGCCGCGATGAGCGCCGATCCCGCCACCACCCCGCCCCCGGCCCTGCCGCCGCAACGCATGGCGCTGCTGTTTGCGGTCATGCTGATCACCGCGGCCGGCAATACCGCGATGCAATCGGTGATGCCGTCGATCGGCGCGCATTTGCGGATTGCCGATGTGTGGGTCAGCCTCGCCTATTCCTGGTCGGCGCTGCTGTGGATGCTGCTGGCGCCGTTCTGGGCGCGGCGGTCGGATCAGCGCGGGCGCAAGGCGATGATGGCACTGGGGCTGGCGGCGTTTGCGCTGTCGTTTGCGTTGTGCGGGCTGGCGCTGCTGGCTGGCTTGCGCGGGATGATCGGCGGGATGACCGCGATCGGGCTGTTTGCGCTGGCGCGCTCGCTTTACGGCACATTCGGTTCGGCGGCGCCGCCGGCGGTGCAGGCCTATGTTGCCAGCCGCACCGACCGCGCCGAACGCACCCGCGCGATGTCGCTGATCGCATCGAGCTTTGGCCTCGGCACCGCGCTGGGGCCGGCGCTGGCGCCGCTGCTGATCGTGCCCGGGGTCGGGCTGATCGGCCCGTTTCTGGCCTTTACGCTGGGCGCGCTGGTGGTGCTGGGGCTGTTGCACTGGCGCCTGCCCGGCGATGCCCCGCACGAAACCGATGGCCATGGCCCCGATCATCACCTGCCCGCGCGATCACGCTCGCACGCGATTGGCGAACAGGGCGATGGCTGGCACGACAGCGATGACAGCACCGATGACGCCCATGCCGGCGCGGGTGAACGGCTGCACTGGGGCGATGCGCGGCTGCGGCCATGGCTTCTGGCGGGCATCTTCGGCGGGCAGGCGCAATCGATCCTGCTCGGGGTGATCGGCTTTCTGCTGCTGGACCGGTTGGGCCTGCGGCATGCGCCCGATGCCGCCGCCGGGCCGATCGGGCTGGTGCTGATGTGCGGGGCGATCGCCATGCTGCTGGCGCAATGGGGGCTGATCCCGATGTTTGCATTGGGCCCGCGCGCTGCCACCATGTTGGGCATGGGGCTGGTCGCGGTGGGGGTGGTGCCGGTGGCGCTGGGGCAGAACCTCCACGCGATTGCCACCGGGTTTGCGATCTGTTCGGTCGGGTTCGGGCTGTTTCGCCCAGGCTTTACCGCCGGCGCCAGTCTGGCGGTGGGTCCGGCCGAGCAGGGCCAGGCCGCCGGGATCGTCGCGGCGGTCAACGGATCGGCCTATATCGTGTCTCCGGCGATCGGGGTGTGGCTCTATAACCATACCGCCGGGCTGGTCTGGCTGCTGATCGAGGCGCTGGTGCTTACCGTGCTGGTGCTGTTTGCCGCGTCGCGCCGGTTTATCGCGCAGCCAGCCCCAGCGCAGTAACCACCCGCTGCGCGGCGGCATTTTCGCGCCGCACCGCCATGACCAGCAGCGCGTTGAGCACCAGCGACTGATAGACGAAATACCACAAGGGGCTGCCCGCCAGCATCGCCAGCCCGAGCGTGATCGCGCGCGGATTGGGGCCGAGCAGCCACAAGGATCGCAACAGCGGGCGCTGTTCACGCTGCACCGCCGCGCGCACGCGGGCCAGCCGCGCTCCGTCGCCGGCGCGATCATCGGCCATCGCCGCGGTCACTTCGGCATCGATTTCCAGCGCGTGCGGGCTCATCCCCGAGCCCAGCCGCAGATAGCCGGCGACCACGCCGCGCAACAGCCAGGCCACCCCGCGCCGGTCGCGAAACAGGTCGGCATCGGTCTGGGTAGTGTTTTTCAGCCAGGGCACGCCATAGGTCCAATATTGGTAGAACCGCCGCTGCACCTCGACAAAATTGGCCTGCGCAACATGGCTGGCCCCGGCCAACAGCGCCCAGAACCACGCCCAGCCCCACCCCAGCCGGGGCGCCAGCACCACCACCAGCATGACATAGAGCACCACGTGGCTGGCATAATCGCAAATGCCGTCGACCAGTTCGCCCAGCGGGCTGCTGCGCCCGGTCAGCCGGGCAAGATCGCCATCGGCACCATCGACCACGTGCCAGGTCATGTGCAGCGCCATGCCGAGCAGCGGCGCCCACGGCCACACCAGCCCCCAGCCCGGCCCGCGCCAATAGACCACCCCGGCAGCGACCACGAACATCCCGCCGAGCACCGACACCATGTTGGGCGTAACCGGCGTCGGCGCCAGCAGCCGCGCCAGCTGCCAGGCCAGCGGGTGATAGATATGATGATTCAGCCAGTCCTGCAGTTCGCGCGCGCGGCGCGGTCGTTCGCGGTTTGCCGTCCCCATTGTGGCTGTTCCATATCCTGTGCGCCCGGGCCGCGCTTGTGGCAAATTCCCCCGGTCAATTCAAACCCTGCCGCCGGATGCCGGATTCGCTGTCACGCAAATCTGTGGAACGGTCCCGGCCATCGTGCTGAAACCGCCGCAGTTTCCAAGGTTTGCTTGACAAACGGGGGATTCCGCTTGCATTCGGCGCCAATTTCGCAAACTAAGGCACTTTGGTGACAGCCATCCCGAAGTGATGCCTGTCGAAGAGGACGTGCTTACATGAAGCCAATCAAGGTCGCGGTGATCGGCGTGGGAAACTGCGCCAGTTCACTTGTCCAAGGGGTCTATTTCTATCGTCAGAACAACGCGGCCGGCGGGCTGATCCATGACCGGATCGGTGGCTATGGCGCGGGCGATGTCGAATTTGTGCTGGGCGTTGATGTCGATGCGCGCAAGGTCGGCAAGGATATTGGCGAAGCCATCTTTGCCGGCCCCAACTGCACCGCGGTGTTCCACGCCGACGTGCCGCAAACCGGCGGCAAGGTGATCATGGGCCGCATCCTTGACGGGGTGGCCGACCACATGACCGGGATGGGCGAACGCGGCTTCATCGTCGCCGACGCACCCGAAGCGACGCATGACAGCATGGTTGCCGCGCTCAAGGCGTCGGGCGCCGAAGTGCTGTTGAACTTCCTGCCGGTGGGATCGCAGACCGCCACCGAATTCTACATGGAATGCGCGCTTGAAGCGGGCGTGGCGGTGGTCAACTGCATGCCGGTGTTCATTGCCAGCACCCCCGAATGGGAAGCGCGGTTCCGCGCCAAGCGCATTCCGATCGTCGGCGACGACATCAAGGCGCAGATCGGCGCGACGATCGTCCATCGCGTGCTGTCGAGCCTGTTTGGCGCGCGCGGCGTGACGGTGGAAAAAACCTATCAGCTGAACACCGGCGGCAACACCGATTTCATGAACATGCTCGACCGTCAGCGGCTGGGCAGCAAGAAGGAATCGAAGACCGAGGCGGTGCAGGCGATGCTCGCGCAGCGGCTGGCCGACGAAAACATCCATGTCGGCCCGTCGGACTATGTGCCGTGGCAAAAGGACAACAAGCTGTGCTTCCTGCGTCTCGAAGGCATGCAGTGGGGCAATGTGCCGATGAACCTCGAACTGCGGCTGTCGGTCGAAGACAGCCCCAATTCGGCCGCTTGCGTGATGGACGCGATCCGCTGCTGCAAGGTCGCGCTCGAACGCGGTGAAGGCGGCGCGCTGGTCGGCCCGTCGGCCTATTTCTGCAAGCACCCGCCGCAGCAGTTCAGCGACGATGTCGCCGCGCAGTTGGTCGAGGAATATATCACCGAGCCGGCGCTGGCCGCCGAATAAGCGCGCTGCACGCAAGGTTTGAAAAGGCGGTACCGGCCCCACGCCGGTGCCGCCTTTTTCCATGAATAGCAGGAATCAACCGATGGATGCGCTGATCATTGCCGCCGGTTACGGCAGCCGGCTTGCCGCGATTTCGCCGTCAAAGCCGCTGACCCCGGTCTGCGACGTGCCGATCATCGAATTGTCGATCCGCCAGGCGATGCTGGCCGGGATCACCCGCGTGGTGGTGGTGACGGGGCACGAGGCGGACCGGCTGGAACGCTTTCTCGCCGATCTGTCGGCGCGGCTGGGCATCGCGATCGTGCCGGTGCGGCTGAAGGACTGGTCGACCCCCAACGGCCATTCGGTGATCGCCGGGGCAACCCGGTGCGACGGCAATTATCTGCTGATGATGGCCGATCACTTGTTCGATGTCGAAATCCTTGCCCGGCTGATCAGTGAAAGCCCGGCCGAGCACGCGCTGACGTTGGCGATCGACCGCCGCATCGACAATCCGTTGGTCGATCCCGACGATGCGACCTGGGTCCGGACCGATGATACCGGGCTGATCCGCGCGATCGGCAAGACGATCACCCCCTACAACGCGGTCGATTGCGGCGCGTTTCTCGCCACGCCCGCACTGGCCCCGGCGATCGGCGCGGCGATTGCCGCGGGCAAGGCGGGATCGCTGTCCGAAGGGGTGACCGTGCTGGCCGAGGCCGGGCGCGCCGGGACGCTGGATATCGACGATGCCTGGTGGATCGATATCGACGATCCGCATTTCCACGCCATCGCCGAAGAAACCGCGATGTGGCACTTTGCCCAGGCGCTGGCGACCACCGGCCAAGTGCTGGACGATCAGTAGCGCGTTTCGGGCACCACCGTCAGCGCGCGACCATCGGCAAACCACGCGGCCAGATTGTCGACCATCAATTGCCCCATCGCCGCGCGCGTGACGGTCGAGGCCGAGCCGATGTGCGGCAGCAGCACGACATTGTCGAGCGCGGTCAATTCGGCCGGGACATGCGGTTCATCGGCATAGACATCGAGCCCGGCGGCGAGAATCGTCCCCGCCTGCAAGGCGGCAATCAGCGCGGGCTGATCGACCACCGACCCGCGCGCAACGTTGATCAGCACGCCGTCGGGCCCGAGCGCCGCCAACACCCGGGCATCGATCAGGTGGCGGGTTGCCGCGCCGCCCGGCACGATCACGATCAGCACATCGCAGGCCGCCGCCAACGCTTCGACCGAGGGATAGCGCGGCCAGGGCACAGCGGGCTGATCATGCCGGCCATACCACGCCAGATCGACCGCAAAGCCGGTCAGACGGCGGGCAATCGCCTTGCCGATCGCGCCGAGCCCGACAATCCCGACCCGCCGCCCGCGCAACGAGGGTGACAGCGGAAACTTTGCCTGCGCCCAATGGCCGTCGCGCACAAACCGGTCTGCCGCCGGGATCCGCCGCAGCGTTGCCAGCAACAGCCCGATCGTCAGATCGGCGACTTCTTCATCGAGCACGCCGGGGCTGTTGGTGACCACCAGGCGCCGCGCCACCGCGGCGGCGATATCGATATTGTCGTAGCCGACGCCGAAATTGGCGATGATTTCCAGCGCCGGCAACCGCGCCAGCAACTGATCATCGACCCGCCCTGCCAAAGTGCTGGCGGCCATCCCGCGAATCCGCGCCCAGGCAGCGTCGGGCACCCCGGCGGCGAGATCATGCACGACAAACCGCGCGTGCAATGCGGCCAGCGTCACCTCGGGCAGCCGCGCCGCGACCAGCACCTCCGGTGGGGTCATTCGGGGTATTTCAGGTGGATCGTGGTGGCCAGATTGGTGCGCGGAATCGCGATCCGCACCGACCGGAAGGTGGGCAGGCTGGCGATGGTCGGCGGATTGTTGGAAAATCCGAAGCCTTCGGTCGGGATGCCCAGCACGCCCGAGCGGTTGATCGTGCCCGACATGTCTTCATCATGATAGACCGCGATGGCATAGACCCCGGTGCTCGGCAGAAACACGCAGAACCGCGTGGTGCCGGCCACCGTCGGCGTGCGCACGACATAGAGCGAGCCGTTCTTGATCAGAAAACGGTCGGGATTGTCGGCATAGATCGTCGTCGTCACCTGCCCCTTGGCATTGCGCACGCCATCGACATTGACATAGATCCACACCGAACTTTGCGGACCCAGGCACGGCGGCGCTGCCCGCGCCGGTGCTGCGCCAAGCGCCGCGAGGGCGGTACACAGCGCCAAAACCCACATGCGGGGCATCCGGCAAACGATTGATCGGGGCAAGAACATCACGGGCGCGTCCACTCCAGCGGTTTTGTCAGCGGCATGCGCCAAACCGCCGATGCACGCAAGATGGCGCTGGCGGCGCAAATTGTCGCTGGCCCGGCACAATTGCATTGTCCCGTTCAGGCACGGTCGATCGCAAGGCGCGGGCAACCTGTCGAAAACCGCCAAAATGCCGACGAGGCGTGTGGAAAACCCGCCGCAAATGCCTTGTGGCGGCATCACCGGGTGGGTATCGGCGGACACTGGTACTGGTGGAATGCCCGGTGTCCCGGCGCAGTGCTGCCTGCCGTTACCCTTTTCGCCGGGCATCACGCTGCGGCGCCTGCATTGGACCGGGTTGCCGCGATGACTGTGCCTGCTGCCGAACCCTCATCCCGCCCCGCCCCGCTGATTTCGCCCTCGATCCTGTCGGCCGATTTTGCCCGGCTGGGCGAAGAAGTGCGCGCGATCGACGCCGCCGGCGCCGACTGGATCCATGTCGACGTGATGGATGGCCATTTCGTGCCCAACATCACGATCGGCCCCGGCGTGGTCAAGGCGCTGCGCCCGCACACCGCCAAGCCGTTTGACGTGCACCTGATGATCGCGCCGGTTGATCCCTATCTCGAGGCGTTCGCCGCCGCCGGGGCCGATATCATCACCGTCCATCCCGAAGCGGGGCCGCATATCCACCGCACCGTGCAGGCGATCCACGCGCTGGGCAAACGCGCCGGCGTGTCGTTGAACCCGGCGACCCCGGCCAAGATGCTCGATTATCTGATCGATGACATCGATCTGGTGCTGGTGATGAGCGTCAACCCCGGGTTTGGCGGACAAAGCTTCATTTCCAGCCAGTTGCGCAAGATCGAGGCGATCCGCAAGATGATCGACCGCACCGGCCGGCCGATCCATCTCGAAGTCGATGGCGGGGTGGACCAGCACATCGGCCCCGCCTGCATTGCCGCCGGGGCCGATGTGCTGGTTGCCGGCACCGCCACTTTTCGCGGCGGGCCCGAGCGCTATGCCGCCAATATCGCCGCGCTCAAAGGGGCTGCCTGACCCGCATGACCCGCCCCGGCATCACCAAGGCGCGAACCCAGGATGCCGATGCGGCCGCGCAGCGCATGGCGATCCCGCTGGGGCACGACACCGCGATCGACCATGCCGCCGCCTATGTCGAACCGGCGCTGACCAACGCGCGCGCCGGTCAGGGCCAGTTCGGGTTTGACGCCGATCCGGTCGATCCGGCGATGATCGAACCGGGGGTGATCGAACCCGGCCGCGCGCTGGCGCTGGCCGATTTTTCCCCGCCGCAAGTGGGCGCGGGCGAACGGCTGCTCCGCATGGCCTATCGCCTGGGATTTGGCCGCCGACCGATCAATCCGCTGGCCAAGCGCGTCGCGCCGCGCCTGACCGCCACGGTCAGCAACCCGCTGGCGGGCGATGCGGCGGCGGGCACCGCGTTGCGCGCCGGGCATTTTCTGCTCCACGGGCTGAAGGCGCCGATCGCCGACGTCGAATTCAGCGGTCCCCGGCTGGCGCCGCCGTTGGAACGGCTGGTCCACGGCTTTGCCTGGCTGCCCGATCTTGAGGCCTGCGCGCCGCGCCCGCAATGCACCGGAGTGGCCGAACGCATCCTTGGCCGCTGGCTGACCGCCAATGCCCGGCCCGATGCCACCCCGGCATGGGATGTCGGCAATGTCGCGCATCGCCTGCTCAACTGGCTGGTCCATGCGCCGCTGATCCTGTCGGGGCAGGACCGCCAATTCCGCAGCCACGTGCTCCATGCGATTGACAGCACCGCCGGCTGGCTCGACCGCAATGTCGGCCGGGCCGAAGACAAATTGGCCGAAGTCGCCGGCTGGGTGGCGATCACCGCCGCCGGGGTGCTGCTCGCCAATGGCCGCGCGCGGCGGCTCTATGGCGAAGCCGGGCTGATTCATGCGCTGGGCGATCTGATCGGCGATGATGGCGGCGTGCTGTCGCGCAGCCCGCTCGGCCAGATCGAGGTGATCGAGCTGCTGGTGCGGCTGCGCGCCTGTTATGCCGCCGTGCGCAGCGACGCCCCGGCGCAGATCGACACGATCATGACGCTGCTGGTGCCGCCGCTGCTGTCGGTGCTCCACGGCGATGGCACGCTGGCGGCATGGCAGGGTGCCCATGCGCTGCCGGCGGCGCGGATCACCGCGCTGGTCCAGGCCACCGGGGTGCGCACGCGGCCGCTGCGCGAGGCGCGGCAGTGGGGCTATCAGCGCATCGCCGCGCGGCGCTCGATCCTGCTGTTTGACGCGGCGCCGCCTCCGCTGGCGCGCCATGCCCGCGATGGCTGCGCATCGACGCTGGCGTTTGAATTCAGCCACGGCGCCGACCGGATCATCGTCAATTGCGGCGGCGGCGCCTGTGCCGGCGGGCTGATCCCGGTGCGGCTGGCGCAAGGGCTGCGCGCGACGGCGGCGCATTCGACGCTGACGATCGACGATTTCAATTCGACCGCAGTGCTGATCAACGGCAAGCTGGGCAGCGGCGTATCAGAAGTTGACGTGGACCGCCGCACGCTCGGCGGCGAAGGCCCCGGCCAGGGCGCGACCCGGGTAGAAGCCAGCCACAACGGCTATGTCGGGCGCTATGGCCTGACGCATCGGCGCATCCTGATTCTGCGCGATGACGGCACCGAATTGCGCGGCGAAGATTGCCTGGTGCCCAGCGGCCGGCGCGGCAAACGCGGGATGATCGCGGTGGCCTTGCGCTTTCACCTCGGCCCGCATATCGAGCTGGCGCAAGGCCGCGACGGGCTGGGCGTCACGCTTGCGCTGCCCGATGGCAGCCTGTGGCAATTCCGCAGCGGGCGCGATCCGGTGGCGATCGAAGAAAGCCTGTGGGCCGACAGCCAGGGCCGCCCGATCGGCACCCGGCAGATCGTGATTGCCGCCAAAGTTCCCCGCAGTGGCGAGACATTCTCGTGGCTGCTCAAAAAGATGCGTTGATCGCAACCGATCCAAGGATACCCCCATGCACGATATCAAGATAGGCCGGGCGCTGCTGTCGGTCTCGGACAAGAGCGGGCTGATTGAACTGGGCCAGGCGCTCGCCGCGCGCGGCGTCGAGCTGGTTTCGACCGGCGGCACCGCCAAGGCGCTGCGCGAAGCAGGCCTGAGCGTGCGCGACATCGCCGAAGTGACCGGGTTTCCCGAAATGATGGATGGCCGGGTCAAGACGCTGCACCCGCTGGTCCATGGCGGGCTGCTGGCGGTGCGCGACAATCCCGAACATGCCGCCGCGATGGCCGAACACGCGATCGGCGCGATCGATCTGGTGGTGGTCAATCTCTATCCGTTCGAAGCGACCGTGGCGCGCGGCGCCGATCGTGATGAAACGATCGAAAACATCGATATCGGCGGCCCGTCGATGGTGCGTTCGGCGGCCAAGAACCACGCCTATGTGGCGATCGTGACCGATCCGGGCGATTATCCCGCGCTGATCGCGCAGCTGGAAGCGAACCACGGTGCCACCACCGGGGCGTTCCGCCGCGAGCTGGCGGCCAAGGCATTTGCCGCCACTGCTGCCTATGATTCGGCGATTGCCGGCTGGTTTGCGCGGGTCGATCAGGGCCAGCATTTTCCCGCCACGCTGACCGGCGCGCACCGGCTGGTGACGCCGCTGCGCTATGGCGAAAATCCGCACCAGGCCGCCGCGCTCTATGTGCCGCGCAATCCCGAAGTGATCGGGTTGCCGCAGGCCGAACAGATCCAGGGCAAGGAGCTGTCGTACAACAATTACAACGATGCCAATGCCGCGCTCGAACTGGTCGGCGAATTCGCCGGGGCCGAACCGACGGTGGTGATCGTCAAGCATGCCAATCCCTGCGGGGTGGCCACTGCGCCGACTCTGCTCGAAGCCTGGCAGGCCGCGCTGGCCTGCGACAGCGTTTCGGCATTTGGCGGGATTGTCGCGACCAATGTGCCGCTCGATGGACCGACCGCAGAGGCGATCACCGCAATCTTCACCGAAGTGGTGGTGGCGCCCGGCGCCGACGATGCCGCGCGCGCCGCGTTTGCCCGCAAAAAGGCGCTGCGCCTGCTGATCGTGCCGGCCTTGCCGCAGGCGGATCGCGCCGGGCTGACCATGGTGCCGATTGCCGGCGGGTTGCTGGTGCAGGACCGCGACAATGGCCGGGTTGATCCGGGCGAGCTGAAAGTGGTGACCAAACGCGCGCCGACCGAGCGCGAGCTGGCCGATGCGCTGTTTGCCTGGACCGTGGCCAAGCATGTCAAATCAAACGCGATCGTCTATGCCCGCGACGGGGTGACCGCCGGGATCGGCGCCGGGCAGATGAACCGGCGCGATTCATCGCGGATCGCTGCGGCCAAGGCGGTTGAAGCGGCCGAAACGCATGGCTGGGACGCGCCGCGCACGCAAGGCGCAGCAGTCGCCTCGGATGCGTTCTTCCCGTTTGCCGATGGTCTGATCGCGGCGGTCGAGGCCGGCGCGACTTGCGTGATCCAGCCGGGCGGATCAATCCGCGATGATGAAGTGATCAAGGCGGCCGATGAAGCGGGCCTCGCCATGGTGTTTACCGGCATGCGGCATTTCCGCCATTGACGGCGGCGCGCTTACCCGGTCTTAATCGGTTGATTAAGACCGGGATGCGGATGTGAGCAAAGACAGGCCCAATCATTTTTTCGACGCGGTGGACGATCACTTCGTCCCCACCGGCGCGGCGCGCGGCTATTGGGTGCCCGGTACGCTCTCCGGATCGGCGGCGGCGTCGCTGCTGGGGTTTGTCATCGAACGCAATTTCTGCGCACCGGGCTGGGTGCCGGTGCGGCTGTCGGTCGATATGCTGCGCATGCCGCCCTCGGCGCCGTTGCAGGTGGAAACCGCAGTGCTGCACGACAGCGGCCGGCTGAAACTGGTCGAAGCGCGGTTGGTTGCCGATGGCCGGGTGCAGACCCGCGCGCTGGCGCAGATCGCGCGGGCGACCACCCAGCCGGCCAATCCGGTGTGGCAATCGCCGCGCTGGCCGGCACCGCATCCCGACAGCCTGCCGCCGCAGCCGCACTGGCGCTGGGACATGCGGCCGATCCCGGGCGATCATCCCCGGTTTGATCGCAGCCTGCCGGCCCCGGCGGAACCGGCGGCGGGCAATCCCCCGGTACTGGGGCGGCTGGCACCGGTCGGCGCGCGGCAGGCGTGGTTGCGGGTGGATATGGAGGTGGTCGGCGGCCATCCGCTCAGCCCGTGGCTGATGCTGGTCACGACCGCCGATTTTGCCAGCCCGTTAACCCACAGCAGCGAATTCGGCATCGATTTCGTCAATACCGATTTCACCATCCACCTGCACCGCCTGCCACAGGGGCGCTGGCTCGGCTATGAATTGACCGGGCACAGTTCGGCCGACGGCGTTGCCGTGGGCGAGGCGGCGATACACGATGAACAGGGGCCGCTGGGCTCGATCGTGGTGTCGGCGATTGCCAACGCCAAGCGGTGATCAGCGATAGAACACGTGGTTGTCGATCCGCGCCACGCGGGTGCGGCCCGATGCGGCACGGATGCGCGCGGCGTGGAAAAACAGCGCGCCTTCGGCCGGGCTTTTCCACGCCCCGCCATGCGCGATCAGCGCGATCCGCACGGCATTGAGCCATTGCGCGCTGGTGCGGTTGATCACCGGCATCGCGCCGTGGTGGATGAACGAAAACTGCGACGGCTGATAGACCACCCCGCAATAGGACCCGGGATAGCGGCCCGAACCGGCGCGCGCGACAATCACCCGGCCCACCGCCAATTGGCCGGCGAGGCTTTCGCTGCGGGCTTCGAAATAGATCGCATCGGCCATGCATTCGATATCGGCGGGCAGCGCGGTCGGTACCGGCACCGCCGCGACCAGATCGTGCAGCGAGGCCGCGCCGGCGGGCACCGCGATCTCTGCGCTGCGATCAACCACGGCATCGGTCAACGGTTGCACCGGGATATCCTGCGCCACGGGGGCCGGAACCTCTTGCGCCCGCGCCGACACCGCTCCCGCCATCGCGCAGACCGCGATCAGGGCAAGACGGACAGGACCGGACAGGCGCAAAGCAACAACCATTATCAATCCGAACTGGGCGGTGGGCGTTGCATCGCGGATCGGGCATGAGTCCCGGCGGGACCGGCACCTGTCCGGATGATCGACCCCCCGTCTGCGTGCCAGCGCCGGACCTTGATCAGACCCGCGCGCCGCCTGCGCTGTGGTGGACGATCGGCGGGTAAGCAGGCGCCGCGACGAGTCAACCCGTGCGAGGTTGGCCTAGGCCGGGTTCAGGATGGACCGTTCGATGTCAGCGACAGTCAGTTCGACTATCCACACGTCGCTGTCCTGACGGCAGCGGCGATCGAGGTAGGAATCGAATTCAGCGCGGTCCGAGTCGTTCTGCTGTCGCACGGCAATCCAGCGCCGGCGGCCGGATGGATCGGGCAGGCGCTCGTACAAAGTGCCCAGCCCCTGTCGATCAATCCCGACCACCAGAATCGTGCCGCTGTCGGGTTCGCCCTTGTGCAGCACCACGGCAAATCCGCCGGCTGCCTGTGCCTGGCGCAACAGGCCGGCCACTTCCAGCGATGCAGGCAGACGCGCAGCAACCATGCCGGTCAGCGCAGCGCGCCGGCCATCATTCAGGCCGCGTCGCGGTCGATGACATTGACCAGCAGCGCATAGATCGAATCGGCATCGGGCGCGGCGAGCAGACGCGCGCGCATGCGATCATCGCGCATCATCCGCGAAATGCCGGCCAGCGCCTGCAAATGCACCACCCCGGCCTGATCGGGCGAGAGCAGGCCAAACACGCATTCGACCAGCATGCCATCGGCGGCGGCATAATCGACCGGGTTTTCCAGCCGCAGAAACACCGCGACCGGGCGGTTGAGCCCATCGATGCGGGCATGCGGGATCGCCACGCCGCGGCCAAACCCGGTGCTGCCGAGCGCCTCACGCTCCATCACCCGATCGAGCACATGCCCGGAATCGAGGCCATAGACTTCGGCAAAACACGAGGTGAGGACAGACAGGATCTGTGCCTTGGATTCGGCGCGGATCACCCGCACCGCCTTGGGATCAATTGAAAAAAGCGCGTTCATCGCTTTGGAATACCATTGCCCGGGTAAAGACCACGTCACTTTGGCGGCATTTGCGCCCGAATTGGACCTGATGCAAGGGGCGTTTGACGTATCCGCGCCGGCCCGGCTCCGGCGTGCGCCAGGGCACGCCGGACGGGTCTTGTCGGCGGTCCTTACTTCTTCGGTTCGACCCAGCCGATCGAGCCATCGCCACGGCGATAGACCATGTTGTGCACGCCGGTGCCGGCGTTTTTGAACAGGAGCGCGTTGGTGTTGCGCAGATCGAGCATCATCACCGCATCGGACACCGTCGCAGTGGGCACGTCGACGCGGGTTTCGGCGATCACCAGCGGGGCATCGGCGGGTTCTTCATCGAGCGCCGGTTCGGCAAACAGCGTGTACGACGCTTCTTCGCCGGCAGCGAACCCGGCCGCATTGAGATTGGCATCGTCCTGCCGCCGCGCGTGCAGCGCGTTTTCGTGGCGATCCTTGATTCGTCGCTTGTAGCGGCTGAGCTGACGGTCGATCTTTTCGGCCGACTGGTCGAGCGCCAGATGGGCATCCTGCGCCACCGAACTGCCCTTGAGGATCAGCCCTTGCGCGACATGGGTGACGATATCGCAGCGAAACCCGCCATGCGGCGCCTTGCCCAGCGTGACGTGCGAGGACAGCGCGCGCGAGAAGTATTTGTCGACAATCGCCGCCAGCCGCTGCTGGGCATGCGCCTCGAACGCGGCGCCGGTGTCAACCTGATGTCCCGAAACGCGAATATCCATGGCCAGTCTCCTTGTTGCGGCCAACCCCCGGTTGCGGACAAAGATCTGAAATCAGGTCCTGGTCCACAAGGGGTCTGTAAAACCCGCCATGAACTCGCCATGGCGGGCCAGTTCGGCGTCGCTCGGCCGGTGCGGCCGGGGGGCGCGAAACGGACGGTTGATCGCCGCCGGGGCCAGCAGATCGCTGGTATCACCCGATGGCGCTCGATCACTGGCGGCGGCATCGGCGGGCAGTTCCAGCCCGATCTGCCGCCCGCCCATCAATTCGACATAGAGCTGCGCCAGCAATTCGGCATCGAGCAGCGCGCCGTGCTTGGTGCGGTGGCTGCGATCGATGCCATAGCGCGAACACAGCGCATCGAGGCTGAGCTTGGCCCCCGGGTGCTTGCGCCGGGCAATCGCGATCGTATCGACCATACGATCGAGCGAGACCGCGTCCATCCCGCAGGCGGCCAGTTCGGCATTGAGAAAGCCGAAATCGAACGCGGCATTGTGCGCGATCAGCGGCGCATCGCCGAGAAATTCGATCAATTCGGCGGCGTGTTCGACAAATTTGGGCTTGCCGGTAAGGAATGCCGACGACAGCCCGTGGACCGCCTCGGCCTCTGCCGGCATGTCGCGTTCGGGGTCGAAATAGGCGTGAAACACCGCGCCCGAGGGCACCCGGTTGATCAATTCGATGCAGCCGATTTCCACCAGCCGGTGCCCGCCGTGGGGGTCAAACCCCGTTGTTTCGGTATCGAAGACGATTTCACGCATTCGTCATGTGATGGACCCGCTCGCTGGCGCTGGCAAGGCTTGGCAGCAAAAAATTTTGCCTGCGCAAAATTGATATTAATCAATGAAATCAGCGCAATACGTATTAATCGCGCGCACTCTTGCGGCAATCCGGATCAGCTTTGCGGGCGCAACTGCGCGATCAGCGCGGCAACCGCCGCCGCCGTCTCGGCGATCGGGCAGCCGGTATCGATCACGTGATCGGCCTGGGCGCGTTTTTGCGCGTCGGGCACTTGCAGGTGCAGGATCTGGGCAAACTTTTCGGGCGTCATCCCCGGCCGCGCCAGCACGCGTTCGCGCTGCACCGCCGCCGGTGCCGAAACCACCGCCACCGCATCGAGCCCGTCGCGATGGCCCTTTTCAAACAGCAGCGGAATATCGAACACCACCAGCGGCGCCGCGGCATGATCGGCCAGAAACGCCGCGCGCCGCGCCGCCACCGCCGGGTGCATGATCGCCTCGAGCCGGGCCAGCGCGGCGCGATCGCCAAACACCCGCGCGCCCAGTTCCTGCCGCAGCACCCCGGCGGGACCGGTGGTGCCGGGAAACGCCGCCTCGATCACCGGCAGCAACGCGCTGCCGGGGCCTTGCAGATCGTGCACGGTGGCATCGGCATCGAACACCGGCACCCCGGCGGCGCGGAACATCGCCGCCACCGCCGATTTGCCCATCCCGATCGACCCGGTCAGCCCGAGGATGAACGGCCGCGTCATGCCGCCAACCGCGCGCGCAAATCCAGGTCGGCCGCGCCACGCGGCGGCACGGCCCCGAAAAAGCGGCGAAAGGCATGATCGGCCTGGCCGATCAGCATCGCCAGCCCGTCAATGGTGGCCAGCCCCGCCGCCCGGGCGCCTTGCAACAGCAGGGTATCGGCCGGGCTGGTGACAATGTCATAGACCACCGCTCCCGGCGGCGCGCAAACTTTTGCAAAAGCTAGCGGCGGTTGCCCGACCATGCCCAGCGCGCTGGCATTGACCACCAGATCGGGCACGAACGGCAAGGCAGCGGGCTTCGCCAGATCGTCGAGCGCAACGGCATGGTGCGCGCCGCCCGGCGCCAGTTCATCCAGCAAGGCCTGCGCCTTGTCGCGATTGCGGCCGGCCAGCATCAGCGCCACACCCTGATCGGCCAGCGCGACGACGATCGCGCGCGCCGCCCCGCCGGTGCCCAGCACGCAGGCGCGCTGGCACCGCGGCAGCGCCAGCAAGGGTTCGGCAAAACCCGGCACATCGGTGTTGTAGCCGACCAGCGCGCCTGCTTCGGGTACGATCGTATTGACCGCCCCCACCCGCTCCGCCAGCGGATCGAGCCGGTCGATCAGATCAATCACCGCCTGTTTGTGCGGCATCGTCACATTGCAGCCGCGCCAGTCCGGATCATCGCGCCGCCGCGCGAGATGGTCGGCGAGCAGCGGTGCGGTCACATGCGTGGCGCCATAGCTGCCGGCGAGGCCCAGCCGGCCCAGCCAGAACCCGTGAATCACCGGCGATTTCGATTGCCGGATCGGATCGCCGATCACTTCGGCAAACGGCGCGGCGCTCATCCCGGCAATTCACCCTGATTGCGCAGCGCAGCCAGCACCGCCAGCAAGGGCATGCCGAGCACGGTGAAATGGCTGCCCTCGATCGCGCTGAACAATTGCACCCCGCGCGCCTCGATGCGGAACACGCCGACGCAGCCCGCCACCGCCGGCCATTCGTGATCCAGATAATCGGCGATGAAGGCATCGCTCAAAGGCCGCACGGTCAGTCGCGCGGTTTCGACATGACGCCATACCACCGTGCCGTCGCGCACCAGCGCCACCGCCGATGACAGCTGCATCGTCTGCCCCGAAAACAGCCGCAAGTGTTCGGCCGCGACCGCGCGGCTGGTCGGTTTGTCAAAGCTGCGCCCGGCCACTTCGACCAGCGAATCACCGCCCAGCACCAGCCGCCCGGGCAAGGCGGTCGATACCGCCAGCGCCTTGGCCTCGGCGAGGATCGCCGCGACATCGCGCCCGGGCACGCCGATCAGTTCGCGTTTCAGCGCGGTTTCATCGATGCCGCTGTCGCGCGCTTCGAACGGCACGCCCGCGTCAGTCAGCATCGCCTTGCGCGAGGCACTTTGCGAGGCGAGCACGATCATCCGGGAAATCCTTCATGGGCATCATCGCCGGGGGCGCCTTCGCGCGCGGGGCGACGTTCGTTGTACAAATTGATGATCGCCGCCGCGGTTTCCTCGATCGAGCGGCGGCTGACATCGATCACCGGCCATCCGTTGTCGGCAAACATGCGCCGGGCATATTGCACCTCGCGCGCGACATGGTCGCTGTCGACATAGCTGGTTTCGGGCGCCTGGTTGAGCGACAGCAGCCGGTTGCGGCGGACCTGAATCAGCCGTTCGGGGCTGGTGGTCAATCCCACCACCATCGGCCGGCGCACCGCAAACAGCGATGGCGGCGGCGGGCTTTCCACCACAATCGGGATATTGGCCACGCGATATCCCCGGTTGGCGAGGTAGATCGCGGTCGGCGTCTTGGAACTGCGCGAAACCCCGGCCAGGATGATATCGGCCTCTTCCCAGTTTTCCCAGCCGATCCCGTCATCATGGGCAATGGTGAACTGGATTGCTTCGACGCGGCGGAAATAGGCCTCGTCCATGGTGTGCTGGCGCCCCGGCCGGCCGCGCGCTTCCTGGCCAAGCTGGCGGCCGAGCGCATCGGTTACGGTATCGAGCGCCGAAACGCTGACCAGCCCGAGCGCGCTACAGCGGCGTTCGAGCCGTTCGCGGATTTCGGCGCTGACGAGGGTAAACAGCACCAGCCCGGGATTGGCGGTGATTTCGCTCATGATCCGGTCGAGATGCTGTTGCGAGCGCACCATCGGCCAGAAATGGCGGACGATTTCGGCGGATTCAAACTGCGCCAGCGCCGCCTTGGCGATCATGTCGAGCGTTTCGCCGGTGGAATCGGACAAGAGATGGAGATGAAGACGCGGCATTATCCCCCCTTGATCGTGCTTTCCCGAGGCTTGTCCGGCCACCCGGCATGGCCCTGTGGACAGCGACCGGATAAACCACGGGATGAAGCCGGGGACAAGCCGCAGCGGTCAATCCATCCCCATCATCGCCATGTCCCGCGCCCATTTCGCCACAGGTGGATGGACTTGCCCACAGGCTGTGGACAGCGCGGACAAGTTTTGCTTGCACACCGGTCTGCGCAGAGTCGCGATGGGTTGATTTTTGTGGGCTTGGTGGATCAATTGGGGCAAGGCTGGACAATCCCCACTGTCCACAGGGCCATCAGACTCCATCATCTCTTAATAAATATCTTTAATTTTTTTGATTGGGAACGGATACCAAGACGATGCCAGGCCCTTTGCTCGATACCCTACGCGGCGCCAATCTTGCCAGCCGGCCGATCTGGCTGATGCGGCAGGCCGGGCGCTATCTGCCCGAATATCGCGCATTGCGGGCCGAAAAGGGCGGGTTTCTGGCGCTGGTCTATGACAGCGCCGCCGCGGCCGAGATCACCCTGCAACCGGTGCGGCGGTTCGGCTTTGACGGCGCGATCCTGTTCAGCGATATCCTGATCGTGCCTTATGCGATGGGGCAGAACCTCGAATTCCTGGCCGGCGAAGGGCCGCGCATGTCGCCCCGGCTGGTCGATGCCACGCTCGCCAGCCTGACCGCGGTGCCCGAACGGCTCGACCCGATCTACGCCACGGTCGCTGCCGTACGCGCCGCGCTGAGCGATCGCACCACCATGCTCGGCTTTGCCGGCAGCCCCTGGACCATCGCCACCTACATGGTGGCGGGCGAAGGCAGCCGCGATCAGCACGAAACGCGCGAAATGGCCTATCGTGACCCGGTGGCGTTTCAGGCGATCATCGATGCGATCATCACGGTCACCATCGAATATCTGTCGGGCCAGATCGAGGCCGGGGCAGAGGCGGTGCAACTGTTCGATTCGTGGGCGGGCAGCCTCGCTCCGCGCGAATTCGAACGCTGGGTGATTGCCCCCAATGCGCGGATCGTCGCGGCATTGGCCGAACGTCATGGCCATGTTCCGGTGATCGGCTTTCCCAAGGGCGCCGGCGAAAAGCTGCCCGCCTATGCCCGCGAAACCGGGGTCGGCGCGGTAGGGATCGACGAAACGATCGATCCGGTGTGGGCCGCGCGCGAACTGCCCGCCGGGCTGCCGGTGCAGGGCAATTGCGATCCGCTGTTGCTGATGGCCGGGGGTGAGGCGCTCGATCACGGGGTGCGCGCGGTGCTTGATGCCTTTGCCGACCGACCCCATGTGTTCAACCTGGGGCACGGGATCGGGCAATTTACCCCTATCGCCCATGTCGAGCGCCTGCTGGGCGTGGTACGCGACTGGAAACCCGCCTGATCCGCTGTGTCCGGTTGCCAAGACCCCCGGGTTGCGGCAGCGCTGGCCAGGGATGACCAAACCATGATGCAGGTGCTCGCAATGCTTTATCTGTGGCTCAAGGCCGGCCATGTCATCTTTGTGGTGTTCTGGATGGCCGGGCTGTTCATGCTGCCGCGCTTTTTCGTCTATCATCAGGAATGCGCCGAGGGCGCTCCCGAAAATGCGCTGTGGGTCGATCGTGAAGCGCGCCTGCTGCGGATCATCCTGTGGCCCTCGCTGGTGGCGGTCTGGGCCTTCGGGCTGGTGCTGGTGGTCAGCGGCGGCTGGATCACCCAGGGGTGGCTCCACGCCAAGCTGGCGATGGTTCTGGTGCTGACCGGCTATCATGTGTGGATGGCCGACTATGCGCGGCATCTCGCGGTGGGTCGGCGCAAGCTGACCGGGCGGCAATTGCGGCTGATCAACGAAGTGCCGGGGGTGACCGCGGCGGTGATCATCGTACTGGTGATCCTCAAGCCGTTCTGACCGGCGCCGCCACCCGGCAATCGCCTGATTGACGCCACTGCCCGGCCGCACTAAACGCCAAAGCTGTTCGATCCGGAACGCGCGCAGATCGTTTGGCGCTGCACTGGTCCGCCTTCCCCAGGCCCCATGACCGTCCGGCCGGCATACTCCCGCAGTTGGAAATAGTTATGCATTTGAAAGAATTGAAGAAAAAGACCCCGGCCGAGCTGGTGGCGATGGCCGAGGAACTGGGCGTCGAAGGTGCCAGCACGATGCGCCGGCAGGACCTGATGTTTGCCATCCTCAAGGAAATGGCCGAGGATGGTGAAGAGATCATGGGGCTGGGCACGATCGAAGTGCTGCCCGATGGTTTCGGCTTTCTGCGCAGCCCAGAGGCGAATTATCTCGCCGGCCCCGATGATATCTATGTTTCGCCCAACCAGGTGCGCAAATGGGGTCTGCGGACAGGTGATACCGTCGAGGGCGAAATTCGCGCGCCAAAGGATGGCGAGCGCTATTTTTCGATCACCCGGCTGATCAAGGTCAACTTTGACGATCCCGAGGCGGTGCGCCACCGCGTCAACTTTGACAACCTGACCCCGCTCTATCCCAACGATCGGCTGCGGCTCGACGCGCTTGACCCGACGGTCAAGGACAAGTCGGCGCGGGTGATCGATCTGGTCAGCCCGCAGGGCAAGGGCCAGCGCGCGCTGATCGTGGCGCCGCCGCGCACCGGCAAGACCGTGCTGCTGCAGAACATGGCCAAGGCGATCACCGACAATCACCCCGAAGTGTTTCTGATCGTGCTGCTGATCGACGAGCGGCCCGAAGAAGTGACCGACATGCAGCGGTCGGTGAACGGCGAAGTGATTTCCTCGACCTTTGACGAACCCGCCACCCGCCACGTGCAAGTCGCCGAAATGGTGATCGAAAAGGCCAAGCGGCTGGTCGAGCACAAGCGCGATGTGGTGATCCTGCTCGATTCGATCACCCGCCTTGGCCGCGCCTACAACACGGTGGTGCCGTCATCGGGCAAAGTGCTGACCGGCGGCGTCGATGCCAACGCGCTGCAACGGCCGAAGCGCTTTTTCGGCGCCGCGCGCAATATCGAAGAGGGCGGCTCGCTGTCGATCATCGCCACCGCGCTGATCGATACCGGCAGCCGCATGGACGAAGTGATCTTTGAAGAATTCAAGGGCACCGGCAACAGCGAAATCGTGCTCGACCGCAAGGTCGCCGACAAGCGCATCTTCCCCGCGCTCGATGTCGGCAAATCGGGCACGCGCAAGGAAGAACTGCTGGTCCCGCGCGATCAGCTTTCAAAGATGTGGGTGCTACGCCGGATCCTGATGCAGATGGGCACGGTTGACGCGATGGAATTCCTGCTCGACAAGATGAAAGATTCCAAGACCAACGAAGATTTCTTCGCGACGATGAATCAGTAAGGCGCCAAGCCTCTGTTTCAACAGAGGATTGGTTGATTTAGAAAAGATCGTTTCGTCCTGAGCCTGTCGAAGGATGCGCGTTGGCGTGTGTCCTGGCGGATTTTTTCAGCGCGTGGGGCGGGGGTTAGCGCGCGTCCTTCGACGGGCTCAGGACGAACCCAGTTTGGTACAAGTGCCCCCAAGCCGGGGCAGCGAAAACCGCTTTTACTGCCGCTCCAATTGCGCCGCCATCAGGTCCCAGACTTTGTTGATCGCCTTCAGCGGGCGGATCATCACCTTGAAATCGACGATGCGGCCTTCGAGGTCAAAGCGGATCAGGTCGATCCCGTTGATCGCGATGCCGTCGATATCGACCATGAATTCGAGCATCGCTTCGGGCCCGTCTACCAGTTCGCGGGTGTAGTGAAAGCTGTCATTGCCCAGCACTTTGCCCGCCGCGCCCAGATAAGCGATCACTTTGGCCTTGCCCGCCTGCGGGGTGTGCACCACCGGCGAATGGAACACGGCGTCTTCGGCGATCAGGTCAGCCAGCAGATCGGGATCATTGGCCAGCATGTAGCGGTGCCAGGCGGCGAGGCCGAGTTGCATGGGGTGTTCTCCTTTGTCGCGCACTGTGGCAGCGATCATCGCACCATGCCTTGATATATCGCAAGCGATGATCGTCCGGTCGAAGCGCATCGGCGGTTGGTCCGGTCGTGCTGGCGCGCGCGGCGTGGACTTTGCAGGGCACTCGTGACACATCGGTGGACACGAATGCGCGAAAGGGCCCGGCGTATGAAAGTGAATGTAGAGATCGATTGCACCCCCGAAGAGGCGCGGCGCTTTCTTGGCCTGCCCGATGTGACCAAGGCGCAGGACGCTTATGTCGAAGCGGTGGTCAAGGCGATGAAGGGCGAAAATTCGCTCGATCAGTTGAATGGCTATGTCCGGCAACTGGCGCCGATGGGCGAAATGGGGCTCAAGCTGTTTCAGCAATTTGTTGAACAGGGCACCAGCGCATTCAAGGCGCGCGGATCGGCACCGGAATAGATCAATCTTCTGAAAAATCATGACTTTTCCAAGTGATTCGGCAGCATCCGAGACGATTTTCGCGCTGAGTTCGGGGCAATTGCCGGCCGCGCTGGGGGTGATGCGGATCAGTGGCCCGGCGGCGGGCATGGCTTTGCAAGCCTTGTGCGGCGTGGCGCCGGCGGCGCGGCGGGCCAGCTTGCGGCGGTTGTGCGATCCGCGCGACGGGGCCGAGCTCGATCGGGCGCTGGTGCTGTGGTTTCCCGGTCCCGCCAGCGCGACGGGGGAGGATTGCGCCGAATTGCATCTGCATGGCGGACGCGCGGTGGCCAATGCGGTTTCTGCGGCTTTGGCGCATTGCGGTTTGCGCGCGGCGCGGCCTGGGGAATTTACCCGGCGCGCCTTTGCCAATGGGCGGCTTGATCTCGCCGAAGTCGAAGGGCTGGCCGATCTCTTGGCGGCCGAGACCGAGTTGCAGCGGCGCAGCGCGCAGGCGATGGCTGGCGGCGCTTTGTCGCGCGCGGCGGAAGGTTGGCGGGCATCGCTGCTGGCGCTTTCAGCGCAGATCGAAGCGGCGCTCGATTTTGCCGATGAAGGCGATGTCGGGCTGGATGGCGAGATGCTGCCGCCGGGCTTTGCCGAGGCTTGCGCTGATTTGCACGGGGCGCTGCGCACATGGTTGGCGCAACCGCGCGCGGAGCCCTTGGGCGAGGGATTCCGGGTGGTGCTCGCTGGGCCGCCCAATGCCGGCAAGTCAACGCTGTTCAATGCGCTGGCCGGCGCCGAGGCAGCGATCGTTTCCCCCGAACCGGGGACCACGCGCGATGTGCTGACGGCGGCGGTGGCGATCGACGGTGTGCCGTTCAGCCTGATCGATACCGCCGGTTTGCGCGACGAGGGTGCCGGGGCGATCGAGGCGATCGGGATCGCCCGGGCGCGGGCCGAGGCTGAACGCGCCGATCTGGTCTTGTGGTTGGGGCCGGTGGGTGAGGGTCCACAGGGTGCGGCGGTATGGGAAATCTCGGCGCAGTGTGATCGCGAGGATGTGGCGATCAAGCCCGATGCGCGTCATGTGCTGTCAGCACGCACGGGGGAGGGGATTGATGGCTTGCGCAGCGATCTCGTGGCGACAGCGCGCAATGCCTTGCCGGCGCCTGGACAAGTTGCGTTGAACCGGCGGCAGGCGGGCTGCGTGCAGGATATGGCCGATGCGGTTCAGGCTGCGGGAAGCGAGCGCGATCCGATTCTGGCAGCCGAGGGGTTGCGGCTGGCGCGGCGGGCTTGTGATGCGCTGGTTGGGCGCACCGATACCGAGGCGATGCTCGATGCGCTGTTCGGGCGGTTCTGCATCGGCAAGTGATGTTTCACGTGGAACATCACGGCGCGTTTTGACCTGAACGCGCGAATCCGGTAACGCGCCGATCATGCAGCAATTTGATGTCCTTGTGGTCGGCGGTGGCCATGCCGGGGTTGAAGCGGCCGCGGTCGCCGCGCGGATGGGTGCGCGTACCGCGCTGGTCTCGTTCGACCCGGCGGCGATCGGCGCGATGAGTTGCAACCCGGCGATCGGCGGATTGGGCAAGGGCCACCTCGTGCGCGAGGTCGATGCTTTTGACGGCATTCTGGCGCGCGCTGCCGATGCCGGGGCGATCCATTACCGCATGCTCAACCGCTCAAAGGGCAGCGCGGTGCAGGGCCCCCGGGTTCAGGCTGACCGGCGACGGTTTCGCGCCGCGGTACAGGCGGCGATTGCGGCCTTGCCCGGATTGCAGGTGATCGGGGCCGAAGCGGCCGCCTTGCGCTTGGCGGGCGGGCGCGTGGTCGGGCTGGACCTTGCCGATGGCACCGCGATCGCAAGCGGGGCGGTGGTGCTGTGTACGGGCACCTTCCTCGGTGGCCGGCTGTTTCGCGGCGAAGAACGGCTGGAAGGCGGTCGCATCGGCGAGGCGGCGGCGCACCGGCTGGCTGTGCAATTGCGCGCGGCCGATTTGCCGATGGCGCGGTTGAAGACCGGGACCCCGCCGCGCCTCGATGGGCGGACGATCGATTGGGCGCGGCTGGCCGAACAGCCCAGCGATGCCGACCCGTGGACGATGTCGCCGCTGACCAAGGCGCGGCCCCTGCCGCAAGTGTTCTGCGCGATTGCCCGCACCAATACGCGCACGCACGATATTATCCGCGCCGGGCTCGATCGCTCGCCGCTGTTCACCGGCGCGATTGATGCGCAAGGGCCGCGTTATTGCCCGTCGATCGAGGACAAGATCCACCGCTTTGGCGATCGCGACGGCCATCAGATCTTTCTCGAGCCCGAAGGGCTGGATGACGTCACCGTCTATCCCAACGGCGTGTCCACCTCGCTGCCCACCGATGTGCAAGTGGCGATGATGCGCAGTATCGAGGGGCTGGAGCAGGTGGCGATTACCGTCCCCGGCTATGCGGTTGAGTACGACCATATCGATCCGCGCGCGCTCCATGCCAGCCTTGAGGTCAAGGCGATACCTGGGCTCTATTGCGCCGGGCAGATCAACGGCACGACCGGGTATGAAGAGGCGGCGGCGCAAGGGCTGGTCGCCGGGATGCATGCGGCGGCGGCGGTGCTCGGGCGCGAGGCGCCGCAGCTCGATCGCGGCAACAGCTATATGGCGGTGATGATCGACGATCTGACCTTGCACGGGGTCAGCGAACCCTATCGCATGTTGACCGCGCGCGCCGAATATCGCCTGCGGCTGCGCGCCAACAATGCTTCGACGCGGTTGACTCCGCTCGGGCTCGCGGTGGGGTGCATTGGCGAAGAACGGCGTGAATGGTTTCTGCGTCGGCAGGACCAGCGCGCGCGGGTCGATGCTGCGCTCGATACCGAAGTCTCAGCCAACGAGCTGGCGGCGCAGGGATTGACGGTGCGCGCCGATGGCAAGCGGCGGCCCTTGCGTGAATGGTTGCGTTTTCCCGAAGTGGCGCTCGACGATCTCACCGCCTGGGTGGGGGAATTGCCCGATCGCCTGCTCGCCGAAGAGATCGAGGAAGACGCCGGCTATGCCCCCTATCTGGCGCGGCAAGAGGCCGAGTTGCGCGATCTTCGCGCCAGTGATGGGGTGCGGCTGGGTGATGATTTCCCGTTTGCCGATGTCCCCGGGTTGTCGCGCGAGATGGTTGAACGGTTGAGCGCAGCGCGGCCGCAAACGCTGGCGGCGGCGGGTCGCGTTGCCGGGATCACCCCGGCAGCGCTCGCCAGCCTGCTGGTCCATGCCCGGCGCCGCGCGGCATGAGCGCGATCGACAGCGAGGCAGCGGCGCAGGCGTGGTTGTGCGATGGGCTGGGGGTGGACGATAAGGCGATGGCGCGGTTGCGCGCGCTGGTTGATCTGCTGATCGCCGAAAACGAACGGCAGAATCTGGTCGCGCGCGGCAGTCTCGCCAGCGTGTGGCAGCGCCATATCGTCGACAGCGCGCAACTGCTGCATGTTTCACGTGAAACAGGCGAGGGGGCCTGGCTCGATCTCGGCACCGGTGCCGGCTTTCCCGGACTGGTGATCGCGGCCTTGCAGCCCTGGCGCAAAGTCACGCTGGTTGATTCGCGGCGTCTGCGCACCGAATGGCTGGCGCGCGCAGCGGCTGCGCTGGGGCTTGATGCGGTTGAAGTGATTCTGGCGCGGGTCGAGGATTTGCCCGCCCGCAGCTTTGACGTCATTTCGGCACGCGCCTTTGCCCCGCTCGAGCGATTGCTCGGGTTATCCGCGCGGTTTTCCACACCGCAGACGCTGTGGTTGTTGCCGAAGGGCGCCAAGGCCAGCCATGAATTGACCGAACTCGACAAAGCTTGGCGCCACACGTTTCACGTGGAACACTCGCTGACTGATTCGGCGGCGGGGATTCTGGTTGGCCGGGTTCTGGGTTCACCGCATACAAAGGCGCGCGCGACATGATTACGATTGCGATTGCCAATCAAAAGGGCGGGGTGGGCAAGACAACCACCGCGATCAATGTCGCCACCGCGCTTGCCGCCACCGGATCGAAAGTGCTGCTGATCGACCTCGATCCGCAGGGCAATGCCTCGACCGGGCTGGGCATCGCCACCGCCGAACGCGAGCGGTCTTCGTATGATCTGCTGATCGATCAGGTCAGCGCCGCCGACTGCGCGCTGGCCACGCGCATCCCCGGGCTCGATTGCGTGCCGGCGACGGTCGATCTGTCGGGCGCCGAAGTCGAACTGGTCAGCGTGGAGGATCGCACCGGGCGGCTGGCGCGCGCGCTGGCGGCCGAATCCGGGCACGATATCTGCCTGATCGATTGCCCGCCTTCGCTGGGCCTGCTCACGCTCAATGCGCTGACCGCGGCCGATACGCTGCTGGTGCCGCTGCAATGCGAATTCTTTGCGCTCGAAGGGTTGAGCCAGTTGCTGCAGACGGTCGAGCGCGTGCAGGAACGCTTCAATCCCGATCTCGGCATCCTCGGCGTGGTGCTGACAATGTTTGACCGGCGCAATCGCCTGACCGATCAGGTGTCGGATGATGTCCGCTCGTGCCTCGCTGATCTGGTGTTCGAATCGGTGATTCCGCGCAATGTGCGGCTATCCGAAGCGCCCAGCCACGGGCTGCCGGCGCTGATTTATGATCATGCCTGCGCCGGGTCGCAGGCCTATATGCGGCTGGCGCGCGAAATCATCGCCCGGCTGCCCCAGCAGAGGAAAGCGGCATGACCACCGAAACCACCAGTCCGGCCAAGGCGGCCCCGGCGCGGCGGGCGGCGCTCGGTCGCGGCCTTGGCGCGTTGCTCGGCGAAACCCGCCGCGAAGAGGCAGTGGTGCGCCAGCCCGATGGCGCCGCTGCGGGTGAAGCGGCGGTGATTGCCGGCCGCGCCGATAGCGGGCTGATGCTGCTGCCGGTGGCGCAGATCGAACCGCACCCCGATCAGCCGCGCCGCCATTTTGACGAAACCGCGCTGAACGAACTGGCTGCGTCGATCGCCGCGCGCGGGGTGATCCAGCCGGTGGTGGTGCGCCCGCTCGGCGCCAATCGCTATCAACTGGTGGCGGGCGAACGCCGCTGGCGCGCCTCGCAGCGCGCGCGGGTGCACGAAATTCCCGCGATCGTGCGTCAGCTTGACGAACGCGAAGTGACCGCGCTGGCGCTGATCGAAAACCTGCAACGCGAAGATCTCAACCCGGTTGAAGAAGCGCGCGCCTATCAGAAACTGGCCGAACGCGACGGGCTGACCCAGCAGGACATCGCCACTTTCGTCGACAAATCGCGCAGCCATGTCGCCAATATCATGCGCCTGCTCGGCCTGCCCGAAGCGGTGCTGGGGATGATCGAGCGCGAAGAGCTGTCGATGGGCCATGCCCGGGCGCTGGCGACTCTGCCCGATCCGGCTGCCGCCGCGCGCGAAGTTGTCAGCAAACGGCTGTCGGTGCGCGAAACCGAAAAGCTGGCCAAGCGGCTGGCGCGCCCCGACAGTCCCGGTCCGCGCCGTGCGCGCGCCGATCGTTCGCCCGCCGAATCCGCCGATATCGCCGCAGTGCAGGCGCATCTTGAGGAATTCCTCGGATTGAAAGTGACTATCCATGCCGATGCCGATCCGCGCACCGGGGCGGTGACCATCCGCTACAAGACGCTCGATCAGCTCGATCTGATCTGCCAGCGCCTGACCGGCGGGGCGATCTGAGGTTTTCCCCTTGGGGAGGCGCTTTAATCGCTCGATTAATTTCGGTTGACCAACCGCGCCGCGCTGCATTAGCCTGCTGCCAAAGCAAGCCAATGGAGAGCCATGCCGATGTCGCTCGATCTGATCCCGCGCACCGCCTACAACGAAGATCACGAGGCGTTTCGCCAGACCGTCCGCCGCTTTTTGCAGGACGAAATCGAACCCCACGGCGCCAAATGGGCCGAAGAGGGCATCGTTCCGAAGGCGATCTGGCCCAAGGCCGGCGAGCTCGGCATGCTCTGCCCGACCGTGCCCGAAGCCTATGGCGGGCTGGGGCTCGATTTCGGCTATAACGCGATCGTCGATGAAGAAAGCGCCTATTACGGCCGCGTCGCCACCGGCTTTTCGCTGCAATCGGACATCGTGGTGAATTATCTGGTGTCCTATGGCTCGGAAGAGCAGAAGCGGCATTGGCTGCCCAAGATGGTTTCGGGCGAAGTGGTCACCGCGATCGCGATGACCGAACCGGGCACCGGATCAGACCTGCAGGGCATGCGCACCACCGCGCGCAAGGATGGCAATCACTATGTCATCAACGGGTCCAAGACCTATATCACCAATGGCCAGAACGCCGACCTGATCCTGGTCTGCTGCAAGACCGACACCGAAGTGCAGCCGGCGTGGAAGGGCATTTCGATCGTGCTGGTCGAAGCCAATCGCGAAGGATTCCAGCGCGGGCGCAATCTCGACAAGATCGGCCAGGACGAAGCCGATACCTCGGAACTGTTCTTCAACGATGTGCGCGTGCCGATCACCAATTGCCTGGGCGAAGAAGGCAAGGGCTTTGTCTATCTGATGAGCGAACTGCCGCAGGAACGCCTGTCGATCGCGGTCAGCGCGCAGGCCTCGGCGCAGCGTGCGTTTGATGATACTGTCGCGTTTACCCGCGATCGCAAGGCGTTTGGCAAGCCGATCCTCGATTTCCAGAACACCCGCTTTACCCTCGCCGACCTCAAGACCAAGCTGCAAGTCGGCTGGGCGCACCTCGACTGGGCCCTCGCGCGCCACTTGCGCCGCGAACTGACCCCCGAAGAAGGCGCTGCCGCCAAGCTGTGGCACACCGAACTGCAGTGGGAAGTGATGGACAAGTGCCTGCAACTGCACGGCGGCGCCGGCTACATGAACGAATACGCCATCGCCCGCGCCTGGCGCGGCGCGCGCGTTACGCGCATTTTCGGCGGCACCAACGAGATCATGAAGGAACTGATCGGCCGCAAGCTGTAAGGGGGGGGAAGCCCACCCCTACACCCAAATCCGCTCATCCTGAGCCTGTCGAAGGATGCGCGCCAACGTGTGGCTTCACGCAGGTTTTCACCGCGTGGGGCTGGCAGAAGCGTGCATCATTAGCTGGCGCTGGCCTGCGGCTCGACAGGCTCAGGATGAGCGGATGTTGTTTTGAATCAGAAAGTTAGTTTTTACACCCCACAGCCACCCCTACTCCTCCAGCAGGGGGCGGCGCCAGCCGTCATCTTCGACGATTTCGCGGATGGTGATCAGCGTCTTGAACGCGAACACGCCTTCTTCCTCGGTCAGCGCGCGGCGGGTGAAGCGGTCGTATTCCTGCATCGAGCCGACTTGCACTTTCAGGATGAAATCATCGTCGCCGGTCACGTCCCACGCGGCGGTGACCTCGCGGTGGCTGCCGATCTTGCGGGCAAAGGCGTCCATGCTGGCAGCGCCGGCCTGCTTCATCTTGACCAGCACGTGCATCGTCAGCGCCGATCCGGTGAGCGCCGGATTGACCACCGCGCGGTCGGCGATGATCACCCCGGATTCGCGCAGATGGCGCAGCCGCCGCAGCACGGCCGATACCGACAAGCCCACTTTGTCGGCCAGGATTCGCGCCGGTTGCAGGTTGTCGCGGCGCACTTCCTCGATCAGGCGGCGATCAAACGGGTCAAGATCGGCTATTTTTCGCATATCGGCCGAAATATTGCACAAATTCGTTGCTCTATCACCCAAAATCGGCGCCATTGGCCTGCGCATCCGGGTTACTTCGCAGTTGCACAAAGATTCGGCGGCTTGGCCCGCCCGCAACCACAAGGACCCCGACGATGACCACGCTGATCACCCTTACCACCGTTCCCGCCCGCCTGTTGCGGCTGGCCCGCGAAGCATTTGAGACCGGCACCGCGATCCGGTATGACGCCCCCTGGGCAGCGGGTTCGCGCGGCCACACCGACAGGGACCTGCCCACCGCTTGACCGACCATCCGGCCCACCCCGCGCGCCTTGCGTTGATCCCCTATGCCGCGCTGGTCGCGGCGATGGTGATGTTCCCGCTTGGCACGTCCTATGCCAAACAGGTGTTTGCGGTGGTCGGGGCCGAAGGGACCGCGCTCTATCGCGCCGGATTCTCGGCGCTGGTGCTGGTGCTGGTGTGGCGGCCGTGGCAGCGGCGCTGGACCAGGCGGGAACTCGCCGACATGGCGCTCTATGGCGGTGCGCTGGGGGCGATGAACCTGTCGTTCTATATGGCGCTGGTCACGCTGCCGCTGGGCATTGCCATGGCGATCGAATTTATCGGGCCGCTGTCGGTGGCGCTGATCCATTCGCGCCACCCGCTGCATTTTGCCGCGATCGCGCTGGCGGTGGCGGGGCTGGGGCTGTTGCTGCCGCTGGGGGGCGCGGTGCGCGCGCTCGATCCGGTCGGGGTCGGCTTTGCGCTGCTCGCGGCGCTGTTCTGGGCGCTCTATATCGTGTTTGGCCGGCGCGGCAGCCATATCCATCCGGGCCAGGCGGTCGCGGTGGGGATGATCGCGGCGATGCTGGTGATCGCCCCGTTCGGGCTGGTCCATGCCGGCACGGCGCTGCTTGATCCGCACGCGCTGGCGGCGGGTTTTGTCGCGGCGATGGCGTCAAGCGCGCTGCCCTATTCGCTTGAACGCGTCGCGCTGCGCGGGATTCCCAGCCGCATCTTCGGGGTGTGCACCGCGGTTGAACCGGCGGTCGGCGCGATTGTCGGCGCGGTTCTGCTGGGCGAGGTGTTGAGCGCGCGCCAGATTGTCGCGATTGCCTGCGTCATTCTCGCCAGCACCGGCTCGGTCTTGACCGGCACCCCGACTGCGGCGCCGCGCGACGATCTGCCGGCGGCGCCCTGAGCGATCGCCTCAGCTGCCGGTATAAACCCGCTTGTCCTTGTGGTGCGGGCGTGGGTGCCAGGTGTGATAATGGCGCTCGATCACATATTCGGTGGTGGTCACCGTGCGCTTTTCGACGCAGGGCGCGGCCGGCGCCTGCGGCACCATCACCGGCACCATCGTATAAGCCATCGGCGGATAGACCATCGCCGGCTGCGGCATCACCGGATAAGCCGGCTGCACCATGCCGCCATTGCATTCCATCGCCTGATCATGGCCATGATGGCGGCGGCATTGTTCGCCTGCCACCGGTGCCATCGGGGCTGGTGGGGCCGGGGGCATCATCATCGGCATGCCCGGCGTGGCCGGCGCGACCCCGGGGCCGGGCACCCATTGCCCGTTCCACCGGCCATCCTGCCACACGCCCTGCCACACCCAACCGGGGGGAATGGCCGCACCGGGGGCGGCCTGCGCCTGCGCGTGGCCAACTGACAGGCATGATGCCAGCGCGATGAGCGCCAGACGGGTAAATGGGACAGACGAACGCATCGATAAACCCCGCAGCCGCGCGCCCGGCCAAGATGGCAGCACGCATTAACCTGGAATTTACCATCCGAATCGGCCAGCCCCAAGCCGCCCGAATGCGCTGTCCCGTTTCGGATCAGCTTTTCAAATGCGCCCGGCGATCGCCGTGGCCAGCGCCGCGATCCCGCGCGCGTCGGCATCATCAAACCGCGCCGGCAGCGGGCTGTCGAGATCGATCACCGCGACCACCGCGCCATCGCGAATCACCGGCACGACGAGTTCGGACCGGCTGTCGGCATCGCAGGCAATGTGCCCGGGAAAGGCATGAACATCGGCCACGCACTGCACCTCGCCGCTGGCCGCAGCGGTGCCGCACACCCCGGTGCCAAACGGGATGCGGATGCACGCCGGCTTGCCGATGAACGGCCCGAGCACCAGCATGGCGGGGGCATCACCGGCAACGCGATAGAACCCGGCCCAATTGAGATCGGGCAGAAAAGTCCAGATCAGCGCGGCGAGATTGGCCATATTGGCCACGCCATCGGCTTCATCGGCGGTCAGCGCCTCGGCCGCGGCAAGCAGCTCGCGATACAATTCGCCTTTGTCGGCGGTGGTGGCGGGGGCAAATGTGTACATGGCCGCTGCCCATAGCCCAGCGCGCCCGCCATGGCCATTGCGGGATTGCCCAAGCGAACCTAGACTTGGGGGCATGAGCAGACTCAAACAGGTGTTGATCGCCGCCGGGATCGTTGTCGTCGGACTGGGCGGCTTTGTCGTCTGGGTGGCGCAGGGCGATGTCGCGCAAGTGCCCTTTGCCGATACCACCGGGCAGCACCCCCGGCTGGGTGATCCGCGCCCGCAAGTCATTCCCACCATCGGCGTGGCCCGGCCGATCGGCTGGCAGGCGGGCGAAGCGCCGGTTCCCGCGCCGGGGCTGGTGGTGTCGCGCTTTGCCGACGGGCTCAATCATCCGCGCACGCTCTATGTCCTGCCCAATGGCGATGTGCTGACCGCGCAGACCAACGCGCCGCCGGCCAGCGCGCAAGGTGGGCTGACCGGGCTGATCGCCAGCTATCTGTTCCGCGCTGCCGGGGCGGGCGAACCCTCGCCCAATACGCTGGTGCTGCTGCGCGACAGCAAGGGCACCGGCCATGCCGATCAACGCTTCGTGATCAGCAACCCCGCGCTCAATTCGCCGTTCGGCATGGTCTGGCGCGATGGCCGGCTCTATGTCGCCAACAACGATGCGGTGGTGTCGTGGCCGTTTCAGCCCGGCCAGACCACGCTGAACGGCAGGCCCGACAAGCTGATGGACTTGCCCGCAGGCGGCGAACACTGGGCGCGCAACCTGGTGCTCAGCCCCGATGGCAGCAAGCTCTATGTTACGGTCGGATCGGCGACCAATATTGCCGACGACGGGATCGACAAGGAACAGGGCCGCGCGGCGATCCATGAATATGATTTCGCCAAGCACAGCGCGCGCCAATATGCCGGCGGCATGCGCAATCCCAACGGGATGGATTTCAACCCGCGCAGCGGCGAACTGTGGACGGTGGTCAACGAACGCGACATGCTCGGGTCTGACCTGGTGCCCGATTACCTGACCAATGTGCCGCTCGGTGCCGAATATGGCTGGCCCTGGGTCTATTGGAAAAAGAATGCCGATTGGCGCGTGAAGGCGCCGATGCCGCAAGACATGATGGACTATGTGCGCAAGCCCGAATACGCGCTGGGCGCGCACGTCGCCCCGCTGGGGCTGGCGTTTGCGCGCGGCGGGCATCTGCTGGGGCCACGGTTTGCCAGCGGCGCGTTCATCGCGCGGCACGGATCATGGAATCGCAAGCCGCTGGCCGGGTATGACGTGGTGTTTGTCGGGTTTGATGATCGCGGCAATACGCTGCCGGCGCAGCCGGTGCAGGTGCTGACCGGATTCCTTGCCCCCGATCAGCGCACCCATGGTCGCCCGGTCTGGGTCGGGTTTGCCCATGATGGCGCGCTGCTGGTCAGCGATGATGTCGGCGGGGTGATCTGGCGAGTGGTCGCCCCCGGCGCGGCGCCGGCGCCGCTGATCGTGCCGATACCCACGCACGATGCCCCGCCGCCGCCGAAAATGCCCGAGCATTTCACTATCAGCAAAGACGACAATTCGGACCTGAACAAGCAGCAGCAATAAGCAGGCGTCAATCCAATCGCCGCCCGGCGCGGCCGGCCAGTTCGTTGACATAGTGCCAGGCGACCCGGCCCGACCGGGCGCCGCGCCGCTTTGACCATTCCAGCGCGTCGGCCACGTCGAACGGCAGCGCGTGATGCGCGGCATAGCCGGCGATGATCGCCAGATAATCGTCCTGCGAACAGGCATGAAACCCCAGGCTCAGCCCGAAGCGGTCGGCCAGCGCCAATTGATCATCGACCACATCGCGCGGATTGATCGGGTCATCCTGTTCGCGCATGTGGCGTTCGACAATCGCGCGGCGGTTCGAAGTAACCGCCAGCCGCACATTGGCCGGGCGCGCCTCGACCCCGCCTTCCAGCCACGATCGCAATCTGCGCGGGCCGGCGCTGTCGCCATCATCAAACCCCAGGTCATCGATGAACACCAGGAAATTGCGATCGACCGGGCGCAGCGCGGCAAACAGATCGGCCAGCCCGGCATCGGCATTGGCCTGCACCAGCGCGATCCGCCCGGGATGCGCGGCCGCAGCGGCGGCGACGCTGGCGCGCAACAGCGCCGATTTGCCCATCCCCCGCGCGCCCCACAGCAGCATGTCGTGCGCCGCAGCACCCGCCGCCAGCCGCTCGACATTGGCAACCACCGCGTCCTTTTGCTGATCGATCCCGGCAATCAGCGCCAACGGCGGCGCCTCGATCGCCGCCACCGCGCGGGCACGATCGCCCAGCCACAGATAGGCCGGCGCCGCCCGCCAATCGACCGGTGCCGGCGCGGGCGGCGCCAGCCGTTCGAGCGCGGCGGCAATCCGCGTCAACACTGCCTCGTCCATCGGTTCAACCCACCAGCGCGGGGGTATCAAGATCATAGATCAGCGCCGCCCCGGCCATCGCCGCCGCGCCCAGCCCGCGCGCTTCGGGCGCGATGGTGCGGTTGAAAAAGCGGGTGATCGCCGCCTTGTCGGCCGATCCGGTGGCATGGACCTGGCGCACCAGTTGCCACCCTGCCACCGCCACCGCGCACATCGTGGCAAACGGCACCGATCCGGCCAGCTTGTCATCGACGCTGGCATCGCTGCTGGCCATCCATTGCGCCACTGCCAGCGCGTCGCGGGTCAGCGCGGCCAGTTCGGGGCTTTCGCCGCAATCGCCAAGGATGTCGGTCAACAGCGCGGTGACCACCCCGCCATTGTCCATCCCCAGCTTGCGGGTGACGAAATCGGCGGCCTGGATGCCGTTGGTCCCTTCATAGATCGGCGCGATCCGCGCATCGCGATAGAATTGCGCCGCGCCGGTTTCCTCGACAAAGCCCATGCCGCCGTGGATCTGGATGCCAAGGCTCGCCACTTCGCAGCCGACATCGGTGCCCCAGGCTTTCAACAGCGGCACCAGCGCTTCGGCGCGCGCCTGCGCCGCGGCATCGCCCAGCGTGCCGCGATCGACCTGGCCGGCGGTGTAATAGAGCAGCGCACGCGCCGCCTCGGTCATTGCGCGCATGCGCATCAGCATGCGCCGCACATCGGGGTGTTCGACAATCGCCACCGGGGCCTTGTCGGCGCTGCCGGCGCGCGCCGATTGCACGCGCTCGCGGGCATAGGCGCGCGCCTTTTGCCAGGCCGCCTCGGCAATCTGCACGCCCTGGCTGCCGACATTGATCCGCGCCGAATTCATCATCGTGAACATCGCGCGCAGCCCGCCGTTTTCGGGCCCGACCATTTCGCCGATGCAGGCGTCATGGTCGCCAAACACCATCACGCAAGTGGGCGAAGCGTTGATCCCCAGCTTGTGCTCGATCGAGGCGCAGCGCAGGTCATTGCGCGCGCCCGGCGTGCCATCGGCATTGACGTGGAATTTGGGCACCACAAACAGCGAAATCCCGCGCGATCCGGCCGGCGCCCCCGGAGTGCGCGCCAGCACCAGATGGATGATATTGGCGGCCAGATCGTGTTCGCCCCAGGTGATATAGATCTTGGTGCCCTTGATGCGGTATTTGCCGGCGTGTTCGCCTTCGGTGATCGGGGTGGCGGTGGTGCGCAGCGCGCCGACATCCGATCCGGCCTGCGGTTCGGTCAGGTTCATCGTGCCCGACCATTCGCCCGATACCAGCTTGGCCAGATAGCGCGCCTTTTGCGCTTCGCTGCCATGATGGTCGAGCGCCTCGATCGCCCCCACCGTCAGCATCGGCAGCAGCGCAAAGCCCATGTTGGCGGTGCCCAGCGTTTCCAGCACGCAAGTCGCCAGCGTAAAGGGCAGTCCCTGGCCGCCATGGTCGGCGGGGCCGGCGATGCTGTTCCAGCCTTGTTCGACAAAGGCCTGGTAGGCTTCGGCAAAGCCCGCCGGCAGCTGCACCGCGCCATCGCGCAACTGCGCGCCCTGGGTATCGCCGATCCGGTTCAGCGGCGCCCATTCGCCCGCCGCCAATTGGCCGATTCCTTCGGCAATCGCTTCCACCAGATCGGGCGTTGCGGCGGCAAACCGCTCGTGCCCGGCCAGATCATCAATCCCGGCATTGACCCGCATGGCCAGAACCTGATCGGCGGTGGGGGCAGTAAAGGTCATCGCGCGGGTATCCTTGCTGGCGTGGGGCCGGAAAAACCGGTCTTGGCATGGCCATGCTGCGGCCTATAGCGAAATGCAATGTCGGCGACAAAGTTCAACTGCCTGAATGCGCAAGGCGCTGCCTTGCCCGAAGCGATCGCGCGCGCGGCGGCGGTGATCCGTGCCGGCGGCACCGTCGCGGTGCCCACCGAAACGGTCTATGGTCTGGCGGCGCGTGCCGATGATGATGGCGCGGTGGCGGGGATCTATCGCGCCAAGGGGCGGCCCGATTTCAATCCCTTGATCGTGCATGTGCGCGATCTGGACCATGCCGCACAGCTGGCCATTGTCGATGCGGCGGCGGTGGCCTGTGCCGCTGCATTCTGGCCCGGTCCGCTGACCATGGTGCTGCCGCGCCGCGCCGATGCGCCGATCAGAGCGGCGGTTTCGGCGGGCCTGCCGACTTTGGCGCTGCGCTGCCCGGCGCATCCGGTGATGCAGGCGCTGCTGGCGGCGAGCGACTTGCCGCTGGCGGCACCCTCGGCCAATCGCAGCGGCGCGGTCAGCCCGACCAGCGCTGATCATGTACTCGCCTCGCTGGGCGAGCGGGTCGATCTGGTGCTCGATGGCGGGACCTGCGCGCAGGGGCTCGAATCGACCATCGTCGCGCTGCGGCCCGGGGGCGGCTGGACTTTGCTGCGGCCCGGCCCGATCACGCGCGAGGCGCTGGCGGCGGTGCTCGGCGCGGATCGCGAAGCGGCGGCGGGGGCGGGGATCGAGGCGCCAGGGCAATTGGCCAGCCACTATGCCCCGGGCAAACCGGTGCGGCTGCACGCGACGAAGGCTGAAGCCGACGAATTCCTGATCGGGTTTGGCGCGGTGGCCGGCGATATCTCGCTCAGTGCCGCGGGCGATCTGGCCGAGGCGGCGGCGCGGCTCTATGCCTGCCTGCACCGCGCAGCGGCAGCAGCGCAGACGCGGGTGGCGGTGGCGCCGGTGCCCGACCACGGGATTGGCGCCGCGATCAATGATCGGCTGCGCCGCGCTGCCGCGTGAACGCTGATGCCGTGATCAGGGCTGGCAGACAATCTTGCCGGTGCCGGTCACGCTGACATCGCAATGGGCATGGCCGGTGACGGTGACATTGCCGGTGCCGACGATCGCCCCGCTGACATCGCCATCGCTGGCGACATGCGCCGATCCGGTGCCGGCCACGTCGATCGCCGCTTCGCCCGCTTTCAGCGCGGCCAGCTCGGCATTGCCGGTGCCGGCGATCGACAGCACCAGCTTGTCGGCCTTGCCGCTGGCGCTGATATTGCCCGACCCCAGCACATCGACCGACAATTGCCCGGCCGCGACGCCATCGGCGGTGATCGTGCCCGATCCACCGATGGTCAGCCCGACTTTGGCCCCATCGATGCGGTCGGCGGTCATCTTGCCCGATCCGGCCATGACCAGGTGATCAAACGCCGGATCGGTCACCGTTACCGTCGCGGTGCCATTGATCGTGCCCGATTTGCGCGCGATGCCCAGCTTGCCGTCTTTCAGCACAAAGCGCAGCGCGGCCACCGCGGCCGGATCACCCGCGACGGTAATGCCCAGCTGCGACCCGTGCACCACTTGCACCGTATCGGGGCCCAGCAGCGAAATTTCCTGCGCGGTCTGGCCTGCCGTCACCAGCTTGGCCAGCGGCACCCCGGATTCGCCATCGATGGTGATGTCGCCGCCATGGCAACCGCTCAGCGCGAGGGCAAAGGGGGCCATGATTACGGGGATACGGGCAAGGCGCATGGGGTTCTCCGCCGATCGAGTCCGGCGGGCAGGCTATGGCAGCGGCTGCCACAAAGCAAGCGGGCCGCCGGTTGCCCGGCGGCCCGCTGCATGATTCACCGAAAATCGCCCCGATCAGGCGGTTTCGTAATACTTCGGCGCGTGTTCGTTGAGGATCGCGAGGATCTTCTTCAACGCCGAAGGCTCGTCGGTCTTTTCCATCGCAGCCAGTTCGCGTGCGAGGCGCGACGAGGCGGCTTCAAAGATCTGCCGTTCGGAATAGCTCTGTTCGGGCTGGTCATCGGCGCGGAACAGGTCGCGGGTCACTTCGGCGATCGACACCAGATCGCCCGAATTGATCTTGGCTTCATATTCCTGGGCGCGGCGCGACCACATCGTGCGCTTGACCTTGGGCTTGCCCTTCAAGGTGTCGAGCGCTTCGCGCAGCGTCTTGTCAGACGACAGCTTGCGCATCCCGATCGCTTCGACCTTGTTCACCGGCACGCGCAGGGTCATGCGCTCTTTTTCAAAGCGGAGCACGTAGAGCTCCAGCTTCATCCCGGCAATTTCTTCGTTTTGCAGTTCGACCACCCGGCCGACACCATGCTTTGGATAAACGACGTAGTCTCCAACATCGAAGGCAAGAGCCTTGACTGCCATTGCATATCCTTTCGACGCGGCGGGATCAGAACGGGTTCCGGATACTGGCAATCGATGCGCCCGCGCCATGCGCCAGCCGCATCGACCAAGGATGAATCCCGGGCCCATCGGGGTAAGGTCCGGCAAACGGCCGTCTACGCGCGGCCTAGCGAAACCCAGCGATCCGTTTGCCGTCTGTCCTGCCTGATTCGTGTTGCAACACGCCGGGCGGAAAACAAGAATCCGGCGGCTGCCAAGCCATATAGCAGCCTTTGAGCAAAATTTCCAGTGCGGCAAGCGTTCGCCCTGCCCAAAATTGCAACATTTCGGGCCGAAATCGCTGATTTTGCCGCCGATCAGCGCTGGTCGGCGGCGGGGCGCTGCGCTCAGTCGCCCTCGCCGGGCTCGGCCGAAAAATACTTGTCGAACTTGCCCGCTTCGCCCTTGTGATCGTCGGCGTCGGCCGGGGCGTCCTTCTTGGCGGTGATATTGGGCCATTCGGCGGAATATTTGGCGTTCAGTTCCAGCCACTGCTCGAGCCCGCTTTCGGTATCGGGCAGGATCGCTTCGGCCGGGCATTCGGGTTCGCACACGCCGCAGTCGATGCATTCGCTGGGGTTGATCACCAGCATGTTTTCGCCTTCATAGAAGCAGTCGACCGGGCAAACCTCGACACAATCCATGAACTTGCACTTGATGCACGCTTCGGTAACGACATAAGTCATGGCGGCGATGGTCCCTTTGGGTCTGTTTGCAACCGGTTGTACCAGCCCCGCATGGACGCAAGGCATGGCGTTCATCGGCGGTGCTAAAGGGGAGTAGGGGGCTGCGTCAAGCCCGCCTGATTGTCGCCAGGCGCGTGATCCCCGCCACAATGGCGATAGCAGGCCTGCGCTTCCCCCGCCGGACCGCGCCGCGTCGGGATCGCGACAATCTCGATCGCCCAGACGCTGCCGCGCAAGGGCAGCACCACGACATCGCCCGCACGCACCGCCGCGCTGGCGCGTTCGATGCGCCGGCCGTTGAGGCGGATATGCCCGGCCTCGGCCCATTGCCGCGCCAGTTCGCGCGTCTTGGCGAGGCGGATATACCATAGCAGCTTGTCGATCCGCAGGCTGGCCGCGTCCATCAGCCGACCCATTCGGCCAGTGCGGCAAACGCCCCGCCGGCCGGGCGGGGGGCATTCGCCGGAGCGGCGGCGCGCCTTGGTGCGGGGTGCGGCGCGCGCCAGTCCCACAGCGGCGGTGCCGGCGGGCCGAATGCCCCTGCCGCCAGCGCGCGCGGCATCACCGCGCGAAACCCGGCGGCGCGCAGCAGCATGGCAAAGCTGGCGGTGGTCAGCCCCATCGACACCGCCCGCGCCGGATCGAGAAAGATCCGCCGCCCGGGTGCGCCCAGCCGCCGGCGGTGCGCCTGCTGGATCAGCTTGTCGGCCAGATCGACGCGCACCGCCTGCGCTCCGGCCCGGCGATAGCCGACCGGGGCGCTGCGCGTGGGCAGCGCCGGTGGCAGCGCGTCGGGCGGCGCCAGCGGCGGATGCGGGCGCAGTTGCGCCAGCGCCAGCCACAGCCGCAACGGCGCCGGGCGCAGCAAGGCCGGTACAAAAAGGTCGATCGCGCCCACCCGCACCCCCAGCGCGCGCAGCCGATCGCGCTGCGCCGGGGTCAGCCGGTCAAGCCCGGCCTCGCTGCGCGCCACGATCCCGCCACCATCGATCAGCCGCAGCAAGAGCGCGCGCAGATCGGGCCCGCTGGCACTCGCCTCGCTCGCCTGCGCCAGCGCCAGCAGCGGCGCCAAGGTGGGGGCCAACGCATCATCCCACCAGCGCTGGATTGCGGCGGCGACCCGTTCGCGGGCATTCGCGCCCAGCCGATCGAGCGCGGCATCGAGCCGCAGGCGCGGTTGCAGCAGGCTGCGCCCCGGTTCCAGCCGCGCCACCGCCAGCCCGTCCCAGATCAGCGCGCCCTCGGCCAGTGTCAGCCCGTCGGGCTGTGCAGTGGCCATGATCAGCGCTTCGGCGCGGCGCAGCAGCAGCGCGGGCAAGTGGCGTTCGGCCGCCGCCAGCAGCAATTTGCGATCGGCCGCGCGCGCCAGCGGATCGACCACGAAGCGAAACCCGCGCAACTGGCCGATCGGCTCGTCATCGACCACCACGCTGCCGGTTTCATCGACCTGCACCGGCAGCACCGCGCTGTCGGCGCCGGTGTGGCGCATCAGCACCGCCGTGCGGCGATTGACAAAACGTTCGGTCAACCGCTGGTGCAGCGCATCGGACAGGCGGGTTTCGGCCGCGCGCGCGCGCGCGGCCATTTCTTCGCGCGCCAGCACCCAGTCGGGGCGCTGCGCGATATAGGCCCAACTGCGGATCGCGGCGATGCGCCCCTGCAGGGCATGGATATCGCCCTGGGTATTGTCGAGCTGCGCGATCGCGCTGGCGACATAGTCCGATCCCAAGTGGCCGTGGCGCAGATCCTGCCACAGCCGCGCGACAAACCGGGCATGGGTATCGGCGCCCTGCTGGCGAAAATCGGGCAGGCTGCACACTTGCCAGAACCGCCGCACGCTCGCGCTGCCGCGCACCGATCCCGCCACCTCGGCATCGCCCGCGAGCAGTCGCAGCACCGCCAGATCGATCGCATCGGGCGGGCTGATCAAGCCATCGCGCGGTGGCGGGCGGGTCAGATCGGCGATCAGCGTGTCGATCGAATCGAAGCGCGGTTCAGCCTCGCGCCAGAACAGCCGGGTCAGCGGGGCAAACCGGTGCTCGCAGATCGCATAGACTTCGTCATCGGTGAATTCGGGGCTGGCCTCGCCCAGCCCGGCCAGCGTGCCGAACGTGCCGTCGCGCTGATGCCGCCCGGCGCGCCCGGCGATCTGCGCCATTTCCGCCGGGGTCAGCCGGCGCTGGCGGTGCCCGTCGTATTTGCTCAGCCCGGCAAAGGCGACATGGTGGACATCAAGGTTCAGCCCCATCCCCACCGCATCGGTGGCGACCAGATAATCGACTTCGCCAGCCTGATACATCGCCACCTGGGCATTGCGCGTCTGCGGGCTGAGCGCGCCCATCACCACCGCCGCGCCGCCGCGAAACCGCCGCAGCATTTCGGCCATGGCATAGACCTGCTCGGCGCTGAACGCGACAATCGCGCTGCGCGGCGGCATCCGCGACAATTTGCGCGCCGGGGCATGTTCCAGCGTCGAAAAGCGCGGCCGGCTGATCACTTCGGCATCGGGCACCAGCGTGCGCAGCATCGGTTCGAGCGTGGCCGACCCCAGTATCATCGTTTCCTCGCGCCCGCGCGCGTGGAGCAGCCGGTCGGTAAACACGTGGCCGCGTTCGGGATCGGCGGCGAGTTGCGCCTCATCGAGCGCAACAAATGCCAGATCGGGGCGGTGCGGCATCGCCTCTGCGGTGCACAGCAGCCAGCGCGCGTTTTTGGGTTCGATACGCTCTTCGCCGGTAATCAGCGCAACCCGGTCGGCGCCCTTGATCGCCACCACCCGGTCATAGACCTCGCGCGCGAGCAGCCGCAGCGGAAACCCGATCGCGCCCGACGAATGCGCGCAGAGCCGTTCGATCGCGAGGTGAGTCTTGCCGGTATTGGTCGGCCCCAGCACCGCGCGCACATGGCCCTGGGCCGATTGATCACGTCCCGGGAAAAGCGGCTGGCCCATGGGGGGGAATGTGGTCCGGCGCCCGCCGAATGCAAGCCGCTTTGCCCGATTATCCCCAAAAGGGCAGCGCCATGCACACAAGTGGCTCAGGAACACCCAAAAACCCAAGTCCGCTCATCCTGAGCCTGTCGTGCCGAAGGCCAGCGTCAGCTAAGGATGCGCGTAAACATTTGAGTATGCGCGCTTTTTTCCGCGCGATGGGCTGGCGTCAGCGCGCATCATTAGCTGACGCTGGCCTTCGGCACGACAGGCTCAGGATGAGCGGATCTCTCTTAAACGAGATATTTGGCTGATTGTATCGATCCTCCAGCCAAAAGGGCCGGAAGATCGCTCTTCCGGCCCTTTGGTTCAAATCGGAACGGCGCGAAGGCTCAGCCGTCGTAATCGGCGCCCAGCGAGGTGTTGCGCACCGGCGCGGCGGCGGTGATCCGCAGCGCTTCGGCCGATTGCGACAGCGAGCCGATATCATCGACCTGGTCATCATCATCGGGCAGCACGCGCTGCAGCGACTGGATCAGGTTTTCCTTGAGCATCGACGGGCGCACGGTTTCTTCGGCGATTTCGCGCAGCGCGACGACCGGGTTCTTGTCGCGGTCGCGATCAACGGTCAGTTCGGCACCGCCGGAAATCGCGCGGGCACGCTCGGCCGACAGCAGCACCAGATCGAACCGGTTGGGAACCTTGTCGACGCAATCTTCAACGGTAACGCGCGCCATCAGGGCACTCCACTGCTATGCTATGGGTTGGGGCAGGCGAAGGCCCCTATGCTGACACGCCCCGCGAGTCAAGAAATCCCGACTCCGGCGCGCCGGCCGTGCCGATCAATCGCCGCGAATATCGTCGATCGTGTTCAGCGCCCAGACGTAAAGATCCTGGTTTTCGGTATTGGCAAAGCGGCGCAGCAGCGATCCGGCGGTCCACGAACCGATCACCGTGATCACCAGCGCCCACCACAGATCGAGCGCGCCGCTGGCGATATGCCACAGCGCCAGCGCGGCGATCGGCCAGACGACCACCGCGATCGCCATGCGCAGATAGAGAAACTGACCCAGCACCGCGAACACCGCCGCATTCACCGCCATGAACACGCCGATCGCAAACACCGGATGCCAGCCCATCCGCGCCCACAGCCACCAGCCCAGCGCAGTGCCGGCGGCAAGCCCGGGCAGCACGAAGATGACATGGGCAATCCGCCCGCGCAGCCAATAGAGCGCAACCAGCGCGGCGACCGTCAGCGCGGTGGCGGGAATCTGGCCAAAGGTTGCAACGCAGACCTGCACCGCAGGGGCGAACCGGTCAAACCAGTGCAGCAGGAGTTCGATCATGCGTTGTCAACCAGGCCAGCGGGGGCGCCGGGATCAGCCGGCGAACCCGCCCGATCTACCGTCGCCGGCTTGGTCGGGACAGCGCGGCCCGATCGGGAATGAACCTAATTCAGCCGCTCAATCATCGCCATAGGCATGGTTGCCCAGCTCTTCCGGCGCCAGATCGGAAAAGCGGGTGATGCGCGGTTCGAACCGCATGCGCACTTTGCCCGTGGCGCCGTGGCGCTGTTTGGCGACGATCAGTTCAGCCAGGCCATAGACGCGCTCCATCGCCGCGGCCCAGGCGGCGTGATCTTCGTGGACTTTGGCTTCGTCGCCATCGACCGGGCGCTTGGGTTCGCGCAGCGACACGTAATAGTCTTCGCGGAACACGAACCACACCATGTCCGCGTCCTGTTCGATCGATCCGGATTCGCGCAAGTCCGACAGCACCGGGCGCTTGTCATCGCGCTGTTCGACCGCGCGCGACAGCTGCGACAGCGCGATCACCGGCACCGACAATTCCTTGGCCAGCGTCTTCAAACCCCGGCTGATTTCGGAAATTTCGTTGACGCGGTTGTCGCTGCGGCCCGAGCCCTGCAGGAGTTGCAGGTAGTCGACCACGATCAGCCCGATATCGTGCCGCCGTTTCAGCCGCCGCGCGCGGGCGCGCAGCGCGCCGATGGTCAGCGCCGGGGTATCGTCGATAAACAGCGGCAATTCGGCCAGCCGCTGGCTGGCAAACGACAATTGCTGAAAATCCTCGCGGCTGATCCGCCCCATGCGCAAGGCTTCGGAACTGATCCCCGACTGTTCGGCGAGGATACGCGTCGCCAGCTGGTCGGCGCTCATTTCTAGGCTGAAAAACGCGGTGGCGGCGCCGACCGAATCCTTGACCGGGATGCCGTCGGCCAGATCGCGGCGCAGCCGATCAGCGGCGTTGAAGGCGATATTGGTGGCCAAACTGGTCTTGCCCATGCCCGGCCGCCCGGCGAGGATGATCAGGTCGGAATCGTGCAGGCCGCCGATCTTTTCGTTGATCGAGGTCAGCCCGGTGGTCTTGCCCGAAATATGGCCGCCCGACAGCAGCGCCTTTTCGATCATTTCCAGCGAAGTGCGCGTGGCGGTGGCAAAACTTTGCGCCTCGCTGCCGGTCTGCGCGCCTTCGGCCACGGCATAGAGCGCGGCTTCGGCGGATTCGATCTGCGCCAGCGGGGCAACGCTTTCGCTGGTATCCATCGCCTGTTCAACGAGGCTGCGGCCGACGCTGATCAGTTCGCGCAGCAGCGCCAGATCATAGATCTGCTGCGCCAGTTCGCGCGGCGCGATCAGCCCCTGGCCATCGGCGGTCAGCCGCGCCAGATAGGCGGTGCCGCCCAGTTCCTTGAGCCCTTCGTCGGCTTCGAAATAGGGTTTGAGCGTGACCGGGGTCACCACCGCCTTGCGGTCGATCAGCGCGGCGATGCGCGCAAACACCCGGCCGTGCACCGCGGCAAAGAAATGCTCGGCGGTGAGCGGGCAGGTCATTTCTTCAAGAATGCGGTTGTCGATCAGCACCGCGCCCAGAAAGGCGGCTTCGGCTTCGACATTTGCAGGCAACGTGCGCGGCGGTTCGGCATCGCGCAGCAGGACGGGGGCATGGCTGGACATCGCCCGCTTGTGCCTGCAATCGGCCAGGCAGACAAGCCGCCGACCCGGTACGCCCCCTGTGGATAGCGGGTATGGAACGCGATCGATCCCGCATCAGCCCTTGCGGCAGGGTTGACGCCTATGCAATCACGCTGCGGTCATGTCCGACCCGCGCATTGCCCATATCGAGCTCGATGAAGCGACCATCCTGTGGCGCAACGCCGATATCGAACAGGAACGCCGCATCGCGATTTTTGACCTGATCGAGGACAATACTTTCAAACCCTTGCGCGCCTATGACGCCGGGCATACCGGGCCCTATCGGCTGCGGCTGGCGGTGGATGACGGGCGGCTGTCGCTGATGATCGCCGATGAGCGGGGCAATGATCTGGAAACGCTGATTCTCGGGCTGGGCCGGTTTCGCCGCCCGATCCGCGATTATTTCGCGATTTGCGAATCGTATTACCAGGCGATCCGCCGCGCCACCGCGCAGGAAATCGAAACCATCGACATGGCCCGGCGCGGGGTCCACAACGATGCCGCGACGCTGTTGCTGGAACGGCTGGAGGGCAAAGTGGATACCGATTTTGCCACCGCGCGGCGGCTGTTCACGCTGATCTGCGTGCTGCACATCCGGGCCTGATCGCGATGGCCCGCCGCCCCCTGTTCGCGCTGACGCGCTGGCGTCTGGTGGCAACGCTGCTGCTGGTGCTGGCGCTGGCCGGTGCGGCGCTTGGCGGGTGGTGGTGGATGCGCCAGTGGGCGCCCGATCGCGCGCGCTATCCGGTGCAGGGCCTGTGGCTCGATGCCGCCAATGGTCCGGTCGAATGGGCCACCTTGCGCGCCAATGGCCCGGCCGGGCACGGGCCCGATTTCGTTTACCTGACCGCCAGCAGCGGCGCGCAGGCGCGCGACAGCGCCTTTGCCGGCGGGTTCGATGCCGCGCGCAAGGCGGGGCTGCAAGTGGGGGCGGTGCATGTCTATGATGTGTGCGTTCCCGGCGATGGGCAGGCGGCCAATTTCGTGACGACCGTGCCGCGCGACCGCCGCATGCTGCCCGCCGCGATCGCCATTGATCTTGATCCGGCGCATTGCCCGCAGCCGCCCGATCAGGCGACCATCGACAGCGAATTGACCACGTTTCTGAACGAGGTGGAACGCCATCTTGGCCGCCCGGTGCTGCTGATGCCCACCGCCGCGGCCGAGGCGCGCTATCACTTTGCCGCGCGGGTTGATCGCAATGTCTGGGTCACCGGCGATTTTCGCGTGCCGACCTATGTCAAACGGCCGTGGGTGCTGTGGACCGCAACGCACCGTTTGCGCGTGGCCGGGGTGGGCACGCCGGTGCGCTGGGTGGTGGTGCAGCCATGACCGACCGGTTTGATCGGGCCGCGCTGATCGCTGCCGCGCAGCGGGCGATGGCCGGGGCCTATGCGCCTTATTCGGGGTTTCAGGTCGGCGCCGCGCTGGCCTTTGCCGATGGCACGGTGGTGACCGGCGCCAATTTCGAAAACGCCAGCTATGGCCTGTCGCTGTGCGCCGAAACGGTCGCTGCCGCCAGCGCCAGCCAGGCCGGGCATCGCGCCGGGCTGATCGCGGTGGCGGTGGTCGGCGGGCACCACGGGGTGATCGATGGCGTGGTCGCGCCGTGCGGGCGCTGCCGCCAGGTGCTGCACGAGCTGGCCGCGCTGGGCGGGACCGATCCGCTGATCATCGCTGCCGGCGCGCACGAAACCGTGGACATGCCGCTGTCGGCGCTCTTGCCACTGGCGTTCGGCCCGGCCAATCTGCAACCTTGAACCGATCAAATTGAAAGGCGCACCTTGGCCATCCTGTCCGACCGCTGGATTCGCGAAAACGCGCTGAGCCGCGGGATGATCGAACCCTTTGTCGAAAGCCAGCGGCGCGATGGCTGCATCAGCTATGGCCTGTCGTCGTATGGCTATGACGCGCGCGTGGCCGACGAGTTCAAGATTTTCACCAATGTCGATTCGGCGGTGGTCGATCCCAAGGACTTTGCCGCCAATTCGTTTGTCGATCGCAAGACCGATGTCTGCGTGATCCCGCCCAACAGCTTTGCGCTGGCGCGCACGGTCGAATATTTTCGCGTGCCGCGCGATGTGCTGGTGATCTGCCTTGGCAAATCGACGTATGCGCGCTGCGGGATCATCGTCAATGTCACCCCGCTCGAACCCGGCTGGGAAGGGCACGTGACGCTGGAATTTTCCAACACCACCCCGCTGCCGGCGCGGATCTATGCCAACGAAGGCGCCTGCCAGTTCCTGTTCTTGCAAGGCAACGAACCCTGCGAGACCAGCTATGCCGACCGCGCCGGCAAATACATGGGCCAGCGCGGGGTAACCCTGCCGCGCATCTGATTTACGGCGCGCGGTCGGCGCCGGCGCTCCACCGCGCCGCCAGCCACAGCCGGATCGCGCTGGCCAGCCCGGGCGGGTGTTCGGCGGCGATCCGTTCGGCATCGATCCGCGCCACCAGCGCGTTGATCGGCACATTTTCGGCAGCGGCGGCGTGGCGCAGCGCGTCCCAGAACAGCGGTTCGAGGCTGATCGAGGTCTTGTGCCCGGCGATTTCGACCGAACGCTTGACCGGCGGGTGGTAAGGCACTGGCATCACCACCCTTTGCGCGATCAATACATGTGCTGGCCACCGTTGACCGACATTGTCGATCCGGTGACAAAGCCGGCGTCATCAGAGGTGAGAAACGCCACTGCGCGGGCGATTTCATCGGCCTGGCCAAGCCGGCCGACCGGAATTTTGGCAACGATCTTTTCGAGCACCGGCGCCGGCACCGCGGCGACCATGTCGGTGTCGATATAGCCCGGTGCGATGGCATTGACGGTCACGCCGTATTTGGCGCCTTCCTGCGCCAGCGCCTTGGTAAAGCCGTGGATGCCCGATTTGGCGGCGGCATAGTTGACCTGGCCATATTGCCCGGCCTGGCCGTTGATCGAACCGATGTTGACGATGCGGCCCCAGCCGCGCTCGCGCATGCCGGGAAACGCGGCCTTGGCCATGTTGAAGCAGCCGCCCAGATTGACGCGCATGACTTCGTTCCAGTCGTCATAGCTCATCTTGTGCAGCACGCCGTCGCGGGTGATCCCGGCATTGTTGACGACGATATCGACGCTGCCGTGTTCTTCAATGATCGCGGCGACTGCGGCCAGCGTGGCCTGATGGTCGCCGACATCCCATTTCGCCACGGCGATGCCGGTCTTGTCCTTGAACGCCTGCGCGCGGGCATCGTTGCCGGTGTAATTGGCGACGACGGTGCGCCCCTGCGCGGCCAGCGCAATGCTGATCGCTTCGCCAATCCCGCGGGTGCCCCCGGTAACAATCGCTACACGCGCCATGTCAGATCCCCTTGTTCCCGCACAATCGAGCCGTCACCGCTCGGCCAAAACGCTACGGCGTGGCGGGGCGGGCGGCAAGACTGGAAACAAGTCTAGCGCTGGCAATACGATTGCGACAGCCGACATTGGTCTAAACCCGCCGGCGATCCATGAAGCAACAGGTGGGAAATTCAGCCGCGATCAGAAATGGATCTGCGTTCCGACATAGATCGCCTGGCTGTCCTGACGATGGTCGGTCAGCGCGCGCAGGCGTTCGCGATCCGACGAATCGCGCAGGCCGGCGGTCACATCGACATTGCGCATCAGGCGATAGCTGCCGCCCATGCGAACCTGGTAATCGCCCTGCGTGCCCAGCGTGCGCGCGGCGCGGCCGGGGGCATCGCGCTGATCGATCGTGATATCGGGCGCAAAGCGAGAGGTCGATACCGCGCCGGCATCGCTGCGCGAGGCGATCGAGAACGTGCGCAGTTCGGCATTGTCGCGCGGCAGATCATGCACCACCGGCGCGGTCGGCAGCGCAAAGCTCTGATAGCCGCGCGCCAGTCCCAGATTGTAGGCGATCGGCGCGATCCGCACCGAGGCGAGGCCGGCATTGCTGTCAACCTGCGGGCTGCGCGACGCGATCAGGCGGCCGTGTACATCGATCACCCGCACCGCCACGGTCACCGACCGGTCTGACCGGCTGTCGAGCCCGGCGGGGGTGAAGCGGAACAGATGGCCATGCGCCAGCGCCTGCAACGAAGCCGATCCGGCGAGGCGCGGATCAACCGAAGCCGGGGTGAACGAACCCAGCGCGCCACGCGCGGCCAGGCTGACCGTCGCCGATTCGCCGTGGTTGGCAAAGGCGCTGACCATCGACGGGGCGGCGATCGCCGAAGCGATGATGCAGGCGGCGCTGATCACCGGCGCGCGCAAAAACCGGCGGAAACCGCCCGTTTTTTTGCGTTGTGCACCGATCGCGCGCATGACTGCCTGCCACCTTTTCCCGAATCGGTGTGCTGCAACAGCCCACCGCAAACCTTTGTTATCGCAAGACACAGTGGCAAGAACACGCAACTGGTCAAGTCCCTATTACGCCTGCTTGTGTCGTGTTTCCAGCCGTTTGCGCATGCGCCAAGCGGTTTTGTGCGAAGTGTTGCCGTCAATCCACAACCGCCGCCCGGCCGCCCCGCCGCAATGCGCTTGCCGCCAGTGGCAACCGGGTGTTAGAGGCGCCACACGCAGCAGTGCGCGGTTCGCCCGCGTGGCCGCCATGCCGGGCCGGTTCGGGCCGGGCAAAGGGCGCTCACCGGCATCCGCGTTAAGACCCCGGTGGGCGCGGTCCGCGAATGCCGGCGCTGCCCGCAACTGAAGGACAGGATTGACAGTGACGTTGAGCGCCAGCCCCAAGATGACCGGCATTGATGGCCGCACCGCCCTGCGTACCGTGCTGATCGGCGCGCTGGTGGTCTCGCTGGGTGCCTGCGCGCACCACCACAAGCCGGCCAAGAAGAAATTGCAGGCCAGCTTGCTCGCCCCCAGCAAAGTGACCCAGATCGGCGTCAATGCCTATCTGTGGCGCGCCTCGCTCGATACGCTGTCGTTCATGCCGCTATTGCAGACCGACAGCAACGGCGGGGTGATCGTGACCGACTGGTACGCCAATCCCAAGAACCCCAGCGAACGCATGAAGGTGACCGTGTCGATCCTCGATCAGGATCTGCGCGCCGATGCGGTGCGTGTCGCCGCCAGCCGCCAGGTGCTGCAAGGTTCGGTGTGGGTCGATGCCACGGTCGAAGCCGCCACCGTGCAAAAGCTGGAAGACGTGATCCTCACCCGCGCCCGCGATCTGCGTCGCAAGGCGATTCGCGGCTGATTTTGGGTGCCTCGCCGGTTGCATCCCGCACCGGCCTGTGCGTAGAGCAGTGGTATGAGCACCGACCGTTTCAATCCCGCCAGCGCTGATCTGCGCTGGCAAAAGGCGTGGGACGACGCCCAGACCTTTCGCGCCGACGATACCTCGGCCAAACCGCGCAGCTATGTGCTTGAAATGTTTCCCTATCCATCGGGGCGCATCCACATCGGCCATGTGCGCAATTACACGATGGGCGACGTGCTGGCGCGCTACAAGCGGATGATCGGGCACGAAGTGCTGCATCCGATGGGGTGGGATGCGTTCGGCATGCCGGCGGAAAACGCCGCGATGGAAAAGGGCGTGCACCCCGGCGGGTGGACCCGTGCCAATATCGAATCGATGAAGACCCAGCTCAAACGGCTGGGCTTTGCGCTCGACTGGAGCCGCGAACTGGCGACCTGCGAGCCCGATTATTACGGCCACGAACAGGCGCTGTTCCTTGATCTCTATGCCGCCGGGCTGGTCTATCGCCGCGAATCGGCGGTCAACTGGGACCCGGTTGATCAGACCGTGCTGGCCAATGAACAAGTTATCGACGGGCGCGGCTGGCGCTCGGGCGCGCTGGTTGAAAAGCGCAAGCTGAACCAGTGGTTCCTCAAAATCACCGCCTTTGCCGATGATCTGCTGACCGGGCTTAGCAGCCTCGACAAGTGGCCCGAAAAAGTGCGGCTGATGCAGGAAAACTGGATCGGCAAGTCGCAGGGGCTGCAATTCGGCTTTGACCTGTCAAACGGCGACCGGCTTGAGGTCTATACCACCCGGCCCGATACCATTTTCGGCGCCAGCTTTGTTGCGGTGGCGGCCGATCATCCGGTGGCGCAGGCGGCCGCTGCGGCCGATCCTGCCGCGGCCGAATTCATCGTCCGCTGCAAACAGGGCGGCACTACTGCGGCCGAGCTGGAAACCGCCGAAAAGCTGGGCTTTGCCACCGGGTTGACCGCGCGCCACCCGTTCACGGGGGCGGCGCTGCCGGTCTACATCGCCAATTTCGTGCTGATGGATTATGGCACCGGCGCGATCATGGCGGTGCCCGGCCACGACCAGCGCGATTTTGACTTTGCCCGCAAATATGGCCTGCCGATCCTGCGCGTGGTCGCCCCCGATGCGGCGCAGGCCGACGCCCCGTTTGGCGACGAGGCCGAAGCCGGCGATGGCGTGCTGGTCCATTCGCAGTTCCTCGACGCGATGAGCGTTGCCGAGGCCAAGGCGGCGGTGATTGCCCGCGCCGAAGCCGAAGGCTGGGGCGAAGGGCGCACCGTGTGGCGGCTGCGCGATTGGGGCGTATCGCGCCAGCGGTACTGGGGCACGCCGATCCCGATCATCCATTGCGAAGTGTGCGGCGCGGTGCCGGTGCCCAAAAAGCAGTTGCCGGTGGTGCTGCCCGACGATGTCGATTTTTCGGTGCCGGGCAATCCGCTCGATCGCCATCCCACCTGGAAACATGTCGCCTGCCCGCAATGCGGCCATGCCGCGCGGCGCGAAACCGATACGCTCGATACCTTTGTCGACAGCTCGTGGTATTTCCTGCGCTTTGCCAGCCAGCCGGCCGATCGCCCGTTCGATCCGGCGGTGGTGGCGCAATGGCTGCCGGTCGAACAATATATCGGCGGGATCGAACACGCGATCCTGCACTTGCTCTATGCCCGGTTCTGGACGCGGGCGCTGGCGCATATCGGGCTGATCGATCTGACCGAACCGTTTGCCAGCCTGTTTACCCAGGGCATGGTCACCCACGAAACCTATGAACGGCGCAACCCCGACAACGGCCAGCCGATCTATTTCAGCCCGGCCGAGGTCGATCGCGATGGTCAGGGGGCGGTGCTGCGCGCCGATGGCGCCCCGGTCAGCATCGGGCGCGTGATCAAGATGTCAAAGTCCAAGAAGAACGTGGTGGACCCCGATGACATCGTCGCGCGCCATGGCGCCGATGCGATCCGCTGGTTCATGCTGTCGGACAGCCCGCCCGAACGCGACCTGCCGTGGTCGGAAGCCGGGATCGAAGGCTGCGCGCGGTTTGTCCAGCGCTTGTGGCGGCTGTTTGCCCAGGCCGATGCCGCCGCCACCGGCGAAGACCGCGCCCTGGCGCGCAAGACGCACCAGACGGTGCACGCGGTGGCCGCCGATATCGAGGCGTTGAGCTTCAACAAGGCGGTGGCGCGGATTTACGAACTGACCGGCGCTACCGAACGCGCTGCGCCCTCGGCCGACCGCACGCAGGCGATCCGTGCGATCCTGCTGCTGATCGCGCCGATGATGCCGCATCTCGCCGAAGAAGCCTGGGCGCAGATCGCCCCGGGCAGCGGGCTGATCGCCGATGCCGCCTGGCCGCCGGTTGATCCGGCGCTGCTGGTCGATGACGAAGTGACCGTGGCGGTGCAGGTCAAGGGCAAGCTGCGCGATACGCTGACCGTGGCCAAGGGCATGGACAGCGATGCCTTGCAGGCGCTCGCGCTGGCTTCGGAAAAAGTCCAGCGCGCGCTCGATGGCGCGCCGGTGCGCAAAGTGATCGTCGTGCCCGATCGGCTGGTCAATGTCGTTGCCTAGGCCGCGCCTGCTCGCCGCGCTGGCGCTGGGTGCACTGGCGCTCGGCGGCTGCGGGCTGCAACCGCTCTACAGCGGCGGCGGATCGGGCGCGGTGGCGCGTGCCACTGCGGCGATTGCGGTCGCGCCGATCGAGGGGCGGGCCGGCTATCTGGTGCACAACGCGCTGACCGATCGGCTGGGCGCGGCCGGGCATGACAGCCCGCGCTATCGGCTCGATGTGCGGCTCGACGAAAAATTGAGCGGGATGATCGTCCGCTCCGACAATTCGGTCAGCCGCGAACGCAGCGTGATGCGCGCGCGCTACCAACTGGTCGATCTGTCAAACGGCGCGATCCTGCTTGACGCCACCGCCGATGCCGATGCCGGGATCGACATCGTGTCGAGCGAATATGCGGTGATCGCCGCCGAACAGACGGCCGAGGCCAATCTGGCGCAGGCGATTGCCAACCAGATCGTCACCCGCATCGCCACCCGGCTGCGCCAGGGTGCGGCTTCATCCGGGGCGACCGGGCAGCCGCAGTGAAGGCGACGCAAAAGACCTTTGCCGGCCTGCTGGGCCGGGCAGTGGGTCAGGTCCGGGTGTTCTATTTCTGCGGCGCGGATGAAGCCGGCGCGGCCGATGCTGCCGCGCAAGTGCTGGCGCGGCTGGGTGCCGACGAACGCGCCGATCTGGCCGGGGCCGAACTCAAACGCGATCCGACGCGGCTGGCCGATGAAGCGCGTTCGACATCGCTGTTCGGCACCAGCCGGGTGATCGTGGTGACCACCGCCGGCGATGAAGTGCACGATGCGGTGGCAACGCTGATCGGCGATGCGGTGCCCGGCTGGCCGGTGCTGGTGGTGGCCAGCGGCGCCACCGACAAATCGCGCATCGCCAAATTGCTGGCCGATCGCGATGATGCGCTGGTCAGCATTTTCTATCCGCCCGATCTGCGCAGCGTGGCCGAAGCGGTGCGCTCGATGGCCGAAGCCGCCGGCTTGCGGATGAACACCGCGCAGGCCGAAGCGATTGCCCATGCCGCCGGGATGGACACCCGCATTGCCCGCAGCGAAATCGACAAGCTGGCGCTCTATCTCGATGCCAGCCCGGCCAGCCCGCGCACTGCCACGCCGGCCGATTGCGCGGCGATCGGCACCGCCACGCTCGATGACGGGATGACTGCGCTGGTCAATGCCACGCTGGGCGGGATGGCCGACAAGCTGGGCGGCGAACTGGCGCGGCTGACCTCTGGCGATATCAATCCGGTCGGGTTGCTGCTCGCGCTGGAACGCCGCGCGGTGCAACTGGCCGGGCTGGCGGCGCGTGCCGGCAATGGCAATCTCAATAGTTTTCTCGAAGGCGAAGTCGCGGCGCGGCGGGTGTTTTTCCGCGACCGGTCCGATCTGATGGTGCAATTGACGCGCTGGCGCGGGGCCAAAGTCGAACGGCTGCTGGCCCGGCTGGCCGCGCTGCACCGCGCCTTGCTCGCCGACAACCAGAGCGCGGCGCTGCGCATGCGCCAGGCGATCGTCGAAATTGCCCGCGCCGCCGCGCGCTGACGGCACGGGCGGTTACGTGGCGGCAGGCGTGAACTGGCCCTTTTTGACACGCGCTGAATCAAGGGGGCGCCCGCCGATGGACAAAGCAACCGGATTGGTGACAAATCACCGGCTGGTGACCTTGGCCGGCGCCATCGGCGATTCGGCTCCTCATGTGACAGGGTGAGTGGTGTGTACGACGAACGGGGACACTGCGACACGATGGGCAGTTGCTCCGAATCGGATGCTTCACTACGCCAACATGGGGGCATAACGCGCGGTTCGCGTCTGCGGCGCCGGTGCAGTCCGGAGCGTGGATGCAGCCGCCTGATGCCGACGAGGATGCCATGACCGCACGGATCGATCCGGTTGGTGCTGCCGCAGGCGCTGGCCGCGCCCGCCTCGATCTGGCGGCGGCTTTTGCGCTGCCGCTCGCTCCGCCGCTCGAACGGCGCCGCCTGCTGGCCTATCTGGCGCTGATCGTGTGCGATACCGTCGGAATCGGCGTGGCGTTCCTGTCGCTGGCCAAGTTCGATCGCCATGCGATCGATTTCACCCAGCTTGACGCGCTGCTGATGATGGTCATTCCGCTGTACTGGGTCTGCGCGCTGGCCTTGCGGGTCTATACCGTGCGTTCGCTGATCTCGCTGCGCCATGCCCAGGTGCGCGTCACTTATGCCTTGATGGCGGCGGTCGCCGCGCTGGTGCTGGTGTTCTATCTGGCGCACAGCCCGCTGCATTATGCCCGAGTGTTCCTCGCGCTCGATCTGGTCGCCTGCATCGCCATGCTCACCAGCGTGCGCGCGGTGGTCTCGCCGTTCATCTTGCGCCAATGCGGTCCTACGGCCGAAAACGTGCTGGTGATCGACGATGGCGGCGGCGCGATCCGCGTTCCCGGCGCGTGGACGATCAATGCGCGCGAACACCATCTGCGGCCCGATTTTTGCGATCCGCACATGCTTGATCTGCTCGGCCTGTTCATGACCAACATGGACCGCGTGCTGGTAACCTGCCCGCCCGAACGCCGCGCCGCCTGGGCGATGGTGTTCAAGGGATCGAATGTCAGCGGCGAAATCGTCGATCCCGACGTGCTCGAACTGGGCGTGCTGGGCGCGCGCCGGGCGCAGGCGTTTGGTACCTTGGTGGTCTCGGTCGGGCCGCTCAGCCTGCAATCGCGCGCGATCAAGCGCGCGGTGGATCTGGCCATCGCGGTGCCGGCGCTGCTGTTTCTTGCCCCGCTGATGCTGCTGGTGGCGGCGCTGATCTATGCCGAAGACGGCGGCCCGATCCTGTTTCGCCAGCAACGCCAGGGGCGCAGCAACCGGCTGTTCTGGATTTACAAGTTCCGCTCGATGCGCGCCGAACGGCTCGATCCCGCCGGGGCGCGTTCGGCCAGCCGCGATGATGAGCGGATTACCCGCATCGGCCGCCTGCTGCGGCGCACCAGCATCGATGAATTGCCGCAACTGCTCAACGTGCTGCGCGGCGAAATGAGCATTGTCGGCCCGCGACCGCACGCGATCGGCTCGTTGGCGGGGACCAAACCGTTCTGGGAAGTCGATCCGCGCTATCTGCTGCGCCATTCGCTCAAACCCGGCCTGACCGGGCTGGCGCAGATGCGCGGCCTGCGCGGCGCGACCGATACCGAGGCCGATCTGCGCCAGCGGTTGCAGGCGGATCTGGAATATCTCGATGGCTGGACGATCCGGCGTGATCTGCGGATCATCCTCGGCACGATCCGGGTGCTGATCCACGACCGCGCATTTTGAGTTTTGCGCAAGACATCGGTGGCATAAGCGGGGCATAGCAACCCATCGGCCCGCCGGCCGCCACGGAAAGACCCCGCCTTGCCCACCGCGCTCGTTACCGGATCGGCCGGATTCATCGGTTTCCATTTGTGCCGCCTGCTGCTCGACGAAGGGTTTACCGTCGTCGGCTATGACGCGATGACCGATTATTACGATGTCGCGCTGAAACGCCGGCGCCATGCCATGCTGCTGCAATCGCCGCGCTTTTCGTGCAGCGAAGCGCGGCTGGAAGACATGGCGGCGCTGACCGCGGTGTTTGACCGGCACCGGCCCGATGTCGTGGTCCACCTCGCCGCGCAGGCCGGGGTGCGCTACAGCCTCGAAAACCCGCGATCCTATCTCGACAGCAATCTGGTCGGCACCTTCAACGTGATGGACTGCGCGCGCGAATTTGCCGTCGGGCATCTGCTGATGGCGTCAACTTCGTCGGTCTATGGCGCCAATACCAAGCTGCCCTATGCCGAACACGATGCCACCGATCACCCGCTGACGTTTTATGCCGCGACCAAAAAGGCGACCGAGGTCATGGCGCACAGCTATGCCCATCTGTGGAACCTGCCGGTCACGATGTTCCGCTTTTTCACCGTCTATGGCCCGTGGGGGCGGCCCGACATGGCGCTGTTCAAATTCGTCAAGGGCATCCTCGAAGGCACGCCGATCGATATTTACAACCACGGCGACATGTACCGCGATTTCACCTTTGTCGCCGATCTGGTGCGCGGCATCCGGCTGCTGATCGATGCCGTGCCGCAGCGGGTGGATGATCCCGCCACGATCCCGGCATGGGATACCCTCAGCCCGGTGGCGCCGCACCGGGTGGTCAATATCGGCAATTCCGACAAAGTGCGGCTGACCGATTTTGTCGATGCGATCGAACGCGAATGCGGCCGTCCCGCGATCCGCCGCTATCTGCCGATGCAAAAGGGCGACGTGCCCGCGACCTGGGCCGATGCGACGCAATTGCAGCAGTTGACCGGCTATGCCCCGTCGACCCGCTTTGAAGACGGCGTGCGCGCGTTTGTTGCCTGGTATCGCGACTATTTCGCGGCCTGACCGGCTTGGTTGGCAGGGCGGTGCGGATTGGCTAAGGCTGGTCCGCCCCGATGTCCCAGCCCTGCATCATCATTCCGGCGCACAACGAAGCCGCCACGATTGCCGCGACTTTGCGCCAGTTGGACCCGATCGGGCGTGATCCGGCGGCGGGGCAACTAATCGTCGCCTGCAACGGCTGCAGCGATGCCACGGCCAGGATCGCCCGCGCCACCGCGCCTGCTGCCACCGTGCTCGATTTGCCCGCACGCGGCAAAAGCGCGGCGATCAATCACGCGCTCGAGCGCGCCGCGCCCGGCGCGGTGATCGTGGTCGATGCCGATGTGCCGGTTTCGCCCGGCTGCATTGCCGCGCTGGCGCAGGCGGTCGGCGAAGACGGGGTCTTGGCGGCATCGCCGGCGGTGCAGTTCGACCTCGAGCACAGTTCATGGCCGGTGCGCGCCTATATGCGGGTCTTTGCCCAACACCCCTATCTGCACAGCGGGGTCGGCGGCGCGGGGGTGTTTGCGCTGTCGGCGGCCGGGCGCGCCGCGCTCGGCGCGCTGCCGCTGCGCGCGGCGGATGATCACTATGTCCGCTCGCTGTTTGCGCTGGCGGCGCAACGCCGGGTCGATCGCGACTGCGCCGGTGAGCCGCTGGCGGTGCGCGTGCGCCCGCCCTATTCGCTGCGCGCGCTGGTGCAGACCGAACGCCGCATGCTGGTCGGGGTGCGCGATGCCCATCGCCGCTTGCCGGCTCATGCCGCCGGGCATCAGCGCGCGAACTCGTTGCGCTGGCTGTGGCGCTGCGCGTGGCGTCAGCCGCTCGATTGTGCCGTGTTTGCGCTGGTCAAGCTGTGGGTTCGGCTGACCGTCAATCGCCATCCCGATGATGATGGTTGGACGACTTTGCGCCGGTAGACCCGAAATCGACCACATTTTCACACCGTGATTGCCTTCAGAAGCCCCGTGGGGAGAAGCAGCGCGCAGCGCGGGCCGGGCTGCCCCGTGCAAGCGCTGCGACGCTGCCACGGGGCTTCTGAAGGCAACCCCTCCGGGGCGGGCCGATTTTGGCCCATTGCGGCGTCGAGTGGGCTTGAAATATTACCGATATTCCTGCGCCCCCTCTCCTTGCACTGGGCCAAAATCGACTCCGTCACGGTGTGCAAATGTGGTCGATTTCGGGTCTAGCAGGGGGTGGTGGGCCCGGCAGGACTCGAACCCGCAACCTAGCCGTTATGAGCGGCCAGCTCTAACCGTTGAGCTACAGGCCCCCGCCTGCGGTTTCACCTAGGACGCGCGCAGGCGCTTGGCAAGGCTCAGGCGGGGTCGGCGCCCTGCGCGGCGGCGGCGGCAATATCGGCCACGCTGGCGGGCATCACCCCGCGCATGCGCAGATGCGCAAAGACCGCGCGCCACCAGTCGTACAGCGCATCGAGCGCCGCTTCGTCGCGCACATAGGGGGTGTGGCCAACCATCAGCGACGGGCTGTGAAACGAAAACACCAGCACCGGCAACCGGTCGGCCAGCGCGGCATCGATCGCGCGCAAGGCGGCAGCGATATCCACTCCTTCGGGGGTCAGCGGCACGCGCTCGACCAGCCGCAGCCGCGCCAAGACCCCGCGCAGCCGCGGTATCCGCCACAGCCGGTGATAGATCGCCCCGCCCCAGCGCCGCAGCGCGCCGCACCACACCGTGGTCAGCGGCAGTTCGATCAATCCGGCGGCGCGGTCGATCCACCAGGGCCGCGCCGGGTGATCGCGGAAATTCGGCCCCAGATCGCCGGCATAGTCAAACCCCGCGCGTACCGACGAATCGATCGCGATCCCGGCGTCGGCCAAAATCTGCGCGGTATGCGGGCCGACGCCATAGCGCCCGGCGCGATAGATGCGCGGCGCGGTGCCAAAGGTTTTGGCGATCGTATCGCGCAGCGCGGTGAACTTTGCCCGCTCCAGCTCCGCGGGCAGATTGCCGGCATAGCTGTTGGCCAGCGTGATCGCCTCTTCATGCGGCGGATTGACCCAGGGATGCAGTTGCACGCCCACTTCGGCGCGGCCCGACGCGACCGCCGTGCCGATCAGATCGATCATCCGCGCATCGCAGGCCACCGGATAATCGATCAGATAGACCGGCGCGACGCCCCAGCTTTCGCAAAACGCCTGAAACCGGCCCAGCCAGGGAACATGGCTCAAGCCGTGGCCAAACCGGTCAAACGGTTTGGTCCAGTCGAATTCCTCTTCGGTATCGACGGTCACCAGAAAGCGCGGGCCAAAGCTGCGGGCAAACCGCACCATGTGATCGGGGCCGGGCACCGCGCGGATGTCGCCAATCGCGTCCGGTTCAACCACCTCAGCCCCCTGCCAGCGGCCACCCTGCCCAAGGCGACCGTGGTCCTCGCTAAAAACCTGTCGAGGTGCGGTCAAGTGCGGCGGGCGTGACCAGCGGCAGCGTCATCACCAGCCGCACCGGCCCGGGGCGCGCATCGCGGTCAAGACTGCCGCCTGCAGCGCGCACTTCGGCCAATGCCAGCCGCAGCGCAAAGCCGTGGCCCAGCAGATCGATCCCCTGCTGCCCCCGCGTCGCATCGGCGGCAAACAGCGCCTCGTCTTCGCGCCGCGCCAGCGCCGCCGGCAGATCGAGCGCCAGCCGCGCCTGCGCGCCGTCGGGCGAGGATTCGAGCACCAGCCGCAACCGTTCGCCCGGCGCAGCGGCGCCGACGATCGTCGCCAGCAAGCGCCACACCAGCCGTTCCGCCTCGTCCGGCGCGATTGCTACCGGCAGCGGCTGATCACCGGCGCGCCAATCGATGCGAATCGCGCGCGGGGCAATCAGCGGATCAAGCTGCGGCACCAGCCGGGTCATCAGCGCGGTCAGATCGGCCATGCCCTCGGCCAGCTGCAGCCGCCCGGATTCGAGCCGGACCACCCGGTCGACATCCTCAAACCCGGCCAGCATGCGCGCCGCATCGGCGGCGATCTGCGCGGCCAGCCCGCGATATTGGTGCGCCACCGGGCCCAGCATCTGCTGCTGGATCAATTCGGCAAAGCCCTGGATCGCGTTGATCGGGGTGCGCAGTTCATGCAGCATCTGTTGCAGCGCGTCGGCGCCGGGATCGGCCGGGCGCGCCGGTTCGGCGGCGGCGCGGTCGGGCCGCCGCAACCGCGCGTGATAGCCGGCGAACTGCCCGCCGGATTCGGCAAAGCGCGGGCTGGCGTCGATCTGCCAGGCACCGGCAATCGCCGGGGCGCCGTCGATGGTGATCAGCCCGGCGACAATCGGGCGACGCGCGGCAACCGCAGCCAGCGTCGCGCTGTCGCACCATGCCGCGACATCGCTGCGCCGTTCGACAAACAGCCGATGCCCGACCAGCAGCGCCGGCTCGATCCCGGCGACGGCGATGATCGTGCCATCGGCGGCGATCGCGGCATCGATGGTCGCCACCGGGCGTTCGGCGGGCGGGTCTTCGGCAAACGGCAGCCGGGTCTGGCCGGGATCGGCCTGGTTGGGCACGGCATCCTGGCGGTTGCGCCGAAACGCCTCGATCCGCCGCACGATCGCGCCGATCCCTTCGCGCGCCGACACCGGCGCCGGCGGTTCGGCGCGGCGCGGCACGGCCAGTTGCACCAGATTGTCGGGCGGCACGATTGCGGGGGTGGGCGCGTCTTCGACCGGGGGGGCCGTGAGCACGAAATCAGCGATCCCCAGCCGGTCGAGCAGCGCGCTTACCGGCGCCGACAGGTCGCGGCGGTGGCGCAGCGCCCCGCGCGCGTGGATCGGCAGCGCCGGGACGAGGTCGAGCCAGTGCGCATCGGACAGCCGGGCACGGTTGATCGCCGCCACGGCCGTGCGCGGCCCGAGCGTGGCGAGGTGGCCAACCAGCCGTGGTGAGCGCAGCGTGCACAGCCCGATCAGCACCGCCGCCGCGGCATCGCCGAGTACGCCGTGCAGCGCATCGATCCGCGCCAGCGCTTCGTCGTGGCGTGCGGTCCAGGCATCGGGCGCGGTGCGGCCCAGGAGGTCGATCAGCTGGCGCAACTGCGTGTTGGTTCCCGCCCGGCCGGCCACAGGGGTGTGCAGCACGGTATCAAGGCGGTCATCCACGAACATTTCTGCTCCGCAACATCGGCGCGCACGCCATCGGGGTGATCGACCCTGGCCGGCCAGGCCGTCCGGGATCGGTGGATCATGCGATTCGCCGGTCCATCAACCGCCGTGCCTGCTGCCCGGTTAACCGGCAATCTTTGCCGAGAAGTTCACACCGCTCGAAAAAACTGCCGAAACCCAATACCTTGTGGACAACTCTGCAAAAGTTTGCCGGACCGCGCGGCCGGGCCGTCAAGCCCGCCGCTGCCAGACCCTAACAAAATGCGCGCCGCGCGAAAGCGCCGTGTTGATTGCGTTGCAATGTGGGACGATTGCGGTAAGAGAAAATAATATTATAGGCTGGAAGGCTCTTGAGAGGCGAATCTTGCTTGTGGCGGTGGCCAGCCTTGCCCGGGGCTTGCGGTATCACCACACCGATCTGCCCAATCCGACCTTATGGCAACGAGGACCATGGCGACACTGGATGCAATAGACCGTCGGCTGCTTGCCGAACTGCAAGCCGAAGGCCGGGTAACCAATGTCGAACTGGCCCAGCGTGTCGGCCTGACCGCGCCGCCCTGCCTGCGCCGCGTGCGCGCGTTGGAAGAAGCGGGGGTCATTCGCGGCTATCACGCCGATCTCGATTCATCGAAACTGGGCTTTGCGATCACCGTGTTTGCGCTGGTCAGCCTGAAAAGCCAGGCCGAGGAATCGCTGCGCCAGTTTGAAGATCACATGCGCACGCTGCCCGAAGTGCGCGAATGCCATATGCTCAACGGCGAAATCGACTTCATCCTGAAAATCGTCAGCCGTGATCTGCAAAGCTTTCAGGAATTCCTGACCAGCAAGCTGACCCCGGCACCCAATGTCGCCAGTGTGAAGACCTCGCTGACCATCCGTACCGCCAAGCAACAGCCCGGCGTGCCGCTGGATGATGTCGAGTAGGCAAAAGGGTACCCGGATCAATCCAGCAGCAGGATCGACATCCGCCGGTTGCGCGGGTCGGCCGGCTTGTCGGTGATCAGCGGATCCTGATCGGCCACGCCCTCGATGCGGCGGAACCGCTGTTCATGCACGCCAAACCGCATCAGCGCCTGGCGCGTGGCTTCGGCGCGGCCGGCCGACAGCGACCAGTTGTTGGCAGGATCGCCCGGACGCCATTGCAGGCTGTCGGTGTGGCCGCGCACGGTCAAGCCGTTGGGTTCGGGCGCGATCGACTGCGCGATCGCCTGGACCAGTTCGACCGCCTGCGGGGTGAGGATGGTGGTGCCCAGCCGGAACATCGAAAAATCGGCATCGTCCATCAGATCGAGCCGGATGCCTTCGGGGGTCACCGTCATGCGCACCTGCTTGGCCAGCTTGGCGAGATTGGGGCTGGCGGCGAGCTTTTTCTGCAGCCGTTCCTGCAAGGCGGCGGTGCGTTTGACTTTGGCGCCGCCTTCCTTGGGCCCGCCGGTGGTATCGCGCGGGATGGTCAGCGTCTTGGTCCCGGTCTGCCCGGCGCGGTGCGAATAGTTGTCGACATCGGTCAGCGATGATCCGCCCAGGAGCCCGTTCGATCCGGCGCTGCCTTCGCGCGATTTGACCAGCGTCGGGGTGAAATAGTCGGCGATCCCCTTGCGCTGTTTTTCGGTGGTCGCGCCGAGCAGCCACATCAGCAGGAAAAACGCCATCATCGCGGTGACAAAGTCGGCATAGGCGACTTTCCACGCGCCGCCGTGGTGCCCGCCGGCGACCACGGTGATCTTCTTGACGATGATCGGGGGCGGGATTTCCTTCCCCTTGGGCTTGGCGGCCACGGTTACCTCCCGCGCAGCGCGTCAAGCAGTTCGGACAGGCCGGGGCGAAAGGCATGGCCCAGCCCCGAGCGCGCGGATTCGACCACCAGCGGCTGCGGCCAGCCGTGGAGCGAGGCAACGATCACCTGCTTGACCGCCTGAAAGATCATTTCGTCCTGATCGAGCACCTGTTTCAACCGCCCGGCCAGCGGTGCGACCATGCCATAGGCGAGCAGCACGCCCATGAACGTGCCGACCAGCGCCGAACCGATCATCGCCCCGAGGATCGCCGGCGGTTTGTCGATCGATCCCATTGTCTTGACCACGCCCAGCACCGCCGCGACGATCCCCAGCGCGGGCAGCGCATCGGCCAGCCCCTGCAAGGTATGCTGCGCTTCGGACGATTCGTGAAAATGGGTTTTCATCGCGTGGTCCATCACGTCTTCGACCGCGTGGACTTCGAGCGTGCCCGATGACACCACGATCAGCGTGAGCGTGTCGCAGATCAGGCTGACCAGCGGCGCGTTCGCGAGGATCTTGGGAAATTCGGCAAAGATCGGCGAACTTTTGGGCTCGGTCACATGGCTTTCCAGCGCCACCGGGCCATCGCTGCGCAGGATCTTCATCAGCCGGGTGCACAGCACGATGGCATCGACATGATCCTGCTTGGTATGGCGCGGCCCCTTGAACACTTTGGCGAGGCCGCCGCCGATCCCTTTCAATTCATGCAGCGAATTGCCGGTGATGGTGGCGCCCAGCGCGGCGCCGCCGATAATCAGCAATTCGTGCGGGATCGCCTCCATGACCGGGCCAAGCGCCCCCCCGGTGATGGCAAAACCGCCAAACACCATGACCAGCAGCACGACAATTCCGATGCCAGCATACATGGGACAACATCGCTCCAGAGCAAAAAGGGGGTGATCAGTTCCCGATCACGTTGAACAGCGACAGCGACGACACCCGCACGAAACAGGCCTGGCTGGCCTGCAAGGCAGTGGTCAATTGCTGCAGCTTGATCGCCGCCGACGACACGTCGGTATCGCCGATATGCGATTCCTCGGTGGCGCGTGCGGTGGCGGCGGCAGTCTGGTTCTGGGTGTTGAGCGAGAGCCACGATTCGCGTGAACCCACCACGGTCTGCGCCGTCGTTACCGCATCGAGGCCGTTCGCCAGCGAGGTCAGCGCGGTCGACGCGGCGGTCTGCGCGGCGCTGCCGCCCGCTTTCAAGGCGCTGGCGAGGCTGCCCAGCGCATCGATCAGGTTGGTCGAATTGCCGTTGGCATCGGTCATGTTGAGCAGTTCGGGACCGGTCACGCTGGTCGCCACGCTTTGTCCGCCGCCGATCGGCAGCGTCGGTGCAGTTGCCGCGCCCTGATAAGTGGCGTTGCCATTGGCATCGAGGCTATAGGCATTGCCCGACACGCCGCCGCCGAACAGCGCATTGCCATTGGCATCGCGGGTGTTGGCAAGGCTGAGCAAGTCTTGCTGGATCTGGGTGATCTGATCGCCGATGGCGGCGCGCTGCTTGTCGTTGACCGTGCCGCTGGCGGCCTGGGTGGCCAGACTGCGCGCCTGGTTGATGTCGTTGATCATCGACGTCATCGTCGAATCCGCCAGTTGCAGGTTGGCACTGGCCTTGTTTGCCGAGGCGGTGTCGGCGCTGGCCTGGGTGCCCTGCAATTGCAGCATGCGCATTTCCGCCGCCGCCTCGGGGTTTTGCGCCGCGTCGGTATACTGGTTGCCGCTGCTGATCGAATTGTCGACCTGCGTCACCTCCTGCTGCAGCGAGGACAGTTGCTGCGAGGCCGTGGTGTAGAACGCGCTGGTGCTGTTCGAACTGATCGTGGTCATGGGCGTTGGCCTGTGCTGGCGGGGGACGCAATCATGCGCCGGTCAGGTTGTAGATGGCGGTGAACACGTCGTTGGCGGTCTGCATCACTTTGCCCGATGCCTGGAACGCCTGCTGAAACTGCACGAGGTTGACCGCTTCGGCATTGAGATCGACCCCGGACTGCGCCGACAGGCTGGCCGCCGCCGCGCTCGACAGGGTTTGCAGCGTGGTCTGGGTGGTGGTCGCGGTCTGCACCTGACCCGATACCGAGGTCAGCAGATTGTTCATCGTGCCGGCGGGATCGAGATTGGTCAGCGCGGTGGTCAGCGCGGTCAGATTGGTGGCATCGGTGCTGCCGGCGGCCGAACCCGCCGCCGCGGTAGCGATCGCCGAGGGGCTGGTGGTGGTCATCGTCAGGTTGGCCGCGCCGGTGCCGGCAAACAGCGCCGCGCCGGTTTTGCCGTTGAGATCCGCTCCTTGCGCCTGCTGGGTGTTGACCGTGGTGGCGATCGAGGTGGCCAGCGCATCGAGATCGCTGCTGGTCGTGCCCAGCGATGCCAAGGCCGACTGCTGCCCGGCGATCGACCCGCCGCCCAGCGTCACCGCCGCCTTGCCCATGGTCAGCGACACCGTGCCGTCGGCATTGGTGGTGGACGACAGCGTATTGGTGGTGGTCCCGCTGACCAGCGGCGGGCCGCTGACTCCGCCAATATTGACGTTGACGCTGCCATCGGGCTGGGTGGTGGTGGCGATATTGGCAAACTGGCCGATCTGGTCGAGCAGGCTGTCGCGCTGATCCATCAGGCTGGCGCGATCGCTGGTGGTGATATTGGCATTGGCCGAAACGCCGCCGGCGGTCGCCGAGAGCTGGATGTTGATCGTCGCCAACTGGGTGGCCAGCGTATTGATCTGGGTCACCCCGTTGGTGATCTGGCCTTGCAGGCCGCTTTGGGTAGCAGCCAGCCCCTGACCGGCAATCTGGAACGCGCTGGCCATCGCCTGCCCGCTTTGCAGCACGGCGGCGCGGGCAGAGGAATTGGCCGGATTTTGCGCCAGCGTGGTCAGCGAATTCTGGAAGGTGCCGATCGCGTTGAACAGGCCGGAATCTTCCACCGCGGTTTCAACATCGGTCAGCCCGGCCACGCTGGCACTGGCGCTGGCGGTGTTGCTGGCGGTGTTGCGCGCCTCGGTCTGCAAGAACGGATCGGCATTGCGCACGACCCCCGATACCGTCACGCCCGACAGCGAAACATCGTTGGCGGTGCTCCACGTGCTGGCGGAGGCAACCTCGACATCGTTGGCACTGCGCCGGACATAGCCTTGCGTGGTGGCATTGGCGATGTTCTGGCCGGTAATGTCGAGCGCGACTTCGGCCGCCATCGCCCCGCTGGCGGCGATCGACATCAGGTTGCTGGTCATGACGCGCCTCCGCTGCTGGCCGGCATCACGCCGATGCGCGGGGCCAGATCGGTTTCGACCCGCTGCGCCAGCCCGAGCGCGCCGCTTTGCGCGGTCAGATCGGCAAAGCGTTCGTCGCGCATTGCGGTAAAGGTGTCCTGGCCGTGGTCATCGCCCCACAGGTCGTCGCCAAAATTGCTCTGGCGCGCGCTGGCCAGCATCTGCCGCACGAAAATCGCCTCGAACGCCTGCGCCGCCTGATGCAGGCGGGTCTGTTCGGGCGATGCCGTGCCGGTGGCGGCGGGGGTGATCGGGGATACTGCAGTCATATCACGTCCATTTCCGCCTTCAGCGATCCCGCCTGCTTGAGCGCTTCGAGAATCGCGACCAGATCCGACGGGCTGACTCCCAGCTTGTTCAGCGCGTCGACCAGCGAGGCCAGCGAGGCGCCCGGATTGAACAGCGCGACATGGGCATCGCCTTCGTTGACGGTGATTTTGCTGTTGGGAGTGACTACGGTGCGGCCCTGGCTGAAGGCGCCGGGCTGCGACACCTGTGGTTTTTCGTCGATCCGCACCACCAGTTTGCCGTGGCTGATCGCCGCCGGGGTCAACCGCACCGCGCTGTTGATCACCACCGTGCCGGTGCGGCTGTTGACGATCACTTTGGCCGGGGTTTCGCCGGGGGTGACCTCGATCATTTCGATCGCCGCCATCAGGCTGGCGCGGCGATCGGCACCAGAGGGCAGGCGCAGCGCCAGCGTGACCCCGTCTTCGACCGTGGCGGTCTGCGGATATTTGGTGTTGATCGCATCGCGCACCCGCGAGGCGGTGAGGAAATCGGCCTGGAACAGGTTCCAGCGCAGGATATCGCCATGGTCAAACCCGGTGTCGACCGCGCGTTCGACCGTCGCCCCGTCGGCAATCCGGCCGACCGTGGGGATATTGACGGTCAATTGCGAGCCGTCCTTGGCGGTAATGCCCAGCCCGCCGACCGCCAGATTGCCCTGCGACATGGCATAGATCCGCCCGTCGGCACCATAGAGCGGGGTCATGATCAGCGATCCGCCGCGCAGCGATTTGGCCTTGCCGATCGTGCTGACGGTCACATCGATGCGCTGGCCGGGCTTGGCAAACGCCGGCAGATCGGCGGTGACCAGCACGGCGGCGGCGTTTTTCAGCCCCGGCTGGACGCCCGGCGGCAATTGCAGCCCCAGCCGGCCCGAAACCCCGCGCATCGCCTGCGTAACATATTCCAGCGTATCATCGCCGGTGCCGGGCAAGCCGACGACGATCCCGTATCCGGTCAACTGGTTCGATCGCACGCCCTGAAACGTGCCGAGATCGCGCACGCGTTCGGCATGCACCGGCGGCGCCAGCACCAGGGCCAGCGCCAGCCCCGCCAGCATCACCGCGAGCTGCCAGGCGAGCGCGCGCAAGGGCGCCCCGCCGGTGCGACGGTGAAACGGGGCCTGGGGCCGGAGGGGAACGCGATTGATCATGATAGAATATCCGCGCGCTGTCAGAAGGGATTGATGATGCTGAAGAATTTCGACAACCAACCTTCGCGGCTGGCCCGTCCGATCGATCCGTTGCCGGTATAGACCACGTGGGCATCGGCAACCTGGGTCGACAGCACGGTGTTGTCCTGCGTGATGTCGGCAATCCGCACGATCCCCGAAATCTGCACCCATTCTTCACCCTGACTAAGCAGCAGTCGCTTGGTTCCTTTCACCAAAATGGTCCCGTTGCGGCGGACTTCGGCCACGGTGACCGAGATCTGGCCACCCAGTTTGCTGTTTTCCGACGCATCGCCTTCACCATTGAACGCCGAAGCGCCCGAAGCATTAAGGGCATTGGGGTTGATGGCGAACGGACCCGCAGTAGGGGGTGTTACGCTGAAGCTGCCGCTTTTGGCGGTTTTGCCGATCGCCTGCTTCGAGACGGACAGGTTTTCGATCAGCGTAATCGTCAGCAGGTCGCCCACCGCATGGGCGCGCGGTCCTTCGACCAGCCCGGCATAGCCGGCATTGACGTTGAAGATCGCGCCGGCCGCGGGCGGCTTGGCGTCTTCGGTCGGCAAAGTGGTATCAAAGCCCTTTTGCGGGCGCGTGGCATGGCCGGCCACCGGCAGCGCGAGCAGCGCCAGGCCCAGTCCGATCCGGGTGAGGGGGCGATGGTGGATCATGTCAGGCTCTGATTCGCGTTCTTGAGCATGTCGTCGACCGCGCTGACCATCTTGGAATTGACCTCATAGGCGCGCTGGCATTCGATCATGTCGACCAGTTCGGACACCACGCTCACATTCGAGGCCTCGAGATAGCCCTGGCGGATGGTGCCGTGGCCGGCGGCACCGGCGGCGGCCACTTGCGGCGCACCGCTGCCGCTGGTTTCCATGTAGAAATTGTCGCTCGCCGCCTGCAGTGCGGCCGGGTTGGCAAAGGTTGCGGTGGTCAGCTGGCCGAGCGTGCTCGATGTGCTCGACCCGGGCAGCACCGCCGAAACCGTGCCGTCCTGACCGATGGTGATCGATCCGGCGCCCTGCGGAATGGTGATCTGCGGCTGCACCGGATAGCCCTGCGAAGTAACCAGCAGCCCTTCGGAAGAGGTGGTGAAATTGCCGGCGCGGGTATAGCCGATCTGGCCATCGGGCATGGTCACCTGAAAATAGCCGTCGCCGCTGATCGCCACATCGAGCGCGTTGCCGGTCGATTGCAGCGAACCCTGGGTCATGTCGGTGCTGGTCGACTGCACCGAGACCCCGGTGCCGAGGTTCAGCCCGGTGGCATAGGCGGTCTGGCCCGACGACTGCTGTCCGGCGACGCGCGCATCCTGATAGGCCAGCGTGGCAAAATTGGCGCGTTCGCGCTTGAATCCGGTGGTGCTGACGTTGGCGAGGTTGTTGGAAATCACCTGCATCCGCGTGTCCTGGGCCTGCAACCCGGTGCGTGCGACATAAAGGGCGGAACTGGGCATCGGTCAGATCTCCTTGGCCGGTCAGGCCGGCAGCGCCATCAGCGCGGTTGATTTTTCGTCGTTGTCTTTTGCAGCGCTCACCACTTTGGCGCGCATGTCGAACAGGCGCTGGGCATCGACCATGTCGACCAGCACCTGGGTCGGATTGACGTTGGATTTCTCCAGCGTGGCCGGCACCAGTTTGGCGGCATCGTCGGTCGGCAGCACGCCGCCGCCGACCACGCGAAACAGCCCGTCGAGCCCCTTTTCGACCTCGCTGCCGGTGGTCGAGGCCAGTTTCAGCCGGCCGATCGCGGTCGGCGGCGCCTGGCCTTGCGCCGGATCGCTCGCCAGCACCGTGCCATCGGGCGAAATCGTCAGCTTGTTGTCCGGCGGCACGGTGATCGGCCCGGTGTCCGACAGCACCGGCAATCCTTCGCCATTGACCAGCGTGCCGTTGGCATCGACGCTCAGATCGCCGCGCCGGGTATAGGCCTCGGTCCCGTCGGATGCCTGCACCGCCAGCATGGTATCGCCGGTCAGCGCGACATCGAGCGGATTGCCGGTCGGCATCAGGTCGCCCTGGTGCGTGCTGGCTCCGCGCACTTGCGCATCGGTCATCGCGCGCGCTTCCAGCCCCGATCCCTTGACGGTGACCGGGGTGGAAGCCAGCAATTCGGCGCGAAACCCGGTAGTCTGGGTATTGGCCAGATTGTTGGCGATCACCCGCTGCTGCGTCATCGATGCCGACAGCCCGGAATAGGCGGTATAGATCAGGTGATCCATCGCTCAGCTCCGATCAGCTGTGCAGGTTGATGATGGCTTCGGAAATGGTCGTGTTGGTATCGATCGCCTTGGCATTGGCCTGGAAATACTGTTGCGCGGTGATCAGGTTGACCATCGCCGACGACAGATCGACGTTCGATGCTTCCAGCGCGCCCGACAGCAGCGTGCCATTGGCATTGTTGCCGGGCTGGCCATAGCTGGGCGAGCCCGAAATGCCGGTTGCCGCATAATTGGCCGCGCCGAGCTGTTGCAGCCCTTCGGGCGAGGCGAACGAAGCCAGCGCAACGGTGCCGATCACCGTGCTGGTCCCGTCGGCATAGGCGGCGCTGACCTGGCCGTTGGCGGCCACGGTCACCCCGCTGAACGCAGAGCCGGCGCTGTCGGTGGTCGGCACCGCGGCGTCGGCGGTGCCGGTGCCGCCGGCGCCGAGCAGTTGCAGGCGGTTGCCCGTCGAATCGACGATATAGCTTTTGCCCGACGTGGTTGCCCCGGTTGAATCGAGCGAGAAATTGCCATTGCGGGTAAACGAGGCCTGCCCGGTCACGCTGTTCTTGACGGTGAAAAAGCCGTCGCCGCTGACCGCCAGGTCAAGCGCCGATCCGGTCTGCTGGATCGTGCCCTGGCTGAAATTCTGGTCGATCGAGGCCAGCGTCGAACCGATCCCGACGATGTCTTTGGGATTGGTATAGGCGCTGGCGGCAACCAGATTGGCAAATTGCACGCTACTGCCCTTGAACCCGTTGGTATCGGCATTGGCAATGTTGTTGCCGATCACGCTCAAATCGGTCTGCGCGTTCTGCAGGCCGCTCAGTGATACGTCATAACCCATGGCAAGTCTCTTTTCGGCTGGGGGAAGGGAAAGGTCAGGCCATCGTGCCCGAAGTCTGGCTGGTGCCCGACGCCGATGCGCCCGAGGCAGCGGTGGTGCCGCCGACGCCGGGGGTGCCGGTGACCGTGCTGATCTGGCCGGAAATGGTCGACAGGTCGGTGTTGGTGGTGTTGGCCGCGGCCAGCGTCGAAAACTGCGCCAGCTGGGCGAGCATCTGCGTATCATCGACCGGGTTGGTCGGGTCCTGGTTGGCCAGCTGGGTGGTCAACAGGGTCATGAAATCACCCTCGGTCAGATTGTTGTACGCGCTGGTCGATGCGCCCGAGTGCGCGGTGGCCGACTGGCTGGCGGTGGCGCTGGAAATGCTGGTCATGATGTCTTTATCCTCATCGTATCAAGGGTCAGCTGCTTGGCGGTCTGCATCGCCTCGACCATGTTCTGGTACTGGCGCGAGGCATCGGTGATCTCGAGCATTTCAGCGTTTTCATCGACGCCCGATCCCCACACATCGCCATTGGCATCGGCCAGCGGATTGTCGGGATCATGATTGCGCACCGGCGTCGCGCCCGATTGGTAGACGCCCTGCACTTTGACCGTGCTCAGCCCGCTGGCGGCATCGAGCGCGGTGGCAAACACCGGGCGCACCGGGCGGTAGGCGCCCTGCGCGCTGCCGGCGACGGTATTGACATTGGCCAGGTTCGAAGTGGCCGCGTTCATCCGCACCATTTGCGCGGCCATCGCGCGGGTGCCGACATCGAACAGTGTCATCGGGCGGGTCGGACCGGACATCGGCCTATTCCCCCTTCAACGCGCGGGTGACCGACTGGACCCGGTCCTGGATCAGGTTCAGCGTGGCTTCGTAGCCCACCGCGTTTTCGGCAAAGGCGGCCTGTTCGGTGGCCATTTCGACGGTGTTGCCATCGAGGCTGGGCATCACCGGCACGCGGTATTGCGTCGCCGCGCCGATCGCCTGCGCGGTGCTGGCGCCTTTGGTCATGGCTTGCAGCGCGCCGCTGAAATCGATGTCGCGCGCTTTGTATCCGGGGGTGGCGGCATTGGCGATGTTCGAGGTCAGCACGCCCAGCCGTTGCGCGCGCAGTTCCAGCGCCATGCCGTGAATGCCGAACAGACTGTCTGTCATCGACGATCTCCATGCGGATGTGCAGCGGGTTGCATGCCAGCGTGTTCTGCAAAGGCCGTGCCAAATGGCTGCTGCGGCGGGGCAGGCAGCGATCGGGCGGCAAGCGGTTGCCGTCTTGCCGCAAGCACCGGCAAGGCCTTGCCCCTGAAAGCTGGCGCACGATTGCCGTTCTGGGGATGAGCCCCCTTTGGTTGCGGCAGGAGCCGAGCATTCCCCCATGGACTATGTCCACCTGATCGATCCGATGCCGGCGGCCATCGTGTGCGGTGGTACGCTGCTGGCGACCGTGCTGCGCGCCGGCCGGGCCGATTGCGTGGCCACCGCGCGCGAACTGGCGGTGCTGCTGCATCCGGCGTTCGATCCCGAACGCATCCGCGCCGATCTGGCGCCGCTGGCCAGTGATATCCGCAAGGACGGGGTCTATCGCACGCGCCCACGCCCCACCGGCGATGCCGCGCTCGATCAGGCGATCCGCGCGATGGTCGAAGGCCATTCCGCCGCGATGCTGATGTCGCACCACGCCATGGCGCGCAAATCGCGGCTGGCGCGGGCGCAGCGTGCGGCGATCACGCTGGCACAGGCGGCCGATCTGGCGCCGGTGTTCGGCCTCGCCGGCACGCTGGTTTCGCTGGCGCAATTGTCGGGGCACGGCGGCGTGGCGCGCGCGCTCTATCTCAATGCGATTTCGATGTCGGTGCTCGCCACGCTCTACGGCCTGTTGCTGGCGAACCTGCTGCTGGCGCCGCTGGCGCGCGCGATCGAACGCCGCGCCGAACGCGAGGAAAGCGCGCGGCAGGAACTGGTCGACTGGATCGCCGCGCAGTTTGCCGCGGTATCGCCGCGGCTGCGGCGCGCCGGTGGTCAGGCGGCATGATCGCGCGCACGGTCAGGACCAGCTGGCAGACGATCCTCGCCGATCTGTCGCTGATCCTGTTTATGGTCACGGCCTCGGCGCTGGCCAATGCCGGCGATGGCCCGCTGGCGGCCGACGATCCGCCGCCCCGGCCGGTGCCGCCGCCGCCGCGTCCCGCACCGGCCGCGCCGCCGGTCATCCCGTCGTTGCGCGCCGAACCGGTGGCGGTATGGCGCCCTGTCGCCGGCGGCCCGGCGATTGGCGCCTGGCTCGATGAAGTGGCGCGCGATCCGCGGCTGCGGCTGACAATCAGCGTGCGCTATGCCCCGGGCGGGCGCGATGGCGCGATCGATCAGGCCCGGCGGCTCAACCGCGCGGCCGGGTCGCATGGCGAAAGCGCGCGGATCGTGATCGAACCGGGCGAACCGGCCGGGATCGCCGCGCAAGTCGGCTATGATGCGGAAACTGGCACGGGGATTGCTGGGCATGCGTCATGATCATGCTCGCCCCCACTCGTCGCGGCACCGCCGCACGCTTCGCCCTGGCCCTGTTGCTGGCCGTTCCCGCTGTTGCGTCGGCTGCCGAAGTGCAGGATCCCGCCGCGATCGATCGCGAGGTGGCCGCGTTTACCGGCGTGCCGATCGGCGCCCCCGGTGGTGCGGCGCGGCCGGTCGATCGGCGCTTGCGGCTGGCCGCGTGCAACGCGCCGCTGGCGCTGTCGTGGCGCGGCGATGCCCATGCCAGCGTGCTGGTCGAATGTCCCGATGCCGGCGGCTGGCACATCTTTGTCGCTGCGGTCACTGGTCCGCGCGCGGTGGCCAGCACCCCCGTCGCCCCGGTGGTGGAGCGCGGCCAGGCGGTGACCGTGGCGGTGACCGGCGAAGGCTTTTCGGTTTCGCAAACCGGCGAAGCGCTCGAATCCGGGGCGATCGGCGCGTGGATCAAGGTGCGCACGCAGGCCAAGGGCGATCCGATCCAGGCGAAAGTGGTCCGCCCCGGGATTGTCGAAGTGGCGGTGGAATAGCCAGGGCGGCGCTCCTCCCGGCAAAATTTCACCCTTTGCGGCAAAATTTTTCCGGCACGCTTAAAAGTCCTGACTGGGCGTCGTTCTGGGCTGTGACGCAATTATCAGGAGCGTGCCATGTCTTCATTTGAAATCGGTGCATCGCGCCCGGTTGGCGCGGTTCGTCTCGACTCCGTCGCGCCGGCCAGCCCCGGGGTGACTCCAGCCGACTCTCCCGCTGTCGCCAGCGCGACCTCCGCGACCACCGCCACGCCGCAAGTGCAGACCACGGTTGCGGTCAGCGCGGGGACCGTGCCGGTCGATCAGGATCGGGTCGCCCAGATCCGCCAGGCGGTGCAGGACGGGACTTATCCGATCATTCCCACCCGCATTGGCGATGCGATGATCGCCGCCGGTGCCCTGCTGCGGAAAGCGCAATGATGGACACTGCGACCCTGGCCAGCGCCAACCCGGCCGGATCAGCCCCGGCGATGCATCCGTTCGAGCTGCGCGATCTGCTGCGGCAGATGCTGGCCGTTCTGGACAGCGAACGGCAGGCGCTTGCCGGGCTCGATGTCGATGGCATCGTCGGCTGTTCGGTGCGCAAGAATGTGTTGTGCACCCGGCTGGAAGATACCACCGCCGAAGCGGTCGACGAAGAATGCCGCGCGCTGCTCGATGCCGCGCGGCGGCTCAATGAAACCAACTGGCGCGTGCGCAATCTGATCGCCGCCAATGTCTCGGCGCGGCTTGACGCGCTGACCGGCCAGCCGGCGCTCTACCGCGCGCAGATCGATGCCTCCCGGGTCCGCCGACTGCGCTGATCCGCAGCCTGTGCGACCGCTGCCGTGCCGATTTGGCACGGCTTTTGCTGATCATTCCTGCGAACCCGCGCCGCCGGCGCGCCATGCAGGGATGATCCACCCCGATGTCAGACAGTCCCGCCGCGATTCCCGTGCCGACCGCGCCGCCCGCCGGCGCGTCCGGCCCGGTCCACGCCGCGATTGCCCGCGCCGCTGCTGCCACCGGCGTCGACTTTTCCTATCTGCTGGCGCAGGCGCGGCTCGAATCCGGGCTCGATCCGGCGGCGCGCGCGCGCACCTCCAGCGCCAGCGGGCTGTACCAGTTTACCGGATCGACCTGGCTGACCATGCTCGGCCGCCACGGGGCCGAGCTGGGCCTCGATGCCGGCGCGGCGGCGCGCGACCCGGCCGCGCGCGCGCAATTGCTGGCGCTGCGCAATGATCCGCAAGTGTCCGCGCTGATGGCCGGCGAACTGGCCAATGACAACCGCGCCTTTCTGGGCAGCGCGCTGGGCCGCGATCCCGACAACGCCGAACTGTATCTCGCGCATTTCCTTGGCCCCGATGGCGCCAGCCAGTTTCTGTCGGCCTTGTCGGCCGATCCCGGGCAAAGCGCCGCGGCGCTGTTTCCCAAGGCGGCCTCCGCCAATCACGCGATCTTTTTCGCCGGGACGACGGCGCGCAGCGTGGGCCAGATCATGGACTTGCTGCGCACGCGGCTGGATGCGGCGATGGGCCGGACCGATCCGGCAGAACCGGGCATGTCGTTTGCCGCGATGGTCGCCCCTGCCCCTGCCCCGGCGCCGGTGCGCAGCGGCGGACCGATCGCGCAGGAATTTGCCGCCACCGCTGCCGCTGCCGGCGCCAGTTTGCCGGCGGGCAGCGCATCGATGGCCGATACCTTGCAGACCGCCTTTGCCATGACCGATGGCGGCACCGCCTCGATGCCGGCAACGGTGCGCGCCGCCTATGGCGCGATGCGCGCGCTGGGGTTCTGACGCATGGCCAAACGCTTTGCCAATCTTGGCGCGCTGGCGCTGCCCGGCGGGATCCTGACGCTGATCACGCTGATGGTCATCCCGATCCCCGCGTTCATGCTCGACGTGTTTTTCGTGTTCAACATCGCGCTGTCGGTGGCGGTGCTGATGGCGGCGATGAACGCGGAAAAACCGCTCGATTTTTCGTCGTTCCCCTCGGTGCTGCTGTTTGCCACTTTGCTGCGGCTGGCGCTCAACGTGGCATCGACCCGCGTCGTGCTGGTTCATGGCCACAATGGCGGCGCGGCGGCCGGGCATGTGATCGAAAGCTTTGGCGCGTTTCTGATCGGCGGCAATTTCGCGGTCGGGCTGTTCGTGTTCATGATCCTGATGATCATCAACATGGTGGTGGTGACCAAGGGCGCCGGACGGGTGTCCGAAGTGTCGGCGCGGTTCACGCTCGATGCCTTGCCCGGCAAGCAGATGGCGATCGACGCCGATCTTGCCGCCGGGCTGATCAACGCCTCCGAAGCCAAACAGCGCCGCCGCGAAGTATCGACCGAGGCCGATTTCTACGGCTCGATGGATGGTGCCAGCAAGTTCGTGAAGGGCGATGCGATCGCCGCGGTGCTGATCCTCGGGGTCAATATCATCGCCGGGTTCTGCCTCGGGATGATCAGCCACGGGCTGACCGCCGCCGATGCCGCGCAGAAATATGTCACGCTGGCGGTGGGCGATGCGCTGGTCGCGCAAGTGCCCTCGCTGCTGCTGTCGATCGCCGCGGCAGTCATCGTCACCCGCGTGGCCGACAGCCGCAATCTGGCGGGGCAAATCGGCGGACAATTTGCCAAACCGGCGACCTGGTTGCCGGTGGCGGTGATCCTCGCTGCGATCGGGGCGATCCCGGCGATGCCGCAGTCGGTGTTTCTGCCCGCTGCCGCGATGGCCGGCTGGCTGTGGTGGACGCTCAAACAGCGCGCCGACCGTCAGGCCGCCGCCGCCGTCGCCCCGCCGGCGCCGCCGCCCGACCCATCGACGATCGCGCTGGACGAAGTGTCGGACCATACGCTGGTGACCATCGAGCTCGGCTATGGCCTCGTCCACCTGGTCGATGCCCAGCGCGGATCGCCGCTGGTGGCGCGGATTACCGGGGTGCGCAAGCAGTTGAGCCAGACTTGCGGGTTTATCGTCCCGCAGTTCCGCGTGCGCGATTCGCTCGAGCTGCCGCCCAACGACTATCGTATCATGCTCGGCGGGGTGAAAGTCGGCGGTGCGACCGTGCGTCCCGACCGCATCCTGGCGATCAATGCCGGGGAAGCGCGCGCCAATCCGATGCTGCGCGGCGAGCCGACCACCGATCCCAGTTTCGGCTGCCCCGCGCTGTGGATCGATCCCGCCAGCCGCGACATGGCGATTGCCGATGGCTACCTGACCGTCGATGCCGGCACGGTGATCGCCACGCATCTCAACCAGGTGCTGGGCGAACGGCCGCAGGCCTTGCTCGGCCCCGACGAAGTGCGCGCGATTCTCGAAGGCGTGCGCCAGCGGTCGGCCGGGCTGGTTGAAACGATCCACCCCAATCCGCTGTCGCTCGGCGCGATCACCCGCATCCTGCGCGCATTGCTCGAAGACGGCATTTCGATCGCGCACCCGCTGCCGATCCTTGCCGCGCTGGGCCAGGCGGTGCAGCAAAGCACCGATCACGAACGCCTGATCGACATCCTGCGCGCCGAACTCGGTCCGCTGATCGTCGGCCGCGTGTGCAGCCCGCACGACCGCCTGCCGGTGATCACGCTCGAGGCCGGGCTGGAGGCGATGATCGTCCAGGGCATGCAGGACCCTGTCACCGGCTTGCCGGTGATCGAGCCCGATCTGGCGCGCGGGCTGGGCGATCGGGTCGCCGCGCTGATCAGCGAACGCGGCCCCGGCGCGATTCCGCCCGCGCTGATCGTGCAGCCGCGCGCGCGCCGCACGCTGTCGGCGGCACTGCGTTTCCGCGCCCCGGCCTGCCTCGTGCTGTCGATATCCGAACTGCCGCAAAGCCAGCCGATCGAAGTGATCGCGGTGATCGGCGGTGAAGCCACCGCCGCGCCGCCGCCGCTGGCGCTGACCGACCAATCGCCCGGTCGTCCGAACCATTCTCCTGCTGTGTCGCAACCCGAAGGACTTGCCGCATGAACATGCACCACCGTTCGTTTGCCGCGGTGCGCGCCTATCGCGATGATACCGCCGATCGTATCCGGCGCTTTTTGCCGATGGTCCGCCGGCTGGCCTGGCACATGCACGGCTCGGGCCGCGCCGGGACAGAAGTCGATGACCTGATCCAGGCCGGGCTGGTCGCGCTGACCGAATGCGCGCAAAAACACACCGGCCAGACCGAGGACGGGTTTGCCGCCTATGCCAAGCTGCGCGTGCGCGGGGCGATGGTCGATCTGATCCGCCGCAGCGCGCCGCTGTCGCGCGCTGCCGCCGATCGCCGCCGGACTTTGCGCGATTCAACCGAAAGCCTCGCCGCAATTCTGGGCCGCCAACCGACCGAAAGCGAACTGGCCGAGGCGATGGGGGTCAGCCTGGGCGATCTGGGCAATCTGCGCGCGGCATCCGAACCCTTGCGGTTTGAACCGATCGACGATGCCTATTCGGACAGTTCGATGGCCTTTGCCGACGATCGCCCCGACAGCTTTGCGATGATCGCCGATGAAGAAACCCGCCAGCTGGTGGTCGACGCGATCGGCGAATTGCCCGAACGGTTGCAGATGGTGATCCAGCTCTATTTCGCCGAAGAATTGAACCTTGCCGAAATCGCCGGGGTGCTCGAAGTCAGCGTGCCGCGCGTGCACCAGTTGAAGGCGCAGGCGCTCGACAAGCTGCGCGCCATTCTGGGTAACGATTTCGACATGCTCTAGGCGGTGGTGCCGGCCATGGGGGAAAGAGGGGGAGGGGCGGAAAATCGGATCCATGCCCGGACTTGCGCCCGGCACGCTTCCCCTTTAATCGATCGATTAAGGGAGAGCGCGATGAAGATCGATTCCACCATTGCCGCCGTGGTTACCGGCGGCGCCTCCGGACTGGGCCGCGCCACCGCAGAGGCGCTTGCCGCAGCCGGCGCCAAAGTGACCATTTTCGATATCAACGATGAACTGGGCGCCGAAGTCGCCACCGCGATCGGCGGGCGGTTTGTCCATGTCGATATCACCAGCGAACAGTCGGTGATCGATGGCCTTGCTACCGCGCGCGCCGCGCATGGCCAGGAACGCGTGCTGGTCCATTGCGCGATGGCCAATCGCAAGGGCAAGACGGTCGGCCGCAACAAGGAAACCGGCGAACTGACCCGGCTGTCGACCGAAGATTACGAATTTGCCGCGCAGGGCATCCTGATCGCCAGCTATCGCGTGGCCTCGCTCTGCGCGCTGGGCATGGCCGCGACCGATCCGCTCGATGATGGCGAACGCGGAGTGATCGTGCTGACCGCCTCGGTCGCGGCGCAGGATGCGCAAGTCGGGCAGGTTGCCTATGGCTCGCTCAAGGCGGGGGTGAATGGGCTGGTGCTGCCGATGGCGCGCGATCTGATGGATTTCGGGATTCGCGTCAATGCGATCATGCCGGGGATTTTCGGCACCCCGTTGCTGGGGCGGCTGCCGCAAAAAGTGCTCGACGGGCTGAATGCCTCGGTGCCGTTTCCCAAACGGCTGGGCCGGCCCGACGAATATGCCAGCCTCGCGCTCGAACTGGTGCGCAATGCCTATTTCAATGGCCAGGCGATCCGGCTCGACGGCGGGATCCGGATGGCCCCGCGCTGATCGGAGAATTGTGATGACCTCCCCCTTTCGCGACAATCTGCTGGCCGGCAAAGTCGCCTTTGTCGCCGGTGGCACCAGCGGCATCAATCTGGGCATCGCGCTGCGTTTTGCCGAACTGGGCGCGCGGGTCGCGGTGCTCGGGCGCAATCCCGACAAGGCGGCGGCGGCCGCAGCATCGATCGGGCGCGGGGCGATCTCGCTGACCGCCGATGTGCGCGATTTTGCCGCGATCCGCGCGGCGATGCAGCAGGCGCATGATCACTTGGGCGCGTTCGATATCGTCATTTCGGGCGCGGCGGGCAATTTCCTCAGCCCCGCGCTGGGGATGTCGGCCAATGCGTTCAAGGCGGTGGTCGATATCGATCTCAACGGCACCTTCAACGTGTTTCGCGGCTGCCATGATCTGCTGGCGCGGCCCGCCTCGCTGATCGCGATCAGCGCGGGGCAGGCGGTCAATGCCATGGCGATGCAGGCGCATGCCTGCGCGGCCAAGGCCGGGATCAATCAGTTGGTGCGCGTGCTGGCGCTCGAATGGGGCCCGGCGGTGCGCGTCAACGGCATTTCGCCGGGGCCGATCGCCGATACCGAAGGGATGGCGCGGCTCGCCCCCGATCCGGCGACGCGCCAGGCGCATTACGACCGCATCGCGCTCAAACGCTGGGGGACGGCGGGCGAAATCGCCGAAGCGGCGGTGTTCCTGTGCAGCGGTGCGGCGGACTATATCACCGGCACGATTCTCGATGTCGATGGCGGCAGCCAGATCGGCGATGCCTCGCGCATCAATACCGAACGCGGGCTCGCGTAGCGCTCAGCCTTTGGCGGGCTTGATGATCGGGTCGCCCAGTTTCAGTTGCTTGCCGTCGGTGATGATCACCCGGTCGCCCAGATGCGCCAGGTGGAACAGTTTTTCGGCAAAGGCATCGGGCACGCCGATGCAGCCATTGGTGGCATAGCCGCGTTCGACTTTGCTGCCGTGGATCGACACGCCATCGTTGGTCAGCCGCAACATCCACGGCATCGGCGCGTCATAGATGTTCGATACGTGGGTCGCATCCTTTTGCGTGATCGGAAACACCCCCTGCGGGGTCGGCTTGTCGCCATAGCCTTTCAGAATCGCGCTGGCGCCGACTTCGTGGCCGTTTTCAAACACCGACAGCACCCGCGCGGTCAGATCGACGGTAATCACCACCGGGCCGGGCTCGCCTTTGGATTCGTCCCAGTAATACTGGCCGAAATGGATCGGCCCGGAAATCGGCAGGATCGATTTGACCACAAACGGTCCGTCAACCGGCGGCGCAGCGGGTTTGGCGGCAACCGCTTGTGGAGTCGCCACGGCAACCGGCGCAGTTGCATGCCGGTCAAGCAGGGTGCGCCCCACCGCCGCGACATCGCCAAACACCCGCGCGGCCAGCACCAGCACCAAGCCGCCTGCCAGCAGGCCGGCGATCACCACGACAAAGCGGCGTTTTCTTGAGCTTGAGCGGCTGCGCGGCACGGTTGGGTGGTATCCTTGCGGGAAAGCCCCGGCATAGCCCCGGCGCGGTTAACCCGGCGTTACCCCCAGCCAGGTCAGCCGGCGCCACAGCGCCTCGAGCGGGCCCTGCCCGAACCGCGCCAGCCACCAGCGCGGCCAGACCAGCATCGCCACCCAGCCGGGCACGATGAACAGCGGCAGCCAGCCGCGCCCGAGCCAGCCGCCCAGCCCCAGCCCCCAGCCCGAAAACAGCGCACACATCAGCACCGTGGTGCCCAGATAATTGCTGAACGCGGTCCGGCCGCAGGCGACCAGCACCCGCCCCGCCGCGCGATCGCCCAGCTGCGGCCAGACCAGCATCAGCACGGCGGCATAGCCCAGCGCCATCGCCACATGCGGCAGCGCGGTCAGCGTTTCGATCACCCCGAACATCGCCCGGGGCGGAAAGCCATGCGCCCATATCCACCACGCCAGCACCAGCGTCAGCGCGCCGCCGCTGCCAATGCCCCACAGCGCCATGCGCACCAGCGCGCGGCGCGACCATGCGCCGCGCCACAGTCCGCTGCGAAACAGCCCCATCCCGATCAGCATCAGCGGCACGGTTTCGGTAAACACCGATCCGAACGTCTGCCACGGCACCCACGGCGCCAGCGTCAGCCGCAACCACACCGCGCGGACAAACCCGGCGGCGGCGATCATCCGGTCCTGATCGACCGAGGCGGCAATCCGCCCCATCATCGCCACTTCATCGGCGCGATCGGCGGCAAGGCCGTGCCCCGCCAGCACCGCCTGTTCGGCAGCGATGCCCTGAATCACCCCGATCGCATCGAGCCCGTGGCTGACCACGAACAGCGCCGCGCCCGCCAGCATCAGCGGCACCGCCGGCAGCCGGCACAGCAAGAGCGCGGCCAGCCCGCACAGTGCATAGGGAAACAGGATATCGCCCCACCACAGCAGCAGGTAATGGGCATAGCCAAACAGCGCCAGCCAGCCGAGCCGGCGCGCCTGCATCCCCGGCCCCCAGCGCCCGCGCCGTTCGGCGGCATCGATGAACAGCAGCATGCTGGCGCCGAACAGCAGCGTGAACAGCGCGCGCATCTTGCCTTCAAACAGCACGAACGCGATCAGGAACCAGCCATCGCCGCCCGGTTCGACGCGCGGCAGGTGCGGGCTGAAACTGGCTACGGTCGGGCCCCAGAACCCGGTGATGTTGATCGTCAGGATACCCAGCAGCGCCACTGCGCGCACGAAATCGATCCCGGCGATGCGAGCTGCGGCGGGATCGGGCGATGAAGAGGCGTGGGGGATCGGCAGGGGTCCGCTGGGTTCAGTGATTGACCACGATACAGGTCAACCCCGCCGCCTTCAACGTGGTGCAGGCATGCTGTGCCGCTTCGAGCGAATAGCCGGTGGCGGTCAGCCGGGCCACGCCGGTGCCGACATCGGACCGGGGATGCCCGGCGATTTCGGGGCGGTTGCGCAGTTTCGCCCAGAGCGCATCGGCGTTCGATTTCTGGCCGAATGCGCCCAGTTGCACGCGCCAGCTGCCACCCGCTGCCATGGCGGGCGGGCTGTGTACCGCGATCCGCGTGGGCCGGGCGGCCGGCGCGGCGTGCGGCGGTTCGCTGCTTTGCGCGGCCATCATCGGCGGCGCTTCTTGCGCCGGCGGCAGCGGCACTTGCGCGATCGCGGCGGGCGGATTGGCGGCGGCGATCTGGGCTGCTTGCGGATTGCCCAGATCGGCCGCGCCCATTTCGCTGGCGCGCGCGGCGGCGGCCTTGCGATCCATGTCGCCGGCCAAAGCGATCGCCTGCTGGCGCTGTTCGAGCGGGATCGCCTCGTTCATCGCGGCCAGGCTGCTGACCGCCTGTTGCAGCCCGGCCTGCGCTGCGCGGGTCATCAAGGCATAGGCGCGTACCCAATCCTTGGGCGCATAGTCGCCGTTGTACGAAGCGATGCCCAGCACATACATCGCGCGCGGCTCACCGCGATCGGCCGATGCGGTGAGCCACGGGATCGCTTCGGCCTGGCGCCCCGACTGGAACAGCAGCAGCCCGTAATTGTCGGCCGCACGCAGATGGCCCTTTTGCGCGGCGCGCGCGAAATAGCCTTCGGCCTTGGCCTGGTCCTTGGGCACCCCGCGCCCCAGCTTGTAGGCCTGGCCCATGTTGAACATCGCGTCGGGGTCACCCTGCGCCGCCGGCCCCTGCCATTGCGCCACCGCGGCCGGGTAATCGCCGCGCGCCCAGGCATCGACCCCGTCCTTGACATCGGCATGCGCCGGCCCCGCGGCGATCACGGTCAAGGCGATGGCCATCGCCCCGATCAGCGCACTGTAATTGTCCCGCATGCGTCCGTTACCCCAATCGCCCGGCCACGATCATGGCCACCCGTTCGCTGCCGAATGATAGCCCCAACCGCTCGATATGTATTCTCGCTTATTTCGGTCCTGCGCTGCAAGTCGGCAATTGCCCCGGTGCCCTGCCCGATCTGTCCACAAAATGGCCCGTTTCGACACCTATTGCGCGGCCCTTAACCAAAATTTGAGAGACTTGTGAAAAGAGGTCGATTGCACATGCAACTGGGCATCACGGGGAACAGCGTTGCGCGTACTGGCTTTGGCATCGCAAAAAGGCGGATCGGGCAAGACCACTTTGTCCGGGCATCTGGCCGTGCAGGCGCAACGATCGGGCGCCGGACCCGTCGTGCTGATCGATATCGACCCGCAAGGCTCGACCACCGAATGGTGGAATGAGCGTCAGGCCGATTATCCCGCGCTGGCGCAGACCAGCGTCGCCCGGCTCGCGGCCGATCTGCTGACATTGCGCCAACAGGGGTTCAAGCTGGCGGTCATCGACACCCCGCCGGCGATCACCATGGCGATCCAGTCGGTGATCCAGGTTGCCGAACTGGTGGTGATCCCGACCCGGCCCAGCCCGCACGATCTGCGCGCGGTGGGGGCCACGGTCGAACTGTGCGAACGTGCCGGCAAGCCGCTGGTGTTTGTCGTCAATGCGGCCACCCCCAATGCGCGGATCACGTCCGAAGCGGCGGTCGCGCTCAGCCAGCACGGCACGGTGGCGCCGGTGGTGATGCATCAGCGCACCGATTTTGCCGCATCGATGATCGATGGCCGCACCGTGATGGAAGTCGACCCGGCCGGCCGGTCCGCCGCCGAAGTCGCCGCGCTGTGGACCTATGTTTCGGAACGGCTGGAAAAGAATTTTCGCCGCACGGTGTTTGCCGTGCCGCAGGCGCCGGTGGCCGGTTCGGTGGCGCGGCCTGCCGGCGGCGGCTTTGGCCGCCGCATGATCGGAACCTGATCCGGCCATGTCGTCGCACCCGATCAAACCGCTTGGTTCGCTCGACGCCGGGATGCTGGCGCGGCGCGGGTTTGCCCGCCGCACGCCGATCGTGTTTGCGCCGAGCGCGCCCGATCCGGTGGCCGAAGTGGCTGAAGCGGTCGAAGTGCCCGAAGTGCTCCGCCAGGTTGAACGGCTGGCGCAGGCGCTGGCCGGCACCGCCCCGGCTGCTCAGGCTGAACCCGGGCGCAAGATCGCCTTTACCCTGCGGCTCGACAGCGCCCGCCACGCGCGCTTGCGCGGCGTCGTTGCGGCCGAAGGGCGCAGCGCGCAGCAAGTGCTGATCGAGGCGCTCGACCGTTATTTGCACAGCGCGGCGCTTGCGGCCCCGTCGACGCTTCATCCCGTACCGCACCGCCCGTCACCGACCGGAACCAGGCCATGACCCAGTCCATGTTCAATGCGCTCTCCTGCCATGATCGGCGACCGCGTCGGCTGGCGCTGCTGGCCGGCGGGATCGCCGCCGCGGCTTTGCTCGCCGGCTGTTCCAGCCAGGCGCCGCGTCCCGAAAAGATGGCGCAACAGGCCAATGAAGCGCTGTCGCACGGACAAACCCCGCGCGCGGTAACGCTGGCCGAAGGCGCGGTCCTGGCCGATGGGCGCAATCCGGCGCTGCGGCTGCTGCTGGCCAATGCCTATTTTCGTGGCGGACGCTTCGAATCGGCGCGCGACTCTTATGCCGAAGCGATCGAACTGGGCGATGACAGCAGCCGCGCCGCGCTGGGACTGATCCTGTGCGATCTGGCGCTGGGCCGCGCCTCGGCGGCGCTCGATACCATCAATACTTATGGCGATGTGCTGCAACCGGCCGATCTCGGGCTGGCGCTGGCGCTCGCCGGGCAGCATGAACGCGCGATCGCGGTGCTCAGCACCGCCATCCGCGATGGCCAGAACACCCCCAAAGTGCGCCAGAACCTCGCCTTGACTTATGCCATGGCCGGGATGTGGAACGAAGCGCGGGTGATGGCTTCGCAGGATCTGCCCGCCGATCAGGTTGGCGCGCGCATTCAGGGCTGGGCCGCGATGGCCCGCCCCGAAGACGGCCGCCGCCGCATCGCCAGCCTGTCGGGGGTGCCGCTGGTCAATGATACCGGCCGCCCCGAAATGCTCGCGCTGGCGCATTTCCCCGGTGACAAGCCGGCCGCTGCCGCAGCGCCAACCCGGACTGCCGCAGCCGCTCCTGCCGCTGCGCCCGCCGCCGAATTGCCCCCGGTCCAGACGCCGCTCGAATCGGGCGCGCTGGCGCGCATCGATTTGCCGCCGGCCGCCGCGCCGACGCCAACCCCGCCGCCGGCTCCGGTCCGCGCCCCGGTGATGGCCACTGTATCAATCCCGGTGGTCGAGCCGATCCCGGCGGCGCACCGCGCGCCTGCCGCACCGCTTCGCGTGGCGCAGGCCCAGCCCTATCATGCGCCGGCCGCAGCGCCGCACCGCGCGATGGGCACGCATCTGGTGCAACTGGGCTCGTTCAACAGCGAAGAGTCGGCCCAGCGCGCCTGGCGCCACTTTGTCGCGCGCGATCCGCATCTGGCCGGGCATCCCAACCTGATCACCAAAGTCAGCGTCAATGGCCGCGATTTCTGGCGTGTGCAGGCTGCCGGGTTCACCGGTCAGGCGGCCGCCGCCGGGCAGTGCAGCCAGGTCCGCGCGCATGGCGGGGTGTGCATGGTGATGGCGGTCAATGCTGCTGCGCGCGTCAACGGCGTGCAGATGGCGGCGGCCAAGCCGGCGCTGCAACCGGCTGCCACGCACGCCGTGCCGACGCGTCCGGGCAAGCCCAACGCCACCCGGCGCTGAACGCCCGCTTCAACCGATTTGCTGGCCGCCCTTGAACAGCGCGGTCACCCGCCCTTCGACCGGGCGCCGGTCAAACGGGGTGTTGCCGGCGCTCGCCGCCATGCGGTCGGAGGATACGATCCACGCGCGGTCGGGATCGACCAGCGCGATATCCGCCTCTGCCCCCACCTGGAGCACGCCGGCATTGACGCGCAACAGCCGCGCCGGTGCGCCGGCCAGCAGATCAAACGCGCGCGCCAGATCGATCCGTCCGTCGCGCACCAGTGTCAGCGACAGCGACAGCAGCGTTTCGGCGCCGGCCATGCCCGGTTCGGCATCGGCAAACGGCAGGCGCTTGTCTTCGGGCCCGCGCGGATCGTGGCCCGATGCGATCACGTCGATCGTGCCGTCGGCAATCGCGTCGATCACCGCGCGGCGGTCATGATCGGGCCGAAGCGGCGGTGACAGCCGGCAGAACGTGCGGAAATCGGCCAGTTCCAGATCCGACAGCATGAAATGCGCAGGCGTTACCCCGGCGGTGATCCGCACCCCGCGCGCCTTTGCCGCGCGCACCAGATCGAGCGCGCGCGCGGTGGTCACCTGGCGCACGTGAATGCGCGCGCCGGTCACTTCGGCCAGCGCGATATCGCGCGCCAGCGCCACGCTTTCGGCCTCGGCCGGGGCGCTCGGCAGGCCCAGCCGGGTGGCCATTTCGCCCGCAGTGGCCACCGCCGATCCGGTGATCCCGGCATCTTCGGCATGGGTGACCACCACCAGATCGAGCATCGCGCAATACGACAGCAGCCGCAGCATCACCCCCGAATCGGCGATCCAGCGCCGTCCGGTTGCCACCGCCCGCGCCCCGGCATCGCGCATCAGCGCCAATTCGGCGAGTTCCGTGCCGTCCAGCCCGCGCGTTGCGGCGGCCAGCGGGTGGACCCACATGTCGGGCTTGCCCGATTGCGCGGCAAACCGCACCCGCGCCGGGTGATCGAGCGGCGGACCCTGATCGGGCATCAGCGCGGCGCGGGTGATCCCGCCAAAATGAAACGCCGGCTTGTCGACCGCAAACACGCCCAGATCGACCAGTCCGGGGGTGATCAACTGGCCGCCGGCATCGATCACGCTGTCGCCCGGTTCGGGCGTGATCGCGCCCAATGCGGCGATCCGCCCTTCGGCCAGGCGGATCGCGCCGGGCTGCGGCGCACCGTGCGGCAGGACCAGCCGCCCGCCGACAATCGTGGTGGCGCGCGGGATCATGCCGCCGCCCCTTGCGCCCAGCCCGGCACCGCGCGGGCGCGCCGGGTCAGCACGTCAAGACAGGCCATGCGGATCGCCACGCCGCATTCGACCTGCTGGGTGATCAGGCTGCGGGTTGGGTGATCGGCAACCTGGCTGTCGATTTCGATGCCGCGATTCATCGGGCCGGGGTGCATCACCAGCGCATCGGGTTCGGCGCGCGCCAGCCGGTCGAGCGTCAATCCGTACAAGTGGCGGTATTCGCGCGGCGAGGGGATGAACTGGCCCTGCATGCGTTCCTGTTGCAGCCGCAGCATCATCACGATCTGCGCGCCGGCCAGGGCGGCGTCGAAATCGTGAAACACGCTGACCCCCATCGCCTCGATTTCCGCCGGCATCAGCGCGGGCGGGGCGCAAACCCGCACTTGCGCGCCCAGCGCGGTCAGGCACAGGATGTTTGACCGCGCCACCCGGCTGTGCAGGATATCGCCGCAGATCGTCACGTTCAGCCCGTTGAGATCGCTGCCCGGCGGCAATCGCAGCGCATGGCGGATGGTCAGCGCATCGAGCAGCGCCTGGGTCGGGTGTTCGTGCTGGCCATCGCCGGCATTGAGCACCGGGCAATCGACTTTGCCGGCGATCAGCCGCACCGCGCCCGAACTGGCATGGCGGATGACGATCGCATCGGCGCGCATCGCGTTGAGCGTCATCGCCGTATCGATCAGCGTTTCGCCCTTTTTGACGCTCGAGGTGGCGGCATGCATGTTGACCACATCGGCGCCCAGCCGTTTGCCGGCGATTTCGAACGACAGCAGCGTGCGCGTCGAATTTTCGAAAAAGGCATTGATGATGGTCAGCCCGGCCAGCAGATCGACGCTCTTTTGCGATTGACGGTTGAGCGCGAACCACTGTTCGGCTTCGTCGAGCACATAGAGGATTTCGTGGCGGGCGAGATGGCCGATCCCGGTCAGATCGCGATGGGGAAACGCCAGCGCGCCCGACGGATAATCGCGTCGGATCGGGGGGGCGGCGGGGCTGGGTGGGGTCGATGGTTGCATCGAAGACCACCCCCTATGCCGCATTGCCCGATCTGCCAAGTGTTTCGACTGGCGCAACCGGCAATCCACCCCTAGATATCCCCCATGAAATTTGCCCGCACCGTCTGGAAAATCCTCGTCGCGATCAAGGACGCGCTCGTCCTCGTGCTGCTGCTGCTGTTTTTCGGCGCGCTGTCGATGGCCCTGTCGGGGCGGCCCGCGCCGGGGCACGTGCGCGACGGCGCGCTGGCGATCACGCTCGACGGCCCGGTGGTCGAAGAACGCACCCAGATCGGCGCGCGCAGCCTGCTGCTCGGCGGCGGCACTACCCACCACCAGTACCTCGCGCGCGAGGTCGTGCGCGCGATCGAGGCGGCGGCGGGCGATGCGCGGATTCACGCGGTCACGCTCGATCTGGAAGATTTCGGCGGCGCCAGCCGGGTCAATCTGTCGCGCATCGGCGCCGCGCTCGATCATGTCCGCCGCGCCGGCAAGCCGGTGCTGGTGCGCGCGGTGCTGTACGAAGATGGCAGCTATCAGCTGGCCGCGCATGCCAGCGAAGTCTGGGCCGATCCACTCGGCGGGGTCATGCTGCGCGGTCCGGGCGGGACGATGCTGTTTTATCACGATCTGCTCGACCGGCTCAAAGTCCATGCCCACGTGTTCAAGGTCGGCACCTACAAGAGTGCGGTCGAACCGTTTGTGCGCAACAACCTCTCGCCCGAAGCGCGCGATGCCGAAACCAAAGTGCTGGCGGCGCTGTGGCAGGATTATCAGGACGAAGTGCACCAGGCGCGGCCGCGCGCCAATCTGGCGATGGTCACCGGCGATCCCGCCAAATGGATCAACGATGCCGGCGGCGATACCGCCAAGGCGGCGATGACCGCCGGGCTGATCGACCATATCGGCGACAAGGCGGCCTTTGACAAACACGTCGCCGAACTGGTCGGCGCGGACAAGGACGATCTGGCGCTGCCCTACAAGGCGACCACGCTGCGCGCCTATCTGGCGCGGATGCCGGCGCACGATACCGGCAAGGCGATCGCGGTGGTCACCGTGGCCGGCGATATCGTCGATGGCGATGCCGGGCCGGGCAAGGCCGGCGGCGACCGCATCGCCGCGCTGATCGACAAGGCGGCGGCCAGCGGCGACTATGCCGGGCTGGTGGTGCGGGTCGATTCGCCGGGCGGATCGGTGCTGGCGTCCGAACGCATCCGCAGCGCGATCGCGCGGTTCAAGGCCAAGGGCGCGCCGGTCGCGGTATCGATGGGCGGGCTGGCGGCGAGCGGCGGCTACTGGGTATCGACCGCCGCCGATCGGATCTTTGCCGAACCGACCACGATCACCGGCTCGATCGGCATCTTTGCGGTGATCCCGAGCTTTGAAGACACGCTGGCCAAGGCCGGGATCGGCGCCGATTCGGTGCGCACCACCCCGCTCAGCGGCCAGCCCGATGTGCTCGGCGGGTTGTCTCCGGCGGTGGAAAGCGTGGTCCAGGCCGATATCGCGATGGGCTATCGCCGGTTTGTCGGGCTGGTCGCCGCGTCGCGGCACAAGACCCCCGAGGCGGTGGACCAGATCGCGCAAGGCCGGGTGTGGGATGGCGGTACTGCCCGGCAACTGGGGCTGGTCGACGAATTCGGCGACGCCGAACAGGCGCTGGCCTGGGTGGCCAAGCGCGCCGGGGCCGATCGCTATCACCCGGTCTGGCTGGGCGCCGGGGGCAATTCGTTTGCGGCGCTGCTCGAACAGGCGCTCAATGATGATCAGGGCGACAGCGGCGACGAAGATGGCGCCACGCATGATCTGACCGGCCATGTCGCGCGCGCGCAGATCGCGCTGGCCGGGCAGGTCAGCGCCGATCTGGACCGGCTGATGGGCGGGCACGGCGCGCAGGCCTATTGCCTCGCCTGCGCCGGGCTGGCCCCGCCGGCGCCGGCCACACCGGAAGCGGCAGCGGTGCGTGCGGGGTGGTGGACGCTGCTGTTCGGGGCGCGCTGACCCGGCGATCAACGCGTCGCGCGCTGACCCATTTTGCGTCAACGCGGGTGCTTGCCCTTTTGCATGGGCTGCTATAGGGGGCGCGCTTGCCCTTCGCCGGACGCGGGCGTGGCGGAACTGGTAGACGCGCTGGATTTAGGTTCCAGTATCGCAAGATGTGGGGGTTCGAGTCCCTTCGCCCGCACCAGAGCCGCCGGCCCGGCTCAGTCCTGACCGCAACCGGATACGACTTCGACCAGGAAATTGGACCCAAGACACATGCAGATCGTCGAAACCAGCAACGAGGGCCTCAAGCGCGCCTTTTCGGTGACCATTCCGGCCGCGGACATTGCCGCCCGCGTCGATGGCGAGATCAAGAAGATCGCCCCGCAAGTGCGCATGCCCGGGTTCCGCCCCGGCAAAGTGCCCGCCAATCTGGTGCGCAAGATCCACGGCGCGGCGATCCACAGCGAAGCGCTGCAAACGACGATTCGCGAAGCGCTCGACAAGCTGGTGGCCGATCACGGCCTGCGCCCGGCGACTCAGCCCAATGTCTCGCTGGCCGATGGCTATGATCAGGGCCAGGATGCCCGGCTCGATGTCGCGCTCGAAGTGCTGCCGGTGATCACCGCGCCCTCGACCGACGGGCTGAAGCTGGAAAAGCTGGTGGTGCCGGTGTCCGATGCCGATGTCGACGAAGCCGTCGCGCGGATCGCGCAAGGGCAGAAGAGCTTTACCGATGCCAAGAAGGGCGCCAAGGCGCGCACCGGCGATCAGGTGGTGATCGATTTCACCGGCAAGCTCGATGGCGTGGCGTTTGACGGCGGCAGTGCCGAAGATGCGCCGCTCGAACTCGGCGCCGGCCGCTTCATCCCCGGGTTTGAAGAACAGCTGGTCGGGGTCAAGGCGGGCGAAGAACGCACGATCACTGTGACCTTCCCCGAAGATTACCCCGCCGAACAGCTCAAGGGCCAGGTCGCCACCTTCGACATCACCGTCAAGGCGGTGAAAGTGCCCGGCGAATTTTCGGCCGACGATGATTTTGCCAAGCAGTTGGGGCTGGAAAGCCTCGAACAGCTGCGCGGCCTGCTGCGCGGCCAGCTTGAGCAGGAAACTGCCGGGCTGACCCGCACCCAGATGAAGCGCCAGCTGCTCGACATCCTCGCCGCCGGGCATGATTTTGCGGTGCCGCCGTCGATGGTCGAAGCCGAATTTGACCAGATCTGGCAGCAACTGACCGCCGAAGCGCAGAACGAAGCCGATCCGGCCGCCGCGCTCGCCGAAATCGAAGCGGAAAAGGACGATTACCGCCGCATCGCCGAACGCCGCGTGCGGCTGGGGCTGCTGCTGTCGGAAATCGGCCAGGCCAACGGCGTGGTGATCACCGCGCAGGAAATGGAAATGCTGATCCGCCAGGCGGCGCAGCAATACCGTGAACAGGATCGCCAGCGCTTCGTCGACTATATCCGTTCGGAACCGCTGGCCGCCGCGCAGCTGCGCGCGCCGCTCTATGAAGACAAAGTGGTCGATTTCCTGTTCGACAAGGCCGAAGTGACCACCCGCGAAGTGACCCGCGAGGAACTGCAGGCAGCGATCGAAGCCGACGAAAACGGCAACGCCCCGGCCGAAGCCCCGGCCAAGGCCGAAGCCGCGCCGAAGAAGAAGGCCGCGCCCAAGAAAAAGGCTGCCGCTGCCGAAGCTCCGGCCGAAGCCGCCGCCGAAGCGCCGGCCGCGACCGAAGTTGCCGCCGAAGAAGCCCCGGCTCCGGCCAAGAAAAAGGCCGCGCCGCGCAAGAAAGCAGCGGCTGCGGAACCCGCCGCCGAATAATCCGGCGCGCGCCAGCTTGCGAAAACAGACAAGGGGCGGTCCGCAAGGGCCGCCCCTTTTCACGTATTCATCCTTAGCAAACATCCGAATAGACGCTGCGAATCGGGGCATGAGACAGTGCACGGGCCAGCGTGATTGCCAGCGGCCACGCCTGGCGGTTCAGGCTGTCACTGGGGGCTTTTGCGATGCATACCACGCGCAACCATATTGCCCGTAAATCCGGCAAAGCGGCCCGGGCGATCGCCGCCCGCGCGCCGGTCCACCCACCGCCGCACGATGATGCGCCGTTCATGTTGCGCCAGCGCATGCCGGCGCCAAGCTTTCCCGCCGATCTGATCGTGCCGCCGCATCGGGGCGCGGTGATCACCCAGAGTGCCTTGCCCGATACACCCGAACGCCGGTTGGGGCGCAAGGCAGCCAAACGCGAAGCGCGCAAGGCCGCGGCGATCGCGCGGGCCAGGCAGGCCGCAACTGCCCCCGAGAGCGCCCCCGAGAGCCTTGTGCTGGCGGAACCGGCGCCGCCTGTGGAACTCGCTCCTGCCCCCGCTGCGGCCGTCGCTCCACCTGCTGCGGCTGATCCTGCACCGATTGTCGAGGAATCGCCTGCCGTGCCCCTGCCGGCGGGACGGGCGCTGGTGGCGCGGCGCCAGGGGTTTGTCGATATCCTCGCCCATGCCCTGCGCAACAGCGGCTTGCGGCTGGCGCGCTGGTCATCGGCGAAACGCCGCGCCGACGAGATGAAGGAAAAGCTGGCCAAGGCCGAAGCGCGCATGCGCGCGATGGAGGCGCAACTGGCGGCACTGCAGGCGATCCAGCAGCGCGTGCGCTGATCCGCCCGGCGCGCACCCGATTTGCGTCCTTGCCGAAGCGCCTGCCCCGATTTAATCATGCGTTTAAAGCATGAGCGGGGAGAGAGCGCATGGCGCGGGATTTTGATCTGATTGTCTATGGCGCCACCGGCTATACCGGGCGGCTGGTGGCCGAATACCTTGCCACCACGCATGCCGGATCGGGGCTGCGCTGGGCGATGGCGGGGCGCAGCGCCGACAAATTGGCGCAAGTGCGCGATCTGATCGGCGCGCCCGCCGATACCCCGCTGGTCGTGGCCGACAGCGACAATCCGGCCAGTCTGGCGGCGATGGCGGCAGCGACCACCGCGCTGGTGACCACGGTTGGGCCTTATCAATTGTACGGCACCGATGTGCTGGCCGCCTGTGTCGAGGCGGGCACACATTATGCCGATCTGTGCGGCGAACCGGTGTGGATGCGCCAGATGATCGACCGCTTCGATGCCCGCGCGCGCGAAACCGGCGCGCGCGTGGCGTTTTCCTCGGGGTTCGATTCGATCCCGTTCGATCTGGGCGTGCTGATGTTGCAGTCCGCCGCGCGCGATCGCCACGGCAGCCCGGCGCCGCGCGTCAAATGCCGCGTGCGCGCGATGCAGGGCGGGGTATCGGGCGGCACTGCCGCGAGCCTCAAGGCAACGCTGGCGGCGATTGCCAAAGAACCATCGCTGGCGCGGATCATGGCCAGCCCGTTTGGCCTGACTCCCGGCTTTGCCGGCCCGGCGCAACCACCGGCCGATCAGCCGATGTTTGACGAAGCGACCGGGCAATGGGCCGCGCCGTTCGTGATGGCGGTGATCAACACCAAGAATGTCCATCGCACCAACTTGTTGCTGGGCCACGCCTTTGGCGCCGATCTGGTCTATGACGAAATGGTCCTGACCGGCCCCGGCGATCAGGGCAAGGCCACCGCCGAATACCTCGCCAAAACGCCGATGATCGGCACCCCCAACGATCCGCTGCCGGGCGAAGGCCCCACACCCGAACAGCGCGCCAACGGGTTTTACGATGTGCTGTTCATCGGCGAATGGCCCGATGGCCGCAGCCTGCGCTATGGCGTGAAAGGCCGCTATGACCCCGGCTATGGCTCAACCAGCCGCATGCTCGCCGAAACCGGCATTGCCCTCGGGCAGGCCAGCACGGGCGGCGGCATCGGCACTCCCGGCGCGATCCTGGGCGAGGCGCTGGTGCAGCGGCTGCGCGACCATGCCGAAATCAGCTTTGCGGTCGAAGACTGAGCGCGCGCCTCAGGCCATTCCCAACAAGGCCTGCGCCGCGCGCAAGTGCGGGCGGTCGATCATCCGGCCATCGATCTGCAAGGCGCCGGCATCGGGCTGCGCGGCAAAGGCGGCGACGATCGCGCGCGCTTCTGCCAGCGCGGCCTCATCTGGGGCAAAGGCGCGGTTGATCACCGCCACTTGCGCGGGGTGAATCGCCAGCATCCCGGCAAACCCGTCGGCCGCCGCCTCGCCCGCCACCCGCGCCAGCCCTGCCTCGTCGCGAAAATCGGCGTGCAGCGTGTCGATCGCCCAGACCCCGGCGGCATGCGCGGTCAGCAATGTTTGCGCGCGCACCAGCCGGAACGCATCGGTCCACAGCCCTTGCGCGGTGCGCTTGCGCCGCGCGCCGATCGCCGCGCCGAGATCTTCGGCCCCCCAGGTCAATCCAGCCAGCCGCGGCAATTGCGCCGTGCCATAGGCGGGAATGGCGATCGCCGCGCGCGGGGTTTCGCTGACCAGCGCGATGATCCGCGTCTGCCCCGGGGCCAAGCCCGCTGCCGCCTCCAGCGCGTCGATCGCTGCGCCGATCATCGCGATTTCATCGGGCCCGGCCGCCTTGGGCACCATGATTCCGGCCGGGCCGCCACCGATCACGGCGGCGAGATCGTCGTGCCACAGCCCGGTATCGACCGCGTTGATCCGCACCCAGCGCTGCGGCATGCCCGGCGCCGCCGGGTTGGCGTGCAGCCACTGCGCCGCCATTGCCCGCCCCTGCTGCTTGCGGTCGGGGGCGACCGCGTCCTCCAGATCGAGAATCAGCGCGTGGGCGCCGGTGTCGCCGGCCTTGGCCAGCTTGCGCTCGCTGTCGGCAGGGATGAACAGCCAGGATCGCGGGATAAAGCTCATCGCGGCTCCTTACCGTGTTGCTGAATATTCGACCAGCGTTACCCCATAGGCATCGACCGCTACATTGTGCAGCCCCGCTTCGGCCGCGCCGGGATTGGCCAGCAGCAGGCGCGGGTGCGCCGGGCGATGGCCGGCCCAGCCGCCGATCTGCGCGGTCTGCTGCGTGGCGCTCATGTTGAGCAGCACCAGCACGCCGTGGCCGGCGCGATCCTGCCGGGCATAGGCGAGCACCGCGGGATTGCCCGATGTCAGTGGCAGATAGGCGCCGTCGCGCAAGGCCGGGTGGTCGTGGCGCAGCCGCAGCAAGGTGCGATACCAATTGAACAGCGATCCCGGATCGGCCGCTTCGGCCGCCGCATTGACGCGCGCGGTGGCGGGGTTGACCGGCAGCCATGGTGACCCGGTGGTAAACCCGCCCGTGGCGCTGGCGTCCCATTGCATCGGCGTGCGTTCGGGATCGCGCGCATCGGCCACTTTGCGGGTCGGGCCGGTCGGCACTGCCTTGAGCACGTCGCGCGAGAGGTCGGTCATCCCCAGTTCTTCGCCGTAATAGACCAGCGCGGTGTCGCGCAGGGTCAGCGTCATCGCCGCGGTCAGCCGGGCGATCGCATCGTCGTGCACGCCATCGCCAAACCGCGTCGCCTGGCGCGAGGAATCATGATTGCTGAAAAACAGCACCGGCGGGGCGCCGTCCAATGCGGTTTCGGCATCATCGATGCGCGCCTTGAACACCCCGGCGTTCAGTGTCTTGACCCCGCTGTAGAGGAAATCCATCGGCAGATTGATCTCGTCGCGGTGCGCGCCATAGACTTCGCGCAAGTCGGCGATCGAGGCGATGTTGCTTTCGCCCAGCAGCACGCGATCGCCCGGAAAACTGTCGACGATTGCGCGCAGCTCGCGCATGATCGGGTGATTGCCCGGCTGCCCGGCGGAATAGGGTTTCAGCCCCACTTCGGGGCCATGGTCGGGATCGGGGTCCTGCGGCCAGCTGTCGTCTTCGAGCAGATAGGGCGTGGCATCGAGCCGGAACCCGCTGGCGCCGTGGCGCAGCCAGAACCGCATGACATCGCCCATCGCCCGGCGCAGACCGGGATTGCGCCAGTTGAGATCGGGCTGCTGCGGCAGGAAGATGTGATAGTAATATTGCCCGCTCTGGCGATCGAGCGTCCAGGCTGATCCGCCAAAGATCGAGCGCCAATTGGTCGGCGGCCCGCCATCGGGCGCCGGATCGTGCCACACGTACCAATCGCGTTTGGGATCGCTGCGCGACGACAGCGCCGCCTTGAACCACGGGTGTTCCGACGAGGAATGGTTGAGCACGAAATCGACCAGCACGCGGATGCCGCGCGCGCGGGCGGCGGCGACCAGCCGGTCCCAATCGGCCATGGTGCCGTATTCGGGCGCGACATTGGTATAATCGGCCACGTCATAGCCGAAATCGTAATTGGGCGAGGGATAGAACGGGGTCAGCCAGATCGCATCGACGCCCAGTTTTTTGAGGTAATCGAGCCGCTGCGTTACCCCGTTGAGATCGCCCACGCCATCGCCGTTGCTGTCCTGGAAACTGCGCGGATAGATTTCATAGATCACCGCGTGGTCCCACCACGGGCGGTGCGCCGGTTTGGCCGGCGCCGCCATCGGCAGCAGCAGCGCGGCAAGCGCCAGCGCGATCGTCATTCGTTTCATGGCCGCGCGGTCCTTGTCGCCAGCATCCTGTCCCGGCCAAGGGATTGCCTGCCGGGTGGCGCGCCTGTCAATCGGCGCGCCGGGCTACATACCAATTCATCATGCGGCGATGGCATCATCGAGCAGCGCGCGGGCGATCACTTTGAGCGCCAGCGTTTCTTCGGCGCCTTCAAAGATCGACAGCACCCGCGCGTCGAGCCAATAACGGCTCACCGGGGTTTCTTCGGCATAGCCCATGCCGCCGTGAATCTGCAGCGCCTCGCGCGAGACGGTTTCGGCGGCGCGGCAGGCGATCAGCTTGACCAGGCTGGCATCGCGCGCGCTGCGCCCCTGATCAAGCTCGCGCGCCACGGCAAAGGCGAGATGGCGGCAGCCGACGATCTGCGCTGCCATCTGCGCGATCTTGGCGCGGGTCAGCGGATATTCGCCCAGCGCGGCGCCAAACACCTTGCGGTTGCGCGCATGGTTCACCGCCGCCAGCAGGCTGGCGCGCATCACCCCCAGCGCGCGCCCGGCGGTCTGGATGCGCCCGCCGGTCATCCCCGCCATGGTCAGATAGAACCCGCGCCCCAGCCCGGCCGCCTCGCCGATGACATGGCTGTCGGGCACGAAAAACTCGGTGAACGCCAGATCGAACGAATGCATCCCGCGATAGCCGATGGTGGCGATCGCCTTGCCATCAAGCCGCCCGCCGCCTGGCTGGACATGGCTGAAGGCATGCCCGTCAAACGACGGTTTTTCGACCAGCAGCACGCTCAGCCCGCGATGGCCGAGCGCACGGTCGGGATCGGTGCGCGCAACCACCATGATCAGCCCCGCCTTGCCGGCAAAGGTGCACCAGGTCTTGGCGCCATTGAGCCGCCAGCCGCCTTCGACCGGGGTCGCGCGCAAGGTCAGCCCGGCCACATCCGATCCATGGTCGGGCTCGGTAATCGCGATCGCGCAGAGCGGATCGCCGGCGGCAATGCGCGGCAGCCATTGCGCCTGTTGCGCCGGGGTGCCGCCCGCCATCAGCGCGCGCGACAGGATTTCGGGGCGGGTGATCAGGCTGCCGGCGGCGGCGAGCGAGGCCTGCGACAGCGCTTCGGTCACCGCGATCATCAGCGGGGTATTGTCGTGATCGCCCGCGCTGCCGCCAAATTGCTGCGGGATCGACAGCCCGAACACGCCCATCGCGCGCATCTGGTCGAGCAGGCTGTCGGGCACGGTCAGATCGTCGCGGTGGATCGCTTCGGCCAAGGGGGCAACCGCGTCGGCGGCAAAGCGCTCGAACGCTTCGGTCGCCATCCGCGTCTGGTCATCGAGCGGCACCGCGCCGATCGCTTCGGGGGTGGCCAGCACCGCCGCGCCCCAGTGATCGCGCGCCGCCGGCCCGGCCGCCTCCCGGCGCAAGCGGTCAAACGCGGGTGCGGCGCCGAGCGCGCGCAACGGCGCCGGATCGAGCCCCAGCGCCAGCGCGGCGCTTTCGAGCCGGTGCAATACGGCGAGCGCCGCATCGCAGACAAACAGCAGCGCCAGCCCGGCATCGAGCGGGGTCATCTCGCCCAGCGCGGCCACCAGCGTGCGGCAGGCGGCGAGATCGGCATGCGCCAGCGCGAGATCATAACACAGGATCTGCTGCGCATCGGCCAGCGCGGCATCGATCCGGCCATCGCGGCTGCACGCCTGCGCCAGCGCGGCGGTTACCGTGGCAAAGCTGCGGGAAAGGTCGGACAGCACCGCGCGGGCATCGGCGGCGGGGTCATGGGGTTCACCGGTCATCGCGCGACTGTGTTCGAAGCCGGGGTGGTTCGTCAAACCCCCAAACGCACCGCTTGGCCAAATCGCCGGTGATCGCTTATGGCCATCGCGCCGTATCACGCCGGGAGCAACCGATGGACCAGGACATTTCCGCCGCTTTTGCCGCGCGCGCCGCCACCGCCGGCGATCGGCCGTTTGTGATCCTGCCCGATGCCACGGTGATCACGTATGCCATGGCGCAGGCGCGCGCCGGGCAATTGGCCAATGCGTTTCGCGCTGCCGGGGTGCGCGCGGGGGACCGCATCGCGATCCAGGCCGAAAAGAGCCTCGACGGCTTGCTGACCTATCTTGCCGCAATGCGCATCGGTGCGGTCTATCTGCCGCTCAACACCGGCTATACCCCCAGCGAACTGCGGTTTTTCCTGTCCGACGCGACCCCGGCGCTGGTGATCCACCGGCCAGAGGATGAAGCGGTGCTGGGCGCGCTGTGCCACGAGCTGGCGATCCCGGCGCGGCTGACGCTGGGCGCGATCAGCGGCGGCAGCTTGCGCGATGCGGCCGATCGGGCCGGCGCGGCGCTCGACGATCATCCCGCGCGGCCCGATGATCTCGCCGCGATCCTCTATACCTCGGGCACCACCGGGCGATCCAAGGGGGCGATGCTGACCCGCGCCAATCTGGCGTCGAACGCGGTGACGCTGGTGCAGTACTGGCAGTTCGCGCCCGCTGACGTGCTGCTCCACGCGCTGCCGATCTTTCACACCCACGGGCTGTTTGTCGCCACCAACACCACCATCGTTGCCGGCAGCGCGATGATCCTGTGCCCGCGCTTTGATGCCAAGGAACTGATCCGCCTGCTGCCGCGCGCCAGCGTGCTGATGGGGGTGCCGACATTCTATTCGCGCCTGCTCGGCGAACCCGGCTTTACCCGCGAACTGGTGGCGCACATGCGGCTGTTCGTTTCGGGATCGGCGCCGTTGTCGGCGGAAACCCACCGCGCCTTTGCCGCACGCACCGGCCATGCCATCCTCGAACGCTATGGCATGACCGAAACCAACATGAACACTTCGAACCCCTATCACGGCGATCGGGTGCCGGGCACGGTCGGGCTGCCGCTGCCGGGGGTGGAACTGCGGATTGCCGATCCGGCCAGCGGCACCGCGCTGCCGCCGGGCGAAGTCGGGGTGATCGAGGTGCGCGGCCCCAACGTGTTTGCCGGATACTGGCAATTGCCCGACAAGACCGCCGAAGATCTGCGCGCTGATGGCTGGTTCATCACCGGCGACATGGGGGTGATCGATGAACGCGGCTATGTCGCGATCGTCGGTCGCGAAAAAGACCTGATCATCTGCGGCGGGTTCAATGTCTATCCGGCCGAAGTCGAAGCGCTGCTCGATGCGGTGCCCGGCATCGGCGAAAGCGCGGTGATCGGCGTGCCGCACCCCGATCTGGGCGAAGGCGTGGTGGCGGTGGTGCAGGCGCACGATCCGGCGCTGACCGAAGCCGGAGTGATCGCCGCGATCGCGCCCGATCTCGCCCGGTTCAAACAGCCACGGCGGGTGATCTTCGTGCCCGAACTGCCGCGCAACACGATGGGCAAGATCCAGAAAAAAGCGCTGCGCGATCTCTATGCCGGGCTGTTTGCCGGTCGCTGATCGGGCAAAAAACCGGTTCCCGTCGCCCGCCGCCTTGCCTATGGGCGGGGCATAGCTGCCGGTGTGCAAGCTGCGCCGGCGTGACAGTCTGACAAAGGCCCCGACCCATGACCACCAAGACAGGCGCGCAAACGCTGGTTTCCACCCTGACCAGCCTGGGTGTCGATATCTGCTTTGCCAACCCCGGCACCTCGGAAATGCATTTTCTCGCGGCGCTCGACAATCCGGCGATGAAATCGGTGCTGTGCCTGTTTGAAGGCGTGGCGACCGGGGCGGCCGATGGCTGGTACCGCATGACCGACCGCCCGGCCTCGACGCTGCTCCATCTCGGGCCGGGGCTCGCCAATGGGCTGGCCAACATTCACAATGCCAAGCGCGCCTCGTCGGGCATGGTCAATATCGTTGGCGAACATTCGTCGCGCCACCTGCAATATGATGCGCCGCTGACGTCCGATATCGAAGGGCTGGCGCGGCCGCTGTCGCATTGGGTGCGGCGGGTCGATTCGGCGCAGAGCATCGCCTGGGATACCGCTGCGGCGGTGCAGGCGGCATCGGGCCATCCCGGCAAGATCGCCACGCTGGTCCTGCCCGGCGATGCCAGCTGGCAGGACGCCGGCACCCCGCTGCCGGTGCCGCCGGTGGTGCAGCGGCGCCTTGCGCCCGATCCGGCGCGGATCGCGCATATCGCGCGGGTGTTGCGCAGCGGCGAACCGACGCTGCTGATCCTCGCCAACAAGGCGGCGCGCGGCACCGCGCTGGCGCTGGCGGGCAAAGTCGCCGGGGCGACCGGTTGTCGGCTGGGCAGCCAGTTCTTTACCGCGCGGCTCGAACGCGGCGCCGGGCGCACCCCGCTGGAGCGCATCCCCTATTCGGTGCCGCCGGCAATCGCCTTCCTCAAACAGTTCCGCCATCTGATCACGGTCGAAACCGGCGAGCCGGTGGCGTTTTTCAGCTATCCCGATCAGCCGAGCCTGCTCAAGGGCGCCGAGACCAGCGTCCACACGCTGGCCGAGCGCGATGAAGACAGCGCGCTCGCGCTCGAAATGCTGCTCGACGAACTGGGCGCCCGGGGCGCGACGCCGCTGGTGCAGCCGCGGATCGAAACCCCCTGCCCCAGCGGCGCGCTGGCGCCGGTGCCGATCGCGCATGCGCTGGCGCACGCGATCCCCGAAAACTGCATCGTCGTCGACGAATCGCTGACCACCGGGCGCGAAACGATGGGCTATACGATGGGCGCGCGGCCGCACGATCTGATCAACAATCTGGGCGGCTCGATCGGCTATTCGCCGCCGGTGGCAACCGGCGCGGCGCTCGCCTGCCCCGATCGGCCAGTGCTGTGCATGACCGGCGATGGCAGCGCGATGTATACCATCCAGGCGCTGTGGACGCAGGCGCGCGAAAACCTCAATGTGACCACGGTGATCTTTGCCAACCGCAAATATGCCATTCTCCAGGCCGAATTCACCAATATGCGCGCGGGCACTGCCCCCGGCGAACAGGCGATGGCGATGATGTCGATCGACAATCCGGCGATCGATTGGCAGGCGATGGCCAAAGCGATGGGCGTGCCGGCCTGCGCGGTCGACACGCTGGAGGATTTTACCCGCACGCTGATCGCCGCGCTGGCCGAACCGGGGCCAAAGCTGATCGAAGTGCGGCTGTAAAATCGTCTGATCGGCGCGGGCGATCAGGCGCCCGCGATCTGTTCGGCGACGTGGCCGCGCCACAGCGTTGCCAGCAGATCGGCCTGGGTGATCAGGCCGATCGGCCGGTTGGCGGGATCGACCACCACCGCCAGCGCATGATCATCGCCCGACAGCGCGGGAAACAGCTCGTCAATCGCGCGCTCGGGGCCCAGCGCAGCTGCCGCGCCGCGCACCAGTGCCGCCACCGGCGCCATTTCCGGCCCCGCCAGCGCTGCCAGCGGCAAGACACCGACAAGATGCCCGGCGCGATCGACCACCGGCAAGGCGGGCAGGCCGCTGGCGGCAAACTGCGCGCGCGCTTCGGCCAAGGTGGCGTCACGCGCGAGCGCCGGGCAGGGATGGCGCATGATCGCCGCGCACGTGATCACCCCGTGCAGCCGGCGCCACGCGCGCTGTTCGACCTGGCGGAACAGCACGGCCAGATCGTCGGCTTCGACGTCGAGCAGATCGTGGTATTGCGCCAGCACGCTTTCGACATCGGCGAGGGTAAACCCGGCCGGGCTGGCCGGCGGCGCGGCCATGGCGCCGGCGCGATGCGGGTAATGCGTGCGCATCAGGCGATGAAACAGCAAGCCCGCCACCACCAGCGCCGCGCTGTCGGTGGCCACCGGCCCCAGCGCAAAGGACCAGCCCGCCGCGCTGACCGCCGGCCCGCCGATCGCCGTGGTCAGCGCGCAGGCACCGCCCGGCGGGTGCAGGCAGCGCGCCAGGCTCATAACCGCGATCGCGCTGCCCACCGCCAGCGGGGCGGCGATGGCGGCATCGCCGGTCCATTTCAGCCAGGCAATCCCGCATAGCGCCGAAATCGTGTTGCCGCCAATGATCGCCCAGGGCTGCGCCAGCGGGCTGGCCGGCACGGCGAACAGCAGCACCGCCGATGCCCCGATCGGCGCGATCAGCATACCGCCACCCGGCCCATGCCGCACCATCACGGCGACCGCGAAAATGCCGAAGAGCCCGCCCAGCCCGGCGATCAGCAGCCGCCCCAGCGGCGTGGCATGCTGGATGCCCAGCCACGGCCACACCGGCATGGCGGCGAAGCGCGCGGAGCGGTCGGCGCGATCTGTTCGGTTCAAGGACAACACCATGCTGCGGGCTCGTGCGGGGGAAAGGTTGGCCGCCATATGTCGTAGAACGATATTGTGCAACGGGGTGGCGCTGGGCGCCGGGGCGCAGGATAAAAATGCGAATGATTTGCAATAAGGTTGCTTTTGCAAATCATTCGCATTAAACCGCCGGTCATGATCTCCAGTGCAAGCCCCGTTGTCCGCCGTCCAACCCGCCGCCTTCGCCTGCGCCCGCGCGGCATGGCGCTGATCGCCGGGTGTCTCGGGCTGCTCGCCGCCAACCCCGCGTTGGCCGCGCCACCGCCGATCATGACCGTGGTCACCGATGACGGCACCGGGCCGCGCAATGCCGACCCCTTGGCATTCCTGCACAACTGGCGCCGCGACAGCGCCTTGCTGGGCGATTGGTGGGGGGCGCGGCGCGCGCTTGCCGCGCACGGGGTTACGGTCACGGTGCAGGAAACCAGCGAGGCGCTCGGCAATGCCAGCGGCGGGGTGCATCGCAGCCTCGATTACGACGGGCTTACCCAGGCGGTGATGCAGGTCAATTCGCAGCACGCTTTCGGCTATTACGGCGGCACCTTCAATGTCTCTGCCCTGCAGATCCACGGGCTGAACCTGTCGCAGCGCAATCTGGCCAGCCTGCAAACCGCCAGCGGGATCGAGGCCGATCGCGGCACCCGGCTGTGGGAGGCGTGGTACGATCAGAAACTGCTCGGCGAAGACCGGCTGGATCTGCGGCTGGGCCAGCAAAGCCTCGATCAGGAATGGATGGTCTCGACCAACGCGCTGCTGTTCGTCAACACGATGGCCGGCTGGGCGATGCTGCCGAGCGCCGATCTGCCCGGCGGCGGCCCGGCCTATCCGCTGTCGACCCCGGGGCTGCGGCTGCGCTGGCGCCCGGTCAATGCGCTCACGATCCAGCTTGGCGCGTTCTCCTCGAGCCCGTTCACCGTGTCGAACGCTCTGGCGCAGGCCTCGGGTGCCGATCCGCAGCAGCTCGATCCGCATGGCACCAGCTTTCCGCTGTTCCGCCATGGCGCGCTGCTGCTGGCCGAGCTGCAATATACCACCCCGGCGCTGGGCGCGATGGTCGCCCCCGATGCGCGGCCGCCGCTGGCCGCGACCTGGCGGCTGGGCCTGTGGTACGACAGCGAACAGTTTGCCGATGTGCGCTATGGCGCCGACGGTCTGCCGCTGGCCGATCCCGCCGGCAATGGCACCCAGCGGCTGCATCGCGGCAATCTGGGCGTCTATGGCGTGGTCGATCGCATGGTCTGGCGCTCGGCGCGCGACCCCAACCGCACGCTCAACCTGTTTGCCCGGGTCATGGCGACCCCCGATCCCGATCGCAACACGATCAGCGCCAGCGCCAATCTCGGCGTGGTGCTCAAAGATCCGTTTCCCTATCGCACCGATGATTCGCTGGGGCTGAGCATGGGCTTTGCCCGGGTCAGCCCGCGCCTTGCCGGGTTTGACAGCGATACCGCGCAGTTCACCGGCACGCCGACGCTGCGCCGCACTTCGGAAACCTATGTCGAACTGACCTATCAGCGGCAGATCACCCCCTGGCTGCAGCTCCAGCCCGACTTGCAACTTGTGTTCAACCCTGGCGGCGGGGTGATCAACCCGGCCGCCGCGCCCGCGCGCATCGGCAACGAACTGGTTGCCGGGTTGCGCGCCAATATCCTGTTGTAGAAAGCTCTGCCCGATGCGCTGCCGCTTGCTGCTGTTTGCCCTGATCGCCTGGTGTGCCGGCGCCCCGGCCCATGCCGAACGGCTGGGCTTTCTGGAAACGGTCCACCGTCATCAGACACTGGCGCTGACCACGCCCGACAATGGCGATCTCAACCCTTATGCCGTAGTGGTCGCGCCGGTTGCAGCCGGCACGATTGCCCAGGGCGATGTGCTGGTGTCGAATTTCAACAATATCAGCAATCTGCAAGGCACCGGCACGACCATCGTCGATTACAACCCGGCCACGCGCAAGACCACGCTGTTTGCGCAGATTCCGCGCGATACCGCGCAGTGCCCGGGCGGGGTCGGGCTGACCACCGCGATGACCATGCTGCAATCGGGCTGGGTCATCGTCGGGTCGCTGCCGTCAAAGGATGGCACCACCGCGACGCGCGGCGAAGGCTGCCTGCTGGTGCTCGATGCCAATGGCAAGCTGGTGGCGACCTGGTCGGGGCCGACGATCAGCGGGCCGTGGGGCAATATGGCGGTGGCCGATCATGGCGACCATGCCACGCTGTTCGTGTCGATGGCCGGGTTCGATGTGCCCGGTCCGCGCGTGCTCGATCCCGCCACGCATTACCCGGTGGTGCTGCACAAGGCGACGATCCTGCGGCTTGACCTGACCATTCCCGCCGGCAAGCCGCCGGTGCTGACCAGCCAGACCGTGGTCGCCGACGGACTGGCGCAGCGCGCCGATACCGACAATTTCCTGTTTGGCCCGACCGGGCTGGCGCTGGGTGAGGATGATACGCTCTATGCCACCAACGGGCTGGAAAACACCGTGATCGCGATCGATCATGCCACCACGCGCACCACCAGCGGCGGCACCGGGCGGGTGGTCAGCCACGATGGGTTGATGGCCTGGCCGCTGGCGATGGCGTGGACCCCCGAACACCATCTGCTGGTGACCAATGGCAAGAACGGCCAGGTCGTCGAACTCGACCCCGCCAGCGGCAAACAGATCTATGCGCAATGGATCAACAACGATCAGGCGCAATCGCCGCCGGGCAATGGCGATCTGTTCGGACTGGCGATGCTGCCCGATGGCAGCGGATTCTATTACGTCTGCGATGATACCAACACCCTGATGAAGGCCAGCCGATGACCAACCCCCTGCCCCCGCGCGCCACCCGGCGCGGCTTTCTCGGCGCGGCTGCCGGTGCCATGGGCAGCGCCGCGCTGGCCGCCCCCGCGCTGGCGACACCGCCGCACCTGCATCACGGGCCGGGGCTGACCGCGCCGGGCATCGAGCCGTTCCACGGGGTGCATCAGGCGGGGATCGCCACCCCGGCGCAACAGTTTCTCTATTTCGCGGTGTTTGACGTGACCGCCGAACACCGCGCCGATCTGGTCGCCCTGCTGCAACGCTGGACCGCGGCCGCCGCGCGGCTGACCGCCGGCCTGCCGGCGCAAGCAGGCGCGGGCGATGATGGCCCGGCCGATGGCGGATCGGCCACCGGGCTGGGCGCGCAGCGGCTGACGCTGACGTTCGGGTTTGGCGCCGGGCTGTTCAGCCGCGACGGGGTGGACCGGTTCGGTCTGGCGGCGCGGCGCCCGGCCGCGCTGATCGACTTGCCCAAGTTCAACGGCGATCAACTGCTGCCCGAAAAGTGCGGCGGCGATCTGTGCATCCAGGCCTGCGCCGACAATGCCACCGTCGCGCTCAATGCGGTGCGCCATCTGTTGCGGCTGGGGCAGGGGGTGATTGCCCCGCGCTGGGCGCAGCCCGGGTTCGGGTCGGGCGGCCCGGCGGGCGAAACCCCGCGCAATCTGATGGGGTTCAAGGACGGCACGATGAACCCGCGTTCGCCCGCCGACATGGATCGCCATGTCTGGGTCGGCGATGACGGCGGCTGGATGCGCGGCGGGTCCTATCTGGTGGCGCGGCCGATCCGCATCGCGCTGGAACACTGGGACCGGGTCAAGCTGGCGTTTCAGGAACAAGTGGTCGGCCGGCACAAGGCGAGCGGCGCGCCGCTGGGCCAGCGCGACGAGTTCGAACCGATGAACCTTGATGCCACCGATGCCGATGGCAACCCGCTCATCCCCGAAAACAGCCATGCCCGGCTTGCCGCGCCGCAACTCAACGATGGCGCGCAGATCCTGCGCCGGGCCTATTCCTATGACAATGGCATGGCCCATATCGCCGAACGCTGGCCGCCGTGGCGCCAGGGGATGATGCTCGATGCCGGGCTGATGTTCCTGTGCTGGCAGCGCGATCCGCGCAGCGGGTTTGTGCGGATTTTCGAAAACATGGCCAAATTCGACATGATGAACCAGTTTGTCACGCATATCGGCAGCGGGCTGTTTGCCTGCCCGCCGGGGGTGCGGCCGGGCGGCTACATCGGCGAGGGCCTGTTCGACGCCTGATCAGCCGCCGCGTTCCAGTGCGGCGGTAATGTGCTGCGCCAGCCGATGCGCGGTATCCGGCAGGCCGGGCGCCTCGATCAGCGCGATTTCGGTGTCGTAGAGCGGCGGCAGATCGTGGCCGGCGGTGATCGCCACCAGATGCGGCGGGACCATTTCGCGCGGCAGGACGGTAATCCCCAGCCCGGCTGCCACCGCGCTGCCGGCGCCGGCGAGGCTGGTGCTGGTATAGGCGGCGCGCCACTTGCGGCCGACCGCATCGAGCGCGTCGGTCGCGCGCTTGCGATAGACGCAAGGTTCGGGCGAGACCACCAGCGGCACGCAGTCGAGCCCTTCGGCGGCGCGTTCGTCGCGCGCCACCCATACCAGCGGCTCGCGCCAGACCCGCATCCCTTCGAGCGGGGCCGACGGCTCGCGTTTGACCAGCACGAGGTCAAACCCGCCGGCATGAAAGGTTTCGAGCAGATTGAGCGTCAGGTCGCAGGTCACTTCCAGTTCGACCAGCGGATGCGCCTTGGCAAACGCGGCCAGCACGCCGGGCAGATGCGCGGTGGCGAAATCTTCGGGCACGCCCAGCCGCACCCGCCCGGTCATCGCCGGTTCGAACAGTTCGGCAATCGCCGCATCGTTCAGCCGCAGCAATTGCCGCGCCGGGCCGAGCAGGCGTTCACCCTCCGGCGTCAGCTGCAGCGAACGCGGGGTGCGCGCGAAGACCGCGCGGCCGATCTGATCCTCCAGCCGGCGCACTTGCAGGCTGATCGTCGACTGGGTGCGGTTCAGCCGGTCGCCGGCGCGGGTAAAGCTGCCGGTTTCGGCAATCGTCACGAACGCGCGCAACAAGTCGAGATCAAATGTGCGGGTGCCGGGCATGGCGGCGTTCAACCACCAATCATTGCAAACGTCAATGATTGAAATTGCAATAACTCGTTTTACCAATGATGGCAGATCGGTCAGGGCCGGCGGCGAAAGGGATTGTCCATGCCGCAACACGCCATTTCCACCCCTGCCGCGCCCGCCAATCGCCTGCCGCTTCATGCCGCGCTGGCGATGGCGGCGGTGTTTGGCCCCGCGCTGGCGTTTGGGCCGATCGGCGCCGGGCGCGATCCGCTGGCGCTGGTGATGGTGGCGCTGACCGGGTTTGTCGCGCTGATCGTCACCGGCTTTGCCACCCGCTACATGCGCGCCGATCGCGCGCGCAACCGCTTTGGCCGCGATCTCGGGCTGGTGGTCGGCTGCGTGCTGGCGACGGTGACGGCGGGCAATGTCGTGGTGCTGGCGCTGGGCTGGATCGGCAGCGGGCAGGCGCTGGCGCGGCTGATCGGGCATGATCGCAATTGGGCACAGGCGCGCGCGGCGGCGCGGCTGGCCCGGCTGACTTTTGCGGTGGGCGATGCGGCGCTGGTGCTCGCGCTGGCGGGGCTGGCATGGTTTGCCCATTCGCTGCGGATCGAGGCGGTGCTGGCGGCAGTGCCGGCGCTGCCCCCGCTGGCGGCGACCGCGCTGGCGCTGCTGCTGGTGCTGGCGGCGGCGGTACGCTGCGCGCTGCCGCCGTTTTCGGGCTGGCTGGCGGGTTCGATGACCGCGCCGACCCCGGTTTCGGCGCTGATGCATGCCGGGCTGGTCAATGGCGGCGGGTTCGTGCTGATCCGGCTGGCCCCGCTGTTCGAGGCGGCACCGGCGGCGCGGCTGGTCGCGCTCGCGCTGGGGCTGGCGGCGGCGCTGATCGGGCTGGGGGTGATGCTGGTACGGCCCGATATCAAGCGCTCGCTGGCGGGATCGACCACGTCGCAGATGGGCTTCATGATCCTGTCGTGCGCGCTGGGCGCCTATGGCGCGGCGCTGTGGCACATTGTTGCACACGGGCTGTTCAAGGCCTGGCTGTTCCTCGGGTCGGGCTCGTCGATCGGGATCACCCGCGCGCCGGTCGAACCGGCACTGCCGCGCGCGATTGCGCTGGTGGCGCCGCTGATGCTGGCGGGCACGCTGGCCGGATTGCTGCTTGGCTGGGTCCATGCGGCTGATCTGCCGCTGCTGCTCGCGCTGGCGACGGCGCTGGCGCTGGCGATCACGATTGTCGCGCGGCCGATCGATGCGCGCGGCCGGTTGCTGGCGCTGGCCGGGCTGGCCCTGCTCGGCGTCGGGCAGGCGATGGGGCTGGCGCTGATGCATGTCGCGCTGGGCGCCGATCATGCCGCGCCCTTGCCCGCCGGGGTGATCGTGCTGCTGCCGCTGGTGTTTCTTGCCGGCTGGGCGTGGCAGGCGCGTCGCGCCGCGCCCGGTCCCCGGATTTATGTCCATCTGCTCAATGCCGGCACCCTGCCGCGCTTTGCCACCGGAGAGGCCGCATGAACATGCTATCCCCGCTGACCATGGTCCAGCCGACGCTGACCCGCGCCGAAACCGCCGCGCTGGTCGCCCTCGCGGCGCGCAAGGTCGCCCCGCTGTGGCCGCTGCAAAGCGCGATCGCGGTCAATCCGCTGAGCGGGTTCGAAGAGCTGCCGTTTGATCAGGCGCTGGCCGAAGGGGCGGCGGCGTTTGGCGCGCGGCCTGGACTGCCGCTGGCGGATTGGCGCGCGCTGGTTGCCGCCGGGCGGATCGAGCGCGGCGCGGTGCAGCGCGCCGCGATTGCCCGGCTGGGTGGCGCGAGTGCCGCGCTGACGCCGATCGGGCCCGATGTCAGCCCGTGGGATCTGCTGATGGCGCGGCTGTTCGATCTGCCCGTGGCGGATCAGCCGTCGGCGCCCGCGCATCCCGCTGCCGCCTGGGTGGCCAAATGGTGCGCGGCGTTTTTTGATCAGGGCCAGGCCGCCAGCGCGATGCCGGGGCGCGATCTCGGGCTCTATCGCGCGGTGCTGGCGCTGCTGCCGCATGATCGGCAATGGCACGCGCTGGCCGGTGCGCAAGCGGCGCGGCTGATCGATGTGGTGCCGCGCGATCCGCTCGAGGCATTGGCCGAAGCGCTCGAGGCGCTCGGCGCCGATGCCGATGCGGCCGAACGGCTGCTGGCCGCATGGGTGCTGCGCCTGCCCGGCTGGGCCGGTCATCTGCGCTGGCGCGAAGCCCATGCCGAAGCCGGTGATGTGGCCGGCGCGCCGGCGACAATGGCCGATCTGATCGCGCTGTGGGCGCTGGTCGATCGCGCCGGCATCGCCGCGCCCGAAGCGCCGCCTGCCCCGGCTGCCGATCCCGCCGAACTGGCCGCGTGGTTCAAGCTGACGCAAGACCAGTGTGGCGCCGGCTGGGCGAGCATCGAGGCCGTCGCGGCGATGACGCCTGGTGAACTGGGTCAGGTGTTCATGGCCGCTGCCGAAACCGCCTGGCGCGATGCACTGGTGCCCGATCTGGCCTCGGCGGTGCGGCAGGGGCCGCTTGCCGAAACGCCCGATGCGCAACTGGTGTTCTGCATCGATGTGCGCTCGGAACCGTTTCGCCGCGCGCTGGAGGCGCAGGGTAATTTTGCGACGCTGGGCTATGCCGGGTTTTTCGGGCTGCCGATCGCGCGGCAGGGCCATCGCGGTGATCGCCGGCAGCGGCTGCTGCCGGTGCTGCTGGCGCCGCAAGTGATCGTCGAAGAAGCGCCGCCGCCGCTACAGGTGCAGCAGCGCGAAGCATTGGCGGGTGCGGCCTCGGGCTGGTTTGCCGCGGTCAAGCAGGGGCTCGGTTCGGCGTTCGCCACCGCAGAAGCGAGCGGCTGGCTGGCCGGGGCGACGATGGCGCTGCGCACCTTCGTGCCGCGCCGGGCGGGACTTGCCGCGCCGCAACAGGGCGCGCCGCAGCTCGATCATGATCATGGCGGGTTTGCCCTCGCTGATCGCATCGGCGCGGCGGCGCTGTTGCTGCGGATGACCGGGCTGGGCACGCAGACCGCGCGGCTGGTGGTGATCACCGGGCATGGCGGCGCGGCGGTCAACAATCCCTATGCCGCCGCGCTCGATTGCGGGGCGTGCGGCGGGCATCGCGGTGGGTTCAACGCGCGGGTGCTGGCGGCGATCTGCAATGATCCGGCGGTGCGCGCCGGGCTGGCCGAACAGGGGCTGGCGCTGCCCGCCGATACCCTGTTCATCGCCGGCGAGCACAATACCACCACCGATGTGGTCACGCTGTTCGATGGCGATCAGCTGCCGGCCAGCCATCGCGACGATCTGGCGCGGCTGCGCGCGGCGCTCGACCGCGCGGCGCTGGCCAACCGGCAGGTCCGCGCACTGGCCTTGGGGCGCAGCGCCGACGATCTGATCACCGGATCGTGCCACTGGGGCGAAGTGCGGCCCGAATGGGGGCTGACCGGCAATGCCGGGTTTATCGTCGGGCCGCGCTGGCTGACCCGGCAGCTTGATCTGGGCGGGCGCGCGTTCCTCCACAGCTATGACCCGGCGCAGGATGCCGATGGCTCCACGCTGGCGATGATCCTGACCGCGCCGATGGTCGTCGCGCAATGGATCAATTGCCAATACCTGTTTTCGACGATCGACAACCGGGTGTGGGGCGCGGGCGACAAGACCACGCACAATCCGGTCGGGCGGATCGGCGTGGTGCAGGGCAATGGCGGCGATCTGTGCGTCGGCCTGCCGCGCCAGTCGCTGTTTGATGATGACGGGCTGCCCCGCCATGTGCCGCAGCGCCTGCTGACGGTGGTCCACGCCCCGTTCGACCGTGTTGCCGGCGTGATCGCGGCGCATCCGATCCTCGCCCGGCTGTTTGGCGGCGGCTGGGTCCAACTGGTGGTGATCGAACCCGGCACCGGCAAGGCGCGGCGCTGGGCGCGCGATGCCGAAATGGGCTGACTGAACAATTTCATGCGCAGAAAGACAAGACCATGACTGACCCCAATTTTGCCGATCTGGTGCTGCACCAGTTGAAAAAGATCGAAGTGATCGTGCGCGCAGAGGACCAGCGGGTGATCGAAGACCTGCTCGGTTCGGCCGGGCTGGGCGGCTGGACATTGATCCGCGATGTCGCCGGGCTGGGCCACGGCGGGTTTCATCAGGGCCGCACCATTTTCAACGATCAGAGCGGGCTGGTGATGTTTGTCGCGGTGGGCGAACCGGCGCCGGTCGCCGATGTCGCGCGCGGGCTGGCGCGGGTGTTCCGCAATCTGCCGGGGGTGACCTTCCTCTCGGATGTCGCGGTGCTGCGCTCGGACTATTTCGCCACGGTGCGGCCAAACGCCTGATCGCGCATGGCCGATCGGTGGGAGGTCAGCGGCCGCCGCGCGGTGGTCGCGACGATGCATGGCAAAACCGCGGTGATCGCCCCGCTCATGGCGCCGCTGGGGCTGACCTGTGTGGCGTGCGAGGGGCTTGATACCGATCGCTTTGGCACGTTTGTCCGCGATGTCGCCCGCCACGGATCGCAGACCGATGCCTTGCTGGCCAAAGCGCAGGCGGCGCTGGCGCTTGACCCGCAGGCGCATTTTGCGATCGCCAGCGAGGGGGCATTCGGCCCGCATCCGCTGCTCGGGCGGATCCCCTCGGGGCTCGAACTGGTCGCGCTGGTCGAACGCCATACCGGCCGCGCGGTGATCGGCCGCGACCACACGCTCGATGCCCATTTTGCCCAAGCGGCGGTGCATTCGGCCGATGACATTGCCCAATTCATTCAGCGCAGCGCGCGCGGCGGGCACGGCTGGGTGATGATGGGCAGCCGCGATGGCCCGGTGCTGGCCAAGGATATTGTCGATCCCGCCGATCTGCACGACCGGGCGCTGGCGGTGATCGCGCAAAGCGGCGCGGCCTGGCTGGAAACCGACATGCGCGCGCACCGCAATCCCACCCGCATGGCCGCGATCGGCCGCGCCACCGCAGACCTCGTGCGCCGCTTGCAGGCGCGCTGCCCGCGCTGTTCATGGCCCGGCTGGATCGGCCGCGCCGAGCCGGGCCGGCGCTGCGCCTGGTGCGACAGCCCGACCAGCGAACCGCTCGGGTCGATACGTATTTGTGACGAGTGCGGGTATCGCGAAACGCGGCTGGATGACCCCGATCGGCGCGCCGAACCCGCCCATTGCCCCATGTGCAACCCATAAAACCCGAAATCATCGGGGAATGCGTGCTTTTCGGCGATGGATTTGTGCGGGAATTGCCGCTAGCGATGCGATCCCACGCTTTCAATCAGGGATGTTTGAACCAATGAACAACAGTGACCTTGCCGCTTCGATCGCCACTGCCAACGGCCTGACCAAGGCTGACGCGCGCAAGATCGTCGACGGCATTTTCGAAGAAATCGCCGCCGCGGCTGCCAATGGCGACGAAGTTTCGCTGAACGGCTTTGGCAAGTTCAAGGTCAAGGCGACCCCGGCCCGCGAAGGCCGCAACCCCTCGACCGGCGCGACGATCCAGATCGCCGCATCGAAGAAGCTGACCTTCGCTCCCGCCAAGGCGGTGAAGGACAAGCTGAACGGCTGATCCCTGACCGGCGCCCTGCCCCATGCGGGGCGGGGCGTCCTGGTTACCCGATTGCGCTGATGGGCCAGCCGATGGCCCGATGTTTTGCCGGCACTTATTGATGCTGGGCCGGCTCGGCCGGCGGTGGCGGCGCGGCATCAGCGGCAGTGCGTTCGCGCGCCAGCTTTGCCTCGTATTGCTTTTCCAGCGATTCCACCCGGGCCTGTTCGGCGGCGGCATCGCTGTCGACGGTTTCCAGCCGCTTGGCGCGTTCGGCCTCGATCAGCTTGGCAAAATGGACATCGCTCGATTGCTTGCGTTCGGCGCGGGCATTGCTGATCAGCCGCGCCAGACAGCCGGTATCGCCGCCCGCGCCGACCGGCGAACACGAATTGGTGCCGAATGCGCCAACCGTTTCATAAGCCCTGACCCGTTGGGTCCAGCCCTGGTTGGCCGCATTGTTGGGATCATCGCGCAGCGGTTCGGGAATGCGGAAGCGTTCGCCTTCGTTCTTGCGCGCGCAGACGGTGATCTGCTGGTCGGTCGATGGCGGGCAAGGATCGTCGCCATAGACGATCAACTGGTTGACCTTTTCACCGGCTTCCTGCGCCAGCGCGGGGTGCGGCAGCGCCAGCGCGACCACCAGGCCGGCACAAAGGGGGATCAGGCGCTTGATCATCATCGTCTCCGGGAAAAACCGTCGTGCCCCGATATAGGGCCTTTTCCACTTGAACGATAGCTTAAGCCGCTGTCCTTGGCCGAAATCAAATCGGCGCGGTGCTAAATTTTCTCCGACAGCCGGATCGCCGCGCGGCAGCCCATGCGGATGGCGTTGAACAGAAAGGGATAGGCCGGCGCGCGTTCGGCCCCGGCGGCCAGCGCGGCATCGCGGTGTTCGCGTTCGTCATCGCGAAACCGCGCGATCACCGTCGACAGTTCGGGATCATCATCACCCAGCTCTTCAAGCTGCGCGGTATAATGGCGGTCGATTTCGGTTTCGATCGCCGCGGTGCAGGCCATCGCCGCTTCCGGCCCGATCAGCGCGGTCGCCGCGCCCAGCGCAAAGCCGGCGGCGCTCCACAGCGGGTGGAGCAGCGTCGGGCGCACCCCGCGCTGCGCCAGCAGGGCGTCAAAAATGGCGCGATGCTCGGCTTCCTGCTGCGCCATGTGGCGAATCTCGGCGGCGTGCGGGGCGCGATCGCCCATCACCGCCAATTGCCCGGCATAGATCCGCGTGGCGCCAAATTCGCCGGCCTGATCGACCCGCACCATGGCCTCGCGCGCTGCTCTGGTGGTCATGCCCGTCCTTTCTTTCGCTGCATCAGCACGGCGATCACCACTGCCGCACCGAGCGATCCGATCGCGTTGAACCCGGCCATGCTGATCCCGGCAAATGTCCACGCCGGCACGTCGCAGCGCACGATCGGCGCGGCCATGATCGCCGCCAGCGGATCACCGCTGATGTGCGTGGTGGTGCAGGCGGTAAAGCCCTGCCACCAATGGTATTCGACCCCGGCATGAAACGCGCCGATCGCCCCGCTGACGGCAATTCCCGCCGCCGCCAGCCATACCGCGCTGCGCACCGGGCCGGCATCGCGCAGCGCCCAGGCCGCCAGCCCGGCAACCAGCGCGGCGATATGGGCATAGCGCTGCCACCAGCACATTTCGCACGGCGCCAGATTGTAGACATATTGCGCGATCAGCGCGGTCGCCATCGCGCCCGCCGGCACGGCCAGCGCCAGCGCGCGCGGAATGGCGGGTACCGCAGGCGTGCTCATCGTCGCCCCGGTCACTTGTGCCGCGCCGCCAGCGTGGCGGGATTGGTGTGTCCGATCGTCTGCAAGGCATACCACAGCTGGAAATCGTCGATCCCTTTGGCTTTGAGCTGTTCGGGGGTCAGCTTGAAGCGGGGATCTTCGCTGGTGTCCTTTTCCAGCTCCTTGTCGTCCTTGATCTCGTTGGCGAGATGGTGGCGCAGATCGCTTTCGCGATAGGCGCGCGCGGCGCGTTTGCGCGCATCGGGGTCGGAAATCTGCGGCACGGCAATATCGGGGGTGATCCCGCCTTCCTGCACCGAACGGCCCGACGGGGTATAATAGCGCGCGGTGGTCAGCTTGACCGCGGTCTTGTCATCCAGATCGAACTTGGTCTGCACGCTGCCCTTGCCGAAACTGCGCTGGCCCATGATCAGCGCGCGGTGATGATCCTGCAACGCGCCGGCGACGATTTCCGAGGCCGAGGCGGTGCCTTCGTCGATCAGCACCACCACCGGCAGCCCGCGCGCGATATCGCCGGGGCTGGCACTGTAGACTTCGCTGTCGCGGGCATAGCGCGCGCGCTGCGACACGATCACCCCGCTGTCGAGAAACAGGTCGGACAGCCCGACCGCTTCGCCCAGCAACCCGCCGGGATCGCCGCGCAGATCGAGGATCAGCCCGGCGGGGTGGCCGCCGGTCTGGTTGCGGATTTTGGTCCAGGCATCGTTGACTTTGCCGGTGATGTTTTCGCTGAAGCTCGACACCGAAATCACCCCGATGCCGTTGACCACTTTGAAATCGACCGGTTGCAGGTCGATCACCTGGCGCGTGATGGTCACGTCAAACGGATCATCGCGGCCCGGGCGATAGATCGTCAGGGTGATCTTGGTTCCCGCCGGCCCGCGCATCTGATCGACCGCTTCATCGAGCGTGCTGCCATAGAGCAGCTTGCCATCAAGATGCGTGATGAAATCGCCCGGCTTGATCCCGGCTGCCGCGGCGGGGCTGCCCTTGGTCGGGGCGATCACTTTGACCGCGCCGTCTTCCATCTGCACGCTCAGCCCCAGCCCGCCATAGGTGCCGTCGATCTGGATCTGCAGGTTGGTATTGTCGCGCTGGTCGAGATAGGCGCTGTGCGGATCGAGCGCGGCGACCATGCCGTTGATCGCGCCCTTGATCAGGCGATCATCATCGACCGGTTCGACATACTGTTCCTTGATCTTAGCATAGACCGCAAACAGCCGGGCAAATTGCGGCCCGCTATGCGAATCCACCGCAGCCAGCCCGGCGGTGGCCACCGGCACCAGCGCAATCGCGGTGGCCAGCGCCCCGGCCCGCAGAACAACAGAGAAACGATTGGCCATGGGGCCCTTTCAACGATCTGTCGGCATGGCCGGACCATGCCGCTTGCCGAATGTACCTAATGCTGCGCGCCCGGGATTACCAGCCACCCGTTTGGTGCAGTGCGTTTACCGATGCAGGTATTCCAGCGGATTGACCGGTTTGCCCGCCTGGCGCAGTTCGACCATCACCCGGGGATGGGTCGGTTCGGCCACGCCGAGCGGGCCGCCGGCGACCACCGTCTGCCCGACTTCGACATCGATCCGCCCGATCCCGGTGATCAGCGAAGACCAGCCGCCGTCGTGCGCAATGATCACGATATGGCCATAGCCGCGATAGGGCCCGGCAAAGGCGATCCGCCCCGCCGCCGGGGCCACCACTTGCGCGCCGCCCGCCGGGGCCAGCACGATCCCGCGCTGCGCGCCGGTATCGGTCATTTCGCCAAACCCGCCGAGCAGCCGCCCGGTGACCGGCAGCACCCCGCCAAAGCGCAACATCGGCGGGCCGGAATTGTCGGGCTCGATATGCAGCATGGTGCCGGGGGCGGCGGGATCGGCCGGGCGCGGGATCGGGCCGGGCAGCGCGGCCAGCCGCGCCGCCAGCCCGTCATCGCTTTCCAGCCGGCTGACCAATGATCCGAGATCGCGGGTCTGTTCGGCCAGCGCCAGCACGCGATCGGATTCGCGCGCGGCATTGCCCGATGCGGCGCGGCTGGCGATGCGCTGGCGGCTTTCCAGCGTGGCAAGCTGCGACTGGCGCATGGTCATGTCGTGCTGGCTTTGCGCCAGACTGGCGGCCTGCGCCTGCGTCTGCTGCTGCAATTGCCGGCCATGCGCGATGTCCTGGCGCAGCCCGGCGGTGGCCTGCGCCACTTCGGGCAGCATGGTTTCCAGCGTGGCGCGCAGCCATACCGTCTGTTGCAGCGAATCCGCGCGCATCAGGCTGAACACCAGCGGCCGGCGTGCCATCATCTGCAACGCGGCGGTCAGTCGTACCAGCGGTTGCTGGCGCGCGGCGATCCGCGCGCTCAAATCGGCGCGTTCGCGCTCGATCGCGGCAATCCGCAAGCGCGCCAGCCCGATCTCTGCCTCAGCCTGTTGAATCCGCGCGGCAATCGCGGCGGCTTCGCGCGCGGTGCGGTCGGCGGCCTCGGTGGCGGCGGCCGCTTCCCGGTCCAGCCGTTCGGCGCGGCCGCGCGCATCGGCCAGCGCGCGGGTGGCATCGGCCAGCGCGGCGCCGGCTTCATCACGGCTGGCATAGGGCACATCGGCGGCCAGCGCTCCAGCGGTGATCAGCCCCGTCGCGGCGGCCAGCAGCGTTGCCCAGGATGCGCGCCGGCCAGCCATCATCCCTCGCGGTGATAGGGGTGGCCGGCGATGATGCTGCTCGCGCGCCACACTTGTTCAACCAGCATCGCCCGCGCCAGCATGTGCGGCCAGGTCATCGCGCCCAGCCCCAGCAGCAGATCGGCGCTGGCGCGCAAGGCTTCGTCATGGCCATCGGCGGCGCCGATCAGAAACCGCGTTTCGCGCACGCCCTGATCGCGCCAGCGTTCGAGCAGGCGGGCAAATTCGACCGAACCGAGCGTCTGCCCGCGTTCATCGACCACCACCGTGCGCACCGTGCCGGCTGGCAGCGGCGGCAGCGTACCGCCGCGATCGGGCAGTTCGGTGATCCGCAGCGCGCCCAGCGCGCCTTGCGCCAGTCGCTTGGCATAGCGATCGATGATCTCCGCCTCGGGCGAACGACCGATCCGCCCGCGGGCAATGATATGCAGCGCCATCATGGCCGAACGCGCCGGTTCCGGTCAGGCAGCGCCCTGGTCGCTGAATGCCCACATCCGTTCCAGATTGTAGAACGAGCGGACTTCGGGGCGGAAAATGTGCACCACCACGTCGCCGGCATCGATCAGCACCCAGTCGGCAGCGGGCAGCCCTTCGATCCGCGCATGGCCATAGCCGCCATGTTTGACCCGTTCGGCCAGTTTCTGCGCCATCGTCGCCACTTGGCGGGTCGATCGGCCGGATGCGATCACCATGGCATCGGCAATGCTGCTTTTGCCTTCAAGCGGGATCACCACGACATCCTGGGCCTGATCATCGTCAAGCGATTGCAGGATCAGATCCTGCAAAGTGGCGGGCGCGGCGCGCGGGGCAGCAACGGGCTGGGGCTGGGGGGGCTCTACAGGGGTCATATGCAAAGAACGGTCTCCATTGGGACAAAGATAGGGGATGGGGCAAATCGGCGGTCACTGCCAACATGCAGCGTGCCGGGGCAAGGCGGCCGGGCGATCAGCGCCGGGGCTTTCGCGGTGACTGCAAGGCGGTGACCGGACGCAGGGTCAGCATGTCGCGGCGCGATGGCGGTTCGGTGCGGCGATACCACTGCGGGTCGGCGGCGCGCAAGGCAGTGGCCGACAGCGGATCAGGATCGAATCGCAACTGGTACAGCGCAGGGGCACCCCGCCAGATGGCCGCAAGGCCTGCGCCGGGTTGGCCACACGCGTGGCCGGTCTGACCAGGCCGCCGGCGCCAGCGGCGCAGCCAGGCCATGGCGGGGCTCGCCACGGCAGCGCGATCATAACCGGGACGCGCGATCACCGCAATCGGCATCATGCGCGCGATCGTGCGCCAGTCGCGCCAGCGGTGAAACTGCGCCAGATTGTCCGCACCCATCAGCCAGACAAACCGGTCACGCGGATGGCGCCGGCGCAGCAGTGCCAGCGTATCGACGGTATAGCGCGTGCCCATTTCGGCCTCGATCGCGCTGACCCGGATCGGCGCGCCGCGCGCCATCGCGCAGGCGCGGGCAAACCGCAGCGGCAGCGCGGCCATGTCGGCGGGGTCTTTCAACACGTTGCCGGGCGATACCAGCCACCACACTTCATCAAGGCCAAGCGCGGCGCGCGCACAAAGGCTGATCCGGCGATGCGCGCGATGCGCCGGATTGAAACTGCCGCCCAGCAGCCCGATGCGCCGCCCGCTCAGGGGCGAACCTGGCCGGTGCCGCGCACCAGCCACTTGTACGTGGTCAAACCTTCGACCGCGACCGGCCCGCGCGCGTGCAGCCGTCCGGTGGCAATGCCGATTTCGGCGCCGAGGCCAAATTCGCCGCCATCGGCAAACTGGCTCGATGCATTGTGCATCACGATCGCGCTGTCGACTTCGGCGAGGAACCGTTCGGCGCTGGCGGCATCCTGCGCGATGATCGCGTCGGTATGGCCCGACCCGTGCGCGGCGATATGCGCCAGCGCCTGATCGAGCCCGTCGACCACTTTGATCGCCAGGATCGCATCGAGATATTCGGTATCCCAATCGGCCTCGCTGGCCGGGGTGATCTGCGGGTCGATCGCCTGCGCCCGGGCATCGCCGCGCAGCACGCAACCGGCGGCGATCAGCGGGGCGATCAACCCGTGCGGATCGGGGTAGCAGGCATCGATCAGCAGCGTTTCCATCGCGCCGCAAATGCCGGTGCGGCGCATTTTCGCATTGCGCACGATCGCGGCGGCCATCGCCGGATCGGCCGAACGATCGACAAAAGTGTGGTTGTTGCCATCCAGATGCGCCAGCACCGGCACCCGCGCATCGGCCTGCACCCGCGCCACCAGATTCTTGCCCCCGCGCGGCACGATCATGTCGATCAGCCCCGCCGCGCCCAGCATCGCACCGACCGCCGCGCGGTCCTGGGTGGGGATGAACTGCACCGCATCGGCGGGCACCCCGCCGGCGGTCAGCCCGGCGACCAGCGCGGCATGGATCGCGCGGTTGGAATGGACCGCCTCGCTGCCGCCGCGCAGCAGCACCGCATTGCCCGCGCGCACGCACAGCGCGGCCGCATCGGCGGTGACATTGGGGCGGCTTTCATAAATGATCCCGATCACCCCGATCGGGATGCGCACGCGTTCGAGCACCATGCCGTTGGGGCGACTGCTGCGATCGATCACCGATCCGGTCGGATCGGGCAGCACGGCGACATCCTCGATCGCGCGGGCGACCGCTTCCAGCCGCGCGGGATCGAGCCGCAGCCGGTCGAGCAGTGCGCTGGTCAGCCCGTTGGCCTCGCCGGCGGCCAGATCGCGGGCATTGGCGGCGAGCACTTCGGTGGCCGCCTCGCGCAGCGCAGCCGCAGCCTGGCGCAGCGCGGCTTCCTTGGCGGCGGCGGGCATGCGCGCCAGCACCGCCTGCGCCTGACGCGCGCGGCGGGCGCAATCGTGCACCAATTGCACAGGGTCCGCAGCGGCGGCGGGGCGGGGTTCAAGCGTGGTGGCCATGGCCAGCGCGCCTATCACACCGCCGCCGCCGAGTCACGCCGGGCCCGAGTCGCGGCCGAATCGGCGGCGCGGGGCGGGCGAATCCGGCGCCGGTTGCCCGATTAAGACCGCGCCCGATCGCTTGGCCGTTCGTCCGGCACGGCTTGCCGATTCCGTTGCAGCGATTCCCGGGGCTGCGACTAAGCGGGCGACGCGGGGGCGCATGGGGCTGGTGGAATGCCGCCCGGCCCGCCCGTCCGTCCGGCATCGGCCGGTCCGGCACAGCAACGCAACAGGTCGCACCGTTTGTCCACTCCGCCCGACATGACCAGGCGCTTGCGCGCAACGACGCCCCCGGCGTCGTGGCGGCAAACGATCGTGGTGCGCGGCCGGGCGCTGGCCGATCGGGCCGAAGCGCGGCTGGCGCGGTGGTTTCCCCAGCGCGAATTTTTCATGCGCAGCGAAGGGCACGTGCGGTTTCTGCGCGTTTCGACCTGGCTGCAGGCGGGTATCGCCGGGGCGCTCGCCGGCGCGGTGCTGATCTGGGTCGGCGTGCTCGGCTGGGCATTGGTGGGCCAGATCATGGCCGGATCAAACGCGCGTTCGCTGCTCGATCGCGAAGCGGCGGTGGCCACGGCGGAAACCCGCGTGTCGCGCTATCGCGCCAATCTTGATGCCGTGGCGGGTGATCTGAAACGGCGGCAGGATTTCCTTGAAAAAGCGGTGCAGGGGGTGATCGGCCCGATCCCGCAGGCGCTGCCAAAGGGGACGGTCAGCGACAGTTCGACCGAAACCACCCGCACCGTGCGCAAGATTTCGCTCGAAATGCCGATGGCGGTGCCGCTCGCCCAGGTCGAAGCGCGCCAGATCGCCTTTGCCGAAGCGCTGACCCGGTTTGCCGACGATCGCGCGCGCAGCGCCAGCAGTGCGATCCGCAAAGTCGGGCTGAACCCGGCGACGGTGATCGCCGATGATGCCCGTGCCCAGGGCGGCCCGCTGATCCGGCTGAGCCCCGGGATCGACCCGCGCTTTTTGCGGCTGGCGGCAAGCCTGGGGCAGATGAGCGCGCTCGAAACCGGGCTGACGCATATCCCCAACACCATGCCGGCCAGTTTTCAGTATATTTCGTCGGGCTTTGGCGTGCGCACCGATCCGATCGAGGGCGGCGCCGCGTTCCACCCGGGGCTTGATTTCAAAGGGCCAAAGGGCGCGCCGATCTATGCCGCCGCCGCCGGCACGGTCAGCTTTGCCGGCCGCCGCCAGGGCTATGGCAACTGTGTCGAAGTCAGCCATGGCCGCGATCTGGTCACACGCTATGCGCATATGTCGCGGATCACCGCGCATGTCGGCCAGCCTGTTGCCGCCGGCACGCCGATCGGGCTGATCGGCAGCACCGGCCGATCGACCGGGCCGCACCTGCATTTCGAAGTGCGCATCGGCGATCGCCCGGTCAACCCCCGCCCGTTTCTGGAGGCACCCCTGCCACATGTTCTCAAGCAAGACGCCCAAACCGGATCGGGCGCCCACCATGGCTAATCGTCCCGGCGACAACGGTTTTTCGGTGCTGGGCGCCGATCTGGTGATCAAGGGATCGTTGCAGGCAGAGGCCGATCTGCACGTCGACGGCACGATCGAAGGCGACGTGCTGTGCAAATCGCTGGTTCAGGGCGAAGCGAGCACGATCCGCGGATCGATCAGCGCCGCCAGCGTGCGGCTGTCGGGCACGGTCGAAGGCCCGATCGAGGCCGCGCAAGTGGTGATCCTGCGCAGCGCCACGGTGCGCGGCGATGTGCGCTATGATGCGCTGACGATCGAACAGGGCGCCCATGTCGAAGGGCACTTTGCCCGCCGCGACGGATCGGCCAGCCCGGGCCTCGCGCTGCTGGGTTGATCCCGCCCGCGCCGGTCAGCCCAGCGCGGCCGCCCATTGATCGGGCTGAAACCCGACCAGCAACCCGCCATCGTGTTCGACAATCGGCCGCTTGATCAGCGACGGCTGCGCCACCATCAGCGCCACCGCCTTGGCGGCATCAAGATCGGTGCGCTCCGCCTCGGGCAATTTGCGAAAGGTGGTGCCGGCGCGGTTGAGCACCCGATCAAGCCCGGCGCTCGCCACCCACCGCGCCACTTGCGCCGGATCGGCCCCGGCCTTTTTGTAATCATGAAAATCATGCGCGATCCCCCGCGCGTCAAGCCAGGTGCGCGCTTTCTTGACGGTGTCGCAGTTGGGGATTCCAAATAGGGTCACAATCATAAGATTGCTCGGTTGACCGGACACTTACTGATGGGTGTTATGCGAGGATCGATACCTTATCTCGCAAACTCCGCCGACTTCCGGTTCATCGCTCGAATCAAAAGCGTAGCCAAGGAAAAGCAGATAGGTTCCGTCTTTCGCAAAGATCCGGCGCGGCTTGCGCCGGATCTTGGGCTGTGGGTCTCCCGCCAGCCCCATCGCGGAATCGAGCCCAATGTCGATCACACCGGGCCGTTCCAGCTGTGCCTGCTCGGTAATCCACTTTCCTCGAGTTGTACCGGCCGGGGCAAAAACATAATCAAAAATTCCGAGGTCCTCATTCTGAAAGCGAATGGCGTTGCCAACTTGCGCGCGCCTGATTGTGAGGACGATGTGGGGTTCGTCGATCGTACCACTTATATGGCACTCCCGAATACCGTTGACACCCTCGTTCAAATAACCACCGCCATATTTGCTCTGATCGGCATGGGCGGACAGGCTGGCGGGTGTCGCCTTTGCGCTGCAGACTATGCTCACCACGACAAGCGCGACGGCATTAAAAACTCGCGTGGATATGCGGGGGGACGCCTTCGTGAAGCGGCCTGCCTCCGTTCTTCTTGATCGCACTCTTTAATTCCCCCTGCTCTTTAGGCGTCAAATTTCTTACGGAAAAATCGACAGCTCGATTCACAAGATGATTGGACACAGCGTGGGCCAACCTCAAGTTTCTATCAATTTCATCGGCCATATCTTGAGTTATTTTCGCATCGCTGTCCTTGTTTTTGACTCCATCATGGTAAATTTTGGAAATCAACGAGCTGACATGACCTTTATATGTCTTGAAGTCACCATGCTTAAATTTGTAAAACATTCTCTTCGCTTGATCCAGCGGCATCCTCATTCCATCAGTCACTACAAGATCTTTTCCGGTAGCTTTGTTGAACGCCTTCGCGACACCATCAACCTTATCCCGCACACGATCAGGTACCTTCACCGAAGAATCTTTGGTAGACCAATGCTGCCCCAGTTTGGAGGAACCGTGCGGCGCGGTCACTGTCATAATTGGCTGGTCGTTCGAGCTTGGCCCTGATGTGAACTGCCCCGTCTTCGGGTCATGGTAAGGATTGCCGCCTTTTGGCCAAGATTTAGACCCACCGAGGATCGTTTGCTGCGATGCCGCGCCGTCACTCATTTTAAATGTCTCCCACGAGTCGAGCATTTACCTCTTGATCGAGGCGCGCAGCGTTTGGATCGCAGTCGATATTGTTTCGTAACTCACAGTTGCGGGTGCGAAGCGAAAAGGGGGCACTCGGTCAATTTAACCAAGCCAGCGAAAAACAATTGCCGCCATTTTGAGTTAGGCTCTCAGAGGCTGGCGATAGAGGAGCGAAACCGCCGCCCTTTCGTCCGGCGTCGCAGCTTCACCCCAAGCTCCGATTACAAGATCGAGGTTAGCGCCTGGCTCATCAAGATGCCCGACTGTCCAATGCATCCAGTAGGCGGCGACAGTAGCGTCGCCATGATGGATCATGCCCCACACACTGCGACTGGCTTCACCGCAGCAATCACAAGTGCCACCACTTTCATCAAGCAGTTCAATCGCATAGGCAGCCACAGAGTTGTTCATGCTCAAGCTCCTCTGCACGAACATTTTCTGTCTACAACCCTTGCATTCTGCTCGCAGTTGGGGATGCCGTACAGTACCGGTGTCATACAATGTTCCGAGTGGTCTTGGGTCAAGCTTAACTAATTTTACCAATTATTCAGCAAGTTAGAGTCGGATTCAAAATTATTCTGCATGATATCATGACCTTGCGATGCGCCTCAGGAAGAGTTGGATTGACGCAAGGAAGAGCCATGCGGTTGCGGACGCGATGGTCTGTTCGAAGTCCTT